>Ga0209756_1001026_pt1 | contig 26297 bp, 34 predicted proteins | sample ETNvirenome_6_85_FD_184071 | JGI IMG/M metagenome (GOLD analysis project Ga0209756, IMG submission 184071) | Marine viral communities from the Pacific Ocean - ETNP_6_85 (SPAdes) (version 3) | ecosystem: Environmental > Aquatic > Marine > Oceanic | place: Pacific Ocean | collected 2013-06-19 | reverse complement strand
GACGCCTTGAGAACCTGTTACTCCGCCTACCGTATCATTATGAGAAGAAGACGGCCAGATCCAGAGTCCGTAGGCGCCACCGTTGCCAGCATAAGTATTCGACGGGCTCTCAGTTGTTTTCCAACCAGCGAGCGCGGTAGAGGCGCCTGTGTTATTAGCGTGTTGTTCACCTAAGAGGCGCACATATGTCAGGGGCGCCACGTTGGCACGCAAAAAAGCTTTAGCGGCATAAGTACCGTACATTGCGGATTGGTAGTTGCCATCGCGATAAACATCGCCGCCGCTACCTCCGGGTACTGTATCTCCGAACACTTCTACAAATTCAGAGTAAGAACTGACCTTAACAGGTTGCATGGCGGGGCCCCTAGAGGCGCGACCAATAACAACAGGTCCAATTTCTTCTGCTGACTTGGGAATGAAAGAGTTGTCGATCTCATTGATAAAAACACCAGGAGAGACAAACTTAAAGTTTTTTACTGACATATTTGTGATTCCTTTTAAGACAATGGGCTAAAATTACGCCACTGTAATCATTAATTAAATAGTATTTGGGATCTCAAAAAGCTCCTGAACTGCAAAGAAAAATGGGGGTTTACTTCAGGAAGTCTTACCAAAGATATTAAGATTGCCGGTTGGGACCGGTCCTTCGCTAGGAAATGTAACTTCTACAATGTTTTCTTCCATCGTCACAATGGGGCGATCATCGCTTTCGCCTTCCCCAATGAGATACCCTAAGACTTTAATAGTGATTTCGGTTTCAAAGAGGCGAGCATCTTCAGCTAAATCAGCTACTGTGTTATTGTGAGTAAAGTTTTGGTCTATAAAGCCTTCATAAAGATGTCCGTTGCGGCGCATGACAAAAACATTGGTTTGGCCTGTTCGCCCAATGAAGGGGGACACCAATTGGTTCATCTGTTGCTGATATTCTGTTTTAATTATAATCTTATACTCCAGATCCACATATACCGGGATGGGCACTGATAAAAACTGTACTACTACTTGTTTATTGATACGGGGATAATTACGCTGAAGGGTGCCACCGGCAATGGTTCGGGTGCCGGCCGCGGTGGCATAATTACGAGTCTTGTCTTCAACAATGCGCTTTGCAATAACAAAGCGGCCGGAGCGCGCGTTGTGCTTATTAGAATATAAATGAGCTTGAAACGATCCACGATTTTGGGGGTTTTTCACAATCCCTGTCCTTTCTATGCTGATAAGAGGCAATTTCAACGCATCGTTGTCATCGCGCAAAGATTTTTCATTTTTAACCTGATAGGCTCTCTCAGGAACTTGCCATAATACGGGCACCTCTTTGAAGCCTTCGTTGGTGATGGTGCTGAGTTTTAAGTCTTCTTTCACCCAGGATACCAGAGAATAATCTATATTCTCAATTGTAGAGGCCAACATCCCTATCTCTTCTAAGGTAAAGGTGGTGTTGCCCACACTTCCCGTAGGCAGCATTGCAAAGTCAAAATTATCAGGTAGCATCGAATAGTCCCTTGCGTGCACGCTTACACGTTGTTTTTATCTGGAAGGTGTGATCCACCTGTCCGAAGAGCTTGCGCTCCTCTTCAATTTTTATAATTTCATAATAATTGGAGCCATATAGAACAAAATCGCCTTCACGAACATATAAGTCTTGATCTTCGGACAAGCGGCGTTTGTGGAAATATACCACGATTTCCCAAGTTTTATCCACTCCGAAATTCTTCATATATTCAGTAGCTTGGGTGGAGAATTCTACCAGTGCATAAACCCGAACGGGTGGTAAGTAGGTCTTTTTGATAGCCTCGCCGTAAAGCTCGTGAAAGTTGGTAGTCTCTAAGTCGATAGGATAGTACAAGATCTGCTGGCCAACGACTTTTTCAATTAATTCATCATTAACTTGTTTGACTAAGTTCCGCTCTTTCTTCCCCAGAAAAAGAGGAGGAGGAGGACTTTTCGGTCTTTCCCATTCATTATCGGCCATTACTTATCATCCTACAAAAATTGGAAGAGGCGTAATCTTCAATACCTCAGTTGCCGCGTCGGTCAGTTCTTGATCGGACTTCGCCAGGGCCGGATATTCCATCTCCTTCAGCATCTCCATAAGTTTATCCTTAAGTGTCTGCTGTTCCTCTTTAGCCTGCGACAACAAATCCGCAAAGTTTAATGTCACGCTTTCTCCCGGAATGGGTATCGTCGTGAACTTGCCGCGAATTTGACCTAGCATCTCTTTAGCGACGGCTAACGCATATTTTCTAATCCATTGTTTTCCGATAGCGTTGATATTGGCATACGGAATGTTGTCAAAAGGAACTGTGTTCATATTATTGATACCTTCAATTCCAGTTTTGGTATCTCCGTCCTCTTGCCATGGTACAATATCGACATAGAACCTTACCCAAACACGATCTAGTTGAGAATCGCTCCACGTAGTGGGCTCTGGGTAAATTCGTAAGCGATCATTAATAATTTCGTATGAATAATGTGAAGTTCTAGTGTAAATCGAGTCTTCATACATAATGGCTTGCATTTTATTCTGCCATGTCGGAATCATCTCAAATGTTGAGTCATCAGCGAACTGACCATAAGTTGATAGGTTGCCAACGGCGCCAAACCCACCGTAATAACCGTAAAAACGCCACATTGCTCGGGGAGACTTATAAAACACCTTTGTTATGATTACACGCTTATTATCAACTTTATTTTGGAAATCAATCCCGGTGCCGGCATCGTCCACTCCTGATACGGAAGCACTCTGAATGATTGCTTGGAGGTCATAGTCCTGCACTTTAGTTTGAGGCTGGAAGGATGCCGAATATTCGGGTACAGTGCCCCCAAATCCGCCTGCTGCAGCCGCCCCATCGCCAACGCGGCGCGAGTATCCAGTTGTAAACCTTGGGTACCTTAAATTGGTGTTAGAAGGTCCGCTTTTGCGCTCTCCTTTGTGGTCGAAGGTGCCTGTAGCATTCCCCAAAAATGTAGAGAGCGCATTTTTAGATTGGTGAAGGTTAATAATATACGAGTATTCTAAAACTGCCTCTTCATACGCTGCATAGACGTTTGAAGGCGTCAGTTCGATGTCTATTACATCTCCACCGAGCTTCTTATAGGTATAAGCCACCTGAAGGGCCGCGCCACTTAAGAAATCGGCAGAACCTGTGTAGATTCCAAAGGGTAAAGAACCAGATACTAGGTCTACACTTCCTGTAGACGTCAAAACTATAGCACTTGTTTCAGATCGTGGTTGTAGGTTGGTTGGCATATATTAAACTCCCGCTGTTCTAATTAGTTTTTTAAAACATAAAAACGAAAATCTCAAAAATTTACCGGGGAAAAAATTTGGGAAATCGACATTTTTGATTATTGGTCTCGATAGAAAAGCCCCCCAACCGAAATTGAGGGGCTTTAATAAAGACACAGATAGTTTCTTATAAAAGTTTAAACTAAACTCCGCCCGTTCCGCCAACAATCCCGCTACCGCTTGCAGCAGTGCCTAGAATTTGCCAGTTGGTACCATCATACAGCAGCCCTAACGCAGTTCGAGCTACGTTCAATGACGCCGTCAATGCGGTGCCTCCGGTGCCTGCGGAACAACTAAGCGTAAGACTCTTAGCTCCGGCCAGGGTATCGAATACTACATACTTAACTTGCCCAGTATTGCCACCGGCTGCAAGCGTAACGCTTCCAGAACCAGCGGCAGTGGTAACACGAGATATTAATTTAGTAGTACTTAGAGATGTCGAGCTAACATTAACCCCGTCATCCAATCCCCCGTCCACAGACTCTGTGGATTCGAGTTGGAGCGCTTGAACACCCAAGCTCTTAACTCCGGTCACCGCAAGTCCCTGTAATAGGGCACGCAACCTTGCAATATTTTGTGAAACAGCCATTTCAAAATTCCTCCTTATATATTGAATAATGTAGTGCTGCGCAAGTTATAAACTTGCTAGCTAATAGCTGCGCTATGCACAGACTATAGACGCGTTCTATGACGCCTACATTAAGTAGTTCAGGCAAAACAAAACCCCCCGGTCTTTCGACAGGGGGGCTAAGTTTTATTTATCCGCTAATTTTAGGTAGCAGATCCGGCCTCACCAAGGAGACCGCGAATGATGACCAAGCCATACATATCGGGACGCACCATCTTCTTGGCGTACCGAGTCATCACGCCCTTGCGGGGCACGAAGTCTTCAGGGCCAAAGATAGTGGGTGTAGTCTGTAACGGCACATAAGGTGCGTATACATATCCACTTTCAAGGAAAGAGGAACCACGACGTCCAACGAGGACCACGTTTCGCAGGAAGTATGGGTCAACAATGACATCAAACTTCTTGGAAAGAGACCCAGTCTTGACAGCGCCCACGGAACCAGTTTCATCATCTGCCGTAACAGAAGCGCGGAAACCAGCGGTGAACTCAAGAATGTTGGCAACTTCAGGTCCGCAGACGATGAAGTTAGCACCACCACGCAGAGTCTTGCGATGGATCTGTGCAGAGACATCATTGATAGTCTCAATGAGAGTCTCGTACCACTCACTCACGGTACCAGTGAAATCGGGAGCCTTAGTGGCTGCTCCAATTTCGTTGCCGCTTGTCCTATCGACAAACAAACCGGGCGAGCGCGACCAGTAGTAAGTGGCCGCAGTTGCACCACCAACGAGGTCAGCAAGGATCTCGCGGTCAATCTCAAGAGCAACTTGCTCAGAGAGAATGCTGGTCAACTCAACCTCAGCGTCAAGGTTGTGGTATGCGTTAAGATCTTGTCCTAACTCAGGGGTCCACTTAGCCTTCAGCTTCTTGGTCATCGCAGTAACAGCCGTACTGTCCACCTTGATGTCGATTTCGGGAATCTCAGGGTTACCTTCGAGTCCCCACACCGCAGCACCAACGACAGCACCCATAGCGGTTGCAGCGTTGAAGTTATCGCGAATCGGCACCTGGGTTACCCAGTTACCGGACTCGGCAATGGGTCCAACCGAGGCAGAGAGAGAAACGACAGTAAAGCGTACACTCTCCACAGATTGAGCGGAATCAGCAGCCGTGACAACGCGGGTCAATCGACGTACCAGCGCGTAGCTGTCACCAGCAACACCCGAAAGTGCAGTGTTCAATGCAGTGCTCGATACCTCGAAAGCTGCGACGTTGTCAAAATCAGCCTCTTGGTTGATAAACAACTGCTTTGAAAGGTCCCAAACACTAACCTTGTAGGCACTTCCAGACAACGCAAGAAGATCGGGATCAAACTCGATATACTTCTTGTTGGCCGCGGATTCACTACCGTTGAGGTCGAACTGAGCACGTACTGCGTACTGAGCCGTGGTGTTGGTTACGGAGCCACTCGGGGATGCGTATGCATAACCGCGTGCGGCAGAGGTCCGAGGACCACCGAAGCCGCTACCATCAGTGTTGACCAAGTCAACACCGCCAGTGATTTGTGCACCAACCTGATTCGTACCGTAAATTGACTTGTTAGCCAAGTTACCAAACCGGTCGGCTTGTGTACCAGTGTTGTCTCCCAAATTGGGCGAGAACACGAAGTCCAGGAAGAAGATGAGACCCGAGGGTAAACTCATCGGCTGAACACTAACAAGATCGTTAGCGATCAGTCCCGCAAAAACACGACGGACGATGGGGAATGCGACGGCTGCAAAACCTTCGACATCACCAGCGCCCATGGACGAGTTCTCACGGAGAAGCTCTTTAGCTTGGTTCTCAAGTAACCGAGCCATAGACTGCTTCTTGCGATCATTATCAAGACCCTCTAAGAGTCCTGTGCGCTCCCACTTTGCTAACAAAGCGTGACCTTCTGAGCGCATATCACGGTTGACAACACCTTCGGTCAACCTTTCAATAATACCAGCCATTTTAAAATATCTCCTTATATAATTGTATTTTGGTATCTCATTTGATACCTGCTAGTTGTTTCATCCTCTCCACAATGGGATCGGATGGAGTGCTTTCCTGACGGGAAGCACGAATAACAGAATTGCCGCGACGATTAAGCGCTTCACTCAACGATTGAGGACCGCGTTGTCTAGCGGTCGGCGTTGCGTTTTCAAGCGTTTGATATATTGTCTTAGCTTCTGTTACTGAACCAGCTTTCGAAATAGCGTCGGCAATCTTTGTTTTTTGCCGCTCATTTAGGGAGGTATTTCTGAGCACACGGTTCGTGTAGAGCAAGCGAGCATTAGACAGGTTGACATCATTCAATCCTTGTCGTAATTCTCCAGTTACTTGCTTGTATTGTTCAAGGGACTCTTTGAGTTGTTTATTTTCGAAAACTAACTCTTCTTGAGCCTTCTTTAAAGTTTCTAAGTCATCTTGCACATCGGTACTACGTCGCTGTGCAAGTGCTCTTGTTAATTCATATTTCATATCTTCTGAGGACCGGCCGGCCCAACCCGAGAGGGTGGCTCCCATGTCTACCGTCAATCTTTCAACGATCTCATCAATCAATTCATCTGAAATGTCCATATTTTCAGAAGCCATTTCAGCGGCGTCGACGTTTTCGTCATCGTCTTTCTTCGCGCTTGGGTTTAAAAGGCTGTTCGTCTGATCGTCATCGGCTTCAGCTTCTGCCGCTGCAGAAACTCCTGCTGATTGCACTTCCTCAAGATCTTCCTCGTCTTCCTCGTCTTCCGACAGGAGTTCTACCAATATTTGTTCATTAAGGTTAATTTCTTGTTCATCTTGCAGAGTTTGGACCGCTTCTTGCAGTGCATCAAGGTTAATCTCTACGTCAACATCTTCTCCGCTGCGAGGGAGGTGACTTAAATTCTCACCTTCATTCTCCGAGAGGTTGTCCGTCGCGGCGAGGGGAATATTTGTGGCCACTTCTTCTCCGGTGCCTGCCGCGGCTTCAGCGCCCATCGGATCCATGTCCATGCCGCCTTCAGGCGCGCCTAGGTCCATTTCGGGGGCTGCTTCTAATTCTCCGCCTAGCGGATCTTCCATTTCGTCCTGTTCTAATAACTTAGTCAGGGTTTCGCGAACTTCTGTTGCGTATTTATCAATCACGGTAGTTTCCGCGCTTTTTAAAGCTGCTTCACGCAGGCTCTGGGCGTCGACGATGGCGTCTTTCAAAAGAGTGGACATTAATATGCTCCTAAAATGACATTAATTCACAATAAATAGTGTTGACAAACACGAAAATCCCCATTAATGAGTTATTCCCTTCACATAACCTAGGGAAGTGGCATAGTGGTCCCAATAATCTGCCATGCATAAAGTCCGGTAGATATTTCTAAGGCTTGAATTCGCACACCTTCACCCTCCCCTATTGACACCGAAGAAGCATACTCAATCTTCTCACTACCATTAGGATCTATCTCTGTTTCGCGATGTTTGCTTATATTCTTAATATAATATACAGTACCATCTACAGTGGCTGCGGCCGGTAATGATGCCGTCAGATTATTAGCGTTGCCGCTCATATAAATAACATTGTCCGATACGAGTAAAGTGTAATTTGCTGTCTTTACTGCATAAGGTAACTTCACCCCATGAGTGACTACTAAATTGGAACAAGTCAGAGAGGTACCGGCGGCGCCAGAGGAGCCTGTTTTAAAAGAGAAGGCACCGTCTGAGGCAAAGGCGCCGTCAGTGCTAAGCATAAATTGGATCTCTCCTTCGCCTCCCGATCCTGTGGAGCCGCCGGCGGCGATGTTTGTCAAGTTCGCGCCATCGCCATAAAAAGCAGATGCTGAAATATTAACAGAAGCCGTCAGTCCTCCCGCTAGAGTGAGAGTGGTCCCGTCAAACGTTAAATTACCACCGCCGGCAAAACCAGTTCCCGATTTCGTTTGAACATCATTGTCCGATCCACCGGGATCCCATTTCGTAATATTATCGGTCATATATGTCTTAAGAACCGTCAACGTTGTATTCTTTAATACATTGGAAGAATCTGAATCTGAAATTAAGAAAGTATCATTATTGGACACAGCACCTTTGGCTGTAGCATCGTAGGGATCTACTCGAAGCTTAGAGGATGTCATCCCCAACCCTCCGTTAGTCGCCATATCCACTGTCACACCATCGGCCGTGCTGATTCCTTCGCCCCCACTAACAACCAATTGGTTACTGTTAGTAGTAAGTCCGACTCCATAATATATATTGGATGACGAGAGTTGTCCGTCCACATTCGCACCCCCTATCGGAAGCGCAGTTAATCCCCGGGCTGACCCCGAGAAATATGAAGCCGTGAGTGATGTGCTGGAGAAGGTTAATGTTGCATCACACGTAGCAGTTCCATCCCCATCTGAAACTATAAGGCGGTCGGCGCTATCGCCAGCAATTGCAGTAAGGGCCGGGGGAACGATGTCGCCCGCCTCACTTCGAAATGCACTAGCAGACAGAGTACTGGTGAAGGACTTGCTTCCTCCAATAGCTTGAGTGCTATAATTATCGACCATGCTGGCGATGGCGCCGCGAACTGAATTGGAAAAATTAACAGTTCCCGTCAATGTATTATAAGCCATTTTTTACCTCTTCTCCTATAAATAGATTATTATTTTGTTTTGGCTCTCAAACATTAAAAAAGAGGACACCCCTCCATATAGGAGGCATTCAATATATTAAAGAAAGAATTTCTTTAGAAAAGCAAGCTTTAGACTAGAAGATCTTCCACTGAGTAGCATCAACTCTCATCAACGAAACAGAGCCGTTCTCCGACCAAATATCAATACTTACTCCATCGGCCAAATCATCGATTTTGTCGGCAGCATTGGGAGTGACTTCCAGCGCGTAGCCACCAAGATTAATAGGAGCTTTAACGCGAACAATCTCACCATCAGACAAGCCGCTCAAGGCAGGCAAAGTCCACGCACGATTTGCAGAAAAGGAACTAGTTCCATAGTTCATTCCGACGCCGAGCGCCGAAGCGTTGTCACCAATCGCACCATTAACTGTGACAGCAACGGCGGCAGCTTCAAGCTGATTTGAAACCACACTAAGTCCCGAACCAGCGATATCAGTCAAGAAGCTACCAATGGCGACAGCTTTCACAAATCCATCTGTGGCGTCGGCGAAGTAAAGTCCGTCCGCTGCGACGTCTAGGGCTGTGTCCCCACTGACTCCCAGAGTAATCTCCGTGCCAGCCTTAAAGGTAACACCGTTATTAAACGATCCCGAACCATCCACAATCAAAGTGGAAGAACCACTGATGGTGGTAAAAGAACCAGCGGCGGGTGTGGTTCCACCAATAACTGCATCCACCGTACCGGCATTAATGTCAGCCGTGGTTGCTACTAAAGAAGCAATCGTGCCCAGAACCGTCAGAGCAGAACCAGTAATGGTAGCACCCAGGGTACCAGCATCGAGTGCTTTGTTTGTATCGACCATAAAACCAAGCCCAGCTTCTACGGTTAGACCAGCGGCGTCAGCGAACGCCACTCGCGAGCCTGCAGTCGAAAAGTTAACCTTTGCGCCAGAAGCAGTATCCAACTCCAAGTCGGTGCCATCGAAATAGACAGCGGCATCAGCACCTTCGCCAAGCACCAACGAACCTGCTGCGCCGGCGATTGCGGTTCCATCAGCATCAATGATAAGTCGCTTATCAGTTGTAAGATCAGAATAGTTTATATCGTAGCCGCCCGACAACTGGACGCGTGCACTACCTGATTGAAATAAATAAGCCATATTTAAAAACCCTCCCTATTATAGTTTTTTAGGCGGCATAATAAGCATATACCGATCACGCCAAGCGCCACACTCTCATGAGGGCTTACTATTAATTAGTTGCACGAAACCAATAAAATCTTAGTAAATGAAGTATTTTGTTGCCCCGTCGCAATAAATCGAGATAGCCGCATAGGGAGACATCAAAATTATAGAATTTTGACCATCGATTGTTTGCGCTCCGCTAGCCGAAATCGTAATATTATTGCTATCGGCGTTGCCGGTCTCGTCTTTAATAACGTAAGTCTGTCCTAACGCGAGAGTTGCGGCGTCGGGCAAGTTTACTTCTACCGCGGTACTCGTGCTGTCTACTCCAATATAATAATCTGTTTTAGAAGCTGTCATATGAGTACTCACTGAGCGCCGATTGAGAGATAAGCCGCCGGCAAGTACCATGGCATTTCCATAAAATGCAGAAGCCGATACATTTACACTAGAAGAGACCGAACCGCTTACCACTAATTTGTGATCTGCGCTAGTGGTCCCTCCTATATTTAAACTACTCGTCACATACGCATTAGAGCCATCAATGGTCGTAAAGATACCAGAGCCGGCTCCCATGCCTGTGAGGCGCCGCCCATCTCCTTCAAAGAATGAGGCAGAAATACTGATACTGGCAGTTAAATCGCCTGTTAGCTGTAATCTGCTTCCATTAAATGTTAGGTTGGGCTCGCCAACTAAGCTATTTTCGTTGGCACCTACTGTTAAAAGATTATCTGTCGTTGGATTAGATGTAATCCGCGGAACGTTTAATAGGCTTTGACCATCTCCAAGGAAGATACTACCAGAAATTTGTCCTTCCGATAATAATTGGCCGTCCAGGCCCAGAGTTCCTGATAATGCATTGAACGCCATTTAGTAGGAACTCCCCTCATTAGAATACAAACCAGTTTACACCATTTGAATATAAACTGACGGCCGGATAACTACCTGATAATTGATAAGTGGCGTCACCATCGATGGTTTCACTTCCCGATGCTCGGACAGTAATCGCGCCAGTACGACCCGATACTTCATCTTTAATCACATAAACCGCGCCAACCGACGCACTGGTAGCGGTCGGCCCATCAGTAGCAGAATGGAGTCTAAAATTCACATCTCCTGCTGCGGAGATACCATAGATATAAGCCGTAGCGGAACTAGTATTATTATTACTTGCTATAGGAACATACCCTGCTCTAAATCCATCTATACGCACTTGTTGTTTAGTAATATTAACTTCGAGCGAAGCAGATATAGATGTATCTGAACCTACATACAAACTGCCAGTGTGCACATGGTTATGACTATTAAGATTACCAAAGCTCGTTGACCCGCTACCATCTATAAAATTAGAAACATACAAACTTCCAGTGCGTACATGTACGTCATCAGAGCTATTTCCAAAATAGGTAGAGCCAGTGGCATCAATGGTGGCGATATCTTCAATATGAAAATGACTAGCACTAAGAGAGCCAGTAATTATTAAAGTGCCTGTGAGAACCAGCGTATTGGAATTATAGCCAATATATGATGATGTATAAAAAAGAAAGTTAGAAGACCCACTGGTAGCGTTAGACCCTGTTACGAATTGAACGGATCCGTCTGGACCAGCGGCTTGGCCGGCGCCAGTTACTGAACCAGAATCCGCACAATTTATATATGCCCATCCAAAAGTGGCCATTCTAGCCTACTCCTACTGAACCGCTCCATGATGGGAGAAGCCCATCGGTGGAAGATGAAACTGTCGTTCTTCCGCGCGGAACACTAGTTAAGCCAGCCACAACATCGGCCTTGGCAGTAGGGTTGCCCGGGCTATATAGCCACACTTCAGAAACCTTTGCTTCCAGCACTCCCGTACTACTTGGGGCAGCCGATGCAGAGGGCGGGCAAGTAAAATAATTACTCCCGGAAACTCCCAATTGAGAAAACCCAACACGCACGGGGAAGGCTTCTCGATTAATAACCTGAAGCCATCGAGTTACATAGGGAAACTCAACTTGTTTTGCATTTCCACAGTCAAGATTGCCAGAAGCGTATGGTTGTCCGCTAACTTGATATGCTCCAACATGGTTTAAACCTACTTCTGCTTTCCATGATGGGTTCCATTGTGCCATTATAAATCTCCTAAATTTTTAATATACACTATAAATAGTGCCTAAATATTTCTAGCGCGCCTTTGTTGCGCTCTCTTTCGTTTTTGTTCGTCTCGGATCCTTTGCCGAGCCGCACGAATGCGTTTTTCTTTCTTTGCAACAGAAGGCTTTTTGTGATATTTTTTATCTTTAACGGTCTCAAGAATGCGTTCTTTTTTCACTTTCTTAATAAAGCGGCGGATCATACGCTCAGTGCTCCCGTGGCACTCGCGCGCAGTTACTTTAATGTGTGTTGCTCTAGCCATAAATTTACTTTAGTGCCTGCCAAATTTTAGAGGAGTTCCCCACTAGAGAACTAATGTCTACTCCTGCATTGTCCGGCTCTCCTAAGTCTGCACTTCCTTGACCGGGAGTGCTATTGGACAAGGGGGCTGTGTTTTCAAACAAATTCACCCCATTATATGCATCTTTTCCTACAGCTTCCATCATCTTATTTCTATATTCTTTTAACTGAGCCTGTGACGCCTCATCTTGTTCGGTCGTCTGAATGCCAACTGATGGCGCGGGGCTGTGATTAAGGGGTTGCTGCGCTTCCACAAGCCGGGTTGCTTGAAGTCCTTTGGCCACTTCAGAAACCACATTGGCCAGAAGCCCCTCTTCTATGAGGGCCTCGTGGATGCACTCTTTGACAAGTGGTTTGATTAATTGTTTAAGATCTGATTTTTTCATAATACTCTCGGGTTAATTCCTGCTAACTGTTGCCAGCGTTTAAGTTGTGCTTCTTTTATAAGGGGAGGATTAGAGGCTTTAACTTCGCGTACCATGGCGTAGGCGCCAGCGCCACCGTATAGCTCATCAGCTGTAGCTTCGGCGTCTTCAATGGCTGCCTCTTCTTCCTCATCATCATCGCCCCATGAATGAATCCAGCCCACTACGGTGTCAAACCATCTAGGTAAATCATCTACCCAATCGTGAACCTCATCTAGAAAGTTTTTAATACCCTGGGTTAATTCTGATTCTTCTCCTTGAAGGCAAGCATTAAAGATCTCTTGTGATTTGGTACGCCGCTCTTTATAGTAATCTCTAAGCGCTTGTTGATATTCTTCCTCGGATCCCTTTCCGCGAACAGGGAGGTCTCCGAGCAACTTTTGCATTTTGGCTTCAAGTGTTTTTTCGGCCGATATCATCATTCCTTTGGCAATAGGAGTAGCCACCCCTTCCTCTAGGCCGGCCGCCTTTAATTTGTCTATAAGCTTAGCTTCTACTTGGGCCATTTTGCCCGAAGTTTTGCCGGCTAGCTTCGAAGCATTTTTAGCTATAGCTGTTTCGGCGGCCTTGGCCGCGGCCTTGCCGGCCGTTTTTGCGCCGGAGCGCGCGCCGGCTTTCGCCGTAGCTTTAGCCCCTTTACCAACCGCTGCGCTACCGGGAACCATCAACATCCCAACCGAATCCAAAGCAGCTTGTTTGAACTCCCCATTTAAAATATCCGCGGCAACAGCGATGGCGCTTCCGCCCCACGAAATTGCACCAGTTACCACTAAACCAGGGGCAGCCCCCCCTACCGTGGCCGCGGTAGCAGCTATCAAAGCTAAAGTGGCGGCATCAGCGGTCATAGATAAATCACGGCCAATTTCAGCCACCTTTCCACGAATAGTGTTATCTGCTTTCGCCTGATCTAAAAGCTTTTGAATCTCAGGAGTGGACACTTTAAAGATTTCTGCGCATTCTTCTTCGGATATCTCCGTAGTTTCTACTTCCTCTTCGTCTTCCTCTTCGTCATCTTCGACTGGTACCGGAGTAGCCGTGGGTACGCGCGTACTAGATCGCGAAGGCGTTGCTGGGATAGGAGGCGCCGGTTCACCTAAAGCAGTCGTACCTGTCTGTGATGTGGGTGCGGCCTCTTTAGAAGTAACAATATCATTTAATGTTTGAATACGCGCATTAGAGTCTGTAGCATCGATTGCGCGCCTAAGATATTGGCGCGCTGCTTGGCGAACTATCTTTTCATCCGTAGCTGTCGCATATATCTCTAAAACCTCGGGGTCGGACATGTCCTCGATGTCGGGTGTATCTTTTTTGCGCATGCGCTGCAGAAAAGATCCTTCTTTTAAAAAGGTTCTCCAGTCCTCAACGCGTTGTTGCTGGTCATCATAGCTAGACCACTGCTCACTCATCCGCCAATACCTCGCTTAATAAGCGATTGATTCGATCAGCTTTGGTAAACACATTGGGGGTGCTTAGATCTTTGGCTTCTTTCATCATGTATGCTCCCGGTGTTGAGGGTTCCGATACAAAATCAAAACAGATAAGTTGGAAGTCATCTTCTACAATAGTCTGTCCCTTTGCTTCACTTACGGAACCCATGCCTCGGGATGAAATACCAAGTTGGGCGCCACTATTTACAAGTCCGCGCAAGATATTGCCCGATGGGGTGTCAAGCACTTTTACTTTGCCCATCACATTTTTATTTTCCATCCATACATCAGTCACCATATGCGATGCATTCTTTAAATTGATGACAGAATCATCTGGATGATCAAGCTCTCCGAGAGCACGATTTTCTTTTACGAGTTTTTTGTAAGTTTCAATTTCTCGCATTAATACACGGTAAGGGTAAATGCGACCGTTGCCGTTTTGCACATCTGCTTCTTGGAGTTTGCCCGAAAGCATCATTCCTCCGCTAGCAACGAAGCGCTTCTCATCTTCCGTTAACAGATCTTGGCATACGCCGCCTTCGCAAAGCGCGTAATATTCTCTTAGTAATTTCTTTCCCATAGCTAAGAACCTTTGCAGCACCGTCTGACCGGCTGCAGCATCCATTTATTATTCCATGCGTTTGTGTTCATGTTTTATTCCTTCATCTCCGATAATCATATTAAGAATATAAGATGTCCCCGAAGAAAGACACCCTAAAATAAGATAATTTACCGGTGTTACATCAAAATTAAATAGTTCTGTGTAAGGAGAAAGTAGCATTAAAATCCACCCTACATGAAAACCAATGCACATGGGGCACCTGAACAATTGGCCAAGCCATCCTTTCGTGGGACGAAGAACATCGAAGACTTTTCCGTATACTAAAATCTGAGTGAGACCATAAGCCGCCAATATAAAGTATAATAATTCCACTAAAGCCTCTCTAGCGCTTGTTGTAAGCCCTGAATAATCGACTCTAGTGTTTCCCTAGCCAATCCTTCATCACCTTGCGTGGCGGTTTGAATTTTGTTTACGAGCGCTTGAGTTTCCTTCTCGGCATTGTTTAAAACTTTAGCCTTATCAGAAGCTATTTGTTCTTCCTCGCTTAAAAAATTATTCCAATGTTCTAATAAGAGTTTCATTTAAATTGTATATAGGTAGCTCAACGAGTATGGATCTCTGATGTAGCCCGGTCGAATAGAGCCCTGATCGCTATGTTGAGGAACTTCTCCAAGCTCCGTGGAATCTTCTTTATCCGGGTGGATAAGCTCATCATCAGCCATCCCAATAATTGCTTCTGTTGCTTCGAAATACGGTCGTTCTTCATTAATAAAATTAGAAATATTAATGAGGGCCAGTTTCGGAGTACTTAAGTTTTCCGATGAGGCTTCTTCCATTAATCCCTCAACCGATCCATAGAAGGCGCCTCCCTGAATGGAATCAGCCACAATAAGACCTTTCTTCCGCAATTCGGTAAACAAACGATTTTGGGCGCCATAAACTAAATCATTTAATGTTTCCTTCGGAAAGGTAGTAATTTTGTTAGTACGGGTAGAAAGCACGATATCGATATCTCCGTGATCAAAAATCATCAGATCTCCATTCAGGCTTTTGCGTACATCTAATTCAAGACGCACTACTGCATCATCTATGGCTTGGCCAATTCTAACTGTTATTGCCATCTGAATAGATTTCCTTTACTAAGCTTTGGGTTTTTAATACCGTTAGGAGTAACTCCTCATTAACAGATTCTGTTGCAAACATGTCTAAGCGCTCAATCACTCGATGGGTTTTCGTAGACATTTCAGGATCGCTTTTAATCTCGATAACCTCTTTAGCCCTATTTAAACACTCTTTAAGGCGCCCGATTTCATCATTAAGAAAAATCTTCAATTCGAGCGCGTTGTCTGCGAAAGATGAGATATAGTGTGTCAAGAGATCTTTTTGTTCCTGCAGAAGATCCTCTCCATATTTATCATTAAACTTTCCTATAAATGTTTTAATAACCAGATTATCAATATCGTTTTCTCCGGGCGCGGATGCAGCTTCTCTACACATGCTAGTAATAATCTCCTGCTCCAAGAGCACCTGATCGCGAGGGGGGGTCTTGGTTGAAAAAATCTGGGATATCGAAGCCAACGTTTTATAGTTGGGTACAAAAGCATTAAAAACAGAGGAGTCTAATTCTTTATTTATGTCATCTATAAGAGCGCTTTGCTCTTTAAACAAGCCGGAGATATCCAAAAGGCGACTGGCCAATTTTGCTTCCTTTAGAATCTTTTCGGACAATTCTTTAGCAAAGCCGCGCGTCTCATAAAGAGACCGGTGGCATTCTAAATCTTGTCGTAAAAGACTTCCTGGTTTAAAGTGTTTCTTAAGGAGCCCTATTATCTTATTACACTGAACAGTGTCTTTCTTTAAGGCGGCCGCTGTGGCCTCTCGAATCAACGCTTCATAAACAAATGCGGTATTTCTTTTTTTGTTGTGTCTACCCTTCATTATTGTTCTCCAATCCTTCTAGCCCTTTGAGGAGCACTCGTATCGAGTCACTTACGTGAAAAAGCTTTTCTTCTTCAGAAAGCCCACTTGCGTTATAAATAGGTGCTTGTCCTTCATAAATACCATTTCCCAAACTGCCCATTTTTGCGAGGGAGCCGATTTCGGCGCCTGGGACGGTATTGCGTATAGTCGAACTTGCCTTCTCTCGGTTATACTTTGCATCCATAGAGCGCTTGCGGGCGCCAGCGGAACGTCGATCTCCGCCGGGGTTTTCCGGAGTACCCTTCTTGTGATATACTTTTCCTTTAGATTTATCCAAGCGAGGCTCATTTCGGGATCCGGGCGGAACGGCCAAAAGCGGTGATTCATCGCCACCTCCTTCGTCGCCGCCGGCTTCGCCGGCTGGCATCTCCTCTCCTCCCAAATCGGCGCCAAGATCACCACCCAAGTCTCCTCCGAGGTCTCCTCCCAAGTCACCTCCAAGATCCCCGCCCATTCCGCCTCCGGCGCCTTCGGCGGCTGCAGCTTCAGCAACTGCTTGAAGTGCGGCATCGTGCTTGCGATCATAATACATTTCGCGTTGATTGCGACCAAAGTCTTCATGATTCATACCAAAGATATGTTCGGCCACCCATCGGCGAGAGAAGTAGCCTTCTGTGGCTGAGCCGGCAATATCAAACTTCTGTTTCCAAGTCTCAATTTCTTGAAGCTCTGCGATCTTCGACGGGTTGTTGAGAGTTAAGCTGAAGCTTAATAAATCGTCGCCTCTGAATCCTAACGTATAGAGGTGGATAATTCCAATCTTTGTAAGCTCTGCGATAATAACTCTTTGTAATCTCTGAATGGTCCTTGCAAAGCGGATGTCTTTCTGTGCCAGGGTGGTCTTGTCTTCTTCAGCCCCCTCCCCCATTGTGAGGTAGGATTGAGGAATCTTGAGTGCGGAGAAAAGCTTGTCACGTAAATACTTGATATCATCAATATCGGTGGTGTTGCTTCCGCCGGCAAGGTTCTGAATGTCTGTGACCGAACCAGCGCGAACTGGAATAAAGTAATCTTCTTCGATAGACATTGGGTTGTATCGCAAATCCACGCGACCGTTTTGAGGATCAATAACTTGATGACGCTTAAGGTTGGTCACAATCTTTTCCATATACTGTTCGACTTCGTTTGGAGGAATAGAGCCGACATCAATCTTAAACACTCGACGCTCAGAAGAGCGGATAACGCGGTATGCCATCATAGCGTCTTCCATCAACACTAGCTGGCGCCAGATGCGTCGTGCTGGCTCTAAAATAGAAGTACCATATGGCACATACTTATCATTTCCTAAGATGCGGAAATGGGCAATTTGCCAGTTCTCGAAAGTCATGCCGGCAGAGTTCCACTGAAACTGAATATAATTTGGGTTAGTAGCGTCCTTACCTTCTAACCTTTCGACTTCTTGTGATGGTAGCGGCAAAACAGACGTCACTCCATATTTGTCATCAATATCCAGATACACAAAGAAGTCTCCATATTTACACATGGTGCGGGCCCAGCCAAAAAGATTGTATTTTAAGTTAAGAATACTATCAAATAATACATCGAGCACCGCACTGATTTCTTCGTTCGGGCACCGGACATTAAGCATAGGACGCAATTCCGAATACGTAGTCATTTCATCCGCATAGATATCCATCGTGGATGCAATCTCAGGCATATATTCCATCTGATCAAAATCAACATAACGTTCGGAACGGCGCTGGTTTGCGATAGCGTTAGTGGCAATCGTGTCAAGAGGGTTATAAAGGGTCTTTTTAAACTGCTGCCCCGACGCTGACTTAAACCGCGAGGAAAATTTATCTAAATGTTGGCGCCGAATTCTACGTCCCGACTGGGAACGGTAGTTAATAATGGGTCCCGAGAAGAGACGTGTTAGTGCTTGAAATAAGCTCGTTTCAGCGTTTGCTGGGTTTTTATCTTGAATTGCCATCTATTTCCTCACTTAATAATCCATTTATATTGTTCATAAAGTCTCTCTGCATCTGTCATTTTTTTGTCTAGAGCGTTGTCCTTCTTATAGCCGTGTTGTCCGGAAATAGTCGTGTTCATCGTTGTGCGCGTCGTAATAATCGCATCAACAAAAGCCTTCTTATAATTTAAATCGCGTGCATTAGTTTGAAGAGCAGTGTCGCGCACCCAACATGCAATTGCCAACGCCATAATCAAGTCATCATTATAACTCTTCATAGCTTGAGGCTTTCCGTTTTTCCAAATAAAAGTTTTCATTTCATTAACCGTGCGGGATGAATACACTTTAATTAGTTTATTTCTTATAAACTCTTCTAATTTTGCGACTATTAGAGGTCGGGTCTTCTGTGTGGTAGAAAATCCGGCAATCGTGTTGGTTTTATATTCAGCTTGGCGTTGCTCAATATATTCATGCGTCGACTTTACAGAATAATATATATTAGGATAACCGTATTCTACAAGTTTGTCAAGTACTGTATAGCCAATATTATTATTTTCTACTACCATCATCGCATTTCCGAACTCTCGGCCAACTTGATTTAGCATATTGGCAAACAAATCAGGCGTTAATTTTCCTTGGTATTCTCCGATGACTTCTAAGGTTTCTAATTTGAGAATATGAAATGTAGAAAAATCGGCGCCATCGCCACGAGATACATCAACCACCATCAAATAATTGCAGGTAGGATCAAATTCCTCCCAAATCCAAAAGTTTCGGTCGAATCCTGTGCGATGTTTGGGCTCTTTAACATTCGAGAGCAACCATTCCATACATTCGGGGTCAATCACTGTTTCACCAGACGTGTTGAAATTACATTGTAATTCTTGTGCAATCTGGCGCTTGGACATATTTCTTGTTTCTTTAGTATACCATTGCTCATCCCGATCCGGGTGGACGTCCCACGGTAACGTCGTTAAATTAAAATTGTTTGCTCCCGAGCCTGCTTCTGTACACGTTTTGTGGAACCAGTTTCCTACGCCATTAGGAGTTGACAGTGCAATACAACGGCCGCCTGTAGATAGAGTGGGATACAGTCCTGTCCATAGTTCATCTAGTCCTTCGATGTGGGCGGCCTCGTCGAGCACCAAAAGAGACAGTGCTTCGGAACGGCCGGCATCGCCCGAAGTGGACGCGGCTTTAATAGAGGAGCCATTGGACAACTCGAAAGATGTGCGGTTGTCAACGCTGATTGTTGCGATCTTTAACCAGTCGGGTACATTGCGCATGATACCTTTAACCTTTTTGACGAGGTTGCCGGCTGTGGCGAACTTGGTGGCCATAACTAAAATGGCCTTATCGCGATGAAATAGCATCATCCATACGATATAGCCGGCTGTGATTGTAGAGATGCCAAGCTGACGTGCTTTTAGAATAACATTAAAACGATAATCGTTAAAATCATTAAGCAGTTCATCTTGGAAATCATATGTATCAAATAAAATCAACCCATGCATTGGGTGAGAGATACGAGCATAGTTTGTGAGAAAGTAAGCGGGGTCTTTACCACATTTGAGGATTTCGCTGACTTGCTGTTTCTTGTCTAATTGAAAACTCATTCATCATCTACGATTTCTATTGTTTCTTCAAGTCCTTCCGACGTGGGAGTGGCTTCGGCAATAGCGGACTCTTCGAGGGGTTCTTGATTCTCGACCAGTTCAATAGCCGTTGCTCTCGCAACTTCTTCCATAATAATCTCTTTGAGGCGTGCAATAGAAATTTTCATGACTCTTTCTTCCTAGTGTCGTTATCCGGGCGTGAGCCGCCTTTGCCATCCCAGCCGCCTTGATCTAAGAAAGTCTTCCACTTGGCTTCTACTGGATTTGTGTTGCCGCTATTGTCATCATTCATAGATTCGTCAAGACCACCTACGCGATAGTGCTTTTTGGCCACCACCCAAGTGCGCACCCGGGAAGAATTTTCTACGCGAATATCTACTTCGCCCTCGGCTGTCAGGCCGACAGAATCACCAGTAATCTTTTTGTATTCTTTCTTGAGCCATCCTGAAATGTCAGTGAGGCGTTGATCAATCTCTTCCTCAAAACCACTAGCGACGACTTCTTTAAGTTGGATTTCTGATTGATAACTAAGACACATCATATTGCCATAAAATTTAACATTAAAGCCATCCATCACTCGCTGATCGATAAGAGCGTCTCCCTCTTCTCGTCGAAGAATGCCGGGCTTATCAGGTTCATTATCTTCTCCTAACGCGCCATCATATGCATTGGCCGCGGCTTGTGCTAAGCCTTGTACGATTTCGTAAACTGTTGCCATTATTTATTTCCTTTTTTTGGTCTCCAACCTTGTTCCCATCTTTCTTCCCTGTCTTCTACATATCTAACATAGCATTTATGGCAGCAATCAAATTTGAGAAAACAAACATCATCAAGTACTTTTCTCGCGAGAGAAGAACACACAGAACAATGTTGCAAAGAATCTCTATTAAATAGTTTCTTTGATACCTTTATACCATTTACATCTATTTTCTCTTGGAAGGTTTCATTCTTATCGGTTTTTTTATATAATTCTCGCATTTGTGCGAGATATTCTTTTTCTTTGGTGTCGTCCCAATTTGCATGCGGGTTCTGAATGGTCTCTTCGCCGTACTTTTGGGATATCGCTTTTTCAATGGCTGCAATTTTATCGAAATCTTTATCACTCATTAAACAGCCTATAGGCTGCATAGGTGCTCAAGATCCCTACACCGACACCTCCGGCGGCCCACAACCAATTGTTTTGTGGCGATTGTTTTAAGAGCGCCCTTTGCAAGTGATCGATCTCTTCATCCTTCTGAAAGATCAAAAGACTTGTTTCTTCATGGAGTGCATTATATTGAATCTCCCAATTTCGAAGTTCTAGTTCATAGCTTGCAGCTTCAACTGAAAGCTCATATTCAATTCGTGCTTGGCATGCGAGGTTGGCCGTTGATTGGCGCGCCAAGATTTCAGACAATGCCGGAACATCGAATAGCACACCTTCAAAGGGTGCGCACTGTTGGTGTCCGAGAAAGGTAAACTGACCTGCGTCGGCTGCTTGAGCAGGGCTGCCCAACGTTAATAATAGACTAAGGAACATAATCAAATCCGTACATAAACATTATTGTCTCAGATAGTTCCTCTGGGTCTTCAGAGAATTGTCTTCCGAATTCTTCTCTGCGGCTCTCGATCACTTCTAGTAACTCATCCTGGCTCTCTTGATAATCCCGCTCTACTTGATCTAAGGTATCCTTATAGACCTGGAGTGAGTTCTCCATGTCTGCCATCTGCTTCTTGTGGATCTCTTGCAAGCCTGCTAGTTGCGCCTGCAATGATTGTTCTGAAGCCTCGTATGCAGCCTGCATCTGTTTGTAGTCGAAACGCATTTTGCCCACCACTACAAGCGAAAGAAGGGCGATTAAAACACCCTTCCAGTTCTTCACTAAAAATTGTATTACTAACTGCTGGGGTGTCACTTGTTTCCCTTGAATCTCTCAACGATGTCAACTGCCCCTTGGGTGCCGATAAAGACTGTGCTAATAACCACCCAATCGCCGCTGGTTAAATACCCGGCAAATGCTAAGGCTGACGCAGTTATCCATACTAATAGTTTACGTGACGTTAGCTTTAGCAACCACGTATCTAAAAATCCTTTGTGCTCAGCCATTAGCTACTCCACAGCCACCAGCCCAATGCAAGCCCATCGAGCCACACCAAACCTACGAGCACCCACCAGCTTGCGCGAGAGGCGCCTTCTCTGATTTCGCTCCATACGGACCATCCCACATCGAGAACTAGTCCCCACACATTTGCTGCACCGGTGACGGCGCAGTCCCACACTTTTCTTAATAAACTCATTTGTTTTTCCTCTTTGGTTTTTTCTTTTTCTTGCCTTGCTTAGATACAATCGTATCAGCAATTCCATATGCATCGTCTTCATCAGTTCCAGATGCCATTAGCTCGTCTGCTTTCTTCTCTTTTGCTTTGTAAAAAGAGTCTTTATATTTCTTTTTCTCGGCTAAATATGCTTCTAATTCTTCTTTAATCATATTCTCAAAAAAGCCAAAGCGCTTTTTCTTTTTAGGGGGTTCTTCCATTGCGGCAGTGGGCCCCTGCATCTCATTATTGTATAGTTGCCATGCCACCGCGTCTATAGCTTGTTGATCGACGTTCACATTAAACGTGGCCAAGAGTTCAATAGCTTGTTTTCGATATTTGCGAGGAGGTCGACGCGGCTCGGGTTCGGCGTCAATGGGGCCGGCCCAGGCGCCGCCCAGCGTATCAGTGGTCTTCAAGGCCGCGGGGTCTTCCTCGGGTTCTTCAAAGTCCTCGGGCTCTTGCTGAGCCAATGTTTTATTGGGGTTTAGTTCCGCTAGCTCTGCGGTTTCAGATATCTCCTCCTGCGAGCCAGCAGGCTTGACAAAGCGTCCCCCGCCGCGCCCAGCGACCTTCTGCGCGATGCTCAACGAGTATGGATCATGTCCGGTTATCGCTGAGGTGAGGTAGTCGATGCTCATATCGATGCTTCCTAAGCCACTAACCACATCTGATAGTAAATTCTCAATTTTGACTGTGGACATTGGAGCAGTTTGTTCTATTAAAACTTGCGAAATCTGGCTACGCAAGTAGACCTCTAAGAGGACGCTTTTCATCTCCTCTTGGACGGTTTCCATCAATTTCTTTTTTGTAATCTTCATAGCGGACACTCTGATTCAAATTTTATAGGGGGGCGAGGCTGCGCAGGAATGTGAATTCCCTCGTTAACAACGCTCTCAATTTCATTTAATCTCTCTTGGGCTCGGTGGTGCACACAGCATGCGTATCCCAAAGCTAACAATGCCAGCCCTGCAGCCAGCACATCCAATCGACATAATTTTAAGAGCTTTTGTTTCATTGTAATCCTGCCCATGTTAACATTATAACTAGTGTTATGATCGTTCCAAGCGCAAGAGATGCACCGAGAATGTCGGTCCACTTAATGTCGCGCCATTCGAGCCAGTGATTTAGTTTATTCCAAAGTTTCATTAATAGTCGCCGCTTATAAGATCTTGTGCTGCCTCCGCGGAGGGTGTTCCCAGGTACCATAGATCATAAAGATTAACATCGGAGGGGATCTCGTCTGCTGAAACATATTCCCCTGAAAGACTCTCGATGTGGCCGTCGACTTCCAAGACCCATTCAGCAAACTCACGAAGATTACGATTCATATTAGTTTTCTGACTCTGCTCGTCATCTGGGTCATCTGGTCCGAGTCCCGGTTCGGGCACATAGCCTGGGCGTTCCCAGGCTGGGAGTCGAGCCTCTTCAAGCTCTTCTTTAATAATCTGTTTGAGTTGGGATTTGGTTACTTTCATACTATTTCTTCTTCCTCTTGAGCAGTGTTTATTTTTGGAATTTTCTCCATAAGTTCTATCAAGTCTGGAATGGCTATGGTTTGCACCAAGATTTTCACTACTTTGCTGGTTATCTCTAAGGTTGTAAAAAATTCGGTGGCATCGCGCTGAATCATTGAGTCTGGGGTATCTTCTTGTGGTGCTGCGTCCGGACGCACATTTGCCAAGCTGCCGGCAACGCCACCAAAATTTCCCACCATGCCGCCACCTTCAGAAAAAACTTCTTCCTTAATGATCTGCATCAATTGGGATTTGGTGATCTTCATCATCTATTTTCCCTTGGGCAACCCATTCATACATAGTATAGCAACGAGCCCAGGTACGTTATCATTAATATAAACACCTGAAAAAAGTGTCTCGGTTCTTCCACCGACATAACCAATCGCCGCATCCATGTGTTTGCTGATCTCTGGATCGTTTGCCATAGCAGACGACGCAATCAATAATAATGCACCTGTCTTGGGCTTTCCTTTGGGGGCTGGGCATGGTGAGCGCTTCATGCAATTCTGGAGAATCATTGCTCCAAGATTGGGAGTGGCGGGGTCTTTCACCATGGTCGAACCAATAAACATTCTTTGTGGGGTTCTCAAACATCTTTCCAGATCTTTCGTATCAAACGATTGAATTGGAGACTTGTCGGAAGACAACTTTAAGACTTGAGTCCACAGCTTTGCGAACGCAGTATTAGCAGAGGGAAACAGACTAAGCATTCCTACCTTACCGCGCAACAACTTAACTTGACGTTCGTTATCTAAAACGATATGGGTGTGCTTAGAAACATCATTAAGCAAAGCCAAGGCATTCTTGCTAATTGTTGGGTTCAAGCATTCCTGTGCTGTGGGCCATGACGTAACATACACTACCTCGCCTTCGGCTTGCACCGATTTGAGATAGCGTTCAAAGACGCTGTGTAGGGAAGCGACGGCAGAACCAGTTCCACCGCCGCCCCCAGCGCAAACGAACAGCCAGTCAACTTTGCCTAATTTTGTGCGGAGGGCATCTTCTACGACTGTACTGTTTGCATCAAATACCGCTTTTCCTAAATTCACATCTTTTCCAATGCCATCGGCATCGGGAATCAAAACCACATGCTTATCATCCACATCGTCAGGAACATCTTTAGAAGTGGTATTGACAAGCAAAGTCCTATTGTAACCAAGATCGAGAAAGGCTTTGGCCATCTTGCCACCACCTCCACCTACGCCAACAATGGCACAGTTCAGGGATGCGGGAACAGTGTTCTCCGGAAGCAAGTTCTCGTGTGTTACTTCTTCATCGTCCCCATAGTGATCGACGAAATCAAAGTCGTCGAACTCACTAGTTGTGGGGGTGTCGAGAGCGGCAGGGTTTTCCTCTGCTGCTGGCTCAACAAAATCAAAATTGTCTGGATCGTTCATTTAAATCTCCGTTTATTTCTTTCCGTCCGCATCCTCTGGGCGCGGATCGTTGAAATTAATATTGCCGGACTTGAGTGCTGTATTTACTTGTGCTTGTGGCACGCCTGAGTCATCTGCTTGTGGCATTCCCTTCTCTCTCTCAAAGGCGCCGGCGGGCTTAGCTTGCACTGCTTGCAAGTTCGACATGTAATACTTAGCTGCTTCCTCTCTATCTGGCTGGGAGATCTTCCCAGCCTGCACTAATAGTTGCAAAACATCATCCGTTATGTTCTTTATAACATACTGTCCCAGTTGTTGGGAGGGCAATTTCAACAAATTTAGATCAGTGGATTTAGTGACCACATTGGCTGCCAGGGCGGCGATGGCTAACTGTGTCGCTTTTAGCGCTCTTTCCGCGCCTTCGGGCCCCGTGCCAAAGGCGGGGCTAGTTAGATTACTAACAGTCATTTTTCCTTGGGGATTGGTCATAAGAACTTGCGACCATCGATGGTGCCCGTCCAGAATATACTTATTTTCGAAAACCAATAAAGGAATGCGTCCGCCGGGAGAAGGCATTGTAACAGTCTCTTCCAGCGCCGCCTCCGTAGCGTTATATTTGTTGGTCATCTGATCTCCCAAGCTCTTATTGGTGTCGATATCCATTTGAGTTGGAGTTAAGTCTATTGCTGCGACGGGGGTTCCTTCCTGGACCGAGATAGCTTCGTCGGCTGGTCCGCCGGCATCTTTTCTGCCGGCAAATGCCAGCTTTCGGAATTCAGGATCGGAAGCTATCTGTTTGAGCAAGGACGTGAATTCTTCTAATCCTAAGTTTTGACCCCTAACAAACGCATCCTCGGCATCCGACTCATTCACAAACTGGCGCCAATTTTCCATCAAAAGTTTCATTATTGATTTACCTTCGCATAGCCTTTTTTCTTTTCTATTACAATCTGCATGTCGACGCAATCTTTGAGAGAGTCTAAATGCGAGATCAACAGAACGTTCTTAAAATATACTTTAATTAGTTCCAAGATCCGAATAAAACCCTCCATATTTTCCTCGTCCAATGCAGTCCCTGGTTCATCGAGAATAAACAAATCCGACTTTGGA
>Ga0209756_1001025_pt1 | contig 26299 bp, 18 predicted proteins | sample ETNvirenome_6_85_FD_184071 | JGI IMG/M metagenome (GOLD analysis project Ga0209756, IMG submission 184071) | Marine viral communities from the Pacific Ocean - ETNP_6_85 (SPAdes) (version 3) | ecosystem: Environmental > Aquatic > Marine > Oceanic | place: Pacific Ocean | collected 2013-06-19 | reverse complement strand
ATATCAAGTCGGGAATACACAAGTTCATGTTAACAGCAGAAGTCAAAACAGACCTTGTCCTTGTTGGTGGTGTTCCTATTATTGGATATATGACCCTAACTGCACCTCCCGTTCCTTTGCCCTCATTCAGTTCACCGGGAACAGGAAAGGGATCAGGATTTCTATCTTAGCCCTGACTTTGATTCGTCGATATTTAAGTGCGAGGTAGAAAGTGGCACAAGTCAGAAAAACATATGACTTTAAGTCAGTAGGTCAAACACAAGCGGCTTATGATGAAAATGTTGATGACACAGCCGCTGTTGTCCCGATCGGTATTCGAACGCCCATTTCGTTTGCTGATGGGAAAAGCTCAATGTTTGGGATGTCCTATAATTTGGAAGACCAGATTAGAGACAACATTCGAAATCTGCTTGCAACAAATTCGGGTGAGAGACTAATGATGGGTGACTTAGGGGCAAATCTCCTAGGCCTTGCTTTTGAGTTGACATCAGAAGATACAGACATAGTGGCAGCACAAAGAATATCTGCGGCAGTTGAGAAATACATGCCGTACGTTACTCTAGAAGATTTTGAACCAAGCATTGAAAAGTCCGAAGATGACAATGTAATTCAAAGTCAAGTAAGGATCAAATACTCAGTTCCATCGCTAGGTCTAACAGATCAGTTTGTGGTGGTCATAATTTTTACGGCGGGATAGATGGCAAATCAGATAAGAAAGAAAATCAAGAAGGAAATGAATCGAACTTTCACAGCTCGTGACTTCGAGTCGATTAGATCCCAACTACTTGATACTGCAAGAACGTATTTCCCAGACAGGATCCAGGATTTTTCTGAACCGTCGGTCGGCGGAATGTTTCTGGATTTTGTTGCCACGGTGGGCGATTCACTTAGCTTTTATCTGGACCACTCTTTTCGTGAACTAGATCCAGTAAGGGCGACTGAGCCTGAGAATATTATCACACACCTCAGAAACGCTGGTGTGGAAATAAGAGGCAGATCACCGTCAACTGTTACTCTAAAGTTTCAAATAACCGTTCCATCTGAACAAATATCGGGTGTGTACTTACCAACACGATCAGCAATGCCAGTCATTTTGGCAGGAACACAAGTTTCCTCATTCTCAGGAATAACGTTTACGACAGTAGATGATCTAGACTTTTCTGAGCAAGATCTAGATGGAAATTTCCGTGCCAGTTTTATAGTTGCCACAAGCAACTCAGATGGCAGCCCAGCAACGTTCTTCGTTTCACAGTCAGTTGTTGCCGTCAGCGGCGAGGAAAAAACAGAAAGCATTGAAATAGACAGTGTGTTTGTTCCGTTTAGAGAGATTACGCTGGACGAAAAACACATATCAGCCGTGCTTTCAATTACTGATACTGAGCTCAACACTTACTATGAAGTGACGTCCCTAAGTGAGGATACTGTATTTCTTAAGGTCAAAAATCCAGACACAGATCAGTCTGTTGTTCCAAATCATATAAGTGTGATCGCAGCGCCATATCGATACATCAGGAGATATGATCCGGTAACACAATTGACAACACTTCGGTTTGGCTCGGGAAACGCTAGTACTCTGGATGATGATATTGTTCCAGATCCCAGTGATCTGTCTTTGAGCTTGTTTGGAAAGCCGGTTATGTCTAGGTTTAGCATAGACCCACAGATGCTATTGCAAACACAAACTTTGGGAATTTCTCCTAGAGGAACAACGCTTGATATTCGATATCGATATGGCGGCGGCCAAGATCACAACATTTCATCTGATCAGATTCAGCAAATCGATACTTTGTCATTGTCATTCCGCCGGAGTCCGTCAGCTGCGGACAGTCTGGTTGTTCGGCAATCCATCCAAGTAGTAAACCTAGAGTCAGCTGCTGGAGGATCATCTGCACCTACCCTGGAAGATCTGAAGACCATGATAACGTCTGCTCGTAAGTCGCAGCGACGCGTGGTTTCGCGAGAAGATTTGTTGGCAAGAATCTACACAATGCCTAACGAGTTTGGTCGGGTTTATCGAGCCGCGATAGCAAATAATCCGGCAAACCCATTGTCTGTCTTGTTGTACGTGGTGTCGATAGATGCTTTAGGAAACCTTGTAACATCTCCGGACTCCCTTAAGAAGAATCTTCGAACGTACCTTAACGATCTCCGACTGGTAGGAGATGCAGTAGATGTCCTTGATGTTCGAGTTGTTAATTTTGGAATCAAGTATAGTGTCTATGTGGCAGAAAACGCCAACAAAGCACAGGTAATCCAAAACATCAATACACGAATAGCTACAACAATGAATAGGAAGTTTTTCAATGTGAATCAGCCCATCATTGTAGATGACATCGTGAACATCATTATCAATACAGATTTCGTGATCTCGATGATAGATTTGCAGGTATTCCCAAGAGCTGCGTCTGTCGAAGGACGACAGTATAGCTCTACAACGTTTGACTTCAAACAAAGTCAAACAAAGGGCCTGATACAACCCAACCTGGGATCGATTTTCGAACTCAAGTATCCGGAATTTGATATCATAGGAACAGCGTTTTAGGGGCAGGAAACAAAATGATCATTATTTGCACAGCGAGTGCTGACACATACATTACTGATAAGATCATAGATAGCAACATTAGGGTCCGAGACTCCAACGTCGGCCGCGCATCGACTCTTGATATTTTCAAACTCTACAATGAGACGAAATTGAGTGGAACCGGAAGTCAAACTGAGCTGTCTCGAGCGCTACTAAAATTTGATCTTGCTCCCATAAGGGTACTAACAGCCAGCATACTGGATCTCAATAGCTCTCGGTTCACAGCTACACTTGAGATGAAAGACATAATGACCGGTCATGCAATCCCAAAAAACTTCACACTGTCTGTATTTCCGCTGTCTCAATCATTTGATGAGGGAGTTGGAATTGATACTGGCAAGTTCAATGATGTCGATGTCGCCAATTACATAACAGCATCATACACAACCCAAAACAATGTTTGGTTCACTTCCGGTGCAAACGCCGGCGGCCTTCTGGGATCAACAGGGATTGACTACATCACGTCAGGAAATCTAAATGACGGAAGCGGCGTCGTCAGCTTTGAGAAGAAGCAAACTTTTACAGAGGGGACAGAAGATCTTTCTATCAATATTACAACGCTGGTGTCTGCGACGTTGGCTAGCCAGATTTCTGACAAGGGAGTCAGGCTATCATTCACGGGCTCAGAGGAGACAGACACGAAGTCGCGATTTGTCAAGAGATTTGCTTCAAGGCACGTTTCCAACCCGCTTCTTCGACCTCGAATTGTAGTTAGATTTGATGACACTATCCAGGATAATCACCAGAATTTCCATTTTGATTCTAGTGGGACGTTGTTTTTGAGGAGTTACAATCGATCCTCTTTGGCAAACATTGTAAGCGGGTCAGCCTTGACAGCCATCACGGGAAACAATAGCCTGGTTTTGGATCTTAAGAAGGGCGACTACACATTTTCTGTTACAGGGAGTCAGCATACACAAGGAACAGATAGCTCCGGCGTCACCGGACTTTACTCCGCTTCTTTTGCAATCCCATCAACTATCACGAGTCTTCATAACAAATCACAGACATTGGCAAAGCTAATCGCAGCAAAGGGAGAAGTCAAGTTTATCACATACTGGAAGTCGCTAGATTACTCAGTTGCATATCACACAGGTAGCCTGACAATTAGGCGATCTGATCGTGATGCTGGCGAATTCATCTCTCGGGAGCCGCAGCTGATCATAACGAATGGGCGGCCCATATACAATAAAAAAGACACAGTCAGAATACGTCTTTTTGGCCGAGATTTGATTGCCGAGGAAGATGAGCCGGTGAAAGTTGCATGGCGAAGAAAGTCTTCAATATTTGACAAAGTGTATTATCAGGTTGTTGACAGGGTAACAGAAAAGGTAATCCTGCCGTATGATGATGTGAAAGATTCAACTAGAGTCTCAACAGACGCTGACGGGATGTTCTTTGATTTCAAGATGCAAGCTCTGATACCAGGACGATCATATGCATTTGACTTTTACGTTGTAGAGAGAGGGAGCAGTCATCTTGTTCGAAATCGTGATGCAATCTTTGTGGTACGGGACTAAAAATGTCAAGAGCACCAAACACAGCCGGAGATAACCTTTTGTTCAAACCGGGAATTATTCGAAACAAGAGGCCATCAGCTCCTGTTAGGGGGATGACTCTCAATTCTGCAAACAATTCCGGAATCAATCTGACGGGTTCATTTCGATATGATTCACCGGGGGCTGCACTAAAAAGCACCCAACAATTGTTCGTCGACTGGTCAGAGTTTTCTAATCACACGTTCTTCAACTCAGCAAGAGCAAAAGTTCAAAAAGCATTTGACAAGATTATCAATAGGTTTCCATTTGACGGACCCCAAACTGAGCTTAACACGTTTGTTGATAGTTTGACTGGGTTTGAAAAGTATGTTCTAGATGAGTTTCCAAAAAATTCGGGATATTTGGCATTCAGTGGATCTTCATCATCAACTGATCCAGGAACCTACATCAGCGTTTCTGACTTTGATGGATCAAACACATCAGCTTTCTTGCGAGACTCGAAAGGGCAATCAATTCTAGATCCGGGAACGAAGCCGTTTTCATTCGAATTCTATCTAAATGTTCCTAGCGGGTCATCAAATGATAGCCAGATTGTGGCCCAAAAACTAAGCGGGTCTAACGGGATCACATTAGCTTTGTCATCATCAGCAACTAAAAGTAGCCCGCAAGGAACTGTTGATTTTCTGGCTATGGTTCGTTCCGGATCAACAACAATGTCAGCTTCAATGGAGATCAATAAAGGGCAGTTTGTTCACTGTGCATCAGTCTTTGACCGATCTGGTGGTCCAGGATGCCTCAATCTTTACAGAGACGGAGTTTTGATTACTTCAAGTTCAGCTTCTGATCTGGGAACAATTGACTTTAAGACATCGCCTCTTACGATCGGTTCTGGATCCTCTCACAATTTTGGATACTACAACCTATCTCCGGTAGAAACAATGTCCGGAGCAATGGATGAATTTAGAGTTTGGCATTCATCTAGGACACAGCAGGAAATTCAACTCCAGCGCTTCCAAGATGTGTTCGCCCAGAAGGACTTGAGGCTGTTGTTTAGATTCAACGAACCTTCGGGCAGTTATGATAGCGATGGATCAAGTCTGGTCTTAGATCATAGCGGTCATGGGCTTCACTCAACAGTCCAGAACTTTAGCATCGCCTTGAGAAATACAGGCACATTTGGAGATCAGCCAGTTACGGGAGAAACCAGCTTGGTGACTACAGTGCTATTTCCTTCATATGAGGGAGTAACAGATCTAAATACTGATCTGTTGTCATCAGCAAGCAATTACGATTTCAGCAATCCTAATCTTGTTACCCGTTTGATTCCTCCACACTATTTGCTGGATGCATCTGAAAATGAAGGATTGGTTGGAGAAGAAGCTGATATTGACGATGAGATCACAGTTCGATTTGATAGACCGGGTGGAGCCCGAGTAGGACAACCTCAAATTATTGCAGGACTTCTTTTCACATTTGCCGAGACATTCGATGAGATGAAGATGTTTGTGGATGAGTTCAAGCGCTTGCTCAAAGTGGATGTGTTGTCACAGGATGTGATATCAGACCAGCTTCTTCCATGGTTGTCACGATACTACGGAATATCTCTTCCAAACTTCTATTCAAATTCATCAATGGCTCAATTGATGGACGGATCAAATATTCGAAGGAATCGAGCTGCTACAACATCATTACAGGCTGTTCAGAATGTATTGTGGCGCCGAGTCTTTTCTGATCTTCCGTTTCTTTTTTCTACTCGAGGAACTCACACAAGCATCAGGTCTCTCCTTTCAAATATGGGAATCAGTCCGGACGGACCAATAAGAATCAGGGAGTTTGGTGGGTCAAGACAACGAAATCTTGGTGATTCGTTTATCAAGAGGCACGAGATTGCCGCTATGTTGGACATGAGTGGAACTTTCAATACAGCTGGAACGTTAAGCTACCAGGGAATTGACAACAATCGTCCATATTTGCAAGGAGCGTTTTTGTCAGGATCTAGATCAGAGCCTGGTAACCCTCTTCCAAGCGGATCTTTGTCAACCGGTGCATCGGCATACACATCTGATGGTCTCTATACTTCTGGCTCTTGGACAATTGAGGGAGTCTACAAGTTTGATAATCGGTCCCGACATTTTTCCACACAGAGTTTGGCGCGTCTCCATGTGACTGGAACAAATGCTTCTTCTTCAAAGCACGGTGTACTGTTCAATTTGTTGGCGTATGGAGCAAACGTTGGTAATTCTACAACGGGCAGCCTTCGACTTTATGGACGACCCGGTCAGGGCGCCGTCGCACCTACTCTCCAGCTCAACTTAACGGGCGTCAATATCTTCGATGGTCAGAAATGGCAGGTCTCGTTTGGAAAGAATAGAAACGACTTGATTGGAAGCTACGTGACTTCATCCTACTTCCTACGGGCAGGAAAGTTTTCACCTGCAGGATTAGAGGAATTTTTGACAACTGCAAGTTACTTTGATGACAGCAATACATCTGCTCTTCAAAATATCGAGACCTACAATACAAGCGGAACATTTTTGGTGCTAGGAAGTCAAAGTATTGACACAGCATCATCAAACTTTCTAAATGACACAACTGTGGCAGATTCTGCAAGAATAACAGATTTCTCAGGAAAGGTTGCTGCAATTCGATTCTGGAGTAAGGGACTGTCAACGGAGGAAACAAAAACACATGTCCGGAATTTCAAATCGCTAGGTGTTCTAAGCCCATTGGTAAACTTCAACTTTGTAACATCTGCAACTGGGTCATTCGAAAGAATCAGGCAAGACATCTCTGTCGATCAGCCTGTTACAAAATCTGACGCGTCAGGCGATATCTCTTTGTTTGATTTTTCTCAAAATGCATTGGCGTTGACAGGGTCGGGATTCCAGGCGAGCACTCAGGTCATTAAGCCTGAGAGGTTTGATTTCGAGGTTCTGTCTCCCAATTTCCAGTCAGGAGAGAATCCCAACAAGATTCGAATTCGAAGCTTCATTAATGATGAAACAGCAGAAAAATTTGAAGCTGCCCTGGCGCCACTATATGATATTAACCAATCTGAGCAGCCACAGGATGATAAAAGAGTGTCTATTGAAATCTCTCTCGTTCAAGCCTTAAATGAAGACATCATGAACATGTTCTCGACACTAAATGCACTGGACAATATCATTGGTAGCCCGGAGCTGGTTTTCTCGCAGGAATATTCTGATCTTCGAAACCTTCGTAGAATCTATTTCAATCGACTGACCAACAAGATAAACTTCCAGTCATTCTTTGAGTTCTTCAAGTGGTTTGATGACACCATTGGGGTTCTTCTGGAACAAATGTTGCCAAGTGATTCTAAGTTCCTGGGCACCAGCTATGTTATTGAATCGCACGCTATGGAAAGGCCAAAGTTTGTTTACAGCTATTATGACATGTACCTTGGAGAGAATAACCGAGGCGGAAAGGAAGTGATACTACTGCAGCAATTTGTAGGAACCTTGAGGAAAATGTAATGTCAGCACCATCACCAGACGCAACAAAAGAATTTGTGAATACGATGCACGATAGTGTGACCTTCTACACCGCATCGATGTCCCCGTATTTGCAAGGCGTAGAGATAACCCAGCCATGGCAGTTGGTGTCATTCACTAATGTGAAGATTCGAGGAAACATTCCTTTGGGAGTAACTCTAAACGGGCGACTGCAGAACCAAGATTTCTATAACGATCTTCACTCATCTGAAAATCTGGGAACAGCAAATACAGGATCCCAGGTTTCCATGGATACACCGGGTCTTTTGGGCGTGCAGGTTGTGCATCAGAAAGAAAGAAGTGATTTTGGAATTTCGACACTTTTTGACGATGGAAACCCATTTGAGGAAAGTGACTCATTTTGGGATCCTCGAGTTATTTTGTCGACACACCCTTTGAATCTGGTCATTCCGGCAAGCCTAGTTCAGATTTGTTCATCTCCAAGCTCATTTGATGGGGTTATGGAACCACTTGATATTCGTCGAGTTGTGGATCGGTCGTCTATTGAGCTACCTTTCATATCTCGTAGCATCAAAGGAAGCCTTTCTATTGTTAACAGCAAGCGAGAAAGCAAGATTCTTCATGATATGGTGGATCTTCGTGACTCAAAAACAACTCCATTTCTAGATTCGGTAGGAACATTTGGAACCCTCGACCAACCGGGAGCATTCTCAGATGCTGACCAGAGAATATCACCTTTCAGTGATACAGTTGATCTTGAGATTGCTAATACGTCAGGAACTCTGGATGTAAACATGAGAGCTACTCTCATAAGTGGGTTCACTAGCGGGTCAGTTACATATACATCACCACGGACAACTGGAATCAGAACGACAGAAATCTATGAATCTCGTGGGTTTGATTTTTCACAAAACGACAATTATAGATACGATTCTATTGTGTTTGGGGGCTTGTTGAAATAAGATGGCAAGAATTTATCTAACAGGATCGGGCCCGAATCGAGGCTATCATACAGGAAGCGGAATTTTGTCTCTGCCTGCAAGGTTGCAACAGCAGGAAAAAGATCACCAAACCGGTTCGTATCCGACAATAGCTCGTACAGGAGATCCTGACTTTTCCGGAGTGTATAACTCAGAATTTGATGACACTAACACTGTTCTCTTTGTACCCGGCCAACTAACTTATCCGATGAATTTGCCTGCCTCAAGCAAGTTTGTTTCCGGCAACATTGTTACACCAAGCTTTTTGCAGGGCCTAGTTGCAGCAGCAACATCAAGTGTTGGCGTAGCAGATGCACATATCAAGATTTCCCTTCCAGGACAGAGCATCAGCCCGTTTAATGAGAGTCGTTTATATCTAGATAATGATTCTTCGTTTTATGCAACAGGAACAGCATCTGGAACATTGCCAGGATTCGCCCAGAAACTTAGTTCAAAAACTATATTGACCTTTGATACAAGCCCGACCACTTCGACAGATTTTTTCTTTTCGACAGGAACACTTCCAGGTGCTTCGGGTCTTGTAGCAGGCGTAAATACAAGCATGGGATATTTCAACTGGGAGACAAAAAGGTGGGAAATTATTGGAGATCTTACATCTGGAAGCAATATTGATATCCTGAATGTCGATACAGATGTTCGACATTCAGGATTATTGCCTTTTGTTCCATCAAACCTCCGCAATGTATCAGGCGAGCTTTTTGGAACGGGCGCAGTCGGACCTATTTCTCGAGCCCATGGTTTGCCATTCACTAATTTTGGTTTTCCGTTTGCATCCAAGTATGATGCAACAGGATCCCAGATGTTATCAATGTCAAGCTCAATATCGCACCCACTTCTCATAGAAAAGGTTTCTGTAGAGTTTAGTGCATCATTTGGTCCGCATCTAATATCAATTTCCAGACACGGTCCGGCAATTAAACAATTTTTCTTGATGATCCAGAGCCCAACGTCAGGATCTATAACTAGTTTTACAGATACGATATTGGTTGCCACACAGGGAGGTCTTGCGCCGGGCACTACTGTAGATGTCTCATTTCCTCATGGAAACCAGAAAAAATTGGTTGCATATGGTCAAGTTAGCTTGATGGGAGGTCCAGATACAGCAACCGACTACCAACGAGATCTTAACATATTTACTCCACCGTTTGTCGGATCGCAGCGAAACAACCAGAAGCGGGAACCGATTACAGGGAGCTATCGTCTAGAGTTTGTTCCAAAGGTTCCTTCGAAAAATAACTTTGCTGGCGCAGCAGGATTTTCTAGTGGATCAACCAGAGAATCAGTGCAGCCAGGTAGAGAAGCTGCTCAAATAAAGGTCGGAGGACGAACTAGTTTTGATATTGGCAGCGCCGGCCGATCATTTGTCGCCCAGCTTGGCGGTCGAGAGTCTAGTGGGTCATATAACAGCTTAGATGAATTTAAGGAACCAGGGACAACAGATGCTGCTACGATATCAATTTCGTCAATTGATTCTCTGGAAAAGACTAGTCCTTTTGTTTTGCTCCCGAGCGACAAGCTAATTTTTGGATTCTGCAATACTCCAAACTGGTACGGAATAACGCAGTACCCTAATGATGCAGGAAACAGATATGAGAAAGGTCTATCAGACGCAAATGTTGTTCTTTCACCTGGCACCGGAAAAGTCACCTTGTTCGGATCTTTACTTCGAAACAATTTACCCGTTGAACCGGAGACAAATCAGCCTCTGACATCAAATGCAATACACGAAGACCTTCGATATGACATACCGGTATATGATCAATTTGACGTAGAACCACTATCGTCAATGACGGGTTCGTATACAGATTTGATTATTACGGGATCGATGCTAGCAACTCCATTAGGTGATCCATTCGCCAAGAATGTTCGATCAGTTCAAGGATCAGTCGCCGCCGGACAAGCGGGTATCACAGGATCATTGCAACGTTTTGTTTCATTGACCGACTCCGGAGGCACAATGTACGACAGTTATCCACCTTCTTTGGGAACCATTTACAAATCCCTAGGTAAGGGATTTGCATCACCGGTACGTAAAAAATTCTTAGTAAATGTGTCAGCGCCAACTTATTCAACTAACAAAAAGAGTTCGGATCGAAAGTGGTTTTCGAGAACAGCGTATGAAAAGAGCAGCATACGACTGAGAACATTGGGATTTACAGACCAGTCGCTTCCGGCATACACAACAGCAGCTGATGCCTTATTAGATGGGGGAGCACAGCATGTAACGACGAACGCTGTATCGACATGGTATGGTTCTTCCCCTCTTTTTGCAGAAATTCTTTCATCGACCGGTCTAGTGGAAGATGCAAAACGACAAGGATGGAAGTTTGTATGGGGATTTGGTGATGGATCATATAATACACCCACATACAATCTAATATCACCAAGCAGTATCAATGGCCCGATAATTCGTGGATACAAATATGGCCTGGCTGGACTCTTTGGTTCTTTTCTTGATGCACGATTCCGTCGAGATCGATTCGGCCAATTTAGGGACATGCTGGAACAACGAAGATTTCCTGCAACTTTGAAAAGAGACGGATCAGTAGATTATCCAATTTCGATTACATTCGTTAGTCAGGATGGGGGAACCAGAACATCGCCAGAAAAGACACATTCCCAAAATTTGTCTCAATATGCGACGTCATCACTGCCGTACTATGATGGACAAGTTGTTGAACGTAGCGATAATCCAGACATTGTTCTTATCCCTGTTGAGATTAAAGCTTCACAAACGTAAGGACAAAACAATGCCAAAAATTGATCAATCAAAGCTTCGAAAAGAAGACAAAATAATACTCAGAAACTCAAACAACGGTGAAGTATTGAATGTCATTTTTCCTAATGGGATCCAAGTGGGACTAGATGCTTTAAAGTTCAACTATGGAATTAGGCTGCCGAATCTTAGTTCAGAACCAGCAAAGACGGAAAATGTCTTGTTTGCTCTGGATGGCGACATCTATTTCAATGGGGTTCTTGTGGCACCCTCGGCTGGTTCTAATCTAACCATCAAAGACGAAGGAACTGATCTCACAACAACGTGCGCATCGATTGATTTTGTGGGTGCAGGCGTCGCTGCGACGGCAGTCGATAACGATGTCACCGTAACCATTACGGCAATTGATGACAGCGAAAACCAGATATTGGCAACCCAGGTTTTTGGTTAGGAGAAACAAATGGCAACATTCACAAAAGTAGGGTTCTCAGCTGATACATCAGGAATGGGTATTCTTGTTGCGACGAACTCAACACCAGGAACAACTATTCATGCATCCACATCTGGTACCACATTTGATGAGGTTTGGTTGTACGCAACAAATGAACATGCAAGCGCTATAAATCTTACAATAGAGTTTGGTCAAGCAACGAGTCCGATAAAGATAAGTGTTCCCGCAAGTTCCGGGTTGACCATCATAATTCCTGGCTTGAGTTTGGGACCCAGCAAGACAGTTGCGGCATTCGCAGGCACAATAAACAAAGTATCAATCTTCGGATATGTGAACAGGATTAGCTAATGTCGCAATTTCGAAGCGTATTCAGGTTGATCAGCACCAACAATTCATATCAGGTCGCTGATTATGGGCCAAACAATCGAGCATTCAGCACGTTTGATCCGGATGATATTGCCAACCTGACAGGCTGGATTGACATTGATGATAGTGCAACAATTACTCTTGATGGGAATTTTGTTGATTCAATTTCAAACAAGGGTTCTGTTTCATGCACATGGCAAGCCAATGTTTCTGCCGCCAGACCGGTCTTGTCTAGTTCTATAGTCAATACTCGAGATGTCATTGGTTTTGACGGTGTCGACGATATCTTGGCAAGTTCTGTCGGCGCTGACTCTCTTTTCGGATCATCAACTCCTGCAGCATACACATATGGGATTGTAATGCAGCCCAACCGAATAGATACTTCTAACGCTAATCCATACGCACTTGATGTTATTACCGGAATGGCATCAAGTGGATGGACAGTAACAGTTGGCACATCGCAGGGATTAACAAGTCGTCTTTGGCACGATTTTGGTTCAGCCGATGCTGCAGACTATGTTACGACAAGGGGTGGACAAGTTGTAAGTGGTTCGGTTATGTCAATGATCATAACGTATGAATCAAAAACCTATAGCATGTATGTCAATGGCACATTTGTAGGTAGCACAACGAGGCCATCTGATCCAACTGTGGGACTAAACAGTGTTAGAATTGGAAATGAAATATTTCCCTCGGGTGGAGATCCAGCGTTGTTTGAATTGTGTGAACTTGTTCTTTACACAACCAGCATATCAGCTGACGACCTAACAGATTTGTCGAACTATTTTGATGACAAGTGGGGAATCTGACAAACTCACCAATGGGATATTTAGAATAGTTATGGCAGGAATACTCAATAGCAAAGAGCGAATCATGGACTTTATCGTTACCCAAGAAGGGAAGCGACAGGCCGGCATCGGACAACTCAAGTTCAAATATGCTACATTCACAGATTTGCATACATTTTATGAGTCGTCAGGAAGTCTAACAAGCCCAAAGTTAGCTGCAGATGCCTCGGCACGAATCTTCTTTGAAGCTGGAAATAGATATCAAGACGTGATTGTCCCAGAGCTTGAGTCCGGTTATATTATGAGGCCACTTCAGACAGAAACTCATAAACTTCAGGGTGGAACAATTATTAGCGGGTCTATTCGGCTAGCTGTGTCTGGCAATCAAATTCTGTCCGGAACAGAGCTGGGGACCGGTCTAACAACGGTGTTAGATGGGATTACTAAAAACTTCACTGATCAGCGTGTGATTGGAACGATTGATGAGTTCTCATTTTACCAGAATATTGAGGTTTCTCCAACCACAGGAACATTTGATATTACAAATCAGACCCAGTTTTTGCGTGGAAACCAGAAAGGTGAATCAGTCCTAGAAGAAGTACCTAGCATATTCAGTGACCACAGGTTTTCTGATTTTGCTAATTTTTTGTATTTGCCTCCCGTAAGCGAAGCCCAGCCAGGAAAAAAGTCCGGTGATTTGATGGGCTATTATCCTCGTCTCAATGAAGAAAAGATTTTGTCATTGGATGAGCTGATGTTGTCATTAAAAGACAAGCCTATGCAGCAGTTTCTCTTTTCAAAGACAAGCAGGTCAAATAATAACATCATCCAATTTTTTGAGCAGGATATCGGCGCCGTTGAAAAGTTATCCGTTGTTGATTTTGGATCATTTGATGACGATGAACCACTGAGCCAGGGAAAGAGGGTGCTATTCATAGGGAAGATCCAGCGAGACTCGCGAGGAGCCGAAACGTTTTTGTGCTTATTTACTGTGGTGATAGACTAGGAATCGAAGATGGCAAATGTAAGAATACAAAAGGTTTCTATCGATAGGTTTTTTGAGTTCGCCTCAGGATTTCTTCCGTTTGACCTAGTTGATATCGTTAGTGAGTCTGAAAATCATGGTCGCCAAAACGACGAAGTCAGCTCTGATGAGTTCGAATATAGAACCCATTTCTTTGTAAACCAACAAGTATCAGAGGAGCTAGGAGCTACTGGTCTTCGGGTCGATGTGTTTGTATCAGACCCTAGACTTCGTAAGCCATCGTTTACTGATGCCGTGGCGTCTTTTGATGTTAAGTTTGACATAGCTGCTGACATTCGTAGAAAAATAGGCCAAACACAGACAAACGCCTTAGTGACTCGTTTTTCGCCTAACAATCTTCTTAAAGTTCTTGTATCATCCAATATTCGTGCAAACAACAAGCCACGATTGATCATTCCAGGCCAGAGTCGAAAAGCCACTCCGACATTTCAGGATATATCAAAGAGGGCTAAGAAGTCCGGTCTCGATCCTGCTGCTTTGGCCTCAGTTGGTAATTTCTTTTCTACTACACCTGGAAATGCAATTTCTCTTGATAGTACCAATGCAAAGCCAATCGACCAGTCTAGAATCAAGACACTGGGATCTAGCATTAGAAGTCGTAAAAGCCTGGCAGAAATTAGAAGAAACAATCGAAGCAAGAGACGAGGATCTCAATCAAATGAACTGGTTAGGTCTATTGAGCCTCCGTCGGCGCCAAGCAAGAGATCGAATGTTGAATACATTAGTCTTCTTCCGAAGAATCGAGAGTTTATTCAGAATTTTTGCATCAAAAAGAGTCGAGTCGCCGGAGCAGAAAAGATATATGCTGTTGTTACAGCCATATCTGGTCCTCACGCTGAGACGCGATTCGAAACAAAGACAATAGAGATTCATCATGCCAGGGAGTTGTCTGAGTTTTTGTCAAACCCAGAGCCTCCCACAGTTTCGCTTGTTGAATCCGGACCAGCTAGGGTAAAGATTAGGGTTCAAAAAACTGATCCATCACTTCGTGTAGTTAGAATCTTTCGTATTTCATCTAATCCGAACTCTAACAGGACAGTTCTTACTGATGTGTCTGATCTCACATTTGCCGATGAAAATGTGCTTGTATTTGATGATTTGGTCGACAATGTCAGCCCAAATAAGCTGTTGTATCGTGTGGCAGTTGTTAACGGTGACGGAAGTATCGGTGAGTTTTCCAGTTTGTCCATTCCGGCATTCGTAAAAGTAAGCGATCCGCTAAACTCAGCGGGAGTACCGATATCAATACGGGCAGTGAACAGAAGAGGGGCAGTTCACATTCGAGTAACAACACTATCTGATGACATCTATACGATGAGGCTGTTGCGCCAAGAGATTGATAAGACGGGAGAGTTTAGCGATTCTGTTGTTGTGATAGAGTCGGACACCAACGAGAGCCTAGCTTTTATTAACGGACAAATTGATTCATTCGAGTTCAGAGATGAGACAGCAATCCTGGGAAAGAAATATCGATATTTCGTCGCTTATCGAGTGGGTCGGCCAGGTTATGCATCAATGGGAGAAGAGATAATATCAGATGAAGATGAACTTCTTATTCGACGATATACAACTGACAAGATTCCGTTTGCCGTATCAGTAACAGAAGCATCTGTCAGTCAGGATTCTGACAATAATACAACTGTGTCATTTGACATTCAAGTTAGGGAAACATCTGATCTTTTCAACTCTCTTGCGGCTTCGCTTCGATCAGCCGGCGTTGGCAATGAGTTCATATCAGCGCTTCAAAAAGATGAGATCAAAGAAAAGCTCTTCACGATGTTTTTGGTGGAGCGGTTTGAGTATTCATCTGGGCGCAGATCAACGTTTGGAATGTTTCCTCCAGGAACATTTTTTGACAACTCGGAGATACGAAGACAGCAAAGGGTTCCAGCTCCAGAACCAGGCGAGCGGTATGAATACATTGTAAAGACGTGCTTGCAACAACCTGAGGTTTTCTTGCAGTCAGCAAGCGTGGGACTCATTAATCGATATGGAGATGAGATCAAAAAGGCAGCTTCAAGATTTTCAAGAATTGTATATGACAAGCTGGGCGTGATGCCATCAGAGAAGGACGTATTGTCTGGAAAATCAATCGAGGATCTTTTGTTGGAGTCACAGATTGGACAGGAACAATCTGTATATTTGAGAATTCCGTCATCTAGACCAATAATTGAGTCGTTTCAAGTGACAGAGAAAAGCTTTTACAATTCATTGTCATGGAGGGTGTCAGGAAACGCAGTGAACGTTAGTTACTTTTTGGTTTACTGCTCTCACAATGGTAGAGAACAACTTTGTGGCGCCATCGCCGCGGGTAAGGAATCTGCTCTTTATCGATTTCGAGATGACAGGTTCTTTGATGAGGTCGGCGAAAAGTCATACAGTATTCGAGCAATTAGTTTTGATGACGATGAAATAATTGGATCAACTCCCATTAGTGTTAACAAGACCTTCTCTGTTCCGGAAAACATAGTTCTGGATGAAATTAAGTCAGGTAATCCGGATTTCTCAAACTTCAAGGAATTTATTGAAAAGCCAGAAGGACAATTTGATTCATCAACAAATGAAAAACCATTTGATTGGTCACAGATTGACTTGCCTATTTCTTCTAGGCCAACAGGGCCCGGGCTATCTAAGAAGCCAAACGAAGGATTCATAGCTGCAGGAAGCGCAGATACATCAAGTGGTTCTAGAGTTGAAACAAATAAGAAGAATTTTGCAGCTGCAATGGATACTCTCTTGGATGGGAATCAAGAACTGTTTGATGGAGACAATGACGAAGATGAACAGAAATTAGCAGCAAACAATAAAAGCATGTTCTTTTGATAGGGGAAGAAAGTGGGACTCAACAACTTAAATATCAATATCTCGTCGCAGGTATCTCTTTTTTCTCCTCCAAAGAGCCCTGTATTAGTATCTAAACCTGTGTCAAAGCAGAAAGGAGCTGCGCCAACTTTCTCTCTTGCAGGAAATGTTAACTTGATTCCATCGTCGCCAACAGCCGTGGGTATCTCATTTGCCAATCTTCCAACAATAAGTCCGTTTCCACCTGGACCCCCACCGCCCTGGGGATCATCAAAAGACAAACTGGTCCCTATTGCCGATAAGTCATCTCCTAAGAATTCTAGAATTACTGACGCAAATAGCAAAGAAAGTAGTGCTCTTGAAGTGCAAGTTTCTAAAAACGAAAATACCAAGGCACCTCTAACGAATCAGGAAATATCAATTGATGAAAAAAGAATAGAGCCGATTGCAATTTTCAACTTGAAAACGTCAGATCTTAAAGGAAGTCCGTTTTCACCCCTTCAGGCTGCTGTGGTTCAGTCTTTTCTAGAAGATAGAATCTCTCAGGAATTCGCATCATCAATTTTTGAAAGGATGCTTGCAATAGACTCCGAATCCTTCACTCAGCTTGACGCAAGTATATCAGGACAGATCTCCGATTCTCAAAATGTTTTGAGCCAGCTACGTGTGATTTTCAAGATACTTCGACTTGTTAGTCATTCTATGTCTCCACAAATTGAAAAGAAAAGCATATCATCAATAGCTGTGCAAATCATTGATGATCTTTGCAAACCAGAACCTCTTTTGGTGGGATCAAAAAGACTGATTGATCCCTCGTCGCTTGTTGCGTTCTTTGGTCCGGACGGAAAAAATGCACCACTAAAAAGCAGAACTGCATTGGTGACCCAGTTGCTTCAAATTGCATCTCAAGTGATATTCAGGGGATACACTCCACGAGTGCTAGGCAAGGACCTGCTAAGCGTTCAACCCGGGTTGTTCTCCGTTTCTATGGAAAAGAGTAGGTTCGCACCTGATCTGAAGTCGTTATCGTTGCAAAACAATCTAGTCCAGAGTGTTATCTATGGGATGTTCAATGAAACATCATACGTGGGTTTGGATTTCTATAGAAAGATGCTGGATCCACCCGACAAGAGATCTCTTGCCCTGACAACGATGCTGGCGAATGAATATGCTTTGTCATCAGGCCTTGGACGACTAGTAGAAACACCTTTGGGCAGTCGGTTTGGAGTTGGTTCGAAAAACTACGTTCAAACTTTTCTAGGTGCCCAGGAGATTCAGGATGCGTCTCAAGAAACGACACAGCCTGATAGTCTGACAGACTATTTTGTAATTGCTCCGGATGGAACGTCACAAACACAGGAGAAAAATCGAATTCTTCTCTTAGACAACAATGATGTGCTATCAACACAGGAAAATGTAAAGATCAACAGCTCATTTAATGAGTTTATGACGTCAGTAACGAGAGATCCACTAAACAACAAAATGGGCTTGTTTGATGATGCTCTTACCCGGGCAAGTACGTCCATGGATAGCGGTTTGCAATTTTACAAGACACTTCACCTAAGGGACCAAAAGCCGATACTTTTGACCCCTCGTGGTCTGTACACAAGACTTCTTGATGAGTTGTCATTTCCTCTGTCCCAACTGGCGGTTGGTAAATATGGAGGAAAAAATCTGAACATTATTGAATTGGGCGTCTTTCGACAGATAGCTAGCTTAGGAAGGGGATCATCAAAGAAAAGTTCGCCAGCAAACATTGTCAAACGATATCTTCTTTCTTTGATGGCAAAGAAGGCGGCCCTAAAATTGTCAGGAAAAGACTTCCAAAAGTTCAAGACGGATGCTGAATCTGGGAAAAAATCGCAGCAGTCGTCGACAACATTGATCAACGTCAAGGAGGGGGCTGAAAAGGTTGGAAAGACGTATACAATAACGACAGAACAAAAGGATTCAAATGTTACGACTGATGCTCTGAATTCGATATTTTCAAATGACACGATTAGATTTTCTTCAAATGACAGCATTCTTGTTGGTGAAAAGATGGAACATGCTGTGCCCAGCGAGGTTATTAAGGCACTTCTGAATCTTAGCAATCTACAAACGCCCGTTTCAAAGGAGAATGAAGTTATTCTTCGAATTCTTCCGGTGTCATTTATCGAGCAGATCTATGAGTCAGATTCTTCTCTTATTAATCGAATCGTTGGTATTTTCATTGATATGCACGAAGAAGCAAAGAAGATCTCGAAATCCGAAAACGAAGATGCTACATGGTTGAATCCTGCTAGACTAACTCGAAATTCTCAGATTGATGGCTCTCTCTCTATTTCTGTTTTGTTTGAAGCGATTTTGGATCTAACAATGATGTTTGTCGACTCAACAACTAGGAGGGATCTTGTAGGCAAGTTTTCTGTTGTGGCACCTGTGGGATCATCTAGCCAGAACTCGACAGCTTTTCAAGCTATTCGATTGTTGGTGCAAGGTTCAAAAGCGAATGATTTTTCACAGCTTTACAGTGATAACAAGCTAATACCCGATCTAGATAATCGTCCCGCTAGTACTGTGGTAACAGCACAGTTGTATGAGGAAGAGAAGTCATTCCAGTCATTGCAGGATAATTTTGTTGACTTGGCGGAAGAGCGTGATGTTCCTCTGCTTGCTTTGGCGTCAGCAGCTGCTCTAGTGTCATATACTGAAAATCAGACAAAAAGCCTGTCTAGCCTCGCGTCAATGCTTCGAGGTGAGAAGGAGCAAAATGATTTATCAAAAGCACTTCGAGCTTTTGCGCAAGAGGAAATAGGAAAAAGATTTTTGGATTCTGTGACAGACTATAGCTTGGACATAGCCCAAGATAGACTATCAGATATCAGAAGAGGACTATCCAAACCTAGTAAGCGTCTAGACAAAATCACCAAGGGTGAGAGAGTTTGCATTGAGAAGATAATCGAAGAGTTGTCAACATCACCAACAGACAATCTCGTTTTTTGTTCTGTGGGATTTCCGGGAAACTTTATCTCTAGCCAGGTTCTTGCAAAAATTAGACTTTCTGGAGGATATGACATAGACATCAATGACCAGATGTTACGACTGTCAGTTGATCAAGACGGGGTGTTTGACAATGCGACATACAGTAAATTCACGAGTGATTTTTTTGTAACCCGACAGATCAACAAGGAAAGCTTCGCAGGATTTGAAGTAAGTCCACCGATTTCACGAAACGACATTGTTAATAGAATGACGTTATCAGGTGGATCAACAGGAGAAGACTTCATCAATAGGAGCAAAAACAAATCTTCAATTGTAAGAACTGCACTCATCAATGAAATGACGTCATACTTGATGAAAAAAGGCTTGTCCCTTCTTTCAACGGTCGATATGACTGAGGAAAATTTGATAAAGCTGGACTATGAAAAACGCAGCCCTGGTGCAAAAAGCTTAGCTCAGAAAATAAGTGAAGCCGCCGGCCTTCCGAAGAAGACATTTGATAGCGTTTTTTCTGCAGCCGACGGTATTACTCGCTTGTCTGAAACGAAAATGCTAAAGATAACGGTTCCTAGTATCAAGAAAACAACAGATGGCCAGATTTTTAATCCGGCTTCTATCAATTTGGGAACTGCAGAGATGTTTTATGACATATTTAACTCTCCATACTTCTATGACGGATTGGTTCGAGAAAGAGTGTTTTCTCCGACATATTTCGACAAAGTGGTGGGAGTCTTTTTTGACTCATCTGTTTTCGCCATGAAGCCGGATGAAAATGTTGAGATAATCAAGGGTGGAAAGAAAATCGACACAAAGAATCAGTCGGCTTTGGGAAAGGCGGCATCAAATTCAACTCAAGGAACTGTTTCCATTATGACATATTCAGTTGACGCTGACTTTATTTCACCGGCGAACTAAACAATGACAAATCAAAGTAGAAGATTTACAGTAGTTGAAGTTCCGGATCCAGTCGGGATCAAGGCATCGTTTGTCTATAATTTTTTTGTTCCTGATGAAAGGACAAACGATGCCGGAGACAAACGAGTTCCAGGCCTGAGAAGCAATTCATCCACTGAGAGGCTCCGAAAGGCCCAGGCGCTGAGAACACAGATACCTCGCTTCGTTAGTATCGATTTTCAGCCAGCAGAAATCGTAGATTTCAATAACTTTGGTGGCGCAAAGGACTCCATTGATCTTTCAAAGTTTCTCAAGGAAGGGAAGGTATCAAGTGAAGAGTCGATAACAAACAAGTCATTTGCGTCAGTTCGAGAATCTGATCAGGATGCCTCGAAACGATTGTCGGAGAAGGTAAAGGCCTTAAGTGAATCATTGGGATTGGATTTCTCAGATCCTAAACAGTCTGATAGCATTGCAAATCTTTTGGGTGAAAGTAGAGAGCTAATCCAAAAGTTGATTTCTCCGTATGACAATCAAAAGGATTTGAGAGTAAACATTAGACCAAATGCATCGCAAGCAACACTTTTTGATGTAGCAGCACAGCTATCCCTTAGCTCACTCATTAGCAAGAGAGTCCTGGGAGTCGCTACACTAGGAGGTGACGATGTGTCTCCTCTTAGCCGAATCGGGGATAAGAAAAAAGGTAAGAAAATTGCTGACGACTTTCTGTCAACAGCAAGTCCTGTCAACTTGACGATTGAGGATTTTGAAGCCACCCTGACACCATTCAAGATACCAACAGCGGGAATTGAAGCTAGCGACACAGTTCGAATTGCCGGTGTATCAACGGTGGGCTACATTTTGATTCGTAAACAATTGGCTCCGTCAGGGCGCCCAATTTCGACTCGTACGTTTACACTCTCAGGAAGAGGAAGCACAAGCTTTATTGATGCAAACATCATCTACGGAACAAAATACGTGTATTCAGTTAGGGCAGTTTATCGAGTCGATGCTGTTGTTTCCACAGAAGAAGACGAAAAAGTTCAGATTGCAATGCTAATAGCTTCCCGACCATCGCCATCAACATCAGTCCTTACTGAGGAGTTTGACCCACCACAGTTTCCTGACGGTGTTTTCTATAACTTCAATTTCGATCGAGCACGCGGATTGATCATAACTTGGCAAATCCCAACTGGACGATCGCGCGATGTGAAATTCTTTCAAGTATTTAAGCGGAGGTCGATCTATGAGGCATTCCAATGCATTGCTGAGATTGACTTCGATGATTCGCAGACAAAAACTCTAAGACCCGAAAGGGTTCGATCCGACCTGGTTATCAAGACAAATGGGCCTTCAACAATGTTTGAAGATCGGTCATTTAATCGCGATACAGCCGATACAATTTATGCAGTATGTGCTGTTGATGCCCATGGGTTGACATCCGGATATTCATCACAAACACAAGTAGGATTCAACAAGATTTCCAATTCCCTAACTTTGAAGAACGTTTCACGACCGGGTGCTCCCAAGCAGTATCCAAATTTCTTCATTGATCCGGATTTGGATGACAACATTGCTGTTGATAGTTTTTCGCAGGATGCAATTTTTGATAGTGGTCATACAAGAATGGATGTGTATTTCACGCCAGATACAGTGACAGCATCAACGTCTGCAGGAAATGCTATTGACGCGCTGGTAACAAACAAAGGGAAGGGAGTGTATCAGATTCATTTTTTGAATCTTGATCTTCAAAAATCAACAACCGCCGAGATTCGGATCAATGACAAGAGAGTTGAAATCCAATGATTTACGAAAAGCTGGATGATGTGATATTTAGTCTGGTAGCGCCCACGGCGCAGGGAGAATAGCATGGGATTTCTTGATCATTCAACTAACAACATTATCATTGACGCAGTTTTGACTGACGCCGGCCGGCGAAAGTTAGCAGATAACAACAGCAGCTTCAAATTGGCATTTTTCTCCTTGGCTGACGATGAGGTCGATTACACAATCATTCAGAAATTTGGCCGGACAGTGGGCAAAGAAAAGATCACCAAGAATACACCGATCTTTGAAGCACAAACCCAAGGAGCTCTTGCTCTCAAAAACCGGCTTTTGACACTTCCTGATCCTACAGTAATTCGTCTACCTACAATGAGCCTTGGAGTAGGACCTGGCTCTCTTAGTGGAAACACAATTACTCTAAATCGAAAAAACAATCCCACAATCGCAGATGTCACGGTAACGCAGTTGATCGATTCTCAAACTAGGATTCCTGATGGAACAGGCGATGTAATGTTTACTGTGTTTGTCCCAGATCGTTTTCTGAAAATACAGGATGGGAATACACTACAGGTGGAGCCCACTACTCGGATTGCTAGCTACAATGTTGTGAAAAGCGCCTCGACATCCCAGGGTGGATCTCAAGCTTCGTTCATACTTGAGGTTCAAGAAATAGACGATACTTCATTCAATGTTTATGGAAATGGGTCAACAATTAGCACAGTTGTTGCCGTTGTCGGAGATCAGTCAGGGCTTCGAAAAGAATTCATGGTCGACATTAACAAGGCCTAAAGGAAAGGGACATACATTATGGCAAAACTAATAGGCGGAAGCTTCAAGCGAATCTCACCTGAGGACATCAAGCCCTCTCGATCTGTTCTAAATCAGCTGGTGGACGTGATACAAGAAGATGTTTCCGGATCTTCTACTCGTCGATCATATCAGGTTTTTGTAACCGGCGGCATAGGTCCTGGCGTGACCAGCTCACTTTTTCAGACTGTGTATGACCAGGACTTTACACTTCAGACAGCTAACCCGATTTTTGACATGACGGTTGGATTGTGGTATAGTGGATCTACTGTTGAAAACTCCAAGACCGGAGAGGATTCTGCTGGAAAATTGTTGTTCTCATCACAAAGTCTGATGATGAGAGAGAAGGTGGACGTTTATCGTCAGTACGCAGCAACTCTTCTGGGAGATTCAGACCAGGCTTTTTACGCACCTTTTGCTATCAACACAACACCTGGAGGCACAGCAACAGACAGAATTGATAATGCACTTTTCCTTTCTTTCAAACGACTCTTTGCCCGTGACTCCATAAAGAGAGAAACATTTGCTGTTCGGATGTATCAATCTGCTAGTGCTGCCGTGCCAAGCACACATGGTTTGGGTGACCACGGAAGAGCTAACATTGGACATACATCCCAGTCAGGATCAGCTATTTTCACAGACATAGGGGCCAGCACAAATCAGCGCAGAACTTTTGGAGGTGGAGTCGGCGTGGTCAAAAACGCAGCAAATACAAGCATTAATGCCGGACTGATCTTCTATGATGCCGGCACAGTTGTTTTGGATATGTCGAAGATCTTCTCTGGAACTCAAAAAATATCCGGAACAATCAACGGAATGGAGGTTGAAAACACTGTTAACACAGACACTATCGCAGCCGGAAATGTTGTGATGGGATCGACTGCTGGAAACCCGGCAGCAGCACTAATTCCTGATTTGATGGTGTCTGCTTCTATTGATGATATTGTGGATCATGTTGCATCATGTAGATTCCAGTCGGGAACTTTGACGGCAGCAACTTTCCAGAACAATACCAACATCAATTCAACACTGATCTTCTGCCGTGCCACTGCCGATGAGTTCAACTATTCCACCAACCCAACTTTCGTGGATAGTAACGGTAGGATTAGGGTTGTTGATAGTGGTCAAGAAGATGTCCAACGTACCTTCACAATGCCAACAACAGTTGGCCTTCATGATGAGTACGGAAATCTTCTGGCTGTGGCGAAGGTCTCTCGACCAATTGAGAAGTCAGATGAAAAAGACATCACGTTCCGTTTAAGGTTGGATTTCTGAGATTTTAGCCACAATTTTCTATTGTACAAGATTGTGACTTTGACCATACTTAACAGTATGGAAAAGCAAAGCTGTCAACAATGCAATTGTCAATTCGAGTCTCGAAAGATTAAGAAGTTCTGCACCCGCAAGTGCTATTTCGACTCGAAGAACAGGACCACGACTCTTACTTGTAAATGGTGTAACGTCAAGTTTAATATGCCTTTTGCTCGACGTAATCAAGTGTACTGTTCGATAGCTTGTACAAATTCGGCAACAAAGAGAAGTAGAGTTACCCGAATTTGCCTACAGTGCTCAAAAAAGTTTGAGGTGATAACGTTCAGATCAAGTGCAAAGTTTTGCTCTCTGGACTGCAAGCACACAAACATGAGAGGAGGAGAAGAGTCAACAACTATTCTTACATGCGAAAATTGTGAGAAAGAATTTGAAGTTGATTTCATTCATCGTAGAAAACGATATTGTTCATATGCATGTCGAAATGGTGGAAAACATAACGCAATGTACAGGAACAAAAAGGCAGCCAAAAAAATCTCCGAAGCAATCACGAAGTCTATCATCGACGGCACTCGAAACTTCCAGAAAGGCTACAAGACGGGCTACTTCGAATCTTCCAAAACAGCAACCAAACAATTCTATCGATCCAGTTACGAACTCCGTGCTCTCCAGAAACTCGACGCAGACCCGACTGTAACAGGTCTTCAAACTGAGGCGCTCAGGATCCCATACACCCATGAGGGCCGAGATCATATCTACATTCCAGATATTTTGGTTGTGAGCTGCGGAAAGACAAAGGTAATCGAGGTCAAGGCATCGTATATGAGGAATGATCCGTTGGTTAGTATCAAATCGAATGCAGCAAAAGAATTTTGCAGCAAGCTGGGAATGATTTACGAGATCTGGGATGAAGGTGACTTCTAAAATCTCTCACGTGTAACTCTTCTCCTGTCGTGGTATAATGACAATGTACCCAGGGAGGAAACATGAAATTCAAGCCAGGCGATCACGTTCGAATGAAGCCCTCATATCGATCCCTATATCAGGGTCGCTGGGCAAACCAGCACAATCCTTTGTGTTATGAAATCTTCACTGTTGACGAATACATTTCCAAGATCGAAGACATTGAAATCGAGCCGGTTGTGAAGGTATTTTGTTCGGACAGACCGGGATGGAACACTTTTCCTGCTGAGGATATGGAGCTAGCACAATGAGTCGAAAACCACGAATCATGGACGTCAAGCCAGGCGATTCATTCATCATCAAAGACCCTGACATTGGTGCAAACTGGGAGCATTGCCATGAATATAACATGTGCAATGATTGTCCACATGCAGACAAAGGTTGCCCTGATCCGGATATTAAGGTGGGTGACACGATTACGATTGAGTCTGTGCATCGAAGTCACATCCAGTCGGTTGGGTACAGCGCTAAGTTCATCGTAAATGGCGAGACGTGGTCTGTGGCAACGGGTAGGCTGATTCGACGTGCAACGTATGTTCCGTGTAATACCGCACCAGGCGTGGTATAATAAGGGAGCGCCTAGGGAAAGGCGAGGAGAGAACAATGAGTTACTGGAATCACGATAGTGTCGAGCCATCTGAGTTGCTCGGAAAGACGATGAAGTCTGTCAAGCAATTCCAAGGCAATGACGGTGATGAGCTGACCTTCACCACAGTTGAGGGTGAGGTTTATGTTTTCGTCCACGATCAGGACTGCTGTGAGTCCGTCAAAATCGAGGACATCACCGGTGATCTCGAAGACTTGGTGGGTTCCCCTCTGTTACAGGCAGATGAGTCAGCGTCACAGGATACTGATAGGCCTGATAGGTGGTCTGAGA
>Ga0209756_1001024_pt1 | contig 26302 bp, 33 predicted proteins | sample ETNvirenome_6_85_FD_184071 | JGI IMG/M metagenome (GOLD analysis project Ga0209756, IMG submission 184071) | Marine viral communities from the Pacific Ocean - ETNP_6_85 (SPAdes) (version 3) | ecosystem: Environmental > Aquatic > Marine > Oceanic | place: Pacific Ocean | collected 2013-06-19 | reverse complement strand
TTAATAATTTACAAGATTTTCCAAAAAAACAAATTATCAATGAAGCTACTAAGTTAGAAACTTTTCTTGAAAAAAATTCAGATAAAAAAACAAAACATACTAAACAATTATATAATATAGCATTAGAAGATTATTTAAGTCGAATACCTGCAGGTATGGCACAAGAAGCAGTTAAAAAAGTTATAAGTAGTAATCCACAGGTATTTTTTGATAATATAGGGAAATATACGGCTCTTAAAAATATAAGTGATAGTGATCATAGCAGCGGATTTGCTAAAAAAATGTTTGATCTAGAACCTAAAGGATTGGGAAGAGCTGAAGTATACATTGCATGGGTAGTAAAAGATGCAAAAATTTCTGGCGGGGGTGAAACGTTTGATGTAACAGTAGGTAGTAATAAGTATGAAATTAAAGATTATTCGAAAGGCGCAAAAGATACTATTAGGTTGGGAGTGCATGGCAAAGTAACACAGTTTCCTTTTTGGAGACAAATACAAAAAACAGTTACTTTAATAACTGGATTAGACAAAACGGCATTAACAGTCGTTTTAGGAGATGCGGCAAAAGATATATTTGCAGCAATGAATGCGCTTGACATATCAAAAATACAAAGTGGAGAAGTTTCACAAGGCAATTTAAAAAATTTACGTAATTTTTATGTTGTTGCTAATGCCTTTGTCGACGAGGTTGGAGATGGGTATAATCAGATGACATTGAAAGGACCTAACATTAAGCCTAAAGATTATATGATTAAAATGATATCAGATTCAGAAATACCTGCTAGTGGTAAGGCAACTATTGAAATTGTTGATAATGCGAAGGGCAAGACTATTATTAAGTTTATGAATGATTTACGAGCTTTGGATTATGTAAGAAATCCAGATGGTATGTGGAAGGGTATACACGAAGCTGTTAGTAAAATAAATAAAGCTTATAGTTCAGTAAAATTTATTATTTTTAGACCGGGACCAAAAATGATGATTCAAGGTAAACATTTTAAGAAATTAAAATTTGGATCGTTAACTGGTGCAGCTATAAAAGTTTTAGAAGATAATATATCGGCTGGTTGGGAATCAATAGAAGGCGCAACTGTGGGAATGTAATATGATAAAACTAAAACAATTATTAATCGAAGCAGAGTGGGATAATATAGCATCGCGAGTATGGGATTATATAATTAGTAATGAAGTTCATATAACAAAGGAATCATTACAAGAAATATCTGATGAAGTTGCAAAAAGAGCTAAGATACAAAAGAGAGGCCTCTACGATGCAGTATTACGTATTGCTGAGGAAAAGAATTGGTTTACACAATTTATATTAAACAAGGTGTTTAAGTAATATGAAAACACAACTTCTCTGCACATTCACAACTAAAAATGATTTTGAAAATACTATTGAGAGTATTAAGGAAAATTATATTATTGCGTTTAATAAAATTTATGTTCTTCAAAATGAGGATCAACCACTTGATCTCATATGTACTTATAATGTAGAAATTAATGAAGATCTTGATTATAATTTAGTGCCTAATACAATTTCACTTCATAGAAAAAAACATACAAATACTTTATATACTATAAACGGTCTTAATGAGGCCATAAAAGATTTAAATAATGGGGTATTAGATACTAGTTATAAAATACCTTGGGAAAATTTTAAAAACGTAATTTTAGTAACAAATAATAAAGGGCTGAATAGAATTTCTACCAGAATATTTCGAATCATACGAATAGACTAATAAGTTATAGGAGAACGGTTATGAGTGAATCCAAATTATATTTTTTTTACAGTGTGGGGTGCGGCTGGTGTACGAGAGCAATACCTCATATTGATGGGTTAAATGAGGATGGGCATGATATTTTAAAATTAGATCTTGAGGAGTCTGTAAATAAAAAGATTCAAGATGAATTAAAAAGTAAATATAAAATTAAATGTGGAACACCATTTTTTATAAATGCGGATACTGGACACCACGTATGCGGATATCGCGAAAAAGATATTCTTTTAAAGTGGGTTAAAGGAGAACCTGTACCGCCCCCACCTAGACCCAAATCTCCAATGCCCCGACCCCCATTTCATGAAAGTCCAAAAAAGGAAATTGATGGGTGGGTAAAAGAATATGAATTGTGGTCTGATGAAAATAGCCATCTCCCAGATTTAAAAACTGCTAAAGAGCTTCTTGCAATGCCCAGACCGAAATCTATGGCACCATCCCCCCCAACTATAAATGCCCCACCCGAACAAGTTGATGAGTGGAAAAAGAATTATAAATCTTGGATGGAAGAAAACTCCCATTTATCTAATTTGGGGTCTCCAGAACAAATATTACAGAGACTTCAATTTCAAAGAAGTCAAGCACAAACTCAACAAAATGTTAAAGATATTAATTTAGAAACTCGCATAGATATTTTAGAGAAAAAAATAGATAAATTAATGATGCATTTGGGCGTTAAGTAATGTTAAAACCTAAACCAACTATAGATAGAGAACCCACTCAGATAGAGCTAGATAACATAGATAAAGTAGAAAAAATGTTAGCTACTGAAGATACAAAATCTCTTCCTAATAGTGTTCAAATAGCTAGAAATTTGGCTAAAGATAGTTGGCGCTCTCTTAAAGCATTTTTAAGAGGGGATAAAGTTTTAACAACTTCAGATGAAGCATTGCGGCGTTGGGATATTTGTAAAGAATGTCCCTTTTTATTATATGATGAGACTAACCCAGATACCGGTAAAAGGGATGGGAGGTGTGTTCAGTGTGCATGTTTTATGAATGTTAAAGTGCATTTTCAACAATGTAAATGCCCCGTTGATAAATGGTAGTAAAGTTATTTTTTTATTAAAAAATATATACGGTTTGAATATTATATCTTATATATATTATTGAAACAAGTTACGTAATAATAAATACTAATTATTAATGTTAAATCTAAAATCTAAAACCTAAGGAGAATGTTATGGATATAGAACAAGTCAAGCAACGACTTACCGAGTTGCAGAAAACATCATCAACTGCAAATTCATTTTGGAAACCACAACCAGGAAAAACTCAAATTAGGATTGTCCCTTATAAGTTTAATAAGGATAATCCATTTATTGAGTTATATTTTCATTATACGTTGGGGGATAATAGAACATATATTTCCCCAGTTTCATTTGGACGACCAGATCCGATTAATGAATTTGCAAGTAAATTAAAGTCAACCGGCGATCGCGACGATTGGATTCAGGGTAAGAAACTTGAACCTAAAATGAGAACCTTTGCTCCTGTTGTAGTTCGAGGTCAAGAGTATGAGGGCGTCAAGTTTTGGGGCTTTGGTAAGACTGTATATCAGGAGATGTTAAGTTTTATTGCTGATCCCGATTATGGTGATATTACAGATTCAACAGCGGGTCGAGACATAGTTGTTGAACGTCAAACTCCAGCAGAGGCTGGAAATCAGTATGGTAAAACAGCTATTCGTGTTAAGCCCAATCAATCACCAGTTACTGATGATAAGGAACTTCTTGAGAATATTTTCAATAGTCAGGTGGACATCGTTGAGCTTTATTCTGAACCCACTTATGATGAATTAAAAGATCTTTTGAAGGGCTATTTATATCCCGATGCGGAATCTAGTAATGAATCTGCCACTGCTGATTCAAGTTCTGATTCCCCAACTCCCAAATCTCCAGTAGACTCAGTTTCAGATATTGAAGATGCTTTTGATAAATTATTTGAGTCTTAATTTAAATATAAAAAATAAATTTACTATTGGAGGAACGTCATGGGACGGGATGAACTTACTGAAATCATTGCCGATGAATTAAATAAACAGTTCAAGCACCAGCAAACAGCATATTTTTTAGGAGACTCTGCAACTTCACCTACAGATGTTGTTGACTGGATTTCAACTGGATCATCAGTGCTAGACATTGCGATTTCAAATAGATCGCATGGGGGATTTGCAGCGGGTAAAATTTCTGAAATAACTGGTCTAGAAAGCACCGGAAAGAGTCTTTTAGGAGCTCATGTATTAGCTAATACTCAACGTCGGGGAGGGATTGCAGTGTATATTGATACTGAATCTTCAGTCTCCCGTGAGTTTTTAGAAGCTCTGGGTATTGATATTTCTCAAATGATTTATGTTCAACTTGAAACTGTTGAAGAAATTTTTGAGGCGATAGAAAATATAGTTACTAAAATTCGTGAATCTGATCGAGATCGATTAGTTACTATTTTAGTTGATTCAGTAGCGGCAGCATCTACTAAAATTGAAATGGATGCTGATTTTGATAAAGATGGCTGGGCAACTGCTAAGGCAATTATTATTTCTAAAGCAATGAGAAAGCTTACTCAAATGATTGCGAGACAACGGGTTGCTTTAATTTTTACGAATCAGTTAAGAATGAAATTGGGAGTAATGTTTGGAGATCCATATACTACATCTGGAGGAAAGGCTATTGGTTTTCATTCATCGACCCGTATTCGTTTAAAAAATGCAGGTCAGATTAAAGATTCAAAAGGTAAAACTATCGGTATTAAAATCAAAGCTCAAGTTACTAAAAATCGATTAGGACCACCATTGAGAATTGCTGAGTTTTCAATGTATTTTGATAGGGGAATTGATGATTATGGTAGTTGGTTAAAAGTACTATCAGAATATAAATTAGTAAAGCGAGGTGGGGCGTGGTATACCTTACTTGATCAGAATGAAAAAGAAATAAAGTTTCAATCTTCTACTTGGGGTGATAAACTAAAAGAAGATGATGATTTGAGAAATCATGTTTATGATCTCATCTGTAGCAAAACAATTCTTAAATATCAGACTGATACTTTGGGTATAGACGATGTTATAGAAACAGATGAAATTATAGATGATGTCTGACCAAGAAAAGAATGAAAAATATTTATCAATTTTAAAACAAATACAGCAGGACGATTTAAGTTCTGCGACCAGTACATTAAATGTTAATAGTCGCGTTTTAATTATTGATGGGTTAAATTATTTTATTAGAGCTTTTAGTGCTAGCCCTGCCGTTAATGATGATGGTATCCACATCGGAGGTATAATTGGTTTTTTAAAATCTCTAAGGTTTACCCTTGCGAGTATAAAACCAACCAGATGTATTATTGTTTTTGACGGCAAGGGTAGTGCTAAAAATAGAAGAAAGATATACCCCCATTATAAAAATAAAAGAAAAGTTCGCCATCGGTTTAATAGGAACGCTACTCTAGCGACTACAGCGCAGACAGAAGATAAAGCAATTAAAATGCAGCTAAGTCGTCTTGTTAATTATCTTGAACAATTACCTTTAACATTAATATCAATTGACGGATTGGAAGCAGATGATATAATAGCATATATTGTATCAAACTATTTAGTAAATTCTCAAACTATAATAGCGAGTTCAGATAGAGATTTTTATCAATTAATAGATGATAGAGTAACAGTTTGGAGCCCCGCAAAGAAAAAAGAATATAAAGTAAATAATGTATTAGAAGAATTTGGGATTCCACCACATAATTTTTTAACTTATAAAATTTTAGAGGGTGATAAATCAGATAATATTCCGGGTATAAGGGGCGCCGGATTAAAAACAATTAAAAAATTTATTGAACCTATAACTACTGCTGAATCTTTTGATATTAAAGAATTATTGGCTTTTGCTAATAGTTCAAAAAGTAAAATAAAGTTAATAAAACATATAAGAGAAAATTTTGTTTTGCTAAAACGAAACTATTTATTAATGCAACTTCAAAATGTTGATATAAGTAATCATAAAAAATTATACATTCAAGAGGCGGTCGAAAAGAAAATGTCCCAACTAGTAAAATATAAATTTTTAACTATGTTTATTCAAGATAAATTATGGAGTCATATTCCAGATATGGACTCTTGGATTGTTGAATTTATACGATTAGATAGATTTAGAGGGTTACAGAATGGCAATAAATAAATTAGCTCAATTTGGCCACAGTTTTCAAATTAAGAGTATAGTTTGTTTTTTAACTCGTTCCAATTTTATTGAACAGGTTTATGATATATTAGATGAAAATCATTATGATAGTGAAGCTTTAAAGTGGATAGTGGGGCAATGTAAGAGATATTTTTCTAAATACAGCAAACCAATTACTTTAGATGTTTTTAAAATAAAAACGGGTGATATTCAAAATGATGTATTGAAGACGTCCGTTATTGAATCCCTAAGAGAAGTTTATCAACATCTAGAAGCTCCAGATTTAGATTTTGTTCAAGATAAAACTTTAGATTTTTTCAAAAATCAAATTTTAAAAAAAGCAATTATTCAATCTGTTGATGTTTTAGAAAGTGACGGCGACTTTGATAAAATTAAACAGATAATTGATGATGCAATGAGAGCGGGTGTAGAGCGAAATATTGGACATAAATATATAGACATGGTTGATATTAGATATCAAGAAATGTCCCGCGATACAGTTTCTACTTCGTGGGATATTATAAATGAACTTGTCCAGGGCGGACTAGCAGCGGGAGAGTTAGGTGTAATTGTTGCACCGAGCGGTGTTGGAAAATCGTGGAGTTTAGCTAGTATAGGAGCAGCAGCTGTTAAAAGCGGTAAAACTGTTGTTCATTATACTCTTGAATTAAATGAAGCATATGTTGGGCTGAGGTATGATAGTATTTTTTCTGGTATACCGGTACAAAATTTGAAATATCATAAAGCGGATATAGAAAAGAAAATGACTACTCTTTCGGGTAAATTAATTATTAAATATTTTCCAACTAAAACTGCGTCTGTTCATTCATTAGCATCCCATTTAGTTAGAACAAAAATGTTAGAGGGTCACGTAGATTTAGTCATTGTAGATTATGCAGATGTAATGAGAGATGCTCAAACGGCTAGAGAAATAAGACATCAATTAGGAAATATTTATGAAGATTTAAGAGGGCTAGCTGGAGAGTTAGAAATCCCGGTTTGGACTGCCAGCCAAGCAAATCGAAGCTCTTTAGATGAAGATGTAATCGAAGCTCAGAAGATTTCTGAAAGTTATATAAAGATTATGACTGCTGATTTTGTTATGTCTTTATCTAGAAAAATAGAAGATAAGATAGCAAACACGGGGAGATTTCATATAATTAAAAATAGATTTGGGCCCGATGGGATGACTTACCCTGCAAAAATTAATACAAATACAGGTTATATTGAAATTTACGATTCTGATTCTATTGGGGGTAAGGAACAACAAGAAAAAATTGACAATAGAAGTAAAATAACAAAACAATTATTGCAATCAAAATATGATGATTTGATAAATGATGGAGATACATAATGAGTGATACTAATTTTAAACTTTCAGATAATTTTATTAATAAATACAAAAGAAAAAAACCACCTTTTGGTTTTAATGGTTTAGGTGAATTAGTTTATATGAGAACTTATTCTCGTATAAAAGAGAATGGAAAGAATGAGCAATGGTGGGAAACAGTTCGCAGGGTTGTAGAAGGAACGTATTCAATGCAGAAAAATTGGATAGATTCTCACCAGTTAGGCTGGAATCCCTGGCAAGCTCAACGAAGTGCACAAGAAATGTATAATAGAATTTTCAATATGAAATTTTTACCTCCGGGTCGCGGCCTCTGGGCTATGGGTACGACAATTACAGAAGATAAGAAATTATATGCAGCACTTAATAATTGTGCATTTGTATCAACTTCCAATCTTAAAGATGATTTGTCAAAACCATTCTGTTTTTTAATGGATGCATCAATGTTAGGAGTGGGTGTCGGCTTTGATACAAAGGGCGCGGGACAAATGGAAGTAAAAGGTCCCAATTTAAATCGAACAGTTGAAACATATATAATTCCAGATACTAGACACGGGTGGATTGAAAGTATAAAATTACTTTTAGAAAGTTATTTTTTAGGAACACAAAAAATTAAATTTGATTACTCTAAGATTAGACTGGCGGGAGAGCCAATAAAAACATTTGGGGGAATCTCAAGCGGCCCAGAACCATTAGAAGATGCACATGAGGGTATAAGACAGACTTTAGAACAAGATGTTGGTAAGCCAATTTCAGTTACAACAATTGTAGATATAATGAATATTCTCGGCAAGTGTGTGGTTAGTGGTAATGTAAGACGAACGGCAGAAATTGTATTTGGTGATCCAAATGATGATGAGTATATAAACTTAAAAAATTATGAAATAAACAAACATCGAGAAAGTTATGGTTGGACTTCAAATAATTCTGTTTTTGCAGAAGTTGGAATGGATTATGAAGATATAGCTAAAAGAATTAATGATAATGGCGAGCCGGGATTTGCTTGGATGGAAAATGCAAAAAATTATGGTAGAATGGTAAATGGCAGAGATGGCGTAGATCATAGAGCTATGGGATTTAATCCCTGCGGTGAGCAAGTACTCGAATCTTATGAACTTTGTTGTCTTGTTGAAACGTTTCCAAATAATCATGATACGTTAAACGATTATCTGAGAACTTTAAAATATGCATATTTGTATGCAAAAACGGTAACTTTGGGTAAAACTCATTGGTCTGATACTAATAGAGTAATGTTAAGAAATCGTAGAATTGGAACGTCAATGAGCGGGATTGCGCAGGTCATTGCTAATAGGGGGTTAGAAGAGTTAAGACGTTGGTGCAATGATGGGTATGAGGAATTAAGAAAATGGGATGAAGTATATTCTGATTGGCTTGCAGTTCCTAGAAGTATTCGCCTTTCAAGTATTAAACCGTCGGGAACAGTTTCACTTTTAGCGGGCGCAACTCCAGGAGTTCATTATCCAGAAAGTAGATTTTATATAAGAAGAATTAGACTATCTAAATATTCTCCTCTTATTGAGCCTCTTGAAAGAGCAGGATATAAAATAGAACCAACATTTGGCTCCGAAGATTCTACTGTTGTGGTCGAAGTTCCAGTTGATGTCGGAAAGGGGGTACGAACATTAAAAGAGGTTTCTATGTGGGAACAATTATCACTTGCGGCGTTTTTACAAAAGTATTGGGCAGATAATGCGGTAAGCTGTACTGTAACATTTGATCCCAAAACGGAAGGTGATAATATAGTTAATGCGTTAAATTATTTTCAATATCAATTGAAAGATATTTCTTTTTTACCGAGACATGATGTTGGGGCTTATAAACAAATGCCGTATGAGCAAATTGATGAAAAAACATATAAAAAACGGGTTGATAGTTTGGGGAGACTGAGTTTTAGACAAGTAAAAGGTAATGAAGCAATTATAGATAAGTTCTGCGATGGAGATACTTGCGACGTAGAGTTCGAAGTTTTTAAATAAGTGTTGGTTTTATGCAAAAAATATATTAAATTATAGAGTTATGTATCAAAATATTTATTGTCAATTTAATAAGAATTCAAAGTATTCTACAATTCATTTGTGGGATGACAAAGTGGGATATCAAAAACTTACATATAAAAGGTATGCTTATATAAAGGATCCCTCAGGCACTTATAGATCTCTTTATGGAGATAAGTTGAAGAGGGTAACTTTTTGGACTAAAGAAGATTTAGAAAAAAATAAAGTTTTTGAAAGTGACATTCCGTTAGATACTAAATTTTTGATAGATAAATATGGTACGACAAATGAAATATCTACTAATCATAAAATTATGTGTATAGATATAGAAGTAGATTCTTCATCCGGATTCCCCAGCCCAGAAAAAACTACAAGTGAGATTATCTCAATTGCATTTTATGATAGTACCGATGAACAATATTATGCTCTGGTTTTATCAGATAAAATTAAATCTAATAAATATGATAATGTTACAGTTTTGGGATTTGATAGTGAAATAGAATTATTGCAAGCTTTTTTTCGAAAATATTTAAAAATTTCCCCCACAATCATAACAGGGTGGCATGTTGATGGGTTTGATATTCCATATTTATTTAATAGAACAACTATTGTTTTGGGGCATGATATAGCTACGTTATTATCTCCTATTAATATTGTAACGTATAATAAGAATAAAAAGAAATATAAAATAGCGGGAGTTTCTGTACTTGATTATCTGGCGTTATATAAAAACTTTACATTTAAACAACAACCTTCATATAGATTAGATTATATAGGTCAAATAGAAATAGAAAGTAAAAAAGTAGAATATGATGGGAGTTTAAATGATTTATATTTGAATGATATTGAAAAATTTGTTCGATATAATCTACAAGATGTTAAAATAGTAGTTGATTTAGATAAAAAGTTAGATCTCATAACTTTAGTAAGAGGTATAGCACATCTGGGCCACATATCATATGAAGATGTTTTTTATTCTAGTAGGTATATTGAGGGAGCTATGTTAGTCTATATGAAAGAGTTAAATGTGATAGCTCCTAATAAAATATTTTATGCAATTAATGAACGTCGAAATCAATATGCTGGGGCATACGTAAAAACACCTCAAGTGGGCAAGCACAATTGGGTATTTGATTTAGATGTAACTTCTATGTACCCTTCTATAATCATGTCATTAAATATTTCACCCGAAACTAAGGTCGGAAAAATAATAGATTGGGACGCGAAGGCGGCGTTAAAGGGAGTAGATAAAAATTATACATTTATTGATAAAGATGGGCATACCGATAAGTTAACCTCTTCTGAAGTGAGTGACATATTAGCAAATAATAAAATTTCGATTGCAACAAATGGGGTTCTTTATAAAAGTGATAAAAAAGGACTTATTCCCGCTATTTTAGAAAAATGGATTGATGAGCGAAAGGAATTTAAAAACTTATTTGATTCATATAGAAGGGGGGGTGATCTCGAAAAAGCTGATTATTTTTATCGAAGGCAGCATATCCAAAAGATTTTACTGAATACAGTTTATGGAGTTTTTGGATTGCCCATTTTTAGATTTTATGATATTGATAATTCAGAAGCTACAACTTTGACGGGGCAAGAGTTAATAAAGTTTTCTCAAAAAACAATTAATTATAAGTATAATAAAGAATTAAATACTGAAAAGGATTATGTTGCATATATCGACACTGATTCTTGTTTTTCATCCGCGCTGCCATTAATTAAGCACCGATACCCAACTGCAGATTTTAATGACGACGACTTTATGATTAAACAGACACTTAATGTGGCATCAGAAATACAAGATTTTTTAAATGAATCTTATAATTATTTTGCTGAAAGGTTTTTAAATATTAAAGATGGCCACCGATTTTATATTAAACAGGAAGTTATATCTAAAAGGGTGTTATTTGTAACTAAAAAGAGGTACGGCCAGTGGATTATAAATGACGGCGGGCAGCCATGTAATAAAATTGATATAAAAGGTTTAGATATAATAAAAAGTTCTTTTTCACCAGCATTTCAAAAATTAATGTTTAATGTATTGCAGGGTATATTATCAGATACAGATAAAAGTGAGATTGATAAAATTATTTTAAAGTTTAAAAAAGAAATGAAAACTTTTTCTGTTAGTGAATTGGCAACACCTACGGGAGTTAAGGGGATAGAAAAATTTATATATCGAGAAAAAAATGGTATTTTTACTAGATTAAAAAAGGGCGCGCCAATTCATGTTAAATCTGCAGTTAGATATAATGATTTATTAAAAACTTTTAAATTACAAAATAAGTATGAATTAATAAAAAGTCATGATAAAATTAAGTGGGTGTATTTAAGACAAAATCCTTATGGCATAAATAGCATCGCGATTAAAGGTTACGGCAATCCCGATCAGATACTTTCTTTTATAGAAGAGTATATAGATTATAATAAAATATTTAAACAGGGTTTACAAAAGAAAATTAAAATGTTTTATGATGCACTTAAATGGAGCGACCCCGTTGATAGCCAAACATCATTAGAAAGATTTTTTTAATATAAAGCGGAGAATAATATGCAATATATAACAAGATCGGGAACGTTTGATTCAGGTCACCGCGTGATGGATGAGCGGATGAAATGTTTTAATCTTCACGGTCATACGTATCTTTATGAGTTGACTTTTTCATTCAATACGATGGAGGAGATTGGATATGCGATTGATTTTAAAGAGATTAAGAGGGTGGCGTGTCAGTGGATTGATGATCTGCTGGATCACGGATTTATAGCTAATCCTCAAGATACGACCTATATCGATGCCACAAAGAAAGAAGGTAGTAAAGTATGGTTGATGTCATTAAATGGTGAGTGGGAATATTGCAACCCATCAGTTGAAAATTTGGCACGCGAGATATTTCTTGCAATGGAGATTTTATTTGAAGTGTATGATGATTTGAAGATCCACGAAATAAAACTTAACGAGACTCCAAAATGTTATACTGTATGTAATGCGGATTCTATTCTAGAGGTTGAAAGAGAATCTTTTAAAGAAGTGAATTATGAATTCATCCAGAAATATGCAGAAGAAAAGGGGATAGAGGAGTATGACAATAGAAAATTATAATAAAACATTACCAATACTAGAACTTTATAGATGCGTTCAATCTGAAGGCAGTCGCTTCGGAATACCAACTATAGCAGTGAGAACTACAGGCTGCACACATCGATGTTATTTCGGTGAAGGTGGGTGGTGTGATTCTTGGTACACGAGCATTCATCCAGAGAAAGGTAGATATGCATTTCAAGATATTGTCGATATATACAAACAGAATCCACACATTAAAGAAATGATGTTAACTGGTGGTTCGCCGAGCATGCATCCTGAATTAGTTAATGAGATAATGACGTTTGCTCACAAATGTGGTATTTTCGTCACAATGGAAACGGAAGGTTCTCACGCGATACAAACTGATATACCGATCGATTTAATCAGTTTGAGTCCCAAGTTTAGCAATTCTGTTCCTAAAATTGGAGCCGAAACTCCAAAAGGCAAAATAGTGGATCAGAAATTTGTTGACTTGCATAATAGATTTAGGTTAAATTATGATATGATTGAAGAACTGATATCATACCATTCAGATTATCACTTCAAACCAGTGTGGGATGGTACTGAAGAGAATATACGAGAAATAGAAGCATTTAGATTGCAATTGAATATACCAAAAGAAAAAACATATATCATGCCCGCCGGTGATTGTAGGGAAACGTTAATTGAAATGTATCCAAAAGTTTTTGAACTTTGTGCTGAACTTGGTTATAGAATGACGGGTAGAGATCATATAATAGCTTTTAATACTAAGAGAGAAGTTTAATGCAAATAGCATTTATCCCAACAGTTCATACGTTAGAAACTGATAATACAGATTATCATATGGCGTTGACTCATTTAATTTTAAAATATCCACATTATAAAGAATATTATAGCAATATTAGTGGATATATAATTTTAGATAATTCATTAATTGAATTAGGTGGTAGTGTTGATATAGAAACTGTTATTGAAGCGGCAGAAATGATAAACCCAAATGAAATAGTATTGCCGGATGTGTTTTTAGATTGTGCTGCAACGTTAAAAATAACTGAAAAAACATTAAATAGATTAGATAAATTAGGTGTATCTGTCGAATATAAATTACAAGCAGTTGCTCACGGTAAGTCAAAAGATGATTGGCAATATTGTTGGAATGAATTAAGTAAAATTGATGAAATTGATTGTATTTCAATTCCTAAAGTAACAACCACAGTTTTTGGTCATCGCGGAGATGCAATTAAATATGCGCTTAAACATAATTTATTAGATAAGGAAATTCATTTATTAGGGCTGTGGGATACTATCACAGAATTAAAAAGTTATACTCCCAAACAAAAAAAAGCAATAAGAGGTATTGATACAAGTTTTGTTATACATAGTGCAATATCGGGCATGTCTTATTTAAGAAATGAATTTGATAAACCTGATTATAAGATTAATTTAGAGCATGAATATAAATTTGATAGTATGAAATTGGTAGAAGAAAATAAAAAGTTTGTACTTGATATTTTAAAATAAAGAATATAATATGAGAATAGCATTTACAGGCGCCCAAGGAACTGGTAAAACAACATTAATATCAAAGTTAAAATATACATTACCAAATTATGTAATATATGATGAAGTTGTTCGTAAACTAGTTAAACGAACAGGAATATCGATTAATAGAGAAGCGGATGATTATTCACAGATAGCAATTACAAATGAACAAGTAAGGCTAGCTTCAGAATCATATTTTAAAAAAGAAAATGCATTATTCGATAGATGTATAATTGATTCGCATTCTTTTACAGAGCATGATTATAAAGATGGCTTGGTTTCAAAAAAGACTTATAATTATAGTCAACAGATGTTCTTAATGGTTTTTAAGTATTTTCCATACGATTTAGTAATCTACATACCACCCAAAATAGAGTTAATAGAAGACGGCGTCAGAGATACAGAAGTTGCATATCGCGATGCAATTGATAAGATAATGAAACGGCAGATATTAAGACGTGGAGTTATATCGCATACTTTAAAAAGCATAAGCTTAGAAAATCGAATAGAAGAAATAAAATTATTATTAATGGAGTCCTAAATGATAAAAGAAAAAAAGATATATGGTCATTATGCTAATGGTAGTACACCAATGACAAAGGAAGAACAAAATAAAGTTATCGAAGAAGCCACAGAGGCTTATAGCATATTTATGGATAAATTAAAATTACGGAATTGGAGAAAAGATCCAAATAGTATGGATACCCCACGAAGAGTTGCTAAAAGTTTTGTAAAAGATTTATTTAATGGATGTTATATCGAGCCACCAAAAATAACTGCATTTGATAACGCAGATAAATATGGTGGTATAGTATTCCAAGGAAATATAACAGTTCATTCAATGTGTAGCCATCACCATTTACCTTTTGTAGGATATGCTCATGTAGCGTATATTCCAAAGAAAACAGGCAAAATAATCGGTTTATCAAAAATGAATCGAATCGTTGAATATTATACTCGTCGGCCACAAGTGCAAGAAAATTTAACTGAACAGACACATAAACATTTAGATGATGTTATTGGTGATAATTTAGGAGTTGCGGTTATGATTGAAGCAACTCATTTTTGTGCAAAACTCCGCGGAGTAAAACATAGTGGCGGTGTTATGAAAACATCAAAATTATCAGGAGTATTTTTAGACCCATCTGATCATCCAGAAGGTAAAGATGCTCGCCAAGAATTTTATGATTTTATTAAAACAATGAAAAATGAAAATTAAGGAGAAAAAAATGAAGAAAAAAGCAGTCATTAGTATTAGCGGTGGAATGGATTCTACAGGATTAATGCTTCATCTATTAAGGAAAGAATATGATGTGCATGCACTAAGTTATAATTATGGTCAAAAACATAGTTTAGAGCTTAGTCGTGTTAGTGATAATTTACAATACCTTAAAACAGAAGGACATAATATTCCGTATACAGTTCTTGATTTATCAACTGTAATGGGGATGTTTAATTCAGCGTTAACACGAGAAGATTTTAAGGTTCCTGAAGGGCATTATGAAGAAGATAATATGAAAGATACAGTAGTACCTAATAGAAATGCTATTTTTACATCAATAGCATATGGGCATGCCTTAACGCTATCGACCGACACGGATTCAGATGTTATTTTATGTTATGGTGTTCATACCGGCGATCATGCCGTATATCCAGATTGTCGTCCGGAGTTTTATGATGCTATTGAACATGCATTTAAGATTGGTAATTGGGGATCTGAAAGAGTATCATTTTATACGCCATTTTTAGATGGGGATAAATATACAATTTTAAAAGATTCACAGAAGTCATGTGATGTGTTAGGCTTAGATTTTGATACAGTTTTTGCAAATACAAATACCTGCTATCAACCTAACGAGTTTGGCGAATCATGCGGTAGATGCGGATCTTGTAATGAGAGAATTGAAGCATTTGATAAGTTAAAAGTTGCCGATCCGATACCATATGTTAATAATTGGTATACTATTTTAGATGAAGCTCGCAAGGTGAAAGCGGTATACCAGATGCAACCATCTAATATTACTTAGCGAATAATGATAAATATGAGCGATTTTATTGAAATGTATTGTGGTATGATATTATATCCCATCCAAATTAATAAACAGTCAGGTTTTAAACTATCTAATAGTATGACGATTTTATTTAAAGATAGTTTTATTACAAAAGTTGCCTCTAATAAACTTATACGACATTATAAAAAGATCGGTATAATACCACTAAAAGGCTATAGTTAATGTTTTTAAATCCTAAACAAGCAATTGATGAAGGCTGGCTTCGTGGAGTTCCATTAGATCACGTTCAGCCAAACGCTGTTGATATTAGAGCGAGTGAACTTTATAAAGTTCGCAAAGATAGTAATTTTGAATTATATCATGAAAAGAAAAGTCACCGAGCTAGAGATAAGGTAGACGACACTGCAGAAGCTTTATGGTCGTTAAAAAGTAATAATGTTTATGATTTTGTTTCTCCAGCATATGTAGAAATGCCCGACGGAGTTGTGGGATGGCTTGTTACAAGATCTACTTTAAATAGAAATGGTGTTTTTGTTTTAAGTGGGCTTTATGATTCGGGGTTTAAAGGTCATATAAATGGCATGCTTTATAATTTAATAGGTCATACATTAATACAGCCCGAATCTCGAGTAGCTCAATTTATAATGGCTTCAAGTGATAGTTTTGGAAAGTATATGGGTGGTTATAATACTGATGAAGGTCAATTACCGGAGCAAATGGGATGAAAAAAACTTTATATGATAGATATCCTAGAACTGCTGATAAAGGTATTAAGGGAGAAAGATGGTTATTTGAAAAATTAGAATCATGTAATCAGTATATTACTGTTAAAGATTTCACGGATGTGTATTTTATGCAAAAGAATGGAATAGATGGATCAGTATATAAAACTTCTTGGTATCGCCCTTATTATTTTGATTGTAAGCATAATTTAATAAAAGAAAAAGATGGTTCGTTTCTTTTATATTTGGAGTGGGCTAAAAAGCGTAGCCGGCCCGGGTGGTTTCGAACATCAAAAGCAGATAGAATTTATCATGTGAGTGTTAATGATAATATTTCAATTTTTTATGATCTTAAAGAATTTCGAAAGTTAATAAGGAAAGAAATAACAAAAGGAACTCTTAAACCTAGATATAAAAAGCGCTCTCCGAGAGAACAATTTTTATTAATCTCTTCGAAAGATGCGCGATTTAAAGAGTTGTTTAGGTTTCAGTTTTGAAGTAATGATGAATAAAAATAAATTAGAAAAATTTATATTAAAATATAATCTTGGGGGTAATATTGAAAGTACTAAATGGTCTGTTTCTAATGATCAATTAATTACAATATTTATTACGCCAGATAAATCGTTAATGGGAAAAGTTACTGTAGAAAATTTTTCTTTTGAAAATGCAACTTTTGGTGTTTTTTCTACATCACTGTTAAGAAGGTTGTTAAATACTTTAGGCGATAGTATAGATTTAATATTACAAAAGATAGATAGTAAACCCGTATCTCTTGAAATTAAAGATACTAATGCGACAGTAAGTTTTATGCTAGCTGATTTAGCAGTAATTGCATCACCTCCCAAATTATCAAAGCTACCCGACTTTGAAACTAAAATTAAGATGGATAATAATACTATAAATACTTATATAAAAGGAAAAAATGCATTAGCGGATGTTAATACTTTTACAATAGTTAATGATGAGAAACTTCAATTGGTAATAGGGCAGTCTACACACAATACAAATAGAGTTTATATTCCTGTTGAAGGTATTGAAGTATTTTTATTTGATAATTTTAGTTTTAATGCTGATATATTTAAAGAGATTTTATTAGCTAATAGAGAATGCGAAGTTGCAATTTTAGAAATTTCAAATCAGGGGTTAGCTCATATTGTATTTAATAGTGGGGATTATAAATCAGAATATTTTTTAACGGCTATTGTAGATTTAGATTAATATGAAAATAAAAAACGAACATTTTATTTGGTGTGAAAAATATAGACCTAAAAATCTTTCTGAATATATAGGAAACGATCATTTGAAAGAAAAGGTTCAACAATATATTGATACAAATGATATACCTCATTTATTATTATTTAATCGCAATCCCGGAGTTGGTAAGACCTCTTTAGCTAAAATTATTGTTAATAATATTGACTGTGATTATTTGTATATTAATGCATCTGATGAACGTAATATTGATACGGTGCGAGATAAAATTAAAACATTTGCATCTTCTGTTGGATTTAAATCGTTAAAAGTTATTATACTTGATGAGAGCGACGCGATCACACCCCTCAGCCAAGCCGCACTTAGAAATGTTATAGAAACATTTAGCAAACACACTCGCTTTATATTAACATGTAATTATGTAGAACATATAATTGATCCTATTCAATCAAGATGCCAACTTTTTAATATAGTACCACCATCAAAAAAGAATGTTGCTATTTATTTAAGAGAAATCTTAGAGAAAGAAAATATTACTTTTAATTTAGATGATATAGCTCTTATAGTTAATTCTAAGTATCCGGACATTAGACAGATAATAAATTCTGCTCAACGCCAAACTATAAATAATAAGCTATGTCTTGATAAGACGTCTATTATTCAAAGAAATTATAAACTTAAGCTTCTTGAACTATTAACTACTTCTGGAACCTTTAATGAAATAAGGCAATTAATCGCTGATAACTCAGTTTCAGATTATACTGAATTATATAGATTTCTTTATGACGCCGCGGATAAGATCGCACCCAATAATGCTCAAGTAATAATTATTGAAATTGCAGAAGCTCAGTATAGGGATCACTTTTCTGTAGATTCAGAAATTACGTTTATGGCATTAATTGCTAATTTATTAACTATAATCGGGAGAAAATAATGATTAAATCACCAGATTTTTCAAATACAAATACACAACAAACGAATCTTTATGATCAAATAGATTTATCAACTACAACTTCGATTCACTGTGAAGAGTGCGAAGGTAAAGCATTTAAACAAACACTTTTGTTAAGGCGATTATCTTCTATTATATCTCCCACAGGTAAAGAGATTGTAATTCCAATATCGGCATTTGCTTGCGAAACTTGTGGAAGGATAGCGCATCAGTTATTTGAAAGCGAATTTCAATTGTAGTTATGCCCTTATATGAATTTATATGTCCGATATGCGGTTATGAAGAAGAGCGGTTACAGTCGCTGTCGGATTCAATGCCGCATTGCAACACGTGTTTTGACGAAATAAAAATGGTAAAGAAAATATCTGCAACATCTTTTGTTTTAAAGGGATCTGGATTTTATAAAACTGATTATGTGGATAAAACATCTGATAAAGCAAAATGAATATTTTTGATTGGTTAAAGGAGATTCGCACTAAAAAGCGACCTTGGGATAATTTTAGTGTGAATGATCAAAAGGAATTTCAACCTTATATGATTAATAGATTTTTATCAATGGATAAATCTCTTATAGCTTTAGTTGACTTTTTTCAAAAATATTCTATTGGATTGTTAGAACCTAAAGATACTTATAAATGGTATTGTTTAATAGTACCAACCGGTAAAAAATGGTTTCCGTACATAAAAAGCAAAAAGAGCGAACAATATCCTAATTGGCTAATTAATTTAGTTAAAAAACATTATGAGGTTAATAAAAAAGATAGTATTGAATATTTAAACTTTTTTTTGAATTATAAAACTAAAACTGCCGGCAGGAAAGTACTTAAAGATCTGTTATTATTATATGGCACTGATTTAAAATTAATACAGGGGGTTATTAAAGATGAATAAACATATATCCTATTCGCAATACAGTATTTGGTGCGGGTGTCCTTTTCGGTGGAAATTAAAATATGTAGATAGTATACAGCTTACAAAGTCAAATATTTATTTAGTTTTTGGAAAAGCCATGCATTCTGTTTTTCAAAAATATCTTACAATAATGTATGAATCTACTATTAAAAAAGCTGATGAATTAGATTTACCTCAATTTTTACAAGAAGAGTTATTTGCTGAAGTAAAAAAAATAAAAGAAGAAGAGAAAGAACTTCCCTGCACTAAAACAGATTTATATGAATTCTTTGAGCAGGGAGTTATAATGCTTGAGTGGTTTAAGAAAAATCGAGCAAAATATTTTTCTAGAAAAGATTGGACATTGTTGGGGTGTGAAGTGCCTTTAAATATTAAGCTTGAAAATAATATAAATTTTATTGGATTTTTAGATATAGTTTTACAGCATAAGCCCACTAAACAAATTAAAATTATTGATATTAAAACGTCAACTATGGGGTGGAATAAGTATCAAAAACAAGATAAAATTAAAACTTCTCAACTACTTCTTTATAAAAAGTTTTATTCTCATCAGTATAATTGTCCGATTGAAAAGATTAGTGTAGAGTATCTTATATTAAAAAGAAAGTTATATGAGAATTTTCAATATCCACAACGGCGAATTCAAACGTTTACACCGGCTCACGGAAAAATTAGTATAAATAATGTTGGAAAATCTCTAACAACGTTTATTAATCAATCATTTGATGAAACCGGCAATTATAAAATGGGTGCGGTAAAAACCCCCAGTAAAAAAAGCTGTAAATATTGTGAATTTAGAGATACAAAATATTGTGACGGAGAAAATAAATGAAATCATCTCGTTCAATAGGAGTATTTTTAGATTTAGTTATTGGACCTAATGAAAAAAAGATATTTGAACAATTAAAACAATGTAGTAGACAAGTAGCTAAACAACATTTTAAAGTTCTTTTTTTTCATTCTGGGCTTAAAGAGACTCAAATAAAATCTTTTATTCAGCGAAATTCTGATGATGTGTTTTATATAAATGTAGATATTACAAAAGATTTTAATAGAAGAGTTTTTTATATGATTGAGCCCGAATCTTCAAAAATTGTAATATGGGATTTTAGATATAAATTTATGGGGAATATAATACCGGGATTAGTAGAGTATAAAAAGTTAATTAATCATGTTTCAAAGCGAGAGCGAGAATATCATAGATGAGAGTAGGAATTGTGGGCTCGAGGCAGTACACAGATCGAATTAAAATTAAGAATTTTATTTTTAAGTTGAAAGAACAGTATGAGGGTAGTGGTAAACTTAATGAAGGTATTATTATTGTAAGTGGGGGTTGCAAAAATGGCGCTGATAAGTTTGCAAAAAAATATGCTCTTGAATTAGATATTAATTATGAAGAATATCCTCCATTTCATGATTCTTATAATTTATATTGTGTTTTACCTGAACGGCTTTATGGAAAGCCATACCACGTTTCAAATTATTTTGCCCGTAATAAATTAATTGCGAAGAATAGCGACATGGTAGTTGGCTTTATTCCAGAAGGAGTTCGATCAAATGGAACAATGTCAACAATAAAATATGCAAAATCATTTAATAAAAAAACTTTAATTATCATGTAATTTTTACATTTATATATATTTATATATAGATAATAGTTAGGAGAAAGTTATATGAAAAGCGTTAAATTAACTTCAGTAAAAATTCTAGAAAGTTTATATCGTAATTTTAAGACAGTTATTGTTAACTCATCTATGTCTCTTCAAAAATTAACAAATAGATCGATTTTTTTGTATTTAAATGATGAAGATTTTAAAGAGCATATAGAGACAGCTGATCAATTAATAGTAAGCGGCAGTAATTTTTAAGTTATAGAATAATAAATTAATTACTTTTTATAAAATAGTGGAGTTGCAGTATAATGGGTAAGCGCAAAATATTGTTATTAAGTGATGATTTGAGAATGTATAGTGGAGTTGCTACTGTATCTAAAGATATAGTTACAGGAACATTGCATCATTATGATTGGGTTCAGATTGGGGGAGCTATAAATCACCCCGATGATGGAAAGGTTGTAGACTTATCTGATTCATCTAAAACTGAACTGGGAATAAAAGATGCGTATTTAAAAATATATGCGACAAATGGTTATGGATCCCCCGATTTGTTAAGACAAGTTATTAATATTGAAAAACCTGACGCTATATTACATTATACAGATCCTAGATTTTGGCTTTGGTTTTATCAAATGGAGAGGGAAATAAGAGTAACAACACCTATATTATATTATCAAATTTGGGACGATCTTCCCGACCCAATGTGGAATGAGAATTTTTATAGAAGTTGTGACTTATTAATGGCTATATCAAAACAAACTTACGGGATCAACAAACGCATATTATCAGATTATGAAGATTGGCAAGTAAAATATATACCTCATGGAGTAAGTTCTAAACGGTTTTTTCAAGTTAATTCAAATAATTCCAACTTTCAAGATTTTAAGAAACAATATAATTTAGATAAATATGATTTTAAAGTATTATATTTAAATAGAAATATTAGAAGGAAAATGCCAGGAGATGTAATTTTAGGGTTTAAACATTTTATGGATCAGTTAAGTGAAGATGATCAAAAAAAATGTGTATTAATTTTCCATACTGCCCCTGTAGATGAAAATGGAACTGATTTAAGAGAAGTTTGTAAATCTTTAATACCCGATTATTCTGTAATTTTTACTTATGATGACGGCGGCGCCTTTGATGATAAAAAAATGAATTATCTTTATAATGCTGTAGATTTATATATTAATATAGCTTCTAATGAGGGTTTTGGATTGGGGAGTTTAGAAGCTTTAACTGTTGGCACACCAATAATTGTTAATGTAACTGGAGGTCTTCAAGATCAGTGCGGATTTAAAAAATGGATCCCCAATCAAACTGGTGGTGGACAATCATTAGAATATTTGACAGCGGATGATTATATTGAATTGGGATCTAATCATCAGGGGAAATATAAAGAACATGGAGAGTGGGTAATACCTGTCTGGCCCAAAACAATTAGCTTACAGGGATCTCCCCCAACACCCTACATTTTTGATGATAGATGCGATTGGAAGGATGCAGCAGATGCGATTTTAAAGTGGTTTAATATGGGACATGAAGAACGAGCTCGTAGAGGAGAGGTAGGCAGGCAGTTTGTAGCTGATAATAATATAGGAATGGGCTCTATTGAGATGAGTGATAGATTTATAAAAAGTATAGATCAATGTTTTAAAAAATGGCATCCGAAAGATCGATTTGAATTAATTAAAACTACGGAGATAGAGAAAAAACTCCCGTTAAAATTAATAGGTGATGAATGAAAAAACTAGTTTTGATTACAGGACCATTTAGTACAAGAAGTGGATATGGGGATCATGCTAGGTCAATTTTTTATGCTTTAAATAATGCAAAAAAATATGATATTAAATTGCTTGATGTGCGTTGGGGAGATACCCCCAGAAACTATTTAAACCCCAAGAATTCTGATCATAAAGCTCTTTTAGATTGTATACTTGCAGACCTCATGCTTGAAAAACAGCCAGATATTTACATCGATATTAGAATTCCAAATGAATTTGAAACGTATGGGAAGTTTAATGTGGGAATAACAGCCGGAATTGAGACAACGGCCATTTCTCAAAAATGGGTTGAGGGATGTAATAAGATGGATTTAATTATAGTTCCATCTAAACACAGCAAAGATAGTATAGTTAATACTGTATTTGACGCATATCAAAATTTACCAGATGGGACACAAAAAAAGGTAGGTGATTTTAAAGTAGAAAAGCCGGTAGAAGTTATTTTCGAGGGTATGGATACATCTATTTTTAAACCCCTTAATGTAAAGGATGTAGATAGGAGTATTTTAAAATTAATTAATAATACTATTAAAGAAGATTTTGCTTTTTTATTCGTAGGCCAGTGGGTAAAAGGTGGCTATGGAGAGGATCGAAAAGATATTGGTCGATTAATAAAGATTTTTTGTGAAACGTTCGCTAATAAATCTAAACAGCCCGCATTAATCTTAAAAACTAGCGGCGCAACATTTTCTTTTATAGATAAGCAAGATACACTTACTAAAATAAATAATATTAAATCTAAGTTTCCAGCTACTTGGAAATTACCACCCATATATTTATTGCATGGTGATTTAACTGATGATGAAATGAACCATTTGTATAATCACCCTAAAATTAAATGTATGGTTTCTTTTACCCACGGTGAGGGATTTGGTCGGCCATTTTTAGAGGCATCAATGGTAGGCCTCCCAGTTATAGCTCCCGGGTGGTCAGGGCAGATTGATTTTCTTGATCCCGAAAATACTATTTTTATTGAGGGAAAACTTGAACAAGTACCCAAAGCAGCAGTGTGGGAAGATATAGTTATACCTGAAAGTCAGTGGTTTGTAATTGACGAACACCGCGCATATTTAGCTTTAAAATTTGCAGTCGAGAATAAATATAGTATTAAAAATAAAGCTAAGAATATGATGCATAAAAATATAAAATTATATTCTCTTGATAAAATGATGACATTATTTAATGAGATTTTAGACAAGCATACAGAACATTTAGCCACATCTATACCTTTAAAGTTGCCCAAGTTAAAGAAAGTAGATAAATCTGATAATTCAGATTTAAATAAAATTAAGCTCCCCAAATTAAAAAAAATAACTTAAAATGAAAATTATAAGTAATTGTGCTTTGTGTGAAGAACATTCATTGCACGTAATTGAAACTGATGATACTACTATGATGCAGTGTTTGTTTTGTGGGTATGCCACTTCTAATAAATTAGTTGGGGATAAGGAAATAAATGCCGAATATCATAAATTACCAGATGATATGAAGCGGTGGTCAAAAGAAAAGGACGGTCAAGTTTGGATTCCCGGCATTTTAACATTGCCGGAAGGAATGATATATCCTATAGATATTGACGGGCATATGAGTTGGGCGTATGCAGATATTAAACCCATACCACTTGATGAAAGAGAAAAATTTAATGATTCTACTGGCACAGTTTATGAGGTTTTTTATGATGTCGACAATGCGGTAATATATAAAAAGTTTTATGAATGTTTATTAGAATTAAATATTAAGGTTCGTGAGAATAGATTAAAAGATTCTCAAATTAAACTTCCCAAACTGAAAAAAATAAATGGCTAGAAAGATTGTAAAATGGGCACAAGTTCGACCCGGCGATATTATATCGTTTAACTATCAATCGAAAAAGAAAAAGCGGATGCTTGAGCAAGTAATTGTAGTTTTGAATCCGCGGTTACCCGTACTGTTAAAAGATGGTTCGGAAATGATACAAACTATTGGGTTGAAAATAAAAGAGGCACAGGTTCTTATTGTTAAGGGTGGGATATTACATACGTTATTTGAAGCTTTGGGTAACGTGCAGGTAGTTGATAAAGAAAATTTTATTTATAGGGTAGAGATAAATCGAACCTTTATTGTGAATGACATATTTGGCGTAAATGATAGATTTTATCAAAAAATAAAATATTTTGTACGCAGATACGATATTTATAGAATTTATGATTGGGAAAAGTTGCGCAAACTACCACTTTATTTAGAATCTCTTGAATTTGAAAGAATTACTGGGCGCACAGTCGACGTCTTATGAAAATATCATATTCCATTTTAACACATAATGAAACTAAGTCGTTATTAAAATTAATTGATTTTCTTGTCGGCCATAAAGATGAAGAAGATGAAATAGTTATTCTTGATGATTATTCAGATAACGAAGAAACTAAAAAAATATTTGATGTTACAGTACCGGTTTATGATATAAAATTTGAACAGCGACACCTTTTAAAAAACTTTGCTGGGCAAAAAAATTATTTAAGAAGAATGTGTGGGGGGGATTATATTTTTAATCTTGATGCTGATGAGCTGCCAAAATTACATTTAATAAGAAATATTAAATCGATTATAGAAATGAATTCAACTATTGATTTATTTTGGATTCCGCGAATAAATACTGTCGATGGGTTAACTCAGGAACATATTAATAAATGGGGGTGGAACGTAAATGAAAGTGGTTGGGTTAATTTCCCCGATTTTCAAGGCCGCATTCATAGAAACAGACCTAATATTAGATGGAAAAACCCTGTTCATGAAGTTATGGAAGGATATAATGAATATTCTTTTTTACCAGCTGAAAAAGAATATTGTATTGTTCATCATAAACTGATTGAAAAACAAGAAACTCAGAATAAATTTTATCAGGGAATAAATTAAATGTATAAGATAGGAATAGTAGGAAATGGTTATGTCGGCGGTGCAATAGCTCACGGATTTTCGCCCGCGTCTACCGGAACTTGCCAGGTTAAAGTCTACGATGTTTTACCCGAAAGAACATTGAATACGTTAGAAGAGACTGTTAATGATTCTGATTTTGTATTCGTATCTGTGCCGACACCAATGGATAAAAATGGTGCTATTAGTTTGGATTATATCCGAGAAGCTTTTCATTCAATAAGTGATATAAATGAAAGAGATGATAATATTATTATATTGA
>Ga0209756_1001013_pt1 | contig 26480 bp, 43 predicted proteins | sample ETNvirenome_6_85_FD_184071 | JGI IMG/M metagenome (GOLD analysis project Ga0209756, IMG submission 184071) | Marine viral communities from the Pacific Ocean - ETNP_6_85 (SPAdes) (version 3) | ecosystem: Environmental > Aquatic > Marine > Oceanic | place: Pacific Ocean | collected 2013-06-19 | reverse complement strand
TTGATGATGCTTATGGATATCGTAGTTAGATACGATAGTTACTTGGGGTTTACATTCGTAAAGTTCACCTTGTCCTCCACCCTTTCTTTCTTGAAGCCTAGAGACTTCAGTCTCTTGTTTCTGTGGTTCTGGTTCTGAAATTGGCATCATTTTTCTCGCCAAAAGTATTGTGGTTACTAGAAGAGTTAGGGCTACAAGGGATAACATATTCAGCCCTGCTTCTTCTTCTCTTCTCATTTCTTCTTCATACCATTTCAATTCTTCTTCATCTTTTCTGTCGAACATCGTTTATTTCCCTCCACTTTTAGTATATGTTGAGATAATACCTTTCATGGTATCCTCAAACTTCATTTTGATTAGAAACTCTCTAGTAGCATTACCATCTTCAACGGTAATAACAGTAGTTTTTCCTTTTTCTTCTGCGTATAGGATATGCTCCATATTGAACATTACCCTCTTTTCCTTAGTTCCCTTTGCAAGTAATCCTGCTTCGCAATCCCATGCTTCAACATAGAATACTCCGTGTGAAACTGTTTCAATTTCTGTTTTGATTGGCACGGTCATTGTTGCCAACATTATCATTCCTATTAGTTTCATTTGTTTATTTTCCTCCCGCAAAAATCTTCTTCTTCCCAATGCCAACCAACCCGTTTGGATTCATCACACAAAATCGCAAAGCAGGAAATAAAATTAAGAAAATCACCTGATATCTTTGATGCTTCTTTTGCGTGGGGAGAGTCGATAATGTTTAAGTAATCAGAAATATCCATAAGATGTGAGTGAACATCACTAAGATGAATATTTATTTCCTCTCTAGTTTTACTCTCAAATAAATTTCTTATGAAAATGTGTTTGGATTTTTGTTCTCTTATGTAAAACTGCTCACCTGTTATTCCTTCTTCTTTTCCCTTTTTTTCGTAAAACTTTTGAAGTTCTTGGGGCATTGTGTCGTATTCAATCATTACTTACTTCCTTTTTTTGTTTGTTGCGGTAATCTGCTTTATCAGAAAAAACATTTCTAACTCCACAGGGTTTTCCACCATCATTTTCTGTGCGTGGGATTATATGCCAATGCAAATGCTCTATTGTTTGTCCTGCTCGTATTCCATCGTTTATTCCAATGTTGAAGTCGGTAGCGAAAGAACACATCTGTTTTGCTTCGTTAATAGCATGATATAAATCATTCCATTCTTGAGTGTTGTATTGGGAAAGATGAAGCAAATGGCGTTTAGGTATGACAAGCAAATGTCCTTTTGTTATTGGATATTCGTCCTTTACAATAATGTGATGGTCAGTTTTTATGCCTGTGGTATCACAAAATATACATCCTGTAAAACAATCGTTACACTCAATCATTACTTACTTCCTCTCCTTATTAGTTCCGATACTTGGTATCTGGATTTATCCTTTCCCATCCAAGTTCTTTTCTTTATGAAAAACCTTTGGATTTCACCCTTATCCCCATCCGCATATTCTCCATGCAGGACAATAAGAGAATCTAATTTCTTCTGTGCTTTTCTCTCGTTTGAGAATGTTCCGTGGCTTCTGTATTTTGATTTCATTTCTTTAGTTTTTTAGATGTTTTATGATTATCATTTCTTCTTCGTTATTTTGGTATGTGCTTGAAGAAGAGGTTTGTTGAACCAGTTTCCATTGATTGTATTCTGAACATAGAACACAATAAACATTATCCCCAGTATGCCTTTCCATTACTTGCCTATGCGTGTCGATATGAAATACTTGTTTTTGTAGTTCAGTTACCACCATTTTTGTTTTTATCGTAGCGAAAACATTTGCTACAAGTAATCCTGCAAGCCCACCCATTAGTATTGCTTTTTTCATTGTGTTACCTCTTTCATATTTTCTGATTCCCAAACAACACCTCCAGTTTGTAAGTCTATTATTTGTATATAAGCATCCGCATTTCTATTCCAAGTCAGTATATGATTTGCTTTGTTGATAGCAAAACCTTTGTAAGTGTATGGGTAGCCGTAAGATGAGTTTATAGGAACCCATGCGTCCCCCCAATACCTCTTTTGCTTGGGAAAATATGCCATTATCTGAAACCCTTTACACATTTTACAATAAGGAGGAATTTTCATCTTAGCACCGCCAAAAGTAAAAATGCCAAGCATACAATCGTCCTGATAAACGCAAATGTGCTGAACCATCGTTCACACCAAAATTCAAATTCTTTTAGTAAGTATCTCATTAGTAATACTCCACCAAAATAGATTTAAGTTGAGAAACCAAAAGCGTTACATCCTTTTTGGTCATTCCCATATCTCTTGAGATTTTAGAAATGTTTAGGCTTCCGTTAGGCTTTACGAGTTTGTGGTCGGAAACAATCATTTCAATTAGCCTCTCTCCCTCTTCTGTAATCCCATCTACTTCTGCCAACATACTACTCACATCAGACAATTCATATTCTAACGCAGGGTCATGCTCTAAAATTTCTTCATTTAGAGTTGCGTGTCGATTTATCCCAAGTTTCTTTGTGATTTGCTTTCCTTGATTATTCTTTTTATTCCAAAGAACAGATTTGATATACTTATCAAATTCATCTGTTCCAAAGAACTCGTCAAATAACTTTTCAGTTTTTCTTTCATATGCTTCACAGGCATCTAAAGAAGAAATATAAAGTTCTTGGACAGAATCCTCAAACGAATTTACTACGGAATCTCCTCCAATTCTATGAGCAATAGTAAAGATTAACCTTCCATACTTTTTCTCAATTTTCTTTAATTGGTCATTTGTCGTTACATATTGTTTATCAGTCATTGTAATCTTCCTCAATGTTATTAGCAATTAGTTCTTGTTCGCACAATTCACATTCATCACCATAATCTTCTGGGTCATCGTGCCAACCTTGCTCATGTAAAGACTCTACTGTGATTTCTTTACACTCATCAGAAACACTTCCGTTCGTTGCGATACAAGTTCCCTCAAACATCATTCCCAGTTCTTCATACTGTAAAGTAAATGTTAAAGACGGGTATTGCTCTATAAAAGCATCCATCATTTTGATTGGGGGACTCCATGCTGTATCAAAAGAATATACTGCTTCGGTATCTCCATTTCGGGACATACAAGTTTCGCAAGCACCCCATTTCACGCCCCAATTATTATTTTCCCACAAGTAACCAGATTCTACACCTTCCATTCCTTTTTCTCCATTGTAACCATTTTCAATTACTTCTGGAGGCATAGGAATAAATTGGTTAAAATCAAATGGCGTGAAACCATCTTTTGTATTTTGATTCTCAGGCAGATATCCGTATCCTTTTGCTGTTTCAACAAAATTATCTACTTCTTCCTTACAACCTTCAATCGTTAGTATGTTAGAACACCAGTTTGGCATCGTTATTCTCCTATCTCAATTTCAATTTTTTTGTTACCGTTACAGGAATGGCATTTATACCTTCTGTAACCTTTATTTTTTTCTTCTTCAACGCCCTTTCCTTTACAGATAGGACATTCAATTTCTTCGGTTTTCTTAGCATCCCAATCAAATTCTAATTGGGAACGCTCATAAGGAAAATTGAATCTTTGTTCATGTTCCTCATAGTTATCAAAGATAGTATCTTTATTCCAACAAGAGGGTATTTCTCCTCGTTGAGAAACACCCCCATTCACATCAAAACAAGTTACAAATTCTTTTAGAATGTTTATGTCATCCTCAAACAATTCATATTCCCCTTTAGGGACATCCAAATGTTTTGCAAGTTCTAAAGATTCATCTAACTCAAAAGCCAGTCTACCAAAAACATTTCGTAGGCGTTTACTTATAGGATAGATTTTCATTGCGACATACGGTATTGTAAAATTTCACTTTTCAAGACATTCAAAGGCAATCCCCTCAAAGGAAAACTCAAATCAAGGTTCCAATCAGAAAAATCCATAACTTCAGAATATAATTCTTGTGCCGTATTGTAAAAAGAAGTATTTTCATATCTTCTTGACAGCATTGGAAAAGTAGACGCTCCCAAGTCTACATTTCTATTCCTTCGATAAGAATATCTATGGGTAAGTTTTTTGTGTTCTTTAGTAGAAACCACATCGTAAGCACTTTCTTTTACAAAGTAAATAATATCTAATAACTTATAAATTACTTTGCGATATTCACAATGCCTGCTAGGTTGAGCGGTGGAGTCCTCTTTCTCTATCATGTCATAAAGATGTGAGGTTAGGTCTAAGAGAAATCCAGTAGGAATTACTAATTCAGTTCCTGCAAGAGTATAATTCGTTTTCTTGGAATCTAGAATAGAAATTTTTCCTATTGTTGGACATTGAAAAAATTCTAACGAGTCGCTCTTGAATTCATCTAAATAGGCATTTCCAGTATCTTTCCATCCCAATAAATCTATTGTTTGGGAAAGTGTATGGTAAAAAGAACTATTTGGTAATTTTCCTCCCTTTGTAAGTGAAGGTGTTTTCTTTTGTCTAAAGTTTTTTGGTGTGTTAGTCATTTTTATTTATTGGACGCTTTCATCCACGAATCGAGTTAGGGTCTTGAACATGGCAGGAACAAAATCTCCTTCTCCGTCAGAGAAGATTACATCCTTGCCATACATACTGGTTAATTCCTTTCTGGCTACATCATTACCTAAGCAAAGTGAGAGATTAGGGACACCTCTAAGATATTTCGATTTCATCAGACCAGTATCTGAGTTACCAAAACGAAAATGATTTGTTCCTAAGTTAATATAAGTTCCACCATCAGTAAGGTTGAACACAATCATATTTTTAGTGGTGATGTTATTTTCTGCCCAATCCATAAGAGCAGGTAGAACACTATATTCTGCCGTATAACTTCCTACGCCATCTCCATCAACAGTAATAGGAGAATATGTGTTTAGTCCTAGTAGTTTATCAAAATCAGAATTAGTCTTTGGGGTTGTATTAGTGAAAATTCTTGTTAGTGTTGGGAATTGACCCGATACCCCTAAAGACTCAGATTCTATCGCAGGAGCAGATTTTACAAAAATTTCTACTTTGAGTTCATCCTTTAGAACATTTTTTACTGATTTTGCGAAGGCACTACAAACAGCATTACAAGTGTCGATTCTACTGAAACGAGAACTATCTCTACTGCTCATACTTCCTGAACCGTCAATAAGCATTACGATTGTAGTATCCGAAGAAGGAATATGCTCATACTTAGAAAAGATATTATCGCTAAACGGGTGTCTATACGCAATTCTAGTATTCAATCTTCCTTTAGTGGAATTTTGTTTTCTAGGTCGTTTAGATTCTAAAAGCAAACCGATTTGCCTAGAAAACCTAGAAAACAAAACATCTCTGAATCTTTTAAGGTCAGGAGACACTTTCTCTTCAAACATAAACTCTGATGAGAAAGTGGCGTTTTCTATCTTTCTCGGCATAATTAGTTATCTTCCCCGACACAGTTTTGAATTACTTTGATTTCCCCTTCTTCGATAAAGAAAGACAATCTTACTTGTTCATGGTTGTAGTCATTAGAAAGGAGAATGTCTGAACATGAGTAAATATCACTATCGTATGTCCACTCTCCGTCATTATCCACAGAAGGAATTTTCATTCCGTCAATTTCTTTCTTCCCCAAAATGTATTCTTCGGCAATCTCTGGAATAAGAGCATTTGCGATTGAAACAGAGTTATGAGAAGAAAAATCTTTTCCGTATTCATACCCTTCAGAAATTAAGAATTTGATTGCGGAGTCAATATCCTCCATAGAATCAGAATCTACTCCAGAAGATGCTTTCTTGTATCCTCCATTTCCTTCTGCTAATTGACGAGCCTCAGATATTTTTCTTCTTAGTAAAGACGGGGGAACATTTTTGTTATAATGGTTGGTAATCTTATCATCTCCTTTCCTAAAAGACCTTTCCATATACTTGTATTCTTTACTTTGGGAACCGTAAAGGGTTCTCAAAGAATCTAAAACTTCGCTTTTGCGTTCAGATAGAATAGTAGTATCATGGTCGAAGGCAGGAACAATATATTTCTCATGTTCAACCTCATAATCATCAACATCAGAATTAGGAATTTGAGAAAGAGCAGTTGGACTAAGAATTTTCGCATCCTTTAGGGGATGTTTCATTTCATAGTATTGTAAAGTTTTTTGTGTAGCCATTGGTGTTGTTAAACGGGTTTCTGGGTTTAAGACTCCTATATTATACCAGAATATGAAAATATATCAAGTATAAAATAGGAAATCTTGGTATTTATTTTTTATTTTGTGTCATCGTAAACTACACAGGCGTAATTTACATTTTTGCCATCAAAACACTCAGTTGTCTGGTGAATTTTGATACGGGCGTAAGAGTCTATTTCAAGAATGGTTTGTATTGGCAAGATAGGAGGTTTTGTTTTCATTACCTTTATCATTTCCTCAGAAACCTTTTTAGAGTTTTGACTGAATTTAACAAGTCCGTCCCCCAATTCTTTATCATCAAACTCAATTTCTCCGCATGAAGAAAATGCTTTATTCTTATCTCCCTGCGAATGTTCTTTAAGTTGTTCTTCAATGCTTTCTTTTATATCATCACCAAGATACATATCCATTATGTCTATACCTTGTTCATCTTGCTTTTCAGAATTACCAACCGTATTGTTAGAGTCCTGATAAAGATTTTCAATGTGATTTCTCAATTCATTCTTGAAAGCGTCAAATACCACAGGGGTATATTCCGAAGGAGAAGAATTTACAATAAACTCTTTATCCCCAAAACGAGAATCTATAAAATCATCGTGAATTACATCTTTATGATGAAATAATAATCTGAAAACTATGTTCATCAAATTATTTTCATCTAAATCTCCTTCATCGTATTTTTCCTTAAACTCTTTTCCGATTCTATCCGTTTGCTTGTCTAAGTATTTTTTCAAGTTGGGAGGTGTTTTCTCGTCAATACGAATATCCTCCACAGCATTTAGAAGAAACGCAACATCATCACAAGCCTGACGCAAGAAATCAGCATTTGGATTTTGTGGATTATCCGACATGATATCCGCAAAAGATAAACTGGAATCTGAAAGGACTACATCTTTTAGAGAAGTGTAATATCCTTTTTCAGTTTCAATAAATAACGAATCTAATGCCTTACACACAAACACAAAACATTTTAGCCAGATATCCTTTTCAGAGTCTGAAAGTTTAATGTGGTGAAGTTCGTGAATCATACATCCAATAGTTTCATCTACACGCCCTTCTTGTAAAAGATTTGTAGGAATGATAACTTGTCCGTTTGCCACACTTGCTCTAGCACATCCATCTTGTTCAGTTGGAAATTCAACCGAAAGTTTTTTGTCTGGAACAATGATATCGGAATAATGCTTAATAAGCATTTGTATATCGTAAAGTGTCTTGGGGGACAAAGAGTTAATCTTTGCCCCTCCAAGCCACCTTTCCATAAACTCAGCATCTACTTCTTCGATGCCGTCAAAAATGTTATCTTCCATTACTAAGCCGTAGCAGTTTTAGTTTTTTTGTAAACTCCAAGAGAATCAGCATACTCCCGTAACACATTTGCGTCTGTGATAATAGAAGAACTATCTTGCTTGAAGATGGAAAGAATAACATGGTCGAGAATTTCTCCAATAGTAAATTTCGATACTAAAGGCACTACATCCAAAATCATTCTCGTTGAGAGGCGAGCAGAAAGTTTTGACTCGTCAAACATTTTATGTGAGTAATCATATAACTTGAAAAGTTCTGTTGAAGCCTCGGCAGTCTCAGAATCAAATTGCTTTTTCACATAGGTTTTCAATTTATTTCCTTTGATATAAGGAATGTTGAAGGTTAGAAAACGGTCTTGTAAAGCACGGTCAATACTACGAGCAGAAGAATATTCAATTCCAATGTTAGCCGTAGCCAAGAACTTTACATTATCCGCTACTTGAACAATACGCTCATCATCTTTTTCATCCACACGAACTTCTTGGCGGAAATCCAAAATTGGAAAGATAATGTTATACGCATCATCAGAAGCACGGGACAATTCATCCAAGATGATAAGCGTATTCTCTTCTTGAATTGCTTTCAGGAAATCCGCTTCTTGAAAAACAGTATCGCCGTCTTTCAATGTGAAGTATCCCAAAAGAGAAGAACGGGCATCTTGAGTAGAGCCACAGTTGATAACTACTGGTTTTAGTCCAAGTTCCTTAGCAATCTCGATTGCCAAAGTTGTTTTTCCACATCCAGTTCCTCCAGTCAAAAGAGTATTTTTGCCAGAGTTTACGAGTTCCGTAAGAATCTTTTTCTTTACGGGGTCAATTACGAAGTTAGAAGCCATTTTTGTTTTGTTTATGAAACGAGTTTATGAGAGGGGTTTTCCCTTTCTAGGTGCTACCATTATACCATAATATGAAAATATATCAAGTATAAACTTGGAAAAATACCAAAAAAATAATGCCCCCCAGAAAGAATCTAGGAGGCATTTACAAAATTACTATATCCTAGTTGTTGTGGAAATAGCGAATCCGACTCGTCTTGAAAGACTTGAAGGGAGCAGAAACTCGATTCAACACAGCAGACTCTTTCTTGGTTAAAGGCATACTGCGACTTGCATAACGATTCCAAGTAGACTGAATTTCAGTAATCTTGGCAGGAGACATTCCCGTAATATCAAACCCTTTCAGGGTGTTTTGGTTTTGTGCGGTTACAAGAACTTGACGATTGCTTTCAGAACCGTTAGAGCGGTATCGGAAAGACTTAGAGTAAATTGGTGTTTTAGCCATTTTTTTTATTGTTTAAGATTTTTGTGAATGTAGGGTCAGGGCGTTCCTTTTTTATTATGGTTAGAAAATCAGGTTAGATTCTTTCCTTCTCTAACTCCACTTAGGAGTGAATCAAAGGCGAACCTCCCTTTCCCTACAGTATATTAAAGGGCAAAAGTAAAAAAAATATCAAACTTTCTCGTATTTATTTCGCAGATATTTTTGCTATTATCTTATAGATAAAGGGTTTATGACTACTCGCCCTCATCTCGCCCTATACCTAAAAGAATTATGTTTAGAACCTTAAGTGCTTACCCTTTAATAGTGTAAGGAAAGTAAGCATTACGATGTTTTAATATTTTCCTAAGATTTTTTGTTCTTTTTGTGCCAATGGGAAAAGAGTGAAGGAATCCTAAAATATTATTAGGATTCCTTCGGCTTCTAAAACTAAAGTAGTTTTGGTTTAGTGGGGGTTTTTTCACAAGATACGACTGCCAAAATGGCAGGCTTTCCGGCTCCCCTAAACAAGTTTCATTTCAGGCGTTGTGTCCTCAGAATTTTCAGTTTTCATATCCTCATCGGATACACCCAAAAGTTCTTGTAGGTCAGCAATCTTGGATTCTACAGTTTTTTTATGAGTCTTAGCATTTTCAAGTTGTTGAGAATGATTTTTGATAAAATCCTCAACGCCATCAATGCTTCCTTTATATGCTTTAAGAGTATCCATAAGGTGTTCTCTAATTTGTTCGTTCATTTCCATAATTTTATAAAATTGGTTTTGTGTGTGATTTGACTTTTTTAGTCGCTTTGCTTTTCAGTTTTAGAAACACTTTCCATCATTTCGGAAAGCATTTCTTCCATGCGTTTCATTTCTTCTGTCCAAGACGGAAGTTGAAGTCCAAAAGTAATTTCACGAGGAACTTCTAAAATCTCTAACTTATCAGTTTCGTTGATTTTGAATCCCCAGTTACTTTTATTTTCATTTTGAGCCTCTATCATAACTTCAGCATCCTTTTGACTTTTATAGACTGAAAGAATTTTTTCGTTATGAGAAGGAGTCCCATCGCGTCCTAATTCTTTTGCGATGAGAAGATACAGATATTCCATTGGGTGGTTATTGTTTGACTTTTTTGACATGTCCTTTGACTTTTTTAGGTTAAGGGTTTTTCGTAGTATATCACATATACAATATGGGCAAAGAAAGACCATAGAAACATGATACTGGACCACGAAGGAAAAGATGTGATTGTCATGGCAACTATAGAAATTACATTTAGAGCTGACAGGAAATCTTTCATCAGGGTATTGCTTTGACTTTTTTGCACCTTGCTTTGACTTTTTTAGGTATGATAAAAACGGAGATGTTTTGTACTATTGCTTACTAGCGCACTGGCACATCTCCAAAGCCTATTAGTTTGTGTTGTTATAATAGGAAGCCTCTGCTTCATCTTGTGTATTTGGTGTAATCCATCCACACGCACGTCCAACTCCAAAAATGACCAGTACAGCCATTGCAACTTTCCATTTGTTTTCTTTCAAAAATTCTTTCATAATATTATTTGGTTGATTTAATTAGTTTTTCCAAGTACCACTTGGCTTTTTCAAGGTCTTCTACTCCACCTTTGAGCTTATATCTAGTAACATATTTAACGATATTACCTTCGCAAAAATTCATGCTGTTAGAAATAATATAATCTGTGGTTTCAATACCTTGGTTATAGTGAGGTGGATGATTTACAATATCCGAACCTTCACACGTAAATTCGCTACTTTTATATTGACGCTGAATATCTCTAAGATGATCAGCGATCTCTTCATTCACATTCTCATATCCTGCAAGAGGATCTTCTGAGGGACCGTAAGACTTGCTCCAACGGTCTTCTCGGTGATATGATTGGTCGTCAGTCATATACTATTAAAGTACCTTTAGTCCAATAAAAGTTTAGGTTTTAGGTAAGTTTCTATAGAAATATTAGAATCTTCCTTTACTATGACCTTAGCCCACTCCATGGCTTCTTGAATAGAATTGAAGTTCTCGTTCACAATCTTTCCATCGATTACAACACGAAATCTCTGCTCTTGGTTGTTTTGCTCGTTCACACTCTATTAAAGGTCTTAACTGTCGAATTTTAACACAGTTTCTAGGATAATTGCGGCAACTTTATAAGGGTCTATGTTCGCACAGGGTCTTCGGTCTTCAAGATAGCCCTTTCCTTCCTTTTTTACATGCGCAGGAACTCTTATACTTGCTCCTCTATCAGACACTCCCCACGTGAATTCATGAACAGGAGAGGTTTCACATTCTCCTGTAAGTCTTTTAGCAATTCCCGTCCCGTACACTTTAATATGTTTCATATGCCTAGACTCTAGGCGTTCAATAGCATGCTTAATAAATTCGTATCCACTAATACCTCCCTCGTCATCACTGGTTCCTTCTCTCATATCTTTAGTGGAGAAATTAGCGTGACATCCCGCTCCGTTCCAATCCTCCATCGGCTTTGGGTCATAGGACACATTTAAACCCCTCTCCTCAGCCAATCTCTCTAAGACATATCTTGCAGCCCATAAATCATCAGAGGCTTTTAGAGGGGAGTTAGCGGCAGTCTGAAACTCCCATTGTCCCGGCATTACTTCTGCGTTTATTCCGTGAAGGTCTATCCCTGCTTTAAGGCATTTCTGCAAATGTGTCTCTGCGAGTTCTCTGTGAACTATTTTACCCGTACCAACCCCACAATAATAAGGTCCTTGGGGGGCTGGGACTCCTTCTGTAAAGCCAGCGGGAGTATTTCCTTTGAAAAGGGTGTATTCTTGCTCAAAACCAAAAATAGGTTCTTCCTTTCTGGTCTTAGAGGAAAGAGTTTCTAATTTTATTCTAGTGTTGCTCTCAGAAGAAGTTCCATCAGGCTCGTACACGGAGCATAACACAATAACACCTTCGCTCATTAAAGGATTAGTGTAGATTCTGCAGGGCTTAAGAACGGAGTCAGAATCACTTAAAGTGCCTTGATTAGTGCTTCCACCATCAAATCCCCACTCAGGAAAATCGGAAGTCTCGTAACTCCCAAGAGCTTTTGCCTGAATATCCTTTAAAACTCTAAGCTTTCCCCTGATTTGGGGAAATCCTTTTGTTCCGTCGAGCCAAATATACTCCGCTAACATAATCGAATTATATATCTTTATTCGTCGGGATAAAACAAAAGAAAGTTCCCTTTCTCTTGAAAGGAAACTCCCCGGGACACCTCAGCTGGCTTAATAATATACGGATAATCTTCAACATAATATTCACCTAAAAATCGTTGAATACGGGACACGGGAGTTACAATAGAACACCATGTAAGCAATTGACCTGAAGGACGAAGTACCAAAACTGCTCTCAACATTCCTATAATACGTCCCGTCTTTAAATTAATTACGGGACCTCCACTGGTTCCAGGGGCTGATTGTGCAGTCGTAAGAAAAGATTCTTTGTCCCACTCCAACATCTCAATGCCTGAAATATGACCTCTAGTAACAATAGGACCAATCCCTTGAGGATATCCTACAATAGCTACATCTGTATGATAATTCAAGTACTCGGTACCTTTTTCAATTTCAAATATTGGACACCTTGGCTTGTCCGATATGAAATCATATACTTTGATTAGGGCTATATCTGCCTCAATATCAATCTTCTCTAGAGTACCCAATGAAAAACTTTTCTTTTTGTCTATGGAAAAAATTACTCTTACAGGAGGAACCGGAGATCCATCTACAGGAATATCCTCTTCAAATACATGAGCTGCAGACAGAATTTCGTAATAATAGGATTTGGTTATAGGGTCAATTTTATGCCCGACAACAAAGCCGGTACCAGTTGCAAGTCCAAAATCTACCTGAACGGTAGCATTAACAGCATCCTCGATAGTTTTTACTATTTGGTATCTCTCAGTAAGAGAAACTTCTTCGATAGTGTCTTCGACGGTGACCTGCGGGGAATTGCAAGATACTAAAAGTCCTAAAAGAATTGCAAGTCTTTTCATACATTTTATCTAGGTAACTTGTTATACAGAAACCACTTGGTAATATACTGTCGCTAGAATATAGACTTGAGTCGTAGTTTCTTCATGGGTAATACCTACTGCTGTATTTGTAGGCATTGCAACTCCATGGGAAAACATTGCGTTATGTGTTGATGTCATTTTTCCTATATGTGAGGCACTATAGAAAAAAGGTTCAGTGAAGGCTGCGCTCTGGTGAAAATAGATTGTAGCCGCTGAACTGGCACCTGAGCCTCTCGTGGAACATGTTACTCCGTGTATAATGTATTTTAGCTCAGCTCCAGGGGCTGGCATTAATTCCGCCGACGCGAGGGAGGCTGGGGCGGCGGTTCCCGAGAAATTTATGGAACACACAGAAAAATAAGAATCTCCTGGTTTCGTTGCTACATGCAAAGCACTAGTAGACACGGTAGCCATAGACCCATCTACACCAGAATTAGTGAAATCTCCAACTACAAGAACTTGCCTGTAATCCCCAGAAGAAGCGGGATCTCCTACTTGAACGGCGTCGATGCCATATGTGCCATCAGAGCCGGAGACATTTACCGTTGTATCAGACATTGTCTATAGTGTAAAAGACGTTTATGCTAATAACTCTATTTCCGCCATCGGTGCCAAATGTAATGTTTAGCGGTTCGGCATCTCCTACAGAGATAGGCATATCTAGCACGGTCCAATCGGAATTTCCAATGTTAGTAGTACTGTGGCTTCTCATGCTTCCTATATGAAAATCTTTAGACCTTCCATCATCATGCAAAGCATACCATACCCCTGCAGTAGACGCAGTGGAAGTATACCCTACGTGTAGAGCCCACACATTAATTGTTTTTCCGCTTGCTGGGGCGGCAAGGACTTCATCGTCGTTTTCGGAGCCTGTAGTCTTGACGTAGTTTACACAGGTTAAAGATTTAAACTCCCTAATTCTTGCTGTAGAGGTTTTTCCTGCAAAAGTATTCCCTCCTGAGTATGTTGGTAATGCCATTATTTATTACCCCTTAACAACTGTGTAGTGAAAATTAGCATAAAACTCACTTCCCGCCGTAATATCGGATACATTTACAGCTACAGAGTCACCTTTGCTGAATTTTACAGGCATAGGCAATGTAAAATTATTCATAACTCCCGGATTTCCTTTCAAAGTGGAAGTAGCCCCGATTTTATCCTGATATACAACTCCCTCTGTAAGTCCGCTGACAGAATATGTAACACTTGTATCGGCGGTTGATGGATTCCCGGCAAAAGAGAAAGACCCTCCCCACATGCAAACATGCTCGTCAGATTCAGGATCAATCTGAATGATATTTCCTGCGGCGGTTCCTGATGCAGAATTAACTTCCATGCTCAAGTATTCTTTCTGGTGTTGGGTACTAGGACCTCCGGCTCTGCCGTGTCCTCCTGAATATGTTGGTAATGCCATTAGTTATAACCTCGTTTTATATAGAGGATTTCATGGAGGTATCCAACGGATATTCGTAACCTAAATTCAAATCGGCTGCTAGAATCTTAGATACTTCAGGATATTCAGCTTCTGCGAGGGTTACAAGACTTTTTCTGCTAGTTCCTACGTTAAAAAGACCTTTCTTTTTCTTTGATATTAGCTGAATGATTTTTTCGGCTATAATGTCCACCCAATCTTTGGAGGTGTATACATCATCAAATACTGCCTGAAGTTGCTTTCTCGCAGGTCCCCATGTTCCTCTCTTTATAAAGGAAGTTCTAATAACCATATCCTTCTTAATATCCACATAACTCTCTCCTGCCAGCTTTGTAAACCCGTAAAAGGTGGTAGGTTTAGCAGCATCTTTTACATCATAACATCCATTAATTCCAGGATACACATAATCAGTGGAAATATAAATTAGCTTGGCTTCATGAATTCCTGCGATATACTTCATATTGCAGGTTCCATTAATATTAACGTCTATTACTTTTTGATAATTCTTCTTTTTCTCTGCTCCCGGAACATCTGTCCAAGCGGCAGCATGAATAATTACATCAAATCGATTCTCTCTGGCATATTCATTAACCCTAAGAATATCCTCTACAGGAAAGTCTTTATGCGAAGGAAGCAATAATTTTGCCCCTTTGGCTCTTAGCAGTGGAACAAGCTCTTTTCCTAGAGTTCCATTGCTACCTGTCAACAATACAGTCAATCCGTCTAACTTCATCTTTAAAAAATCCTTCCAAACATAGGAACATATAGTCACCAACACGCTCTTTTAGGTATTCACAATCTAGCTGGTATACTCTATCATGACCTCGTCTATCTTTAACGTGCTTTACCTTAACCTTTTTGCCAAGGGCTTTGGATGCCAATTCTATAATCTCTAAATTTGTATATCCAAAACCAGAACCGATATTTACAATATCAGTCTTTCCGTTGCTATTCATTAGGGTATGAACGAGACGAACGTTATCATCTACGTGCATCCATTCTCGTACCTGGTGACCATCTCCATAAACTGGAACTTTATTCCCTTCACTAATAGATTTGAACAGCTTAGGGAGAAATTTTTCTTCGTGTTGATTTGGTCCGAAGTTATTACAGCTTCGGGTAATCAAATATGGAACTCCATATGTTTTGTATGCCGACATTACAAGCATTTCTGCAGAAGCTTTCGTGGAGGAGTAGAAAGAGCTAGGCTTTAAAATATGGCTCTCACTTGCCCCATACTTCTTTACAGTTTTCATATCTCCGTAAACTTCATCCGTAGAAATCTGTACAAAACGTTCAAAACCTTTTAAACCTCTCTTCAATACTACTTGAATAAGGTTATACACTCCTTCAAAATTACTTTTTAGAAAAGGACTGCCATCTTCAATCGAATTATCCACATGAGACTCTGCTGCAAAGTTCACGAGATGCGTGAAATCTTTTGGCAAATCTTTCAATTTTAAATCACAGATATCTTTCTGAATAAAAGAAAATCTATCATCTTGCCAAATATAGTCTTCAATTCTATCTCTGTCAGCAGCATAGGTCATTTTGTCTACACAGACGATATCGCTTTTCGTGGTATCGAAAACGTATTTAATAAATCTAGAGCCTATAAAACCGGCTCCTCCAGTTACAACAATAATATCTTGGGTCATTATACAGTTAGGTTAACATTTTGCTCTTCAAACATTAGTCTAGAAGCTTTATAAAGAGATTCGGGGGTTCCACAATCTATCCAGGTTCCGTGAATTTTCTTTACGCTCAAAGCTTCATCCTCGAGATATTTTCTGTTAAGGTCAGTAACCTCTAACTCATCTCTCTCGGACGGTGATAGTTCTGAAATTCTATCAAATACTGTAGTGTCATAAAAATACAACCCTATAACTGCATCGTTGGAAGGGGCAACTTCAGGCTTTTCAATAATGTCCTTAATTCCATCTCCTACAGGGTCATACTCCACTACTCCAAATCTTTCGGGGTCAGATACGCTCTTAGTAAAAATCATTGCTCCTCCAAAAGTTTCAAACTCTTTTACTGCGGAGGATATATCATCAAAAATCAAATTATCCCCTAGTACTACGGCACATTTGTCTTCCCCCACAAATGCTTTGGCTTTTGATAATGCGTCTGCAATCCCCCCATCACCTTCTTGGTACGCATAACTTAAGGAGTCTAGCCCAAAATCTTCCCCATTCTTCAGAGTTTTAATAAACCCTTCCATATGGTTTGAAAATACAATAAGGATATCTTTAATACCTGCATCAACAAGAGTTTTGATTGGGTAATACACCATCGGCTTATCGTATACCGGAAGAAGGTGCTTATTGTTTGAATATGTTAGGGGGTAAAGACGGCTTCCTTTTCCTCCACAGAGAATTACTCCTTTCATAAGCTATTATAGTGCCAGGATTTAAGAAGTGTTTAATTATCTGAATTTTCTTTAATCCATTGAATATCTTTTGCTACTTCAGCCATTTTAATATTCAAAATCGAAATATTCGTTTCGATATCCTCTAGCATACCTTTAATATCTTTCTCATTCGAACTAAACTCAATTCTCACAGCCTCTATCTTCTCTTCATTTGCTTTGATTTGAGAGTTCGATATTCCCCATGCGGTTCCTGCAGCAAATAGCGTAATAATTATCGTGATTACGTTACCCCAAGTAAAATTTAAACTTTTCATTTTTTAGTTTCTTCTATGGTAAATGTGCTATCTTTAAAGATTGCTTTGAATTTAGCACAAGTGCTTCCCTCAAGAATTTTATCTGCCAATTTCAGAGTAACATTCTTTTTAATAAAGCGTTTAATGTTTCTTGCTCCAAACTCCGCAGAGTACGCATTATCTACTACGTAGGTAACGAGCTTTTTTGTAATATTGATAGGTAATTTGCGAAGATTTAGCTTTGCAATGACTGCCGCATCCTCAGGCGTTAACTGATTAAAGTATACTACACTGTCAATACGATTAATAAATTCTGGAGGAAATTCTTTCTTGAATGCACTTGTAATCTCCTGCCTTACTACAGCAAAAGAGGTGTCGGCATCTTCCCCAAATCCAATTGCGGTCTTGTTAACGGAATCTTTTACTCCTACATTACTGGTAAACAAGATTATAGAGTTAGAAAAATCTAATACGGCTCCTCTATTGTCCATTATGGTTCCTTCGTCTAGGAGACCCAAAAGAAGATTATGGAGCTTATCACTAGCTTTTTCAATCTCATCAAACAGGATAACCCACTGGGATGACTCCTCTGCTCTTTCTGTAAGAATACCTTTCTCGTTGGAGCCAATATATCCAGGGGGACTGCCGATGAGTTTAGCGTATTCATGGTTTCCTGCGTATTCCGCACAATTAATCTTTAAAAGCCTTTTAGGGTTCTTTAGGTAATGCTCAGCGGTTTGACGAGCCAGCTCTGTTTTTCCTACTCCGGTTGTTCCGATGAAGAATAAGGATGCAAAGGATTCAAATCCCGAGTTTAACAGCTTGAACGTTTCAAACATTTCATTAATAGCTTGGTCTTGCCCTATAATATTTTTCGAAATCTTTTGTTTGATGGAAATAAGCTCTTTCATATTATACGGCTTTAATAGCCCCATCTCTTCTTCCTCCTCACCCTCTACGATATTATAGTGACTACATGCGGTGTCGGCGGTAAGCATTGGATACACCTCTGTAACGGCTTCGTAGACAGCCTCGTTAAATACGGAAACGTCCCCGTACTTCTTTTGCATGGCTTCGAATCCGACCACGCATTTTTTTACAATTAGCCGAACAAGACCATTGATTGAGAAATTAGGATTCTCAAGCTTCTTATCCAAAGCTTCAAAAATACTTCCAATATCCTCAGGTTGTAATCTGCGTACTTTTACGAAGCAGTCAAGGACTTGGCTATAGACGATGTAGTGATCGGTAGTCATTATTATATTAAAGACTCAACCGATGAACAAATATCACTTCTTTACTTGATTAAAATCCTCAAAAGATAACTTGTCTAGCTCTTTTTCCGTAGCTTTCGCTGGCTGAGTCTTATCTCGGTGGATTGCGAGCTTTACCATAGTGTCTAACATTTTAATTTTTCGGTTGTTAGCTTCCATAGACAGCTCTAGAGCTTTGATCATTTCGGACTTTGATTTATCATCCTCTGGGTTGGCGTCCACCATCCCTTTATAATAATCAAAAGCCTCCAACGCACGAACTCTATCCTCCGCACAATCACGAATAATTTCCTTCCCTACAAGCTGAATCCTATTAGGAGAGAAATAAGGTTTGCGAGGATGATAGGTTGTTGCCATTACTTATCTTTCTTGAAAATCTCAGAGAATTTTTCTCTCATCGACTTCTCTTCCTCTTTCGGCTTAGAAGCTTTTTTAGCTTTAGCCTTTTTAGCCTTTTTAGCCTTAGGCTTTTCTTCTGCCCCTTCTACGCCTTCAAGCTCTGCTCGTTCTGCTTGTTCTGCGGCAAGAGCTGCAATTCTGTTTGCTCTACGTTGTCTACTGGATACCATAATTATGTGTCGGTGGGCTTGATTGACCGTTTCTTCAAGATTGAAGGGGTTACTTCGTCTTTAGAGAGGCTTTCGGGAGAAGAACCTCCATGCTTTACTTTTGTTCTCTTGGAATACTTCTTGATTTTTGCCATGTCTGTACTAAGAGGGAATCCTTTTACTACTTTATCGGTAGACTTCTCTCCCCAAGTACCCTTGGTGATTACATAAATCCTATCAGACTGCGGAGTAGTAAAAATTTGACCGTAGTTGGAGGTCTTTAGGGCTTGTCCGATAGACTTAAAGGATGGAATCTTGGATTTTTTAGCTTCAGCCTCTCCTTCTTTATTAGGAGAAGCATTTTTAAACATAGAGAATTCTTCTCTAAGTACTTCCATGATTTTAGCGTCCGAGTATCCGACAAATCGTCCACTCTCAGTTTCCATTTTAGCCTCTGCAAAGAGCTTAAACTCCTTGTCAAAGTCGAAAGCGTCCATGGAAGATTCGTATTGTGAATTGAAGAGATGCATAGTATTCCTTTTATATACCCTTTCACTTACCCTTTTTTCCTTTTTTGCATTTCGGGCAAATATACTCGTGACGAGCATTAAACCTGTCAGAAGTTAAAATGGTTCCTATGCCTAATCGAATAGTTTGCCTCTCCCCACAACCGGCACATTTTACTCCGTGCCACTCATACTTATCTGATTCTTTAATACGTCCCATTATAATTCGTATTCTGGGTCATATTCAGAACGTATAGGAACAACGTGACCCTTAATTTTGTACTCTTTAGCTTTCGGCTTAACTGCTTTATTCTTTTCCTCAGAGGGAGAATCTAATTTCCCTGTAATAAAAAGCAAAGGCCCTAAGAAAAATCCCCATACAAAATAGGCAATAATCCCTATAAAAATAACAAACCCCAAAAACGATTCAATCATCACTTATTCTCCGGTTTCCACCACTCATCATCCACAAAACTTAAATGTCCAGCTCTTTCTTCATCTGGCTCATTAGGGTTATAGTCCTTAGTAACCATATAAAGCAAACCTACAGGCTTATCTCCTATGGCGGTAAGTCCATGCCATTCTCCTGCCTTAATATGAATAACTGCAGGGTTATGCTCTCCTATGAAAAATTTTTCGGCTCCATTTTCATCAGAGTAAACTCCTACCTGAGCCATGCCTGTAAGAACACAAAAATAATCATCTTGATGTTTATGTCTGTGCCAGGCTTTTACAATTCCCGGATACAAGATAGAAAAATTTACTTGCTGTCTGCTTGTTAATGGAATCTGAGCATAAATGTCATTTAAACTCCATCCTCGAGAATCAGCGAACTTATTAAGAGATGTTACTCTCGGCATTTTTTAATCCTTCTGTTAATAATCGAACTTCTTCCAACTCTCTTTCTTTCTGCATCTCACCCAAAAGGCTTTTTACAGCTTTTACTTCAGAGCTAAGTCTTAAAATAACAAGCTCTCTCTGCTTTGCATCCTCTTCTTTTTTACGTTTTCCTTCCGACCTTAAAAAAGAAATATGTTGATATACCTGGTATAGAGAGATTCCAATGAATGCTCCCATAATCATATAAAACGTGCTATTGTCCATCTTCTAGTTTGTCTGCGATTTTTCTGTCTAGGTCTCCCTTTCGATGCTTGGTCTTACCCTCATCAATAGAGAACCATCCCTGTGTTGGCTTAGTCGCAAGTCCATCTTTATAATAGGACTCGGTTAGTCCGTGCTCGGAAACTAAACCTTCATCATATAAAAGCTTAAATTCACAGGTTTGGAACGGTTTTGTTATTTTATTTTTTACAGCCTTGATAGTTCCTGTAATACCTAGAGGGTTTTTACGGTCATCAAACATTTGGTCGCTCTTACTCGATGCTGTTTCTAACGCGGTTCCACAATAGTAAAGAAGTGCCTTGCCTCCTCCTGCCTTGGTACGAGGGTCCCCAAACATTACTCCCACCTTGCTTCTAATCTGGTTAATAATGATTAAACCTGCTTTATGCTTTCTTAGCAAAGTATTAATTCTTCTTAGGCATTGCCCTGCTACTTTAGCTCTTAGGGCTCCTCCCATCTCAGAGTTCTTTCCAAAACCATCTGAAAGCTCTTTATTGGTAGGGGATGTTCCAATAGAATCATACCCTACGAGAATTGGGGTTTTAGGGTCTTTCTTGCGAATTGCCAAAATTGATTTTTCAATAAACTCAAAACAATCCTCTAATGATTCAGGCTCTGCATAAATTAATTTGCTCGTGTCCAATCCAAGTTTCTCTGCGAAGTCTGGAGAGTACGCATGCTCATTGTCTACCATTACGGTATAATAACCTTTCTTTTGGGCTCCAATAAAAGCGTGGGTGAGGAATACGGTTTTTGCTGTACTACTTTCTCCGAAAATCTCTGTAATACCTCCAATAGGATATCCTCCGTTGTAATCTCCCGAAATTACTTTGTTAAGGGCATAGGAACCTGAGTCCACGTAACCAAAAATTTGGCTTTCTTTCGAGAGAACTGAAGCGTTCTCTAAATCCTTACAAATATCATCTAATAAACCCATGTACTATTATAGTCCAATCTTATTTATTCTGATCCATTTTTGACTTTACCATTTCATCTAACAGCATTTCAAAAGTGTACTCTGGTTTCCATCCAAGCTCTTTCCGAAGTAGGCTAGAATCTCCCTTCAAATTATTCAACTCTTTAGGTCTAAAGTACTTCGGGTCTATTTTTATAAACTGCTCTATCGGGAGAAGATCTAACTTAGAAAAAACATACTTTACAACATCACCAACGCTATGCGATCTGCCTGTAGCACACACATAATCTTTAGGGTAGTCCTGTTGAAGCATCATCCACATAGCACGTACGTAATCTTTTGAGTGTCCCCAGTCCCTAGTAGCCTCCAGATTACCCAGGCTTAAACTAGACAGTTCTCCTTTGAATATTTTTACAGCTCCTTCAACGATTTTGTTTGTTACGAAATTTTTACCTCTTCGGGGGGATTCGTGATTGAAAAGAATACCTCCACATATAAACATTTGGTAGGAATCTCTGTATACACCTGCCAAGTTATGTGCGTATAACTTAGCACACCCGTAAGGACTTACGGGAATCATAGGGGTAGACTCTCTTTGGAATCCATCAAGGTCTATAGAGTTTCCAAACATTTCTGAGGACCCTGCTTGGTAAAATTTAGAGTTCGGACAACAACTTCTAACGGCTTCTAGCAAATTCAAAGTTCCAAGTGCAATAGTGTCCGTTGTAAAGTGAGGAACATCAAAACTAACACGTACATGTGATTGTGCCGCTAAATTATAAATTTCATCTGGCTTGTACTTACTTAGTATTCTAAAAATAGAAGATTGGTCAGTAAGGTCTCCATACTCCAAATGTAGATTTGGGTTAGGGTAAACACCCGCCTCCTCGAGTCTGGAAGTTTGGCTCTCAGGAACTGAAAGTCTTCTTACTAGACCAATTACAGTATATCCCTTTTCTAATAGTAACTCCGATAAGTATGATCCGTCCTGACCGTTTATCCCTGTAATAAATGCTGTTTTACGCTCTAACATTTGGATAGTTCTCCTCAAAAAATTGTGTTGTTTTCTTAACTCCCTCATGTAAAGAGGTGAATTTATAATCTCCAACCAATTCCAGCAATACGCTAGGGTCAGAGGGTTTACGGTGCTGCCCATTAGGCTTATCTATGTCAAAGTGTACTGTGCTCACTGCCCTATTGGAAACTACAGCTTTTACTGCGTCCTCAATAGAAACTTCTTCACCGTGCGACAAAATTAAAGGTTTGGTAGATTCATATTTCTCTATAATAATCTCTATAATGTCAGCTACATCTTCCACATATAAAAACTCTCGCAAAGGACTACCATCTCCCCATACCGACAAGGTTTTCCCGAACTGCTCAGCTTCATACGCCTTCGCAATTAAAGAAGGGATAACGTGACCATCCGTAATACTAAAATTATCATGAGGTCCATACAAGTTGGTTGGAATTACTGTGATAATTTTGCCGTACTCTCCCGACTCATTCATAAGGTCAGCCATTACCTGCGTCATTCTTTTGGCATAGGCGTAACCACTGTTAGAGTAGTGGGGAGGTCCTAGATGTAGCTTATCTTCTGTAAGAGGGTATTCTACTTCGGCGGGAAAAACGCAGGTAGAGAGAAATACCACAGCCTTTTTAATCTTACCAGGATTCTCCATGATAACCTTTAACAGGTTGTAATTCATCTCCATGTTAGAGGTGAACATCTTCAAATTCTGCTTCATGTTTTTTCCTAGCCCTCCAACATTACCCGCACAATTTACAATCACATCGAACTCATTCTCACGAAAAAATTCGCGAACCTCTTCGATGTTGCACAAGTCCACCTGCGCCCTAGTTGGCTTTAAGTCAGCTTTAAGGTGGGAGCCTACAAGCCCCGAACCTCCAAATACTACAATTCTTTTGTCCATATCCCTATTATAGTTTAACAGGACTCAGTTGTTTCAGATGAATACCGATAAATATGGAGTACTTCGTCTTTTAAGTACGTACTATTACACACTTTAGGGTATAACCTTTGAAGCCAGTCTCTGTCCTCCCCCCAATGGTGATTTTTCCTGTATATTCCAAACCTAAACTCTTCTGATTTAGCTAAAGAGCTTTCCCACACACACCAATGATACGGAGGCCGGAGAGTATCTTTGTACTCCCCAGTAGAGAAGTCCATCACCACATCATCATGTGGATTACCCATCTCAGCAAATACCATAGCTTCTTTACCGTCCAAAAAGCACTGCTGGTTGAAAGAGATTACATCTGTGGAAGGGTTTTCCGTAATAGCCTCCACAATCTTAGAGACGTAATTATCAGCAACATCATCATCATCATCAATCCACGTCAAGTGCGTACCTCTAGAAAGACGCATAAGCTCATTTCGTTTCTCGGAAACGTTAAAAGATTTATTATCCATAATAGATAAAATTTCTACGTCCTGCCTATCGCCTATTTGATTCTCCAGCTTCTCTACTAAAGGTTGCAGAAATTTAAGTCGGCTCGGAATAGAAAGAATAAGAATGCTTAGTTTAATGGTGTCTTTGTTTTTTGCCATAATATATTGGTGAATGTTTCTTTGTTTTGTTTGCGGAGTAAATGTAATGTGTTTCTGAGTCCGTCAGTGAAAATTTTGGAATAATACTCTTCATAGTTATTCTGCACGTCTTCCAACTTATCTTGAATACCTTCATAAGGTGCCCAGATAATTGAATCTGAATAAGGAATATACTCTTTTAAGGGGACATCTTCGGATACAATTAAAACGCCATTACATAACGCAGGAAGGACTCTTAACTCTTCAAACGTATGATGATGGTCTGTCTGGTGAATATTCACCATAATCTTACTATTATAATAAGTCTTGAGTAGATCGTCCTTATCAAAACATCCTGAAATATTCGTAACTCCTGTGTCTGCAGAGAACTTAGCACGTCTTGGACAAGGGTTGTCTGAAAACATGGTAAAAGTTTGATGCCTTCTAGGGTTTACAAAGTTAGTATCTTCGTAGATGACAGGAGCGATGTAAGAACATTTATCAGCATAACCCTCAGTAAGAGGGGAGGTTTTTAAGTTAACAAGGTTAGGCACACTGTATTCAATCACCTTATCGAGGCTATTATAGTAGCCATAGTTTTGTACTCGAACCAAATACTTGCCACTCCCGTCTAAAGTTTTAATATCCCCCTTAACAATATTAGGGACTGACCTTCCACCTTTCATTACCAAGGTATGCTCAGGCTGTATATCCAGCTTAACCACAGGGTTTGAATTATCAAATCTATACTCATCGTCACCAAAAATAACATTTAGAGATTGGGAGCACTGCTCGAGACATTCCGCCATCAGAGAAATACAATACTTGTAGTACTCAAAAGTATGAACATCAGGCATAACACTATGCCTAAGTATGGAATTACCCGCAGACAAATTAACAAAATTACCCAAAATATTCTCTCCAAAATTGATCAGTTCGGTAATCACTTGGAGTCCCCCAACAAGCATAATGATCAACTTCAAAAACCTTAACTTTATAATTATTCATCGCCAGTTGGTGAGCAACGCTGTCCATACAAAGTTCTCCTGTGGGCCTCATGCTTTGTTCACGATTCTTTTTAAGACCCTCCAGCAGGTACTTTGCTTTTCTAAAGTACATGATGCCTATGCTTACCGGTGTCGTTTTTAGATCGGTAGTAGGCTTTTCCTTGTAAACCATATCCTTTACCGTAGCATTCTCATCAACATAAACCCAAGTGTACATAGCTGGATTTACTCTAGGCGCTTGGCTTCCTTTTGTAACCCAGAAGATTACATCGTTTTCCTCATCAGAAACCATCTCTAAGAAAGCTTCCTCGTCATAGCCTACCCCGTTATCACAAGGAGAAATTAAGATAGGACTATCTTCATCAATCAAACCAATAGCTAACTCACAAGACTCTGCAAAACCCTCCGTAACAAAATCTATGCTTTTTACTTTTGCTTTTGGGTACTGCTGTATAATGACACGCTCGGCATCATGCTCTTCGGAACACACGAAAACATTATGTTCGTGTTTAGGTAGAGACTCTACAACTCCTGCGAACATAGGGAAGTCCCCAACAGATAGCAGGGGTTTGGGCAGTGTATATCCCTCCTTTAAAAATCTTGTTCCTTTGCCACACATAGGAACAATCACCGTAAAGTCTTGTTCTGTCTTACTAACAACAGACTTATTATTAAAATAGTTTGACCAGCGATTGTAGGTGTCGAGATCTTCTGGAGTAGCCCATAACAACATCTTATCAACCTCATGAATACACACACTTAAATTATCTTTCAACAACAAGTTATACACAAGGGCAATAAAACCATTCATGCTTGAGTCTTGGGTGGCTCCTTCGAAGTATTTTTTCAGAGTTCTACCCGTTTTAAAATAGAATACATCGCTTGAAACAAACTCAGATTTTCTCTTTTCTGTAAAAGGCTGCTTGTCTTGTACTTCTAGCAGTTTCTTGTTTTCTTGCAAACAAAAAGTGTATAGATTAGTTGTCCCTAACATATGAGGATGGAACTTTGCATAGCAGGTCATAGCCCCATCAAAATTCCCACTCCTAGCCTCTTCTAAAAAGGAACTACAGTCCCAAACCATTCCATGATCGCAGTAACTAACTATAATCTCTTTATCATCTGATATGTGTTCGGAAGCTTGTAGTACAGTATCCACAGGACCACCACTACTTTGTTTTATTTTAACTACTTTGCCTCCCAACGACTCCAGTTTTTGTTTAACTGAGTCTTGTACATCATCCTCTTTACAAATAAATAATATATCAGTAACTTCGGGGAACTGATCAACAACATGTTGAATCATAGGCTTTCCATCTATGTCAATCAACCACTTCGGGCTGTCGTAACCAGCGTCTGTAAACATATCACTACTTCCCGCCATGGGGATAACTAATTGAACATTCTTCATAATAATTCTAGGGGGTAATCTGTGCAGACGGCGAAGGCTGCATCCTTAAACTGATAATTGTGTATATCTTCAAGACCTAATAAAGGAACCACACAGTTTTGTGGTGGTTTTACACTCACATCATTAACCCATATATGTCCTTGGCTCATGAAGCAGTAGGGGTCAACATCACTACAGAAACACTTAAACTCTTTAGCCAAGTGATATGCTCCTTCTAAGTTCTTACAATGAATCCATAAGTGATCTTTTCGGTCCAATAGCCATTCCTTAGAGATTTTGTATTCAGGACCGTCATGACCTAAGTAA
>Ga0209756_1001012_pt1 | contig 26491 bp, 56 predicted proteins | sample ETNvirenome_6_85_FD_184071 | JGI IMG/M metagenome (GOLD analysis project Ga0209756, IMG submission 184071) | Marine viral communities from the Pacific Ocean - ETNP_6_85 (SPAdes) (version 3) | ecosystem: Environmental > Aquatic > Marine > Oceanic | place: Pacific Ocean | collected 2013-06-19 | reverse complement strand
ATACGACGAACATCAAAAATAGTTAAATCAAGAATAGCGTTAGCTGAACCTCTGTGCTCTCTTAGTACGTTGGTCATTACTTTATCGGTTACTACTTTATTCATTTTTACCACCTCGGCTCTTTCTCACAAGAATCAGGATGTGACCAGTTTTCATATTGCCAGTCAGAAATCTCGCCATTTTTGCAAAGTGAATCGGTCCAGTTGTTCCATGCTTCGCTTCGCATACAGGAATCAATGCCTTTAGAACCATTTCTGCGCTCTGTCTGTCGAATGCCTGGAAGAATATCTCTTTCAAACATTTTAACGGCGTCTTCCCACAAAATAACTGTATGTAAATCTCTCATTATTATATCTCCTTAAACAGTGGGTACGATGATGGGTTGCAAGTGATCCCAATGGACAGCTACGACTCCATCTTCTGGAACAACAATATCATATTGGCCCGACTCTTTAAAATCGTCAGACTCTCCAAGCAACCAAGCGAGAGTGCAGGTTTTATCTTTGTGTTTCCACAAAACTTGTGCGCCTTGTTCAGTAAACTGAAGTTTGTTATAAGTCATGTAATCTCCATAAAAGCCATAGCTCATTTTCTTTAGTTTAAGTTCGTTCATTCTATTTTGCCTCCTCGGCAGTAACAACTTCAAAATAAGGTTTAGCATAGTTTCCACACCAAACGCCTTTACCCTCGTGTACGAGTGCAACATCAACATAATCAAACAATGGAGGGTTATTCAGTGTATCGGGCCGAATAGCTACGACAACACCCAAACAACCAGCAGGATAAGGTCCGCCAGAAACTTCTGGGTTATTCCATACTGCGTTAACATTCTTTACTACATCGCCTACTTTCATCTTTGATCTCTCTCTCAATAAGTTATTACTTATTATCTCACATTATTAAACAGAAGTCAAGAACTTTTTTACTTTGGTCGCACCAAATCAACAAAAAGTAGGCTCGCGCAGGTTGCGAAAACGAACGCACACGAGAAGAATAATATTTCGACTCCAGTCATTACTTTTCTTTCCGATGTTTTTCACAAAAGTCTTTGTGGTCAAGCAAAGGAAGCTCATCAATATAAAGAAACTCGTTACCGCCGGTAATGTTGGTCCATTCCTCGACAAGTTTATCAGCGGGCATTCTCACGATGTCGCAAGTCTCCCACTCATCAACGTACATTTCAGCCCATTGCTCAAGCTGCCATTTAGCACCGTGTCGAGTCTTGAAAGCTCGCTCGTCTGTGCCGTGCTTGTGTTCATATTTTGCTAAGAAGATTTTCATTATAGTTTCCCTCCGGCCATTGATATGAGATTAACGGTTACAAGTTCGGCGCATTGGTTAAGATGGTCCAGATAGTACCAAAGACTTTCACTGCTCTCGATGCCTGTCTCTTCGTCTTCGTGAGCGTGATAAACAAGTGCGCTCGGACCAGCAAACTCAGGTGCCTCATGGTTTTTTTTGGCTTCACGAATCTCGACGACGACGCCCATGACGCCTGTCTTTTTAAACCTGATTAAATCACCAGTTTTCATAGTCTCCCCCCGATCATTTTGTTCTCGTCGTATCCAATAACTTCCAAATCCACAGAAGGAACATGAAATGGATGAATACGACCATCGACCATAACCTGCCACATTTGGCTCCCCCAGGTTGGGCGGCCCTGGTCAACAAGCATTCCGGCTTTACCTTTGTACTCGGGGTAGAACTCTTGACTAAACTTCACTAAATCACCGACTTTCATTTTACACTTCCTCGACGATGGTATCTGCGCCGCAAATCATACATACGGACGTATCAAAAAGGGGGCCGGAGACAACTTCGTCGAAGCAGGCATCTTCATAGTTTCCCTCTTCGTCTACTTCCCATGTCTCAGCGAGACGTGGGCGATTGCAGAAAAACGCTTGTGTTCGGGATTCGTTGGACATCGCAGATTCATATTTCACTCTCTCAATAAGTTATAACTTATTATCTCATACTTTTAATATAAAGTCAAGTAAAAAATGTGCGAGGTTCCCAGCTTCCCGGCACTGAGCGTAGCCTAAAGGTGAAGTCCATCACCACGCTTACACAACGACAACAGGGTTTTAGCCTGTTTCTCGCCTACGCTCCCCACTGATCACGCATTCGGTTTGTGCAAAATGCGCGATCTTTTTTGACTTTTAAAAGAACTATAACTATCATATCAAATATTTAATCTCTTGTCAAGAACTTTTTTAAGGTTCTGACAAATCTTTTCCGAACGCATCGTTGGCTTCTTTACTGGCTTCTGCTGCGCTCAACTTCCTGAACCTTTGGGGACTTTGGCTTACGTTTACTGTTTCCTTTTGTCCATCTTCCCAATGAAGTGTAACCACTTCTATATTGTTCGATGAAGTCGAAAGGTCCATCTTGTTTGTTACCACACCTTTCTTTTCAAACAAAAGGCATTCTACAGAGTCACCGATTTTCATTTTAACCTCGCCACTTATACTTTCGACACGCTTTCTTGGATTGTTCTTTCTTCTTATCGCCATGATTACCCGAACCAGTGCGGTTGTGCGCGTGGACAGCGTACCAGTTACGAGGTAGAGCTTTCTTTAACTTCTTTTTCTTCATAATATAAGTATATCAGAGATTTTATTGTTCATCAAGATTTTTTCTGCCGACCTGGATCTTCGTCCAACATTTCGTTATTGCCTCGCGCTCTTCGATGGTCAACCTTCCTGAGCCTCTGAGAGAATAATGTCGCTCTATGAGATTTTCAAGCTCTCGCTCATCTTCATTGTGTTCTGCCCAGGCTATGGATATAGCCACAGCCCTTCTAATACTTGAATCTTTATCGGACATCAATCAACCATAAACCCGATTCTGCGACGGGGCTTCTCCTCTTCTACTGCGATGTTCTCTTCAAACCACAAGCTCACAACCTGTTCAGCGTGAGCTAAGTTCAAACACGCCAAGTTTCCACCGTACGGAAGGCGCACAAGGCAATCTCCTTCTGCAAGCTGGACGATAACTGGAACGGGATTTGCTGTTTCTTCATAAGACATTTGATTTCTCTTTTATATTATATTATAATATTACCAAATATTTATTGTTTTGTCAAGTATTTTATATTTCCAAACTGCGAAGGGGAATCACATTTTTGATGTAATCTCCGTGGATTTTATAATATTCGCCATTGATTAAAAACTTGTGAGCTAAGAACCAGCCCTGTTTGAAGTAGTTTGCCTGTTCCCTGGTCAGGCCGCAATAAATGGCTGGAACTCCTTTGAGTGTGTCCCACGTCCAAGGCCCTTTGGGGTTTCGATGTCGGACCTTGCGAATGTCTAACCAGTTTCCTTTGGAAACGATGATACATATCCTTGGATCCGGGTCTATCATATAAAGACCGCCAGTTTTTAAATCCGCTACCCTCAACCATTGGCTTCCTTTATCGCTAAGACGCGCTCGTGAGTCTGGAAGTATGGATTGCGTGCATAATACTCAGTGGTCATCCACATGCGCTGACACTTACTCGGCTTTGGCTTGGGCGCACAAAGGTCCGTGAGGACAATGTGGCCGTCAAAGCCGTTTTGATTGACGTAATCAGTCGGAGGATTGAAGTCTGTTCCACCGCACCGGACACGTTCCCACTTGCGCTTTTCGCCCTTCCTCCAAACATAGATCATATCATGAGCAACCTCAGAATCGAAGGGGATGACAGTAAACTCAGCGAGGTCCGACAGTTTATTAAGCTCCGCAAAGAACTGAGCCAACATTCCATCATCGACGGAGCCAGACTGGTCAATCGAGATGGCAATCTTTGCCTGTCGGTTGGTCTTACGACCGGGATGGACGTAAGGATATCGCCGGTTGATTCGCTTGATTGTGGTGGACTTATTAGCTTTCTGTGATGTCTTCACAAAATAGCGAAGAACCTTCTTCCAGTCAATCACACTGCTGATTTTCTTCATGATGTCGCGACGTACACCACTCGGGACGCTGCCCCAGTTGTTGCTCTTAGATGCCTCTTCAGCCGCTTTTGTGAGCGCGTCTTTGAGACGCTCCTTTGCAATCTCCTTCGCGGAAGGGTCAACTCCATTATCCCACTCTTCGTGAGAGTCAAACTGTCCATTGTCACCCAACTTGCCAGAACCATCACCCTCGGATGAACCTTCGCCGGGTTCTCCACCGTTGTTTTCATCTGGGTTAAAGTCTCTGTTTTTAAGTTCTGCGAGGTACCACTCTGCACTTTGACCAGCAGGGTAATCCTTGAACTCGTTGTGACCTGGGCGCAAAGCTCCCTCTGGGAGACTTGGTAAGTGAGAGTTGATCGCGAGATCCGTCGCAAAGTTCCACAGACGACGAGACTCGGACTCTGGCCGACGACCCGTCAAGTGCTCGAAAATAATGTGGTACAACTCATGTTTGATGATATCCCTGCGCTGTGCATCCGTCAAAGTTGCAAAGAACTTAGGATTATAAAGCATCTCAAACTGCGCCGTGTGGGGGTTAACCAGCACGGCGGCAGTTGGAATGTTAAAAGATGCTCTCTTATCAACTCGTCGGCTCAATGCCGCAAAGAAAGGCTCATTCATGAGCAATCTTGCGACGTGAACATTTAAGTCAAAACTTACGTTTTCAGCTTGGTCTTTCATCTTTCTCCCTGAGTTTTTATTATATACCCATCATAACATAAATATCACTATATGTCAAGAAAGAACTTTTCGAGCGAGATCAACGTGTCTTTCCTGAAGTTCGCGAACTGCATTTTTCAAGATATGTAGTTCATCGACCAACTGGGACACTCGACCTTGCAACTGATCAACTTGTTTGCTGTTCGCATTGACCTGACTGTTAACAGTCTTCTTTGGTACAGTAGTTGTCTTTTGCTTAGTTGTTGCCATTTTCATCACCTCCTCGTAACATTTCTACCATCCGGTCTGCGACGGACACTCCGTCAACCTTGGATTGGTGTAACTTGATTGTATTGTTCAACTCGTTTCCGCTGACACCCATGACGGTCCACAGCTTCATAGCAACCTCAGATGGCAACTTGAAAAAATACGTTGCGAGGTTTGCAATCTGCTCTTCTGTCAGTGAATCTGCGAAGATTTTGGCCGCTTCCATCTTTTCAACCATTGCTGAATGGTCGTTGATGGAGAAGTCTTCAACCTTCTCGAACTTGCCTTCATCAAGGATATCGAACACAGTGACCTGTCGGTCATAGTTTTGTACAAAATCGTTGAACGCGACAGCAGCCTCGAAGCCTACGAACGCGGAAGCAAGATTGAATAGTGTTGGAGATGGCTCAGAGAGTAAGCCCGCATTAGACAGACAGGTGTTGAGTCGATCCCAAGAGCGGCGTGACGGATAAACCTTGTTTGGCTCAAAATCATCAGTGTGCTCAAGGTGTCCACGATTCTGGTTGATAAAGTCCCAGACAATCGAGTCCACTTTCTCTTCGCCCCACTTGAGCCAGTCCTCAATGGAGGGCTCTACGTCAAACACAGTCCAGCGATCAAGCTCGGCAGGATCCATCTCGCCAACCTGATACTGTTGCCCATGCTCACCACCGTTGATGGCGGCGAAAATAAGGGTCTGAGGGTGAAGATGGTGTCCGTTCAACTTGCGTGAGTCGGTCAACTCAAAGATACCCTGGCGTACTTCGATGGTCGCACGGTCAACTTCATCAAGGAAGAGAACAACGGGACTATCACAAGCAGTCTTGAACCAATCAGGGGGACAAAAGGATGTCACGTCCCCGTCAGTCTTTGGCAGACCAACAAGATCGCCCTCAGTCATCTGAGATGCACGGCGTTCTACCACAGGAAGATTGACGTGTTCAGCAAACTGATAAACGACCTGCGATTTGCCGATGCCGTGACGCCCTCGGAGCAGAATAGGCTTTTGGATTGCCGTTACGTGAGGAACAACTTGAAGGAATGTTTTAAAATCTACTGCCATTTGGCTTGTCCTTTTTTAAGTTTCTATATTATTATAATAGCAAATAAATAATGTTTTGTCAAGCACTTTCTTCAAGTGCTTGATCTTTTTCAAGAATCCACCAGTCGCACTTGTAGTAATCCCCGGTTGTGTTTTCACTGGGCCACATCCACGATTCGCGCTCCTTGAAGTATTCCTTAACCTTTTCTTCATCCTTGATCCAACCATCAGGGGCCTTGATATTGTCGGGAGAACCAGAAATAACTTTCAGCCCGTAATGTTCTTCTTGCCATCGCTGATCGGCTGAATGCCAGCGTTCGCCCGTAGGCCAATGTTCTGGTGCTCGGATGTTAAACGCAGTAGTGTTACGTACACTGAGTAGATTGTTCACAGGTCGTGCAAGGACGAAGCGTTCAAACTGTTCTCGGGCTGAAACGATTGAAATATTTTCCCACCGGATTTCGGTCACAAGGTGAGGTACATTGTCAATGTAGCCACGTCTTTCACCACTTTGATCTTGAGGTGCGATTAGACTACCGACACCAAGCCCAATCTCACTTAAATATTCAATAAAGGTAGTGCGGAAGGCAACCTCTTGTTTGAGCACATGAGCCATGTGTTCTTTTAGGGGCTCACAACTTCGACGGTTGTGACCTACGCCGGTACAATAAGTGCATCTCCGTATGCGCGTTGTTTGTTTGCGGTTTGCAAACTCATAAACAGTCGAACGCTCGGAATAACCGCGTTCTTCTTCTGGTTTCGCCAACGCTTGTTCGTGGAGCTTTTTAAGCTCTGGGCAACTACGACGGTTGTGCCCGGTTTTAAAACAGTGTGAGCATCTTACTGTGCCATTCCAAGACATATTTTGTTTCTCTCTTTTAAGTTTCTATAATATAATAGTATCAAATAAAAAATGATTTGTCAAGAACTTTTTTAGTTAACTGACTCACTAACCATTTCAAGGTATTTCATGTATGACTTTTTAATATAACCCGCGCCAAAGAAATATACATTCGCTATTGATTGCGCCTTCTCACCAGCAGAGGATTCCAAAATCACTCCGATTTCACCCCTTTCAATATTATAAGGGTTCTCTTTATTTCTTCGGCCTTCGCTGAAGTTATATGTTACTAAATCACCGGGCTTCACTTAATACATCCAGTTTAAAACGAGGTACACATAAAGGGCGATCAAAGCCCATGTAAACAGATTGTAGTTGAATCTGAATGTAACTGTCCATTGAACCCGGCCACTGATGAGGGGGATTCGTATCAACGACTATTGCAATCTCAATATCATCCGGGCGCTCTTTTGCGTTCCAAGCGTATGCTACTAAATCACCGACTTTCACTGATTACCTCAACCTTCTTTCGCCATGACGCTGCAACAACGCCGCTCCGATTATCTCTGACTATTGGATCATTGTCGTCATCGAAACCCACAATGATGCCTGTGCCCACTTTTTTGTGGTAAGAGTATTTTACTAAATCACCGACTTTCACTGACGACCTCCATCAAGATTCTGTGTATAAAAAATGGATGCACCTTAGCGTCAACGCTTACAACAAACGTGTCTACCATGCGCTCCTCTATTATCAGACCAACTTTACCAGCGTACGCTGGATAGTCGTCTTCTGTGAACTTCACTAAATCACCGACTTTCATTATTCACCTCTCGTTCCCTGGATATGAGCCCAGACCAAAATCACTGTGCAGGTTCCCCATACTATCCAAAACGTATCACTCATTAGAAGTTCAAGTCCCTTACAAAACAAATGTCTTCGTAGCAGAACTCGCCTTTGTCTTCTACGTCTTCATTCTCTTCGCCCAGACGAACGAAGCGGAAATGCTCGTACTCATTCATATCGTGAGGCTTTGATTGGTCAGGTCCACCATGTTCGGTCTGCCAAGTCTCAAGACAAGCAGCGTCACAGTCATCGACGAATGTTTGGATGGCTGCGACCTCGGGAAAGGTATCATACCATTTAATGCCTGTCCAGTTCATTAACCAGCCGCCATCACCATCATAGTCTTGATCCAATCTATCGGAGTCTTCAAACACAAGTGCTCTAACTAATGGTTCCTTAGCCATTGTTACCATAAAGTGTGGAATCATCTCTTTGCTGATTGCCAAGACTACTTCAGAACGATATCCCATTTCTCTCTCTCATTTACGTTATATTATTACTATATCAAATATATTATTGTTTGTCAAGTATTTTTTGAAATAACCTCTAACTGTCTCTCCGTAAACGGAGCTGGCCCGATCTTCCAGCCGCACAGCTTCACCCAATATCGCATCCGGTGTGACACTGGAGAGCGGTCCACTCTCACAATGAGGCCCACGGAAGTCCTGTCATTCGACTTGTGCTCCGACAGGTTTTCAGCAACGTGAGGGATTTTCACTAAATCACCGGGCTTCACTGATAACCTCCACTCCATCCGAGTATTCAAAGCTCCAGTCGGTGTGACCACACCAACGGACGAAGATTTGTTTTACCCCATCTTCGTCGGCATCTGTAGAGATTTCGGTTACAATCCCCACTCTTTCTTGGCCTCGCCAATGGTCTTTGGACATTGATACAGGCTGAACTAAATCACCTACTTTCATTTTGACACCAACTTAAAGTTTTCAGGGTAGCGCTCCAAGTCTCCAACGGCAAAAAAGATCCCCACTGACTCACCTGACCAAAGCACAGAGGCTTTTGTACCGCTAGGGGACAACTTTAAAACGATGCCAATATCAGAGTGATCAGTTCCGCTCGATGCCGCTACTTCGTCTGGAGTATATAAGATTAAATCTCCGGGCTTCATTTTTTCTCTCTTTTACGTTATATTAATACTATAGCAAATAATAAAATAAATGTCAAGCACTGTTTATCACTTTGATACACCTATCGAGGCACGAATGAATGCCTGTAGAATATTTGCTACACAACCAGTAGACCGTGTATCTGCGATCCCACTCATCCCGGGGCCCGTGCAAGATAATCCCTATCGCATTGTCGTCACCTGCGCCCCAGTAATCCTTGTATGTAACAAGATCACCAACATCCATCGGTTTTGTCCTCTGGGTAGCCAAGTTGTAGTCTCCAGGCGTCGAAGATGTCCCCTCTCTTATGAAGAAAAATCTTGGCTGTGTCTCCCGATTTGCCATTGTCTGGGGCATAAGTAATCGATATCACTGTTGCCAATCCATCTCTCACTTGCTGGAAACCAGAGTCAAATCCTTGACATTGATAATAAACTAAATCACCGGGCTTCACTGATAACCTCCACGAAGGTAGAATATGTAAAGGTATGACCAGAATCATCAAACCAACAAACGGAGAGTGGGCCATTACCGTCAGGGTCAGAATAAACTTCCGTCACGACGCCCACTTTCTTTTCGCCGCCCCACGGTTTTATTAGATCACCGACTTGCACTGATAACCTCCAAGCCCAAAGACGAGTAGTTATCCACATCTTCAACCGGGCCGTATTCGTCAAGCCATTTGACGAGTGTGGCCGAGGCTGTGACCTCAACTATGATACCACAATGTCCATGAAAATGAACCAAATCACCGATTTTCATTTTTTTCTCTCGATTAAGTTATATTATTACTATATCAAATCTTTTTTATTTTGTCAAGAACTTTTTCTTTTGCCGTAAAGACCAGCCCGACCACCGCCAGTCCACCGATGAGTGATCCATAGACAAGCTGACTTGCTTTTTCTTGTATCTTATCAAGCACTTTCTTTCTCGCGGAAGATTTTTGTTGGTGGAGAAGATTCGTTGATCGTGTCCTCATCAATCACAATTTCAATTAAATCTTTTTCCCCTGGTGCCACAAACATGGTTTCCATCAGTGCCACCTCCATTATAGAGCGCAGCCCCCTTGCTCCAGTGCCCTTCTCGATTGCCTTAGCTGCGATTGCTTTTATCGCTTCTTCAGTAAATGAAAGTTGAACATCATCAAGAGAAAATAGTTTCTTGTACTGTTTGACCAGTGCTCCCTTCGGTTGTGTCAGTATGTTCAAAAGTGCGCCCTCGTTTAACTGATCAAGATATGTAACTATTGGCACTCGACCGATGAACTCAGGTATGATACCAAACGTGGTCAAATCTTCGGGCTCAACTTGGCGGAAGACAGAGTTCTGATCAATCTTCTTTATCTTTTTGTCTGAGACAATCGCAGCAGGTCTGAAACCTACTGTGTTCTTGCCAAGTCTCTTTTCTATGATTGTTTCTAAACCGGAGAATGCGCCGCCACAAATGAACAATATATTACCAGTGTTTATTTTTGTTGCAGGTGCATCAGGGTGTCTGCGGCCTCCTTTTGCTTGCACGTTGGCGATTGTCCCTTCCAGAATTTTCAAAAGAGCTTGTTGGACTCCCTCGCCAGACACGTCACGAGTTATTGATTTGTTTTGCCCTTTCTTGGCGATCTTGTCAATCTCGTCGATATAAATGATGCCGCGACTAGCCAACTCTGCATCACCTTCAGCCTTTTGCAACAGAGTAGTCAAGATGGACTCAACGTCTTCACCAACGTAACCTGCCTCGGTCAATGATGTAGCATCTGCGATGGCAAACGGGACATTCAAAATCTTTGCCAATGTCCGTGCGAGCAGTGTCTTTCCTGAACCAGTCGGCCCGAGAAGCAACACGTTTGATTTTTCGAGTTCTATTTCTTCCTCTTTTTCATTTGCCTTTGCGCGACGGCGCTTAGGCTTCTTTGTATCATTTAGGCGAAGTCTTTTGTAGTGATTGTAAACAGAAACAGAGAGGACTTTTTTTGCATTTTCTTGTCCGATCACATATTCACTTAACTGATCATATATCTCTTGTGGCGTTGGTAGTTTATCGAGCGAGCTTGGTTCAACCGTGTGGTCTTCCTCGATTATTTCATTACACAAGTCCACACATTCATCACAAATGTAGGAACCTTGGCCAGCTACCATTTTTTTGACTTCCCAACGAACCTTGCCACAAAAAGAACAATGCAAATCGTTTTCCTTACCTGTCATTATCTGAACCTCACGCTAAAATTGTCTGGGTTTTTCATATTTTCACTTTTATACTTGTGGCTCTCCATTAGTAACTAGGTCGATGACGGCACTTTTGGCGTCCTTCGCTGTACTAAAAGACCTCCAATCATATTTCATGGGGCTCGGATTGGCTGTGCCCCAGGTCCAGAGACAGTAGGACCATTTACTTTTAACTTTTTTAATCTCGGCCATAACTTCTTTATCACCGACGATGTATTCGCCCCATAAAAAATAATGACCAGAAGAACTTCTTTTCCATGTGAACGTGTCTCTCATATTATTACTCTATCAGCTTTATTTTAATTTGTCAAGCATTTTTCGTACGATGAAACTGGGGTGATGATCTAAGAAAATAATCTTGTCAGCATCCTCTCCCTCAAGGCCGCGTTCAAACGCGACTCTGCGTTGCTCCACCTTATCAAGTATATCACAAAGCTGATTAGCCAACTCGTGGTCGATATAATGATTCTGACCTTTCTTTTCAATCGCGGTGGTGAGAATCAAGGCTTCCATCTCTAAGAGAGCCTGACTCAGCTTTGTTGAAATCATCTCATAGGTTTCATTTATTTCTTTTCTGTTTAGTTTTCTTGCTTTCATTTATCCATCCCTTAAAAATTGTTCTGTCGAATAGTTACCCGGCCTAAATCTGCTTACAGCTTCGGAAGCCCTCTCTGAGATGACTACGAGCGTTTCATAAACCTCTTGGTCCATACGATGTTTTGATATTTCAAGTAAGACTTCTAGGTCACATTGGAGCTTTTGAATCTCCCTGACCGCATCAAAAAATGGTGATGAAGGTATGTTTGCTTCATTATTCATAAGTTGCCGTGTTTCGTCTAGGGTTAATTAGTGACTGAGACTTGTTCTTGTCTTCAATCAGTTTCAAATCTTCTCCAACTTTCTCGTAATACTCGAAAGCAAAATTTCCGCTCCTTGTGTTTCGGATATGTAAAAACAAATCCTCATCCACTTTTGTTAAAACACTATATTCACTACGATTCATTATCTTCTCCTTTTTGTGATGGTATGCTGGCGATGATGTTATCTTTCCTCCAGCGAATCGTGCCAGGTTTTACGCTGACCTCAACATATTTTCCATCAAGAAACACTGTCATTTCGTTGCGACCGACGTTGCAGACTAGGGCGTGCTTCTTATTGATGGTTACAAGGCTCCCAACAGGCGGCATGTTGTCCGAAAGGGTCGCAGATGGACTCAGCATATGATAGGCTCGTTTCTGCCCTTCTACGACGAATGTGCCGTTTTTAGCCTTTTTGATAACTGTCTTGATTTTCTTAGGTTTTGCGGTGAGAGAGGCATATTGTTCTGCCTCGATCTCCCATGTACTCCTGCCTTTCTTTTTCGAGCTTAGTACACGCAAAGCAATAGAGCGATATTTAGGCCAACTCAAAACCGTGGAAGCCTCTCCATTACGAACTTCAACTCGTGTTTCCAGCTTCTTGTAGCTGATTCCAAAACACCATTTCTTGAGCAGTACATCACCTTTTTTCATTTTAAATCTCTCGATTAAGTTATATATATACTATATCAAATATATTATTGTTTGTCAAGAAGTTTTATGCAGACTCAAGTTTTACAAGTGATTTTAGAAATTGCTGCTTGCCATATTCATTGGCGTCAAACAGCAAATAGTTTCGGCCTTGCTTTATTGCAGCACGTCCGGTCGTACCACTACCAGCAAAGGGGTCGAAGACCACATCACCCTCATTAGAATATAACTTGACAACCCTCTCCAGAAGTTTGACAGGTTTCTGAGTTGGGTAATCCAGCTTTTCAGGGCCTTGAATCTGGTTGATGTCTGTCCATAAGTCTTTTACTGGGACGCCATCCATCTCATCTAAAAATCTTATAATTCGAGGAACCCCTTTTTTGTTATAAGCAAGCCTGTTATCATCATGCAACATTTGCATTCTCTCTTTCGTACAATACCACTGCTTACTGTGTCCGTTCCATTCATATCTTAAATTGAGTCTTGGGTTCACGTCTGGTTGAGAGTTGTGAAGCGCGGTTGTTACATACCATCGACCACTATCTGGCATTTGCTTGGCACTAGAGCGTTTTTTGTATTCTTCGTCGTATGGAATATACTGAGGATTAAAAACAGGGGATGTTCCCTTGGAATATACTATCAGAACGTCATGATGCCTGCCAAGTTGTTTTAAGTTTTTTGCGTTGCCTCCGCTCTTCCAAACGATTTCGTTTTTGAACTTCTTTTCTCCAAAGACTTCATCCAATACCGTGCGAACATGATGAGAGTTTTTTGGCTCGACGTGGACGACAACATTCCCGTCTTTTTTTAGGGCTCGATGGATCTCTACAAGCCTAGGCTTTAGAAACTCATGAGCATAGTAGCTCATAGAATCAAATTTATCGTCAAATGCTCCGAAGTTACGGCCCGTGTTGTAGGGTGGATCGAGATAGCAAAGGGTTACAGAATCATCCTCCAGTTTTTTAAGGAGATCCAAATTATCACCGACCACATAGGAGTCCATATCATACACTTTAAGAAACCTCTCTGAGTTTAGGCGCGCACTCTAGCTTTTCTAGCTTTAGCTTCTCTAAGACTTCCACTGCTTTTCCATGATACTCGTCCTGAATTGCTGCTGGTACTCTACTCAGCAAGAAGCCGGGGTTCTTTGGGTCTTCCAGAACATGTTCTGGTATTGCTAAAATTTCAGCTTTACTTGGGTCTGAATATTCGCCTCGTGGAATGGTGAAAAGATAAACGTCGCACTCGCCTATCGCTGGTACGACATGACCACTTTTTGATGCTGCGCCAAGGTTTTTCTCACTGATTCGTCGTGTTTGCTCGATGAACAAATTGGGCCGCTTTCCGCTCATTCCTCCGCGAAACTTACTTTGGATACGCAACCCAGAGTCACAGATCAAATCGTATCCTGTACCGTTGTGATCGCTGTCATCCCTAAGACGAGCCTTCAAACAAGTGTTCTCGCTAATCCATTCAACGTGCATGTGTTCGTTTGCCATAGCATAAAACTTTCCCAACTCTCTCGTATCGTGTTCCTTGAGCAAGTGCTCGTGGGCACTAAGCAGATGCCGCTGCCAGCCGTTGTTGTGTGAACTGTTTTGCATTTTAATCTCTCCTGATTAGGGTTATAAGAATACTATACCAAATATTATTTTATTTGTCAAGAATTTTCTTGCACCTGATCAAAAGATTGGGTGGTAAAATTCCACTTGAAGTGAGGTGCGCGGTTCGTAAATTCGTCGGGCGCGGTGAAGCATTGTGGGGCAAAGCAAACTTCTTCTATAAGAATGTTCGGCGCAAAGACGTCATCTTTGTTTATAATTGCAAGTTCCTCGATGGCTTTCTTTCTCTGTTTCTCCAGATCCTCATGTTCATCAATCTTTTTGACGTCTACATAAACGCCGGCACGAATTTTGACTTTTTTGATCTTCTTTAGAAATTTGTCATCGTCAACGGCTTCATCTTCCTTCGCTTGTGATCTCGCTGTGCGTAAGAGGCCGGCCAGGTTTCCAATGTAACTGTTGTAAGCACAGTTTTGAAAAATATAATCTATTGCGTTTTCATGGGGATTATATGCGCCGATTTTATCCAAAACTTTATTTTTTTCAAAATATTTCTTGGCGAGTGAGCCGTTGTAGGGCTTCAACTTTGTCGTTGTAATGCCGTTGAGAAATTTTTTGACCATTCCACCTCGTTTTTGTGGTGTGTAGCTCGAATAATGTCTATTCAACAATTCACCGGCAAGTTTTTTAAGTTTCTTTCTCTTGTCCTTTTTATCTGTTATTGCTTCAGCAGCGTCAAAATATGTGGTTTCATTCTTCACTTTATTAAGGTAATGTAAACCATCTGTCTCGGTATGTCTTTTGTTGGCCGGGTGATTATTTTGAGCCTGGAGGAACTCTTCTCTTGGGTTCAAACCATCTTTTCGAGAGGTGTAAGCAAGTACGAAAACAGGTACCTCTTCCCACCCCAACACAATTGCATTTTCATGACGATGATGTCCTGACTCGACGGCAAAGGCGCTTGTGACGGGATCTCTGGTCGCAAAGAGTGGATTATCCAGCCGCCCCTTCGTTTCCATATCACTTTTAATTGACAACAAATTTTCAGCATCCAGACCTTTATTTCTTGTTTGATTGGCCTTCTCGTGCGTCGTCAACTCATTAGGATCGATCACAATGAACTCCTTGACTTCAACGCCCTCTGGTAGCTGATACTTATAGTCGCTGTGATCGGGGGCTGGGATGGGGTACCCTAGCGACTTAGCTAGTGTTTCCCCGGGGAAGTTCTCTGGTTTGATGCTTATAAATTCGTTCATTATATCTCCTGTTGTTTATTACTATATCAAATATATTATTGTTTGTCAAGTATTTTTTTATCACTGATTACAGTAAGTACGGCTTGCGGAGGCGAGAACCTTTTTATGTCTGAACCATACCTGGGATGGAACCATTTGACATCAGCGTATTCTGCATACTCAAAGCCATCGCCATACATTCTATTTTCTACGACCCCAACGGCGACAACAATCCCCACAAGGTCCGGTGTATGAGAATTTAGCACCACTAGATCACCTTCTTTTATATTCAACTTTACCCTCTATTTTTATGAGTGCTGAGAGCGGGACTCGAACCCGCATGCCCGAGGGCGACAGATTTTAAGTCTGCTGTGTATACCTATTCCACCACCCCAGCATTAGGCTGCAACTTCACCAATCGAAATTAGATACTCAGCCATGCGACCATATGAACCCTGTAGAGTCCAAGCAAGACCAGAATCTACAAGCTCTTGAAAAAACTCAATAACTTCTTCGTCTGTCAGTTCTCCATTTTCGTATTCAATGATACTAGAAATCAAAACTGCGTTGAAATTTGCTGTCATTTTCTTTCTCTCCTTCGATTTTAAGATTAACAACTTTCATATTACCAAACATTTTATTGTTTGTCAAATCATTATTTATATAGTTAATAAGATTTTCCATTACTTTATCTAATTCTGATTTTATATCAGAAGGCACAGCCTTCTTTTCTTTTACATTGCTTTCCAATGTGATTATGACTTTACTTTGCATTTTTTAATATACCTCTCTTCAATTAAAACTTCTTTTGCGGCCCCAACGGGCAAGACACTATACAATTTTGATCCCTTTGCTGGTGAAACAACCGGTGCAACATTGTGCCCAAGAACCATCGCAGGGAGTGATGTGGTAAACCATTTAATATGTTTGGCATGATTACCTCGCAAAGAAACAAAGGAGCCTACGGGATATTTTGGCTCTGACTTTGTGCTTTCTATAACTTTCTTAGCATATTTGTTTTCACACATTGCTCGCCATTGTTTCTCAGTCGGTATGAAGTCTGGATCTTCAAGGATCTTCTGAGCGATATCATGAAAATACTGGCCGGTTGTGGGCTGACAATAGTAATATGCAGCGATGATTGCCAGTTCCCGGTGTTGCTCGGAATAATTTTTTCTCCATTCTTCTTTCTTAGCGATTGCATCGTCCGTGTTTTGGCTTTCAATTCTTTGCAAGGCGTGAAGTTGAGGGTCCGTCAGCTTGCCCCATGTCTTTTGCGAGTGTAATAAAGAACGAAGGAAATCCCTCGTCCTGTCACTTACATGGGGATTGTTATAAAGCAGATCTTTGATTCGTTCTTCCATAAAATATAATATATCAAGTTATTTAATTTTTGTCAACTTAATTATCAATTGAGCCTTCGCGAATATGACTAGTCGGGAGTTCGCTCCAACAATACTTTAAGTGTTCCTCTAAGAGTTTGATACCCTCTTCTAGCTCTTCTACTTGGAGTATATAATCATCAACCGAGGCTTTATATGGTGCCCTACCTAAGCAAAACGAGAGCCCCACAAGAAGAAAAATATGGATAGGACTTAATGCGACTTTCATTTGTTTGCCCAATGCTCGCGGCATCTCGCTTCGTAACTGTCCACGGCCCCAACAAGCACTTGGCTTTGATCACTATTTTTACGGTACGAGTGCGTTGCGGGCTCTCCGCAAACCTCACAAACTGCCGTTAGTTTTGTGACTTCTTCTGCCATTGCCATTAGTTGTGGTATTGGACCAAACGGAACACCTCTTGAATCCATATCCAAGCCCGCACACAATACCCGATAACCGAGCCTAGTTAGTTCTGTTACGGTTGCAACCAACCGATAATCAAAGAATTGTGCTTCATCAATGGCAACTATCTTAGTATCCTTAGCCACACGATCAATAATATCGTAGGGATTACTCAATGGTGTGCAATTCATTTTCTGCCCGGAGTGAGATACTACCTCATCCTCCGAATAGCGATTGTCAATTGCCGGTTTAAATAACTCAAACTTTCTCTTTGCGATGGTTGCTCGATTCAATCGACGCAAAAGTTCCTCCGATTTACCGGAAAACATGGGCCCGCAAACGACCTCGATTCTACCTTTATTCATATTTGCTCCGTTGTATGGGAAAAAATTTTTTCGTAAACTTTTTCAGAGGGGCCGGCCCGGTGCGGGGCGCGGGTTGCCGCGTGTGCGCTTTATTTTCTCTTCCATTCCCATAATATTATTCCTTATCCATGGCTTCAACTGCTGCTTTAGTCACAATATTTTGTTTTTGCTCTTCAGTTAAATGTTCTGAAAGGAGGAAGAATGTTTTCTCATTTCTCCTGGAAATTAAATAAGCACCTAAGATAAGGCCAGCGCAGAAGAAGACAAAAAGAAGACTGATGCAGTATATTATGTACCAGGTGCTTTGACTTAAAAACATTTTATCTCTCCTTATAATATACAATAACACTATCTTAACTTTATGTCAAGTTTTTAATTTAAAAAATCATCTTGTTTAAATTCTTTCTTGCTTCATCAAAATCTAGCTTCTGGAACAATGCCCAGTCAGCTTGATCGAGCAGAACTTTATTTACGTCTGCTTCTTTTGTTCTTGATAAATTGTCTCTAAGTTTTTTTGAGTGTTCTTTTGCTTTTTCATATAATGCAGCCGGAGCTAAAGTATTAAACCCGGTTTCTTGTTCCATCTTTTTAATGGCTTCTAAATATCTATTTCTGTATATTCTCACGCTCTTACTCTCATATCGTTCGTCTGCTCCTATCCAGGGATCATCATAATAATCTGTATATTCACTGTGGAGATCATGGCAATATGCCAGATAGCTGCCATAGTCGGCGTAATCATCATTTTTTTTCTTGTCCCCATCTTTCATTTTATTATTTTCAAATGAGATTTCTTAAGTTGTTTCATTTCTTCCTCGTAAAATTCTACCATATATTTATTAAATTCTTCAACCCATTCTTCTTTTTGGATGGCATAAACAAAAAAAGCTATGGAGGCTCGGATGTCTTTACTTCTTGGCTCATCGTCAAGCGGTGCCACAAAATATTCACTGTTGTCTCCCTCAAGAAAAACAATCGCGCCCTCGTTAGAGTTCAAAACAATCTTGATCTTGTCGCCATCTTTTTCCTCATCCATGATAGAACCTCCATAAGTAATTAGATTTCAAAAATAAAACCGTTCTTTTTAGACACGACACGGAATCCACCTGCGTGTTCCAATATTGCTGCCGGGATCCAATCTTTATTTCTTGTAGCGCGGGATGTGGGAAGTATATTTATGGTATACCAATAAACCCTTATCAGAGTCTCATCCTGAACCTCTGTTATAAAACCTAAGCTGGGATCTAAATCAAAGGCTGGGCGGTACATCACGATGTCCCCTACTTCATATCGTGACGTTTTCATTTGCAAACCTCTCGGCGCTCAAGCTCATATTCAAACTTTTGTCTTTCTGTGAGGCCAATGGAGAAGCCCTCATAGATATAATTTCGTGGGGCGGCACAAGATGGCGTGGCCGTAGGCTGGCAGCCGGGTATATTATGTGGTGGTTCTGTATAATGAAGTTTACGGAACTCATACCCAACCAAGTTCGTATTTTCCTTTTGGAATATCTCATATAAAGGCAGGCCCTCGACTTCGCCAGTGTATAAAGGTCTTATTGATACCCAGCAAAAACTATCAGAACCATATTGCTGCTCGGGCGAAGGGCCCAGTGGGCCCAGATGATGTCCTGAATCTGTATAGACGGACGAAGCAGACTCAAGGCCAAAGGAACCAAGAAGTATTATGACCAGCATTTTTGTCATTTAATTATATCCGCGTAACAGGTTGTACCCACCAACTCAATCAAGTCACTGATTCGCTGTGATACGATGTCACCCCTATTTCTTTTTTTTGCATCGTCAATTCCTATTTTTAATTTTTTTACTGCCTTTTCGATTGCCACAAAATATTCAATAGATTCGATGACGACCCGGATCGAGGCCAAGACAACCGAAGAAGATGTTGCTCTAAATATTGTGTCGTCTCCCCTTTCATTACTAACCAACATCATTGCCTCAACCTCTGCGGCTGAACCACTGCTCTCCCTGTGCCTAGATTTCATGTCTGCTTCGACACCAAATTGAACAAAACTAAAACTTTCAAGGGAGCTATACTTTGTTTGAAAATGTTTTGCCAACGCAGTAAATAGAGCGTCGATAGGACCGTGGCCGGAACCTGCTAGTTGGTGCTCGTATTCTATGCCGTCATCTTTTATATTTAAGGTACATTCAATTGACGTTTTCCCCTCGATCAGGTCTTCTGTCGTTGAGAAATAGTTTTTTATTTGTATTTGTATGTTTTGACCCTCAAGTGTGGCCTCTGCAATAGTCCTTCGGACGTGCTGTCGAGCTTCTAGTGGCGTTGGACCAAAGTTCATCATGTAAACCTCCATATATACTAAGTATTTTACTATCTTTATAAGATTGTGTAAAATAATGAAAAAAGTTTTTTTTATCTTTCTTTTTTTGTTTTTACATGCTATTATATTATAAGGTGCGAATAAATTTACGCACCAAAAATCACAGGAGACGCTAAAGATGCAAATTGCTGTTATAAGTGATCTGCATCTCGGAAGAAAAGATAAGCTAGACCAATTCTACAGAAACCAAGGTGCAGAGGCGCAACTTCATACATTACTAAAATATCTAGAAAACAATGTTGATAAAATAATATTGTTAGGAGATATATTTGAAACTTTAAGGGGGAGAACCCCAAATCACACCGCGGAATTGAAAATGGCTTTGAAACATTATCCACGGATAACTGAAAAAATTCTGACAGATGAAAAATACATCCTTCTCCAAGGAAATCATGATACTGCCACGGGGGATCTTTTATCGGCACCAGAAAAACTGAAGATAAAAGACAACGGTACAAGTATTGCTTTTTTTCACGGACACCAACTAGATCCAATAATCGCAGATTTTTGGACCAAAAACTTTGAAAAGTTTGGAGTGTGGATGGGAGGCTGGCTTGAGAGAGCGGGCCTGGATATAACCAGAAAAGGGAACATTTTAAGCAAAATCAAGGCCATAAATGACCAATGGAAAGCTGGAAAATTTGAAAGGATGGCTGCGGCTATGGCTTCCGAAATGGGAGCCGACATCGTAGTCACTGGACATTCTCATCACCCCATGAAAATCGAATATAGCGATGCTCTGTTTTTAAATAGTGGGACGCGAGTTTGTGGTAGACAAGATATGGTGTTGATCGACACCAGTGTTCACACATATGACGTTTACAAAAAGTTCGACGCTAGTTCTCAAAATCAGGGCATGCCGTTGAGCGAGGAAAGTTTGTCATAAGCATCAATGCCAAGGCGCATGAGTTTACCAATATAATCTGTACGGCGTAGGACTTTAAAAACTAAATTTTCAACAGAATATTCTCCGCCAAGTTCAAGGCCAGATTGTCTAAATCTTTTGATTTTATCTCTCAGGGTCTTTACACCATTTATAGCTTTCTCGTATTGTCCGATCTCATACAATTCTTGCAGATAATCTATCTCAGATATCAAAGCCTCTGCCTTGATTGATATACTCTCCCAGTCCAGTTCGCGTTGCTGTTGCTGTGGCATTAGGAGCCAGTCGTCCTTCACGATAGAATAAACACCACTCGAAAAATGTTGATCTGTATGGTCTTCCACATAAACCTCAACTTCATACCCTTTTATAAATATTTTATGGGCCTTGTTCCAAAGACTTTTCTTGGCATTTACTAGCTGGCGTACAAGTTCAACGTTTTCATCGACCTCTGTGAAATTAATAATTATATGTAAATCTATGTCTGAATATTTTGACCAATTATAATTTGCCAAGGAGCCAGTCAGCACAATATCTCTCACTGAAACTTCACCAAGTTTGAGGCCGGTGAAGAAGCTCTCGGCAATTGTCAAAAGTCTTTCTCTGATTTCTGGTTTTAATCTGAAATCTTGCCAGATTTCTGGTGTCAGTTCTGATTTAGATTGCAGAGTATCTCTGTCAAAATCTTCCAAATCTTCCTCAAGATACTCCCTCCAATTTTCAAACAGGTTTTTCATTCTGATGTTTCTCCTTGACATAATTAGTAATTGGGACAGCTTCTCCATCCTCTTTCTCCGCTTGAGACACATCGACAACTTTGACAACCTCAAAAACAGTGGCGTCCCTCCACACTGTTGATTCCATATCCCACATTCCAGATCTACCAAATTCACCCGCTCCGGAATAACCGCCGTCTTTCATTCCCCAGTGAATCCCGTCATATTTTTGTAAAGCAGCTTCGTAATCAATAGCATAGGCGGTGGCTTGGTGTTCGGTTTCAAGAGGGAACTCTTCATGGAGAAGTTTAACGTCTTCATGGTTCTCGATGTGAAAAACATTGTTGGTCTTGGGCTTAAGTAATATCCCTTGAGGATGCATCCAATGGGGCATCTCATATTTCATCCAGTCATTCCATTCAGAAGTCCAAACAGCGGTGCCATCATCTTGATCCCCCTCTTTCCTGGCGGTCGAGGTCCAGAACCCGCCGTATGGCTTATTAACCTGCTTCCGGTTCTCAACGGGAGGAGTGGTGCTTAACTTAACCGGGGAGCATTTCTCATCAGTGCATTCTCTGGGAATGAACAATTGATACTCGGCAGTAAACCCTCCCACATCCTCGCTCATAAACTTCCGCCAATTTTCAAATAGGAGTTTCATACAAGTTAATAACCCCACTCTTCTTCGTCGACCACAGTTTGGATTTGTGCTCCTAGCTGCAGTGCTTTTTCCAACTCCCCATCTTCCAGCGCAAGTTGCTGCTCTTTCGTATCGACAATAACCAGCTGAAAATCTCTTGGATCGTATATTGTTTGCCCATCCAGAGATATCATTACAATATCTTTCATCTTTTCTCTTTCTTTACGTGCCCTATATTTTTTAAAGTCAACAACTGACTCTTTCATATATTGCCGGAAATTTTCAAACAGGTTTTTCATTCTGATGTTTCTCCTTGACATAATTAGTAATTGGGACAGCTTCTCCATCTCCATCTATGCGAACAAATTTCATTTTTGTTCTACAAACTACTTTTTCTGAAAGATTATATGTGCTGTAGCGTCGGGCTTCGATGTCTAGCGTGCAAGAACTTCTACCAAAATTGTCTAACTCCCCATAAATTTTAATGATTTGACCGGGGCGTACTGGTTTTAAGAACTCCACCTTGTCCATCGAAACTGTGACCATCCGTGGTGTCTCACACACCTGGCATGCGTAAGCAACTGCGGCCTCATCGAGCCAAGCCAGCATCAAACCGCCAAAGAGATTCCCGTGATATCCACAGTCGTTCTCCTTGCACATGTGCGTGGAGATTAAGTCCATGCTAAACAATCCAGCCCAACAATGCGCCGAGCGCTCCGGACACGATCAAGTATGGTATCAGGATCTTATAAAAAATTATCGGTGCCTTGTATGATAGTATAATTTTGTGAACTTTTAAGTAATCTTTAAGCGGAAGCTTTCTCCCCTTCAAGGTCATACTATTCATCCTTCTTATTCCTCTTCTCTTTGTTCTCTTCATGATAAATCATCTTCCTCAATCAAAGTATATGTAAACGAATTTCCAAATATGTCGGCTGCTTTATGACAAGTGTTTAAGAATTGGTTCCATTGTCGAGAGTCCTTAAAAACTTGACATCCTGCCGAGGATCCCCGAACATATTCTCTCTCGGACGAAGATGCATGCCTGTGAATATTGATTCCAAACATACCATCCTGAACCAACGTGTGTTCATCAACCTCGATCTTCTCGTTCTTGTTCGTATCTCTCCAGACCTCGACTTTTCCACCTCTTTGAATCAAAGCTGTGTGTCGATAGGATCCTCCGTGTAGTCCAATTTTGTACACACCACGGTACTGTCCTGGCACAAGAATTGCAGTGCCATCTGGATTGATCGGCTTTCTTAGGATACTGGGTCCGGGCTCTGTCGTGATTTCATATGTAAGCACTTCCCAGTTGTTGTCATTATTTCTGTAGACGACAGCTAAAATGTCATCAAATTTCTTTGAGTCATGTGACTTATTGCGTACACCAATTATATTCAAATTATAGCTTTTGTTGCCATCAAAAAAAACATGACCTTTTTTCTCTAGGGCATTTTTAAATTGTTTTGTTATCAGTTCAGCGTGAAGTCCTCTAATTATTGCCATTTTGTTCCTCTCCTTGTTTTTCTAATTCTTTACCAACAATATCATAACCATCAACGGCGCCGACATTATCAAAATCAAAACCCGGTAGGATAGCGATCTTTTGTTCTGGAAACTGGCCGGTGTTTATGAAAGAGGCGGCTTGTCCAATGACCTCTGTAAACATTGCTGGTCTAGCTTCTCTGGGGATCGTGTGAAGGTGAGCGTTGTAAGAAGCTATTTCTCCCTGTATTCCGAAACTAGGTTTTCCTGCTGGCTGAATGTGCCCCATCCAGTCATGAATAGCTCTAAACTTCAGGTTGTTTTCTGCGGACCAAATCGGGTGAGATGTGCCGCCCTTCCAAACTTTTAATATACCCGTCTCCCCTACTTGTTTCCTCAAATCTTGATCATCTGTGTAGGGGTCTTCATCAACAAATTCCACATCCAGAGAACCTAAGCCCACGATTCTTTTAAACATTTTAGGAATCCATTCTTCTAAAGCCCTCCAGGAGGCTGCGTGAGCCTCGGAAGACTCTGCGCGCTGGTATGCGTCTGATACGAGCTTTCCGTACAAATCCCAGCCCTTGGGGCCGGGTTTGAGCACGAGTTTTTCCGAAAGTGCAAACTTTCGCCAGTTTTCAAAGAGTTGTTTCATTTTAAACTTGTTTTTACCCTTTCGTAAAGTACTGAAGAACACTTTTGTTTTTTAAGCAAACATAATATCTCATCTGGATTAAAGCCAACGATAATGTTCTCATGTATGATAAATAGTGGCACCGCATTCAAGGGCCCTTCATAATTTATTCTTTTTGCTGTAGCCACCAATTCTTTATAATCCTCTGGATTATTTAGGTTTTTTTCAACGTAAGATATTCCCTCTTCCTTCATAAAAGCTTTGGCTCTTTTACACCAGATGCACCAAGAAGTGGAGTACATAACTACCTCTTTCGACCTCTCAACTATTCGTGCGTCGGATGAGCTTGTCGATCTGGTTGTTGCGCAAGCAGTAAACAAAAGACATGTCATAATAATTGCTATAAAATATTTCATCATTTTCCTAAGAACCCTCCAAGTATGTTCTTGACCTTGTGCCTTAAGGCCTTGAGGGCCTCGAAATCATAAACTGAAAACTCAAGTCCTGAAACCTTCAGACCATTTGGAAGATCAACTCGGTCAACAGTTATCTTCAGCCATTCTTTTTTTTTATTACTCATACCACACCAGTTCTTTAAACTGCCACCGTTGCCCAAAAAAATTAACGATGAGTGCTTTGTCTTCTGTCGTATATTCTCCTCCTGATGCAACTATTATCTTATGATTATTGGTCAGATCTCTAGGCATTTCCCTCGACGAATTCTCTTTCCATTCCTTTTCGTCGCCGGAGTAACTGGCGTGACCAACTGGTAATAAATCCTTGTCATTCTTGCTGCTGGACGGGACTATAACAATGTCCCAACCCATTCCGTCGGCTGGGTTGATCAACTCTGGGTATTCTCCATAGTCAAAGGGTAATTCCACCGGGTCTTCTCCTCCAAACTTTTTTGTCGTCCCTTTCGGGTTATCCAAAAAGATTTTTTGATTAGGATTGTCTCTGAGTATTTTTATCAATTCATCTTTAGAATTTATTATTTCTTTTTCCTCAGACAAAAACTCCTTCCAGTTTTCAAGAAGATGCTTCATTTTTAGCCTCTTTCTTTTTCTTTCTTTCTTCTATTTCCAACTTCAATACCTTCCTTGTGACCTCATCGCGATGATCGTAGTCAATTGTTTGATACATTTCCCTAAGATTTTTTATTGCTTCTTTAAATCTTAGCCTGTCTCTTTCTATGTCAATACAGATAATGCACATATTACTATTTTATCATCTTTGCCCATCGTTTGTAAAGTTCTTGAAGTTGATTTTCTGCAATTTGTCTTTCGTCATCTTCTCTCTGCTCTGGTTCTGCAACTTGTGGTTCGTCTTCGACGTCAGCGTCCCAGGCAGGCAAACCCTCACTCTCCCGATCTTTTTTAGTTTGTTGTGGATTGTCTTTCATATATTGAAGCACGGCATCGTTCAGTGTTCCTTGGAGCAGCGCCTCGATTTGATCCTTAACCTCGTCTTGGTCGATCCACCTAAGAAAAGCAACCAGCGCTTCAAGTTCTTCTTCATCTGCCCCCACTGTCTCCCAGAATTGTTCGTTGGTTAGTGTAAGAATAAAATTATAAGGATACTCAATATTAACGCCGCCTGCTCCTTTGCCTCGCTCCTTTGAGGCAAATGGAACCCTCTCTGTTTCGGGGGTGCGGAGATCGATTTTATCCGGACGTGGGACAAACTCCATGTCTATTAACGGAAGGGCATCCATTGGTTCTGCTGCTGATGCGTCTGGGCCTAGTCCGGGAAGAGTCAGTTGCTTATAATAGTCTTCGTATTTGTCTTCGATTACCTGTTCAATTTTATTAAGAGTATCCTCTCCAATAGCATTAGCGATATTGGTGGCCTTAAACGGGGCGAGGCTGGGTGAAGTGCCAACTTCTGGGTCACTCAGCTTGGGGCCGGACAATTGGCCACCAGTAAAAGTGTTTATCATGCGACCGAAATAAAGGCCACTAATTCCTTCTGGTCTTGCGAGGGCAGGATCCAACTCTAACACAATGTTGAACACGGTGCCTTCCATTCCATACTCTATATTGCTAAATTCAATCTCGTCGAGTTTGTCTGATAATTCTTTCAAGCCTCCGCCAGTCAAACCCCGTTCTATTAAAGTCTCTCCCAGTGTCGACCAAAAATCAGGTTGTCCGAGAATGCTATCAGCCCCGCTCATTCTATCAAGGAATCTCTCAAAGCCCTCAAGGCCATTTTGTTCATCGTAATCCGGCGTGAGCCTTACATTAACTTCATTATCGTAGCCATCGGCTTCGACTTCATCTGGGTATATGCCGGCGTTGTCGATGCCCACATGAATAGCATCTGCAAAGTCGTCCATGTCAACATCTTCGGGTATTGCGAGGTCAGCAAAATGAGGG
>Ga0209756_1001011_pt1 | contig 26499 bp, 23 predicted proteins | sample ETNvirenome_6_85_FD_184071 | JGI IMG/M metagenome (GOLD analysis project Ga0209756, IMG submission 184071) | Marine viral communities from the Pacific Ocean - ETNP_6_85 (SPAdes) (version 3) | ecosystem: Environmental > Aquatic > Marine > Oceanic | place: Pacific Ocean | collected 2013-06-19 | reverse complement strand
GGAATCAAGGGGAGCAATTGCCGAAAATTATGGGAGCAGGACTGGAAAGGGATCTTTATTGAAGCGGACAGTGATAAATATTTGCAATTAGTTAGCAACTATAAGCCTGAGGATCTTATGTGGCCATGGTTTGAAGATAAATATATATTTGAAGATGTTGTTTGCATAAGAAGCTACGTTGACCGCACAGAAAATAAATTTGATAAGCTTGTTGAAGGGTTGATCCCTCCATCCGGAATTGATTTCTGTTCTATTGATATCGATGGTTTGGACGTTGAAGTTTTTGAAACATTTGAGAAATTTTTACCATCCGTGGTTTGCATCGAAGGAGGCCAAATGCTCGAGCCAACGACTCCCCGTGTACCAGTTCATATAGCTAAAAACAATATTCAACAAAGTTTGTCGACCATGGTGGAGGTATTTAAACTAAGGGGGTATAAGCTCTTATGCACGTATCAAGATAGCTTCTTTATTAAAGAAGAGCTTTGTGATAAGTTCGATGTGTCGGACGATATAGTAGAATTGTATCTCGACGGACTTGCCGCACACCCTAGAAGGATGCCGTGGATTCAAATGAAGTTATCCGAGGTTAATTTAGAAAACAAGATTATCAACCAACTTTTAAATTCTACAAACTATTCTTCTTACAATTACCCGCGTCGTAAAGAGTGGGCGAAAGAACAAAATAAGTTAATTTTAGAAAAAATTAAAGAAATCAGGAAGAGTTTATGAGATACATCAAAACTCTTAAAAAAGATTATATAAAGAAGCTTCTTGGAGGTAAAACAAACCCGATAATTATTGAAATTGGGTCTCACTTCGGGGAAGATACTAAAGAGTTTTTAGAAGAATTTGAAGATGTTCAAATGTTTTGCTTTGAGCCCGATCCGCGCAATATTAAAATTATGAAAAAATATTGTGATACTGAGCGAATTAATTTTTTTGAATATGCCGTCTCAGACAAGGATGAGGAGGAGGTGGATTTTTTTATGTCATATAAAGAAATTCTCCCATCTTCCCCGGTTGCAAAAAAATACCAATGGATTGATAGAGAAGATTATTTTAATTTAAATTTGAATAGATCCGGCGCATCTTCTTTAAAGTCCGGGCATGAGGCAGTACAGGGTGCAAAAATAGCAAAAGTAAAAACTATTAAATTAGATACTTGGGCCCTTAAGAACAATGTTAAAGAAGTAGATTTCATGTGGATGGATGTACAGGGTGCAGAAAAAAATGTTATATTGGGCGCCAAAAATTTGCTAAAAAACGTTAAGCTTATATACATGGAGTACGGTGAAACTGATTATGAGGGAGGCATGTCCTTATACCAAACAATTGATTTGCTCAAGTCATTAAATTTTGCCAAGATAAAGGTATTCCCAGAAGGGAGGCAAGGAAATATATTATTTGTTAACATGGGTCCGAAGAAGGGGGAGGTTTCGTGAGAGTACTATATTTGCATTCAGATTGGTATAATAGGCGCAAAAGATACGGTGAAATGGTATCTAATTTGGGACATCATGTTGACTATTACCCACTGAGCAAGAGAGCTACAATCCCCGATGATGTCGATCTTATTGAAAAATATCGACCGGATATGATCTTAATTAGACTTCCGGAGACAGTGGACAACAATCTCGAAAAGATTAGAAATTATCGTAAAAGAGGGGTTCCTGTTCTTTTTTACGGCACTTGGACCCCTAATTGGCCCTATAGTGAGATGCTCGACGTATGGAAGGAAATTGATTATGCCTTTATTCACAATACTGAATGTGTTAACTATTTAAGGGGGGAAGGAATAAATGCTCATTTTTTGCCGCTCGGTTTTTACAGAGACCAGTATTTTCCTACAAAATCTAAGAAAATAATTAATGTGTCCTTTGCCGGCGGGGTCAGGCTCCCGGCAGACCCAACAGAGGAAAGAAGAATTAGATATTTAAATGCGTTGGTGGATTATAACCCACATGCCTTTGGGGAGAAATTTGAGGGTTGCTTAAACACAAGGATTCCGGTTACTGCATATGGCACTCATGAGCAACAAAGGCACATATATGCAGCTTCTAAAATCAATTTAGATTTTCCAACGTTACCGCCCGAACATGAATGGTGTAAAGACATGTTTCATTTGAAGAATCGTTTTTTCGAAGTCCCCGCCACTGGAAATTTTCTATTAACGTTAAGAACTCCAGAGGCTCTTTCACTCTTCGACGAAGATACGGTTGGATATTATGATGACGATGAGGCCTCCCTTTGTGACGCTGTAGAAAAATATTTGATGGACGAAGACCTTAGAGAGAAGATGTCCGAAAAGGCATATAAAGTAACCTGGGAAAAACATACCTATGAGCACAGATTTGAAGAGATGTTTAAAATAATTAAAAAATGAAAATTTTAAAAACCGATTTAACTATAAAGAATGATTGACTGATTACATGGATATACGAATTACAAAAAGAAAAATTGCATGCTTCGCCGCCCACAGTGCTTGGGGCGCTGCCTCTAATTTTAATGAAATGTTCAACCTAAGCGGCATTTACGATGCATATGAAATATTGTTCGAACACCCCGGGAAAAAAGGATATGAGTTTGGGGCTCATATGAATCATAGGAAATTAATAGGCTCGAATCAGGCAGATGCAGGCAAAATTCGCGATATCGTTTTGGATCCGGGAACAATATTTTTTGTATTTGATATACATGGGATGAACATGCTGATGCAGTATCTTGCAGCATATCAACTTGACATAAGGAAGAAGCCAGTGAATGTCTTTTGGACCGGAACTCAATATATGCTGCAACATGAAAAGTGGAACGAAGAAGTTAAAACCTTTAATATAAATTCCTATGCGATGCTGGACCTTTTAAGATTTGGCCCAGAAGCTCATCCTCTGATGCAGCCATATAACTTGTCCTCTACTATATCACAAAAAGGCGCAAGTGAGAATTTTACGATTTGTCACTCACCAGGGAAAAAAGCCGGCTCCACGAAAGGAACTGAGGTTATTGGCGAAGCAGTAGAGAAGTTAATTAAACGAACTGGTGATAACAATATTGTATACAATTTAATAGGCGGTCCGAAGCCCGAGGACCGTTTGTCACATAGCAGCTGCCTAGACATAAAAGCGAATTCTGATGTTTTTGTTGATAAAATCGGTCGTCAGACTGTTGGCGGTATCGGGAAATCAGGCATAGAAGCTCTTTGCATGGGAATTCCCACCATTTCTTCTATGCACAATACTTCTTTTTGGGGGCGCTATGAAGATTTTTTTGTTATGGAAGCATATGCGGCAGAAGAGTTAGAAGAGAAATTGTTCCTCCTATACACAGAAAAAAAATTCTACGACGAAATGGCAGAGAAGACTGTTGAGGGGGCGAAAATCTTCAGTTATGAAAATACTTTTAATTATCTTGAAAAGACTATGAAGAAATAGTAGAAATATGAAAATATTAAGTATTATAGGCACGCGCCCTCAATACATAAAGATTAAGCCTTTTTATAATTATTGCAAAAGAAACAGGATAGAACACAAAATAGTAGATACTCTTCAACACTACTCTGACCAGGTATCAAAAAATATAATTGAAGACTTAGATCTGAAAATAGATTACAAACTGCAACTAGAGAAAAATGAAGAGATAAGTTTTATCTCCGAGACCATAGTTAAATTACAAAGAGTTTTAGAGAAGGAAAAACCAGATATTATTTTAGTTTTTGGGGATACAAACTCCTCCTTTTGTGCAGCATTGACGGCCTATAAAATGGATATTCCAATCGGGCACATTGAAGCAGGCCTTCGTTGCGGCGATTTTAAAGTACCAGAAGAAATAAATCGAACGTTTGTTGACAGCGTCTCCACCTGGAAATTTTGTTCATCTCCCGCCGCCTTAGAAAATATAAAAAATGGAATATATTGTGGAGATTTAGAATACGAACTACTAAAGAACATAGACCCTCCTATCGCCAGGGGCGATTATGGAGTCATGACGATTCATCGGCAAGCAAACTGCAATGTACAGAGACTTATGAAGATTTTGAATTTTTGCAAAAAAATAGAAAAAAAGATTTTCTTTCCGGTGCACCATCGTATTAAAAACATTATTTCTGAGTTAAAAGTACCAAAAAATGTCCATATAATGGAATCGGTATGTTATAATAGGATGGTGGAGCTGATGTCTGATAGCAGTTTCATCTTGACAGATTCGGGAGGAATTCAAAAAACCAGCGCTTTTTTTGGAAAGCCGACCGTTATATTTCGAAAAAATATAGAATGGGTAGAGACGGAGCAGCTTGGTTTTACAAAAAGATTTGATCTTTACGATGAAGAATTTCTCCTAGGTTGGATTAAAAAAGCAAGATTGACTCCGATGAAAGAATTATATATGAATTCCGGCTCCCCTTCAAAAATAATTTATGAAACGATCCGTGGATCTGGAAGCGAAGGAGCTTTTAAAGAATGAATTCAATATTATATATACTTACTTATAGTAAGCCTCATAAAAAAACTCAAGATTTGCTTTTTACACTGAAGGCAAAAGGCGTCTGCAATGTTCATGTTTTATCTACCCCCTGGAAAGATAGAAAAAATTTTGTACCTTTGATCCCGCACCGACCACTTAAAGCAATAGAGGTAAGTCTCCCTCTGTTATGTGATAGACTGGAGTTTAAATATACACAACTAGAATCTATTAATGATATGCCAAGCTTAAATGATGATGATTTAGTTTTAATTGGCGGTGCCGGCATATTGCCTTCGGACATTGCAAATAGTGGAAAAGTTGTAAATTCACATCCAGCCTATCTTCCATATACGCGAGGACTAGATTCTTATAAGTGGGCAGTATACCATGACAATCCAATTGGGGTAACCACACATATTATATCAGAAGAGTGTGATGCTGGTAAGTTAATCAGAAGAGAATTTGTTCCACTGTATTCGTGGGACACATTTCACAGCGTTGCAAATAGACAGTATGAGTTAGAAATCAGCATGTTGGCCGATTCTATAAACGACATAAAAACGTCAGATTTGAAAGAACTAAGCACCACCAGATCAAAGCCTATGAGGAGAATGCCGCACTCTATGGAAGTTAGGTTGTTAGAAAGATTTAAAAATATGATTGACAGAGTAGAGGTTGGATAATGAAAGAAAAATTTGCTCTAATAGGCGCTTCTGGGTATGTTGCCCCCAGACACATGAGGGCTATTAAGGAAAATAATTGCAATCTGCTGGTAGCTGTAGATCCATGTGATTCAGTTGGCATAATTGATTCTTATTTTCCAGAAGCTTCGTTTTTTACTGAAATTGAAAGGTTTGATCGCCACGTTGACAAACTTCGCCGCCGGGGAGGTGGCTTAGACTATGTCTCTATTTGTTCTCCTAACTATTTACATGATTCACATATTCGTTTAGCTCTTCGGAATAATTGCAATGTTATTTGCGAAAAACCTATGGTTATTAATCCGGAAAATGCATCTTTTTTAGAAATTTTAGAAAATGAGTCAGGGAAAAAAATAAATAATATTTTACAATTAAGACTGCATGAAGCTATTATAAATCTAAAAAAGTCTATAGATTATGATAAGATTTATGATATTGATTTAACATATATTACACCTAGAGGGCGGTGGTATGAATACTCTTGGAAGGGTGAGCAGGGTAAATCCGGAGGCCTGCCGACAAATATTGGAATTCATTTCTTTGATGTGCTGACCTGGATTTTTGGTAAAGTCCAGAAAAATGTAGTCTTCACTAGAGACAAGCACACAGCATCAGGACACCTTGTTTTAGAGAAGGCAAATGTTAGGTGGCTATTAAGCGTTGATAAAAAAAACTTACCAGCTGCCACCCTTTCGGGTGGAGAGAGGACGTATAGATCTCTCAAAATTGATAATAAAGAATTCGAATTCAGTACCGGTTTTGAGAATCTTCACACAAAAAGTTACGAGGAAATTTTAAATGGAAATGGATTTGGGATTTCTGATGGGCTGCGTTCTATAGAGCTCGTCTATGATATTTGTAATTGTAAAGTTGAAAATAATTTAAAAGGGGAGTATCACCCTCTTTTGAAAGGTACCAGATGATAAAAAGATTTATGAGTAGGGGGAGCGAGATAGTATGCTAATATGTGACGAAAAAAAGTTTATTTTTTTTCATATGAGAAAAACTGGAGGCAAAACAGCTATAGATCTTTTAAAAAAATCTTTAGAACGAGAAGAAATAGGATACTCTATTAAAAATCCAAAAGGTACTCCGGCCGGGAAACACCTTGCCCCGGTTTTTCTTTCAAAAGTTCAATCGCCACCGCCTTCATCGTCCAAATGGGCTCTGGAGATGAATGAATCTGTGTACCAAAAATATAAAGATTATTATAAAGTCGTTTTCGTCAGAAATCCATATGACAAGTTGGTTTCTTTTTATTTTGAGAAGAACAACCATGTCCGCGCGCTCGCTAAAAACCAAAAACTTACATTTGAAGAATGGGTTAGGATTTGCTGTTGCGAAGACAAAAAAGAATTAAAAAAGGTCTCCAGAAACCCTAGGGTAGTCGCCCGGGCCTGGAAGGTGAGTAGAAGCCAGTACGATTATATTTTTGTTGATGGAAAAGAACAGGTTGATTATATTGCTAGGTTTGAAAATTGGAAAGAAGAGTTTCAATTTATCTGTGATAAATTTAATTTAGTCAATCATTATGTCGACGATAGAAGCAAGTGGATTAATACCTCAGATCACCTACACTATAGTAAATATTATAATTCTGGACTAAAAAAACTAGTTGAGGTTACATATCAAAAAGATTTGGAAACTTTTGGGTATGATTTTGAAAGAAAGTAGTGTAGATGAAAGATTTATCTGTAATAGGAATCGGGAGGCTTGGGCTGTGCTTTAGTCTCACTTTGGAGAGTGCAGGTTATAACGTTGTGGGCTGTGACATAAATCAATCCTATGTTGATAATATTAACAATAAAACTTTCGTGTCATATGAGCCCGGCGTTAACAAAAAATTAAGATCTTCTCGCAGCTTTTTTGCGACCACAAGTCTGGAGGAAACAGTTTCTCATGCTTCCTTGTTATTTGTAACTGTTGCGTCTTATTCGGAACCAGATGGAAAGTATGATGTGAGCCAGGTTGATTCTGTGGTATGTGCCCTCCGGGCTCTGGGATACCAGAAACAGACAAAGCACCTAGTAATATGTACAAACATTAATCCGGGATATTCCGATACAGCATATGATAGATTAAAAGATCTAAACTGGGAGGTGTCTTTTAATCCCGAGACTATACGACAAGGATCGATTCTGGAAGATCAGGAAAGACCAGATTGTGTTTATATCGGTAGCGATACCCCCGAATTAGCAACTGAAGTCGTAGAAGTATACCATAATATGTGTTCAAATGAGCCTTCAGTACACATAATGGATCGTTTAAGTGCTGAATTAACTAAGGTTTCACTTAATTGTTATCTCACTTGCAAAATATCATTTGCTAATATGGTGGGGGATCTTGCTACTCGCTTAGGGGCCGATGCAGAGAGTGTGTTGGCAGCGGTGGGAGCAGATAGCCGTATTAATAATAAATTCTTTAGATATGGTTTTGGTTGGGGCGGCCCGTGTTTCCCCCGCGACACGAGAGCTTTTATAAGACTGGCAAAAAACAATAAAATGGCACACGATATGTGTACTGCCTCCAATGAAATTAATAAAAAGCATCTAGAATTCCAATTGGAAGAATTCCTTGCTTCTGGAGCAACCGAGTACGCGACTGACTCGGTAACCTATAAAAAAGGAACTACTATATTAGAGGAGTCCCAACAATTGGAGTTTGCAGAACGTTTGGCTCTCGCCGGGGTGAGGGTGACGATCCAAGAAAGCCCACCAGTAGTAGCACTTCTCAAGAAACGATATGGAGATCTGTTTAACTATGAGTAAAGGAAAAGTGTGTGTAAGTTATACGGTTGGTTTTGGTAATAACTTGTTTCAGTATACATACGGTAGGCTTTTGGCTGAAAAAAATGATTTTGATTTCCACGCTCCGGGGCTCCTGGAACTGAATATTCCTGTGACCCCCAACACCAAAATTCTTCTTGGTCCTTATGGCGAAAGGGTGGCGCTACCTCAAGAGCATTTAGGTGGCCACCAGTATATAGTCAGCGACGCAACCGCGCACGGGGCCCTAACGCAAAATCTAGAACGCGCAACTTATACGGTTAGAGGCTATTTTGAAGACTATGAACTATATGCGCCATATGTGGAAAAGATTCGTTCATGGTTTCCACCCGTGGAGAAGAATAATACTGCCGATTTGGCTTTACATTTGCGTCTGCAAAATCGATTAGTTCAAAAAAGTCATCACCGCAATCATATTTCAGCTGAAGGGTTTCTTCGGGGAATAGAAAAATTTGATTTTGATAGGCTACACATTATTACAGATTCTAAAAAATGGGATTTTTATGATATTGATGATATTAAAGAGATACAAGAGAAGGTGCGTAATGGCCCGGGCTCTCACGCTGAATGGGTAGCCACCGAGAGGTCAATAAATTATATGAATTCATTGGTGGAGAAATTAGCCGTACACGATCCTATCATTCATTGTGCGACTTCCGGTACTTCGCCCAAGTCGGGTGCTTTGGCAGCTAATTTTATAGATGACTTTAATTTTATTAGGTCTTTTGATAAAATAATGTTATTCAATAGCACTTTTTCTTGGTGGGCTGCACTATTGAGCGAAGCAACATGTGTGGGAACCTATGGTCCTTGGAAGGCCACCAAAAAAAAGAAAAAGAATCTGGGTCAAACCAATTTTCCCGGTTGGTTTAGCTGGGGAGATGAAAATGATTTATACTGGAGTGAATAATAGGCACACAAACATGTAAAGTGTGGGGTACTTCTCGGAAAAAAATGAAAAGAATATTAGTATGTGGAGCTGGCGGATTTATCGGCGGCGCAATGGTTAAAAGATTAAAAAAAGAAGGACACTGGGTAAGGGGGGTCGATCTGAAATATCATGAATATTTTGATGTTACTGAGGTTGCAGACGAATTTATTCAAGGCGATCTTCGTGATCCCAATGTGTGCGACCAAGTGGTTACTGAAGACCTAGATGAGATCTATCAATTTGCAGCAGATATGGGCGGCGCTGGCTTTGTTTTCACTGGCGAGAATGATGCAGATATCATGCACAACTCGGCCATGATCAATCTTAACATTGCCGAGCAGTGTGTTAAGAAGCAAGTCACTCGTGTTTTCTATTCCTCCTCCGCGTGTATGTACCCCGAACACAACCAAATGGATCCGGATAATCCCAACTGCACAGAAGATTCGGCATATCCTGCCCAGCCAGATTCAGAGTATGGGTGGGAAAAGCTGTTTAGCGAACGCCTGTGGTTCGCTTTTGCGCGCAATTATGGACTGACCGTTCGAGTTGCTCGTTATCATAATATTTTTGGTCCCCTTGGAACGTGGGACGGCGGCCGAGAAAAGGCGCCAGCGGCGTTCTGCAGGAAGGTCGCCATGGCCTCTGAGGGCGACGAGATTGAAGTTTGGGGCGACGGTGCACAAACTAGGTCCTTCCTCTATATTGATGAGTGCATAGAGGCCACCAGACGCCTTATGGACCACCCCACTTTTGAGGGCCCTGTTAATATTGGATCAGAGGAAATGATCGCGATTAATAAATTTGCTGAAATGGCAATTGACATTTCTGAAAAAGATCTTACAATTGATAATATCGAGGGTTCTCGATTTGAGGAAAAATATGGATTTCCATGCCCTGTGGGAGTACGCGGAAGAAATTCCGACAACACTCTTATTCGAAAGAAGTTGGGTTGGGATTATGAGCAGGCATTGCGAGTGGGCATGGAAAAAGCCTATCGTTGGATTTCCGAACAGGTAAGAAAGAGGGACGAATAAAATGGCTAGATGCTTAGTAACAGGACATAAGGGCTATATTGGTTCTAAACTTTTTGAGGAGTTAAAGAAACAAGGCCATGAGGTGATGGGAATCGATCTTAAGGATACGGTCCCTCGCGACGTCCGTCGCGTACTACGAGAGGATTCCGATGGAGAATTTCACCCCTACTATTACAATTTTCAGCCCGAATATATATTTCATTTAGCTTGTTTTCCAAGGGTAGGTCACAGCATTGATTACCCTGTAGAAACAGTTGAGAATAATATTTTGGCTGGAACGATTGCCCTAAATTTTGCAAGGAAGGTGGGGTCCGTTAAGCGGTTTATATATTCTAGCTCTTCTTCGGTGAAAGGTAATGGCGCCGGGCCCATTAGCCCATATGCGTTACAAAAATATACCACTGAGTTAGAAGCAAAGATATACTCCGATATATATGATTTAGACACAGTTAGTCTTAGATATTTCAATGTGTACTCCCCAGATCAACCGGCCGACGGCCCATACGCTACTGCTATTTCGAACTGGATGGATTCAATACGAAAAGGAACTAATCCATTTATAACTGGCGACGGCCACCAAAGAAGAGATATGATACATGTCAAAGATGTGATAGCAGCGAACATTTTTTGCATGAACTACAAAGATAAATTTAATGGAGAAATGTTTGAGATAGGAACGGGAGAAAATCTATCTCTTAATGAAATAAAAGATATTGTATGTGCGTATTTCCCAGAAACAACCTTTGATTGGAAGCCGTCACGATTGGGAGACGTTGAAGAAACATTAGCTAATATAGATAATATCGGAGATTATGGGTGGGAACCTTCGGTGTCTTTGGTATATGGTATACATGAGTGTTTTGAAAGATTGATAAAATGAGTACTAGAGAAACAATCGGCATTGTAGGCCAAGGATTCGTTGGAACCGCCATTCGCGAAGGAATGAAAAAATATTTTAATATTGTAGCCTATGATAAATTTAAGAAAGAAGTTAGTACTTGTTCCACTTTAGAAGAAGTTTGCCGGCGCGCCAATGTGGTGTTTGTGTGTTTACCAACTCCGATGAAGAGAGATAGGTCGTGTGATCTATCAATTTTAGAGAATGTAGTCTATGATATAAATGAGTTGGAACTTAACAACATAGTCGTTATTAAATCCACGGTGGTACCAGGAACGACGGAGCGACTTAACCGGGAGTGTCAAAATATTGATATCGTGTTCAGCCCTGAGTTTTTGACCGAGGCAAATTATATTGATGATTTTAAAAGTCAAAATCGCATCATTATTGGTGGCCCACGGCCGGCCACTACCGTAGTGAAAAATATGTTCCGAAAGGTATTTCAAAAAACTCCTATTGTTAAAACTGGCTCGAAAACAGCAGAATTAGTTAAGTATTTTATTAATTGTTTTCTTGCAACAAAGGTTAGTTTTGCTAACGAGTTTAAACAAGTCTGTGATATATCTGGTGTAGACTATGATAAGGTAGTGGAATACGCTCTGTATGACGAGCGTATAGGGCGTACGCATCTTTCTACACCAGGGCCCGATGGATATAAAGGATTTGGCGGGTCATGTTTCCCTAAAGACTTAAATGCATTAATATATCATGCTAATATATCGGGTGTATCGACAAACGTTATGGAAGGCGTTTGGGATAAAAACCTAGAAGTCCGCCCCCAAAAAGATTGGGAACAACTCAAGGGTAGAGCGGTTTCGGAAAAAAAATAAGGAGATTAATAAAATGAAGTTAACCAATCAAGCAGTTGGAGCCCTAATGATGGCTCTGCAAAAGTCATTAATGGAACAAAGTGATATAGTTCCGGCCCTATTAGAGATGGACTTTCAAATTGATCCAGAGGATCAAACCCATTCAAATTTAATGGTTACTAATCCGCCGGTGGTATCACTTGAGGGAATAACGCCGGATTTCACCATTGAAGAGGTGGAAGACGAGGAAGGAGAAGAAAAATGACAAAACGAACTCAGAAAGAAACCACGGCCCCCCAGGCCATGGGTCAAGGTGCTGTTAAAGACATAGTCGATCAAAGCGTTCGTGAGGCAGTTAGAACGCAAGCGCGCGAAATGGAGAAGCACTTACAGAGCATTCATGAACGTTTGGTTGCCTTAGAACAAAGACGATAGAGTGCCGCGGTATACTTATCGATGTAGTGAATGTGAAGAATTATCAATAATTTTTCATTTGTCAGACGAAATAGAGAGCACGTGCCCTAGGTGTGATGCTCCGGCGGCCCTTATTAGGGTTTTGTCGAGCTTTACTACTTCTGGCAAGCATATTACTAAAATTAAAGTAGGCTGCGTAACTGAGGATTTCATAGATGATGCGCGCCAAGAGCTACATCAACAGAAAAAAGATCTTGACAATAATAGATGACGTTTATATACATAACATTAGGTATATCACTGATAGTCAATATCTTTTTAATATGGTATGTAATTAAACTTCTCAGAAAGTTTTTTTTCATATCTGCCGGTATGAGTGATTTGTTTCTTATAATAAAAGCATTTCAAGTTTTTACAAAATCTTTATATAGTATGAATTCTTTTAATGGAGAACCCATAATTGAAGAGCTTGTTCATAAAATAAAAGATGTTAACGAGGAAATGGAAACATTTAGAGAAATCTTCGAATATACCCTGGATTTTGAGTTAGAGGAAGAATTAGATGGCGCCGAAGAAGAAGCGTAAGAAAAGCACAAAAAATCATTATTTCACCAAAGTACATGAAGATGCTATCGTAAAATACGCCCAAACACCTGACAGAGAACTAAAAACAAAACTGTATATTGAATTTATCCAGCCTGCATTTGATCAAATGGTCGATAAAATTATCTATACCTATAGGTTTACTAATCTCCCAAATATTAATTACTTAAGAGATGATTGCAAAATTTGGCTTACAACGATCCTAAGCAAATATGATCCTTCTAAGGGGTCTAAAGCATTTTCTTACTTTTCTGTTGTAACTAAAAATTGGTTTATTCATAAAGTTAAAAAAAATCAAAAACAAAACAAAATTGAAGTTTATTTGGAAGATATGTTAAATGAACTCGATGAGAAGGTGATATCTCAAGAGCCTACATATTCTGAACTTAGAGAAGAAATAGAATTTTGGAAAGCACTCAATTCAGAGATAGATACTTGGAATTCCTTTATGCTCAAAGAAAACGAACGAAAGGTTTTAATGGCAGTTCGTATCTTATTAGATTCAGCAGACGAAATTGAAATTTTTAACAAAAAAGCTATTTACTTATACTTGCGGGAGATCACGGGCCTTAACACCAAACAGGTTGTCAATAACTTAAATAAGTTAAGAAAAAAATATAGGGTTTTTAAACAAAAATGGGAAAGCGGCAAAATCTAAAAGTAGAAGATTATATCGAGGAAACAACCACAAACATTCGCGAGGATAGGGCCATGGCAAAGACGCTCTTGATGGACGTCCTTAGCGACATGAAGGTGTCAGATTCAGCCCGAAAAGACTTGGGCTCCATCGCTGCAAAATATGTAGAAAATTTGCAGCGCTCAAATGAGCAAATGGTTAAGTTGGCTGCTTTAATGCAACGGCAGACGTCTCAACAGTTCGGTCTATCGGCTGATGACAAAGAACAACTTTTTGACATGCTAAACGAGGAAACGGAAAATGTCTGAGGTACAAGAACTACTGGCGCGGATAGGTGCCACAAACTCGCTCGGCGGTGCCCGGACCTATGACGACATTGGTATTGGCTCTAGACGCATCGACACCCGGTTTGAGTCTACCTTTGATATAATTCGAAGGGCAGCTGTAGATGCGCATACCCCCAATATTCTTGGGACGTCCGATACTGTTGAGGCGATCGTGCTTCGGTCAGAGGCGGTTTCCCCTGATGCCGAGATGGCGCCCACCATGGCCCCGGGCGGCCTAGATCGGATAGCTGTGTGTCGCGTAATAAGCGGCCAGCATACAACCCTCTTACCTGATCCCCAGTCTCTCGACCCGACAGACGTACGTAGTCAGTCTCTTATTTCTGCTTTTCCAAGGTTTCGATATTCATCGATGGTTTGGGGGATAATACCGCCAGGTATTCCCGTGCGTGTTACCTTCGACCCGGGTACTCTTTCATCTGGGGTTTTGAATTCTGCGTCCGGTGGTCTTTCCGCTATGGGAGAAATTTATATGCCGGCCGCCGGCGCCCCAGGCGGCCTTCCGGGCCAATTTGCGTTCCCTACCCCGCCCCCGGACTTTTTGGGTAATGTGATGCCCGGGCCAACCCCAAATGCTGATGCATTAAGAGCGGTCCTTAAAGAGTTGGGATATAAAGAAAAGTTCATTCCACCCTCAACCATAGGCGAGATATCATCAAGCGGCGTCGATATTACAGCAGAAATGTCAAAAGCTGCATCGGCGGTGTTTAAGACCATAAAACAAACAGTTCCGGACGTAACTATTAAAGTTACAGGCGGGAATGATGCGTTTCACTATGGGCTAGTGTGTGTCGGAGGCGCCTGGGGCTCCGGCGGCCGACGGCGGGATGGGGTAAATAAAAAGTGCTACACGAGCCGACACACCAAGGGACGTGGAATTGATTTTTGTGTTATACCGGCAAAAGCTGCAAATGTCGCCGCCGTGGAAACGGTCTTACAGGGGTTTGGAGCTGGTAATGACAATCAGTTTAGATATCTAAACGAATATGTGAAACCCACTTCCGCGGCCACCAAGCCGCATTTCCATATGTCATGGGGCGGAGGACGCGAAGGCTTGGATGAACTTGCGGTAGCCAAGCAGTTGGCAGCTGCAGGCCAAATCACGACATTTCCTATTAGTGGCTTTTATGCTTAAAGTCGAGAGAGGAAATTTAAAAAGATGACGGCTGACCCTACGGTTGTTCAGACTCTATTGGCTCGAGCAGGCCAGGACCGTGCCATGGGCCCAGACATAGGCACTGGGGCGATGCGGATGGACACTCGATTTGAGTCTACGTTTCAGATAGTTCGAAATTTTGCAGTTAATCAATACGTTCCTAATATTTTTGGTAATTCTGACACAGTTGAAGCCGTGGTCCTTCGGTCCGAACCAGATCCTTCGACTTCTCCTGCAACGGGAGGGGCCCTAATGGGCGCCGGCTTGATAGCTCGTTGCCGGGTAACTAGTGGCCAACATACAACTCTTCTGCCCGACCCAGAGACCCTAAACCCGACGGATGCCAGAAGCCAGGCTCTTATTTCAGCATTCCCAGCATTTCGGTATTCTGCCCCGGGTATTATGGGGATGATACCTCCTGGTACTGTTGTTAGTGTGACATTTGATCCGGGCTCCTTGCAGGGAGGTGTACTTAATTTGCCCATGGCGCCTCCTTGTGTGACATGCCCAAGCGGCTCAGTCGGCTTCCCAGGTTCCATGGGGGCGTTTGCTCCCGGTTATGCGGGCCCCACAAGGGGCGCCCCTGCCCGCGGAAGCATGAAAGGAATTGATGTCGGAACACACAAACTCTATACTACTCTGTTGCCCAATACGCCGGCGCCAGCAGCTGGCCAGCGCGTCGTGGGTACCGATCTTAACGGACTAACTGCTGTTGTTGCGGCTGAGTTAGCTTTTTGGGGAGGCAGAAATGAAGGTGATCCTGCGGTCTTCGCGCGTCTTAAGATGTATTGGGATCACCTAAACTATGGGTCCTGGTCTCCTACAGGAACTGCATGGAGTGCAGCTTACATATCTTATGTATTGAACCGTGTAGATCCGCAGTTTCCTAAGTCATCTGCGCACTATTATTATGCATCATCGGCCAAGAAAAAGAAAGGCAACTGGAGCTTGTTCGCCACCAGGACCTCTGGTCAGATCAAAGCTCAGATAGGAGACGTCCTGGTGAAGGCTAGAAGCGGGAGGCCGACAAATACACACGGGGATGTTGTATATAAAATAGTTGATGGGAAGGCATGGTTATCTGGTGGAAACCTGAAGGACACTGCAAAAGGAAATATAACTTTAGCGTTAGATAGCTCTCAAAATTATGCAACCTATGGGTCCTATGAAGTAATATTAAAAAAGAATGGCCAGATAGTTGCGGCAGGAGTAACTTAAATTGATTAAAAATTCTATTCTAGAAGATATTTGGGAAAGGAGCTAAAATGGCATCTAAAGACTATCTTAAATACTGTTTACCCAAAGTCGATCCACCGGCGGTTGATATTCGAAATCCCCGCGATCCAAAAAAAGGATTAGGTCTTAAGAGTTTCTATAGTTATGCAGGCTTCGGCTGCGCACCTACCCTAAAGCCTCCTCCTCTAAGAAATGTAGCTCCTGCAGAAAAACTTTTGCAGGGAGAGACGAATGCGTCGATTTGTTTGGGAGTCGATCGTCCTACCAATAAAGCTAGTGGGTATGGGGGCAAGGGCGTCACGGGCGCAGGGGCTGTAGATATTTGTGCGGGCAACATGGGCGGCTACGCGCGCCGTACTGGATCGGGAACGATGTATAGCAACCCGAGTTATGTGATTGATGCTGCTCGTTTCACACTGAGCCAAAAATCAGATCCCGACACCAATCTTTCGTTGCCTGAAGGAAAGATTGGCACTGTCACAGGTCAATCTGCTGCTGTGATGAAGGCAGACGCGGTTCGCATGGTAGCACGAGATGGCGGGATGAAATTAGTAACGGGAGTGGATAACCGAAATTCGCAAACTCGCAAGATCCTCGCCGTCCCGGGGATTGATCTAATAGCCGGCGGCGATGATCAAGATTTACAGCCACTGGTAAAAGGAGAGAATTTGGTAAAGGCCTTACAGGCTATGATGAGCGATGTAGACGATCTTAGGGAAACAGTTACTTCCTTTTTAAAATATCAACGAGGGCTTAATGATAAACTTTTGATTCATAATCATCGTTCTCCGTTTTATGGGCTAACGGGCGCCCCATCAACTAACCTGATATTTGAGGGTATAAAAGCAACATTTCAGTTGGTTTCTGAAACCGAAACCTCTCTCATTTTTATGGGAATTAACAAGGCGTCGGATAAAAATTCATATTTTAATCCGCTAGCTAAAAAATACATATTGAGTGCCCTGAATAACGTTAATTAAGAATGGCTATTTTAAAAAAAAGAAATTGGTATGCTCGAAAGGCTGACAAGCCCTATGAAGACGAGGACAATTATTATATTAATGTATATTCTCCCGTTATAGAGCGCGACCTCGCTGACCCTGCTAATTCTAGCACTACTTCAAATTATGTGCCACCGGAGCTTCATAATTCTTCTTTAAATTCTCTTTTATCTTTTTATGGTAAACGGCAGACGTCTGCAGCGTTCCGCGCCGCACTCGATCCCCCCATCCCCGTTGGCTTAACCCTACAAATAAAGAATATATATTTTCCTGAAAGAAAACTAGTAAACCCAATTGTGCTGCTAGCGCTGCCTAAAACAGTAATGAACAACCCCGATCTTATACGAGATGTGGCTCCCTCTGAGGTTCCCAAAACAGGTGTCACTCAATATGAGATCATTCAAACGAGTCAAATAAAGCCCTTTCTTTCGCACCTAGAGACAGGTTTTAAAATATATCAACAGCAACTACAGTTTTTTAATGGGCAGGTATCGCCGCGCCTTAACTTTTTGGACCTTCTAAGTAAGGTAAAAGTATTTTTTGATAATCTAGAAAATTTTATTTCTTTTAATGATCTCAATTTTGACCACTATCAATCAGTGAAATTGGGATTTAATAGTGCCTCTAAGGTGATATATGTAGAATTAACGGTGAAGGCGGGACATCCAAGCCCACCCCAAGCCATCGATGCACCCTCCGGAGGCTCTGCATATCTCTCTTGGAATTCTTCTCAAAAATCTCCAAAAATGATAGTAATACCCACCAAAGGATTGTCATACTATTTTGATGAACTGCCCGCTGGTAAAAATATAGCCGTCAATCAATTGGTTTCGCAACTAAACGATATTTTCATGGTACGTAGGAGCCAAATTAATTGGACACAGTTTATTAGCCAGTTTATGCCAACCGTTACTGTAAATCATTTCGGGCGCCCCAGCACCAACGAAGAAACAAAGACAGTAGAAGACGCGGTTGAGAATAATGCGTTCGGCAAACTAGGGGAAACTGCTGGAACGAAGCGCCGCCTCGATGCTTATATGTCAAATCCTACGATTATTGAGAGAGCCTATCAAGAAGCGCGCAAAGCGAAGCAACAAGAAGATTCGCTGCAGAGACGATTAGGTAAAATTACAAAAGAGATACAAAATGCAACTGGCGAAATAAACAAGGTTTCTGAATTTTTGAATAAATACAGGATTAGCGCGCTTATTGAGGCAGCTTTAGAGTGCTTATTGTTCAAAGTGGGCTTTAGGGGAGAGATGCCTGATTTTATTCCTGGTGTTGATCCTTTTTCACCTGTACCTCCTCGTCTTTTGCTGCGCTTTCCAGATATTAGTTTAAAGTTACCAATTATTAACATCAACAAACAGTTACAGGCTCAAGTAGAAGAGGGTCTAAAGCGTGCCGCGATGCAGGCATTGTTCGGGATGATTGAGGCCATAGCGGACATTATAAGAGAGCTTTGCCTCAAAGACGATCACCCCGTCACCCCTACTCAGCCTGTTCAGAATGCGATCGATCATTTCCTAAGCCCCCTTGCTCCTCCTGGCGGCCCAGCTAATTGCTATAGCGACTATAGGATCTCGACAGCCCAGGCTAATCTGTTTTTTGATTCTTTGTCAAATCAGATATCAGATAGAGAAACCTGTGATTTGCTGAGTGGCTATCCTTCCAATGATGTTTTACAGATTATTCGGAGCGTCTTGGCTTATCCGGAACTAACGGCCGCCCAAGCAGCGCTCCCGGATGATGGCACTGTTATAGAATTTTTTCTGTGTTTAGGGTCGATGTTGGATCCGAGCTATTGTGAGGGTATTTATAATAATATATTACCTGATATTAGTGATATTGATCCCTGTGAAATTGAAGACCAGCTAGCTGAGAATGAGGCGTTCCAAGAACTACTAGATATGTTGAATGAAGTAGCAGATCTCACGCCGGATATGTCTTGTGGCGGCGGCATAGTACCTGCTATGGCAGACGTAGCATCTTATAATTATGCTGTCACCACTTTGGTCGATTCAATCTTGCAGCCAGCACAACAATCTTTTATCACCGATTTGGGCAACTTTAAAGCAATCGTGATACAGCCGGACGTATTGAGCCCGGCAAATGTCGATAGGATGAATGAGATTAGAGCCCTAAGCTCATCTCTTAATCCTCCAGTAGAGATGGATGAAGACGGCGACGCCGCCGCCTTCATCGGAGGACTAATACCCTCTCAGGTGTCAGACAATTTTAGTGATTTTCAGAAGATTGGCGAAAAGCTTAAAAATATTGCTGAAATGCCGAAGCAGCAGCGCCTTGCAGATTTACAGGCTTCAGTTGAGTATGCAGTTGCTCCAAAAACTCGTCGTTTTTATCAAAATATTGAAGATAATTTCAAAACAAGTAAACTGTTTGATTCGGCTGGGTTCTGGCGAACCATCCCCGAGCCCTACCCCCCGACATGGTATTATTCATTTTTAACGGATATCCCGTTCCCAAATCCTCCCTGGTCGGAGGCTTTCGGACCAGCTCTTGCTGGATCGCTCCCTTATGGTAAATCCGTGGTTTATTCTTTAGGGGGCTCGGGGCGCCTCGGAGCCAACCCCGAATTTCATAAGATTCGGGATAAGATATACACTTTTACTGATGTGGTTCCTCCGAGTTCAGCCGAGAGTAATCAAAATTCTGAAGTTTTGGCCGTTCTGGACCCGTCGAATGCTCCGAACCCCGGCGGTGGGATCCCAGCATACTTCTTCGAGGGCATTCTCCGAGAGCAAGAGGCTAAAGACTTTGGATCAGTAGTTACCGAACCGGCCAAGACGCTTCTTGGAACGGCATCTCCGAGCTTGGACAGCGTTTTAGATGATATCTTCGTTAAAAGATTATACCCAGCTGTTTATTTTTCATTGATTAATATGTTTGCTTATCAAATAAGCAATTCCCCATTGTTTAATGCCACCACCATGAGTGCCTTAAGCTTGTTTCCCAAGTTTTGTACGGATGGGCGCATGGGTGATACTGATCTTTTTGATGCTAATCAAATTAAAAGAGAGGCCCTTCAGGAATTTGTTGACAATTCGTGCACGGATAGAGAAACAGAACTTGGCCCTGTTCGAGATGCTGGCATTTTAGCTTTGGTAAGTGCCTATCTTCAGGTCCTTATTATGGACTTATTACTTAAAAATATTTTTGTTATTAGTGAGTTTGGCGCTAATTTTCTGACAGATGCTCCGGAGATTGTGACAGAGCTGTTTTCACAGGTAGCACGCGGCCGCGACACCTATGGCGCCACTAATCAGAGCTATGCGCGTATTCCTTCGGTAGTTCGAAAAGGTGCTGCCTTGGCTGTTAGGAAATTTATTGATAGGGATCCTGTGGGATTTAACACAATGGGGTATCCTATCACAGGTCACTCTCAGGAAATTGAAGATTTTATTGTAAATAATGGATTGATAATACCCGTATTCCAAACGGCCGGCTCCACCGATCCATTTACAGGCGAGTACACTCCCCCGGAAAATCCTCAAACCTCCACCCCTCCTCTTGAAACACGCTTAAAGGCCTTTGATGCTAATAAAGTAGAACTCGATGATTCACAACTTCAAGCTATTGCCATTCGGTATCTGTTTGAAAAACGATTAAAAGGAACCCAGGAAACTATTAAGTCTTATTTCAAGATTAAAGGAAGCAATACAGTAGAAAACTATCTTTTACATGGGATCCCTCATGTTGAAATACCAACGTTTAACCCTCAATATTTTGACGAAGGCTTCCTGTCCCCCGCCACGGACTCGCTTGCGGTTCAGATTACGGTGGATGAATCGCTCGACCTCCCGCCGATCCCGGAGTCCGACACGCCTGCGGCAGTTTCACACTATTTCGATTTCACCAACGTTTCCCTCATGAGCGACGCGCCATACGGGGATCCCCTGGGCCTTAAGACTATGTTCTATTTTTCGTGGCTTAATTATCTACGGGATAGTAAGGCACGCCTTCAAGATTTTATTGATTTTAACGACTACATGCAGACAGCTCCGATCTTGGACCCGTCTATGTATTTCGAAGATCAATTCGGCGGATCCGAATACCTTAAGGCAAAAAAAGAGATTGATTCTATATTAGACTATGGCGCCTTAGTAGCAGAAAAATATATGCTTATTGACTATAACCCAGATACCTTTGCAGAATTTGTTAATAGCCTAGACGGCACCATTTTGGGAAGCTTCGTTGGTCAACTTCGGGACTTTGCCGATACCATGGATCAGATTCAAGAGGTAGAGGCTGGCGTGGGGACTATAGAAGTCGGTGGCAGTAATCTTTCTGCTGCAGCGGCGCCTGACTCCCAGCCCTCTGCGATTTCTGCAGGCAGCAAAAGGTACTATATGAGTTTTGATTTTTTTAATAAAACTTTCAAGATTTTATCTGATGCGCTCCAGTTGCAGCCCGGTGGGTACATCCCCATCCCGTTTGCTCTTCGCGGTCGGACTGCGCACGATCTACAAATAAACGTCGTCGACCAGGCCCTCAACGAGGACCCGTGCACTGACCCCGGATGGAATTCCCCGGCCCCCACCGACCATTCATTAAAAAATATATATATTCAAGTTAGTCCGGCCGGCTCCGAGTGGGGACTTGGGGACGACGGAAGCGATCCGATGAAACTGTCGGATTATGCTCTTATACGAGGATGGGTTAAAAATATTCAAGGCTCTAACCGACCACCGGACTCGCTCAATAGCGATACAATGGACCGCCGTTTTAAAATAAGATGTGGCGAGCACGCGACCAATCCTGGCACCGTTTACACAGCCCGGACACCACTTAGGGAGCTTCGAAACGTTAGCGGAAATACCTTTGCGGGCGAATATGAGATAAATCCCCCGTCGTCGCAGTCCCCCGGCTGGGGGCAAGCGAAACTTGAAGCCATCCAGTCGCTCCTGGGGATGTCCTTAAATGAACTTCAAAGTCTACGCGGGGGACTCCAGGGAGCGGGAGCAAATGATGCGGGCATATCACCATTTGACGAGCACATGAAAAATGACCTTGACTTCGGCGCCTTCGGCCACGGCAACACCATATTTGAATCGCAAAGTTTTAAAATTGTCGTCCGCGCGGAGAAGAATTACTTCGATGGGCATAGTTCATTTGGTGAAATCTCCCCCGAGGACGCGATGAGCGCTGTACGATTTGGAGGCATCTATATGTACTTACTTCTCAAGAGGTCGGAGGACTTAGATGGGACAAATAGTAATCTTCCTGCTGCAGAGGAAGCCGGAAATCAGTACTACGCTCCATTTTTAGATTTTAGAGAAGCTAGCGGCGATGACCAAGTTTGGGTCGACAATTTCGATATTATGATGTCAATATTCGATACATATCGAACACAAGAAGATCTAATGTCCGGGATGGCAGTATTTGCCGGCACAACCTTTAGTTTTGGTCAAGGAAATCTTTCGCCCATGGTTGGCCAATTTCGCTCTGGCGATGCCGATGATAATGACACCTTTATGCAATACGAAATTTCAAGGCTGCGCGCTCGCGCCGACGGCAAGACCCTGGGCGCCTCTGAAGGCCAAGATCCGCCGCCTCCCGTTTTTACTGGAATTGGATCGCTCCTAGCGGAGATCTTTCCCTCAATTCAGATGGGTATGAGGCTGGCTTATCTAACTCCGCTATTAGATACCGAGGAGCGAGATACAATGGTTCGCCTTTTATCAGGAAACGAGAATTTAATGAAGCAACAGAAATCTTACTATCTCTTTGGCCCGCTCACGGGAGGCAAATTTATTGCTAATATAGCAACCGGCAAAACGGCCGTAAGGTCAATAACAGATGATCTCTTTTCTAATAAGTTCCAAGATTTTATGATACAAAATGGCACCTCCGGCGGTTTTGCGAGATATGTTGATTTTCTATTTAATGAGCCACAGCCGGCCGGGAGAACTTCCCCAGAACAGCCGAGTGTTAAATTGTCGCTTATAAGGTCTCTAGCTTCTCAAACACAACGTTTGTTCGGAAATGGTGAAATGGTGGACGTTGCAAAGATCTTACAGTATCTGTACCTTACAGGAGAGATTAAAAATTATTATACTCTTTTCCAACATCAAGATATTTTCTCCGACACTAAACACACCCTGGTGTTAGCTATTCAGGCTGCGTTTGCCGGCGATGATTATGGAGCAACCTCCCCCTGCGATCAGAGCGCTCTCGATGCACAAATAATGAGCGGCATTCAGTCAACCCTAACTCCTCTTGCCAATATGGGACAATCATTTGTTAATAAGATGCTTAAAGATACGCCAAAACATATTATTAAAGGCCTCGCGGAAATGATGGAGCCACACGTTATTTTAGCTAAAATGATAAAAGATGTGAGTGGCCAAGTTTTTCAGGGCATGGAGCAGGCCGAGCAGATGGCTAATCTGGCGATGTCTCTGGCTTCCGGTATGACTCCTGGCCCACTAGATGCTGCTGTGGGCGGCGGTGTTGACGGGGCGTGTAATGACAACCCAACACAAGAAGAATTAAATGCCAGTCTTCCTGCGATCCCGTCGCAACTTCCAATGAGCATGGAACAGGTATTTGCTTTAATACAGGGCAAGATTGATCAAGGATACCCAGACGATCCATGGGGAAACCCTGTTCCTGAGATCATGAAACCAAAAATTTCTGCAAAGGGGTTGGATTTGCTTGGGACACTTCCTTATACGTTTGCAATTCCTCCGATTTCTCCCATAGGAGTTATCTATTTATTATTAAGGCTGGGGGATTGGCCAGAAAACCTCATTGAAACAGCAGATTGTAGGGAGGAGGCCGAACCCGGAATGACAGTATCGTGGCCCCCAACCGATGACAACCCAGTAGTTCCCGGTACTCCTGATTGGGCGGAGCCAAATGAGGAAGACTAATTACTAGACTGTACTAATTATAATTAACGGCCCTTATCATGATTGGATACTCACCACAATTCCCACTCTTAATAGATAATAATATTGGTGCATATGCAATAAACACCACCCTACGACAGGTTATTGTACAAAATTTTAAGAATTTACTTTTAACTTCCCCAGGTGAAAGAATAATGGATAGAAATTTTGGAGTAGGTCTGAAGCATTTCTTGTTTGAGCAAAATACACCATTTTTACAAGGTCAAATCGCAGCAACGATTCAAGACCAAAAGGCAGCCTATATGGATTTTCTTAATATACATTCGATCGAGTTTAATAAAGGAATAACCAATCTCGACGAGGGAGTGCTTTTGAGTGTTGTTGTTAATTTTTCTATCCCCAGAGCTGGTAGTGCCAGCATCGGTGTGGGATCCCCAACTAACTTATAGGAATTATAGATCATGCCGCAAGACATAGCAACCAATAGTAAGAAGCAGTTAAAAATTATTAATTATGCTGGTCGAGATTTTGAGTCGATTAGAAATAATTTATTAGATTATGTACGCAGGTATTACGCAGATTCATATAAAGACTTTAATACTGCTGGTTTTGGGTCTCTTATGCTGGACACCGTGTCATACGTGGGCGATGTTCTATCTTTCTACCTAGACTACCAAGTAAACGAAACTTTTTTAGATACCGCAACTGAATATCAAAATGTAGTCAAGATTGCTCGACAGCTGGGATATAAGTATTCGGTCGCTTTTTCTTCGATGGGGGAGGCTCAGTTTTATATTTCTATCCCAGCCGACGGTCTGGGCGCCCCCGATTCGAAATATCTTCCTGTCTTGCGTTCTAATTCAACATTTACCGCTGCGGGAGGCCAACAGTTTACGCTGATAGATGATGTTAATTTTGCGGCGCCTACAAATCAAGTAATTGTTAATCAAATTAATACTAATACAGGTGTTCCTACTCACTATGCCATAAAAGCAGTTGGAAGAGTTATTTCTGGGCGTACCGAGAGACAAGTGGTGCCGATTGGAAATTTTACAAAGTTTAGAAAAATACGCTTAAATCATCCGACCCCGACTGAAATACTAAGAGTGGTAGACTCCGAGGGACATCGCTATTATGAAGTCGACCATTTATCACAAGAAATTGTTTTTAAAGCAATTAGAAACAATAATGCCGATAGAGATTCGGTGCCCTCAATTATGAAAGCGATTCCGGTGACTAGAAGGTTTACGCTTGAAAAAATCCCCGGTGAAGCATTTCTACAGTTTGGATATGGCTCCGAGGGTCAGTTGACAAACGAGGCTGTCGCAGACCCGAGCAAGATTGTTCTCCAGAGGCACGGAAGAGACTATATAACCCAAAACGATTTTGACCCAACGAATCTTACAGAAACAGACAAATTTGGTGTAGGGCCATCAAACACGACTCTTGCTATAACATACAGAATCAATACATCAGCAGACGTTAACATAGGAGCAAATGCATTAAACTCAGTAGGTCTTCCGCTATTGACGTTTCAAAATCGTCAATCTTTGAACGGCTCTATCGTTAGTTCTGTTAGAAAATCTTTAGAGGTTTCTAATGAAAATCCAATTGTGGGGGATATTAGTATTCCCAACGCCACAGAACTTAAACAACGAGTCTTCAGCCATTATGCGGCTCAGAACCGCGCGGTAACAATTGAAGATTATAAAGCACTTGTATATGGAATGCCCCCCAGCTTTGGTTCCGTAAAACGTTGCGCATTTGAGAGAGATTTTGACTCATTTAAAAGAAACCTTAATATGTATGTTATTACTTCGGATCCTAATGGATTTTTAATTCCAACCACAAGAACTATTAAAGAGAACTTAAAAATATGGTTATCTCACTATAAAATGATTAATGACACAATAGACGTACGAGATGCGAAAGTTGTTAATTTTGGTATAAACTTTACTGTTGTCGCAGACTTTGAAGAAAATCGCTTTAATGTTGTGGCGGCCGCATCCAACCGTTTAAGGAATTTTTATGCAAAGAAGCAATTTGATATTGGAGAAGCATTATCTGTCGGAAATATCTACAAAGAATTGCAAAGAGTCCCGGGTGTGATTGACGTGCTAGACGTAAGATTATTACAAAAACAAGGTGGCAATTATTCTGAAACTAGTTTTGATTTTGAGGCAAATTTATCTAATGACGGACGTCAGTTAAATGCAGAACATAATACTATTTTTGAACTTAAGTTTTCCTCTTCGGACATTGTAGGAAGCGTTACCTAATGACTATCAAAAGGTATTGGGCGGATAAAGACACCATAATTACGAACGGTTATAATTATACTCTTTCGACTAGAGGTACCGGGTCCAATATGGGCTATGCAGACTCTCTGGAGGTTTACTCTATATATGGCCAGGCTTCTTCATCGACTAATGGTCGTAGTCAAGAGCTGGCGCGAACTTTAGTAGAATTCCCCATTAGTAGCATATCAGCCGACAGGGACGCCGGGACCCTCCCGGCATCTGGGAGTGTTTCCTTTTACCTTAAATTATTTAATGTCGCGACTGCGTTCACGTTACCACAGGATTTTACGCTCACCGTGCATGCAGTTTCTCGCTC
>Ga0209756_1001008_pt1 | contig 26568 bp, 28 predicted proteins | sample ETNvirenome_6_85_FD_184071 | JGI IMG/M metagenome (GOLD analysis project Ga0209756, IMG submission 184071) | Marine viral communities from the Pacific Ocean - ETNP_6_85 (SPAdes) (version 3) | ecosystem: Environmental > Aquatic > Marine > Oceanic | place: Pacific Ocean | collected 2013-06-19 | reverse complement strand
TTCTCAACCAGATAAACCATCGATTGAAAATACAAATATAGGGTTTTATAGTAATAGTGTAGGTAATTTAAGAATTGTAACTGAAAAAGCCATAGTTTCTGGTGTACCAGATTTTGGTAGTGCAAAAAGTGCTTTTACTTGGTCTGCTCTTACATTACCATACCCACCCCTTACTAATGTCCAAGTGGTTGTTAATGGGTTAACAATGAAACAATCAACTTCTTTAACCACATCGCCTTGGGAAAATAATACGCCAGCTTTTAATACGGGAGATTATTATTGGGATGGGATAAGACTACAGATGGCACCAAGGTCTGTTAAAAACGGAGACATAGTCCAAGTTTTATATCCTGCTAGTGGTAATAGAAATTATTATTATCAAACTTTAACGGTTGGTGTGGTAGGCACAACTAACACATCAGTAATATATAAAGATGATGCAAATTACTATATAAATTTAGATTACGAACCATTAGGTGCTATACAATTAATTTTAAATGGACAAACTTTAACGGAAGGAATAGATTTTGAAAAAGTTACATCTACAAGAATACAATTTTTAACATATGTAGTAGGAGGAACTATAGATTTTGCAGCGGCTGATGTAATATCCATGTACTACCTAACTCAATATGAAGTTGTCGGTTTAGCTAGTACAAAAGAGCCTATAGTAAATGTAACTATAAGTAAACAATTATACCTTATAGAAGAAATAAAACTTGTAGTTTTTGACACTAACGGTAATATAGTACAAGAAGATATGAAAGTCTTCCCAGCAAAGGATAGTGGAAATCTAAAATGTAATTTTAGTATTTCAGTACCGAGCCCAGGTACCTATAGTTATAATTTACAAAGTAAAAGACACTACCCACTTTTAATTGGGAAAGATATAACAACAGAAAGTAGTACGAAGAATATAACATTTATAATAGATAAAACTACGTTTTATTCACCGTACATAAAAAGAAATAAAACAAGAGGGTATAAATAGAGGTAATAAAATATCATGAATAATATTTATAATAAAACAAAAAAATTATGAGTTACATATTAAAAGACACATCACAAGGAATAATATCTGTAAAACTTACAGATGCTGGTAGAAAAAAATTATCAGAAGGTAAATTAAACATAGAACTTTTTCAAGTTGGAGATAGTGAATATTGTTATGATTGTAATGGTAGGTTGCCAGCTTTAGTTAATGGAGTTAATGTAATGCAAGCAAACTTTAATGCACAAAATCTAAACCCAAAACCAGAAAAAAATAAAGCACACGTAAAATACCCAATCCCACTTACTAGAACTTCTGTTGGACAAACTTTTGGAGCGGCACAAGCTGCACATACTTATGATGAAGTATTTAATAGAGCTTCACAGAGAGGTTTTTATAGTGGTGCTACTGGAACTACTTGTGCGTTTTCTGCGATGACAGGTTCAGCTTATACTTTAAATTCTAACTTCTTCTTCCCACTATCAGCAATGACAGGTGGAAGTAGAATAACATTATTATCCGCTAACACATTCCAAGGACAAGCATTTTCAGCTAAGTCAATGCCGGGATACACCCCGGTAGTCGGCGATATATTAGGGGTCTCCTACTTTTTCCAAACTGGGTCTACGGGTACTACTAGTTGTGAAACCTTACCATGTACAGGAGCCTCCGCTCAACTATTTTATCAAATAATTGGTGGAAATAGTACTTCTGGTAGGACAGGTAGTGCGTGGTCTGGTAGTACGGCAAAACCTTTATGGTATACTGTAGATAGAGCCTTACCAAACTTTATGGACTATTCGGCTTCAACCGGAGCTTACGCAGTACCTATAAATGAATATTCAGGTACGTCAGGAGCTTTTGGAATTGGAGCTTGTGTAAAAGTATATCCTAATGTTACAGGTGGAACTTATTCCGCACAATCCACCAACCCAATGTTGACATGGTATGGAGCTTCATCACCAATTTCATATTGGTCACCAGGCTCTCTTTCATTTGAAAATAATTGTGACGTTTCTATAAAAGATGTTAAAGTATGGAATATGAATATAAATTGGACAGAACAAGTTGCCGGTGTTAGGGATTCAAGTGTAAGTGAAGGTTTTGAGACGGTAGACTACTATGGTTCATCTGGTTATTGTGGGACAAAAGAATATTTAGGTTATCATAGTAATACAGGTCAAGTAGATACAGGAACCATACCAGACACGTATGACCCTACAATGGAAAGTTCGTCTTGGTATTATGATTCTTATAAGAATCCAAGAGTAGTAACACCAAAAAGACAGAAGGCACTTGCCGTTTTACATTATACAAATCAAACTATTTCTAATTTTTATGGAGAAAAGTTTGCTATGAAAGAGGACGCATTAAGAAGAGCTAGTGATATTGGAAAAGCTAAAAACTTTAGAATATGTATGCCTTGGTTAATGTGGCATAAAAAATATGTAGGTACACAACAAACAGGTTGTATGGGAGCTACAGAATACGGTCAATGTTTTTATACAGACCCAGAAGGGTATGATATGTTTCCAGCAGAACCATTTGTGATGAAATCTAATGTCAATGCTAATATGAATGATGATGGTTTAAGATATTATTATTTATATGATGATAATGCTGGTCCACAAACTACAAATTTGGGACAAACTACTGTAGGGCCTAACCCTGTTGGTAAAGTATTTCCTGATTTAAAAATGGTGACAATTCACGATGAGGAGTTAATCGCTGCGATGTCCTATAAATCTAATAGAAGTTGGACATTACCAGCTCCAAGAGTTACTAAGATACCAGCAGGCACAAACTGTGTCGGAGAAACATCAACAGTAGGAGTATTTAATAATCCACAAGTAGACCAAACAGTTTATGTAAGTTATTTACTAGAAAGTAATAGTGGGTATACGACGGGATTACATTGTAATTACTATATTCCTGTTACAAATGTCCCTAATGCTGACCCTGTAGATTTAGAAATTGAATTTGGTGAGGAATTTCCTTATTTAAAACCATTCAACACAGGTGGGCCATTAAGTACGTCAGGTGGTACAGGATGGCAAGCTAATAAAATACATTTATTATATAACATAGCTAACCCTGGTGAAGACCCAAATCCTAATCTATGGAAAAAAGTTGAAGTAACAAATCAAATTGGAGGTACTAATAGTACATTCAACACAGGTGCTACTGCAAATGTACCTTTCAGTGGATGTCAGTTAAGTAGTGGAGCTACTAGATTTTATTTAACAGATTATTTAAAAAAGAGAGCACAAACTTATCAGTTAAATGATTATATAACAGTACCATCAGCATCTACAACTAGTGGAGCGGCAGATTTAACAGGACCAGAAACGTTACAATTTGGAGACGAATACTTCTTTAACGGACAATTACAAACAGATATTATGGCTACCATATATGAGATGAAATATAATGTAAATTTATCAAGTTCACAATTTGGTGCTGGAAATATAGGATATGGAAGCTCTTTGAATCCTACATGGGAACAATATTATGAAGAAAATAGTGCTTATCCTAGTTATGCTTATATTAGTGAAATTGGATTATTTGATAATAAAGATGGAAATCCTGATTTAATGGCCATAGCTAAGTTACAAAGTCCTATTAGGAGGGATAACGCACAACAGTTTGTTATAAAAGTAGATTTCTAAAATGGGTTTTATATCCACAGCAAATACTAATACTCTAGAGGTAAATTTAACAGATTACGGTAAATCGATTTTGTTAGGTAACGCTGGTGGTGGGCTAATGGAACAAATAGTTAAATTTGGTTTAAGAGATAGTGATATAGATTATAGAAGATTTACTGGAAATAGCAGTACACAAACATATGGTCCTTGTTATTCACAATCGTTATCTGTAAATACAAATATGACATCTTTATCGGGTGATTGTTTTTATAATTATCCAGATATTAGAGGAAGATATGGGATGGAAGTATGTGATTTAGCCGTATTAGATGGACCAACTACTGATGGGAGTACAGTTCTGTTTAACCCACCAAGAACAGGTAATTTATGGTACACCACAAAAGAAGATTTGGAGAGTAAAGGATGTTTTGAAAAAGGGGTTGATGTAAGAAAACTAGGATTAAATGAGTATGGTTGTAAGTGTTCACAATTTGGTATATATGCTGATGATGTTAATGATAAGGGTGGTGTAAAAGCGGGATACCCAACAACCATAGATGTTGCACAAATGTATAATTATGTTAAAAATCCTCGACATTTTGTTGATGATGAATATAAAGTTGGTGACTTTACTGGTGAAGGTGATATAAATTGTGATGATTTTTGTTGGGTAGTTGCTTGTTACGAAAAAGGAGTTTCAGAAAGTAACAGTGGCCTGGGTGGTGAGGTAACAACTTCTAATAAAAAGAAATTTACACAGATGATGTTAAGTTTGGGGTGTAAATGTAGTGGGTTCACGCCTAAACCTCCACAAACACAAACATTCATATGTCCAGCTAATAAACAAGTTTACCCACTCACACCACATAATAAAAATTTATGTGAAAGATTAATGAGTAGTAAAAATAAGAAAAAACAGAGTAAAAATGTTTCATATGGTAGAAAAGGCAAGAATAACTCAACATTAATGAGATATTAAACTTTATTTACTAATGAAAACTAATAATTATAATAATTATATAATAATAACAATATAAATTATGGGATTTGTATCATCAGCATCTTCGGTTTATCTAGACGTACAATTGACTAATTATGGTCGAGGCGTTGTATTAAGTGGAGATTTAAAAACAAGAATATCTAAATTTGGTTTATCAGATAGTGATATTGATTATAGGTTACCTAGTAATACGGGACACACTACAGCATCACAAGGAGGTTTAATTCCAGATGTGAGTGGTAATCACGTAGATTGTGCAAGCGGTATAAATGATGGATTTAAATGTTCATCAAACATACATCAAACTTTGACAGCTATTGATAAAGGTAAAGAAGACGTACAGGTTGTAGTAGGTATCGATAAAGACCTAACAGGAAATAAAACCTACTACTCAAATGTAGAAGTAGAGGTTTACATGCATGATTATTATGCATTATGTAAACTTTTATCACATATATACGCAGAAGACCATAAGTTATTGTACGGTAGTTTAAACGGGGGAGCGTCCTCAACATATACAGAATTTAATAAAACTTTTTTAACTTCATTCAGTAGTAATAGCTCAATTTCCGCGGGAGTGTGGGATAGTAAAACAATAAAATCATCATTCGAATTACTTAATAATAGAGGTAGGGGCCAATTTATAGATTTTTGGGATTGTGTGAATGTTAATTACCCAAATTTAGGTAGGGTAGAAGAAGAGATACACATTACTTCTTCAGAGCAAATCTATATGAATAATGCAGCTGCTGTAACGGGTAGACTTTCATTAAGAAGTGCAAATGGAACTAATTATGACACTGTTCAAAAAACTTACGATACAGGACTACAAACATTAAAAGGTAATACTATAGGAGTGTCAACGTCACCATTTACTTTAGCTTTTTCTAGTGGAGAAAAAAATACTAAAAAAGGAGCGGGACCCGGAGGTATAGGGTTTACCACAACTGAATTTGGTTATCTGGTATTAGGTGGGGGAGCTAGTTGGGGAAGTAATTCTTCAGCGAATTCGGGATACAAATATTATCCTTCAGTATTTTCAGATTATTCTTCCGACATTAATTATGATAAAACAAAATATTTCTTAGGTTTTGTTCATCCAGTTGAGTTTGAAAATGCACCAGAACTAGACGCTATTGTAAGTACACAAGGTGGTGGAAAAATAAATGTAAAAGGATATGATGTACAAGATACACAAACTAACGAAACATATAGTCAAGTAAAAACAGTATTACCATCTTTAAAATATGCCACAACTAAACCACCGATGGCACCAAACATAGGTGGAAAAACTTCTGACCAGATAGATAAAATGTCAAATCTATATCAACAATCTTATGATAATTCTAATATGGGTAAATATTATTCTAATTTTTATTATCCTATAAAACAAAATAGAGCAGATGAGATAAAAGAATTAATAAAAACTGGAATGAATAGTAAAGTCCCACAATATCATCAATCAACATTTACAGACCACCCTACAGATACTTTTGCATTATTAGGTACTAATTTTGAATACACTAATGGGACCAAAGGTACTAATAAAATTGGTGTGGGCGGTGAAACGATACCTTCTGTGGAAAAATTATTCACTATAAACTCAACAGATGTTAAAAATGGTAAACACTACTATAATTGGTTTGGAAGAATGATGATAGAAGGTGACCAATTCTTTAGAGCTGTGGGTGATAATTACAATAACGGAAATAAGACCTTCCCAACACATGTAACACAATATAGTGCAAGAACAGGAACTGCTGGTAGTGCAGATGGCATAGACGACTTTAACATTAAAATCCCAATGGAATTTAAGATATATTCTGATGAAAATAGTAAAGCTCTTCCAGCTACCTGTAAAGTTACTTTAATTTATAATAAACGTGCAGCTAAACAAAGTATTGGTTACTCCGGGTTTAGTGATTTTGCAACAGGAGACCCACATGTTCCTTATTGGAGAGTATATGATAGAACTATACCTACAGGGGGGAGCACTTATAATGATAGAAAACCTAGGTTTTACGGAGAAAACGGTGAAACCATAAACGCTTACACTTCTGACCCAACGGATGTTACCACAGCTGGTAATGCTACAACCGGTAAGAGAATTTTTAGAAAAGTTCTGGCAGGTGGAACAGTTATAGAATAAAAAAATTTAATATGGCTTTAAATAGTAATAATCAGTTTGAGAACTTTATTAAAGGGGCACCTCTCACACATAGTACAAATACCCCTTTATCCTTATCCCATGTAAATCCTTATGACTATAAAGATGATGTGTCATTTGGTAGTAGGAAGAATGTAGGTGCATACGCTGGTGAAAGACTATGTTGGAAACAAAGTTCTAATTATACTTCTTTGGAAACAAATGATATGAGACATAGTAAATTATTTTTTGTACTAACAGGAGATATTTTGGATGCGCCAGACAATTTTAAAACAAATCAATCAGATAATAGTAATAACAACGGATTTCATCCAGGAACCGTGTTAGGACTTACCTTTACCGGAAGGGACACATTAAGATATGTTCCATCCATTAACCCAGAAGTAGATAAATTTAGTTAACCATGCCAATACTTAAAACAATACCAAACAGTGCTAAGAAAATAGAAAATAATGTTGTACCATTTAGTGGAAACGGATATACAACTGTTAGCGGCGATAACCTTACATTTACCACTATACAAAGAAGCCCAGATAATGGAAGACAATTTTCTAATCTATATAGTTCCTTTAAATTGCCAGTAACTAGTAATAGTGGAAATACGTGGCCGTCAATACCAAATAATTCATATTTCAGTGGATTAAACCAAAGTGAAGCTATCGTTATTAAAATAGCAAAAGATACTTACGGAGAGTTAATTGACGGAAGAACAATACACCTAGTAGTACCAACAGGATATACTAATGGGGCAGCAGCAAATGGAGCTTCAGGTGGTACGATAGACATTTATAGTAGTTATATTAATGAAGCAAATTGGTCTTCAGACAACCATCCATACCCTGCGGGATTTGGTCATTCTGTAAACCCAACCACTGTTGACGTAGCTAAACCTAGTACAAATATAGCCTTTTTATTCACCGATAGTGTTACCAATAATGACGGTGATTATACCACACCATCAAATAGTTGTTGTAGTAATTGGAGTGATGGATTCCCAACTACATGGTCTTATGCCGCAGGTACTGAACCAGCAGACCCACCAGTAGGTTATGAAAACGGGAACACCAACTACTATAATATGAATATTAATGCGTCTACTAGAAAACCACCAGTTAATATTACAGAAAATGGTGATAAACCAGTAGGGATTGCTTATTTAGATAAAGGATTTTTAGTTATAACTGACCCAGATATCGTTGAATGGTTCTTCTTCTCTGGAGCATCAAGTGGTGCTACAGGTTATCCATATGGTTCACAGGGAGAAGGTTCTTATACTGGTATGACACAGGTTACTTATACTTCATCTACTTCAGCTAGATGTGAATTTTTTACATTTGAAAAAGAGTGGATGTTAAGTGTAGATTGTGTTGCTAATAATGGTGAATTTTTTGTTACTGAAAATGTAACCGCGTCACCGGAAATACAAAATGGAGCGGGAGGAGCTTTGACGCCTGTTCCTGGTGTTTATAGTCTTACGGGAGGAACACAAGATTATAGTTCTTATATTACTGAAGTGGGGCTATACGATTCACAAGATAATTTAGTAGCGGTGGCAAAACCAGACCGACCAATTGCAAAAGCATCAAATACAACTCAAACCTTTACTTTAAAGTTTAAATACTAGATATTTTGTCTATGACAAAAGTAAAAAACACACCTAAAGTATTAGGTCTTGACATATCAACAAAAACAATAGGGTGGGCATTATTTGATTATGCAACACAAGAACTATTGGAATTAACACATTTTTCACCAAAACTAAAGCCATTACCAGAGTCTAAAGTAGAACAATTACTACTAAAATCAGAATCTTTTAAAGAAATAATAGAAAAATATAAAGGAATTGGGATTACGAAAGTTATAATAGAAGAACCTTTATTAAACTCTAATAACATATATACAGTATCTACATTAATGAGGTATAATGCTTTTATTATGAAAAGTATTCACGATATCCTAGGAATAGTACCAGATTTAATTTCAACGTATGAGTCTAGAAAGTTTGCTTTTAGTGAATTATTTGTTGAAAACAAAAAAGGAAAAAAAGTTTTATTTGGTGGCTATGAAAAAGGGTGTGATAAAAAACATATTATTTGGCAAAAAGTTTCCGACCAACAACCCCACATAGATTGGACTTATACAAGAAATAATACACTTAAAAAAGAAAATTTTGATATGACTGATGCATATGCTTGTGTATTAGGTTATATGAAAAAAAATAAACTTTGGTAATTGAAAACTAATAGATTCTTTATTAACTTTATATTATGAAAGAATCTGAACTCATAGTTGACTTATTAACAGAAATTTTAGGAGACCCACATAACCATTATTATAATAATGGGCAGATATCATTTGATTGTCCGGTATGTTCTGATATAAAAGGTTTAGATAGAGGTGATGGTAAAGGAAATTTAGAAGTTAATTATTTGAAGGGGGTCTACAAATGTTGGTCTTGTTCTGAGACACACGAAACTCACGGTTATCTAAATAAGTTATTTTGGAAATGGGGAAATAAGAAACAAAGACAAACTTGGAAACTTATTAGTCCAGAAGAATTTAAACCAAAAACTAAAACTTACGATAAGATTGTATTACCAGACGATTATATATCGTTTGAAAAAGGAAATAAATTAACTATACCATATAGAGAGGCTATAAATTATTTATTAAAGAGAAATGTAACACGTGAAATGATGATTAAACATTCTATGGGGTATACAACCCAGGGAGAATATAGAGGAAGAATAATAATACCTTCTTTTGATGAAAACGATAAAATTAATTATTTTGTTTCTAGGTCATACATAAACCATAAAGTGAAATATAAAAACCCAGAATACCCAAAAGAAGAAATTATTTTTAATCAATCTAAAATAGATTGGGAAAAAGACGTTTATTTAGTAGAAGGGGTGTTTGATATGTTATTTTTAGATAATGCCATACCAATACTAGGTAAGAGTGTTTCAGATAAATTATGGGAAACTCTTTATGATAAATGTAAAATGAATGTAATTATTTGTCTTGATGGTGACGCTTGGGAAGATTCACAAAAATTATATAGAAAATTAGATGGTGGAAAACTTAACCGTAAAGTAAGACTAATAAAAATGCCTAAAGATAAAGATGTTGCTGATTTGAATGGGGTAGAGGGGTTACAAGAAATTACCTTACTTTAATAGATTTTTTGATAAAATATTAGTAACTTCTTCTTTAAAATCATGACATTTAAAAACTTCATACTTATCATTTTTCTCATTAATCCAAACAATATAAGAATCACCTAGTTTAAGATTTGTATTCCTCTCAACTATATACTTGTATGTTGAAAGTTGTAGAGAGTAGGTGTTAAGTTCACAAACATCTAAATGATTAATAGGGGCTTTAAATTGTTGCCACTTATTATTTTTCTTTATCTGCTTATTAGTTTTCCAATCCCATATCTCTAATTTACCAGACTTCTCATTCCAAAACAATTGGTCAATCATACCACATAAACCTAGTTGTTCGTCTCCCACAACCACCTCAGCTCTAACAGGTATTAGTTTACCATAAGAATCGTCGTAAAACTTCTTAAACAACTCTATAATAGTTTTAACGGCGGCTCTACACTCTAGCATGTTTTCTGTACTACCTAAAACTTCGGTCATTTCTTCTTCTGGAAACGGAAATACTTTATTAAATAAGTAACTTTCTGCAAAAGCGTGGAAAGCAGAACCTTTTTGTGTGGAAAAATCAGCTTTATACTTCCACTCTTTAAGTATTTCTTCTTTTAAAATTCCCCGCTCATTTGCTTTTTTCTCTGACCAGTAGTCACTATCAAAAGGTTGTTTATATTTTCCAATAAGTTGGGTGACAGATGACATTTTTTTATCATTAAGATAATACTTGTGTTCTTTGTCATGAAATTTTATGTTATTAAATTTTGCTAATTCTCTTGTAATTTCCATATTTTAAGTATAAGTAAAAAATAATTAAGGAAAAGGGTTAGATTAAACCCATTGCTTTTTTAACATAATACGCCTCTAAACCAGTTCTCCCACCGATACTCCAGTAATCAATATCCTCAGGGTCTACATTATATTGTTTATAATCATAGATAGTACCCATAGTACCATCGGGGAACTTAATCACCCACTCAACTTGTACTTTATTATCACCACTACCTTGGTCCCATGTAGGTGGACCAAAAACTTTTTCTATATCTTTTTTATAAATTCCATCAAGCTCACCAACTCTATGAGTACCACCAGCATTAAAATTACCAGTTTCAAATGGAAACGGTGAAGGGATTATTACTTCATTAAATTCGTGGTCTAAGTCATTATCCATATTTTTTTTAAATAAACTAAATACAAATTCTTTCTCATCTTCATTAAACCCATACAACCTATATACAGGTTCTATAATTTCCTTCATAACTTCTTTTTCCCACTCGTTTTTAGTTTTATCGTGATGTTGTAAGATAGTAGATATTTGAACAGGCATAAAAAACTCCATCTCATAACCTTCTTCCACCAACCAAGGAGCTCTTCCTACCATATCCTTTAACATTGTTCTTATTCTTCTTTCTTCAGCGTCTTTTTCTTTTAATTTTTCAGCTTGGTGTTCTGTAATCGTAATTTTCATTGAAGACTCTACAACTGGCTCTTCTTCATTTTCTGGTTCTATTGTAGGTATATTTAAAGTTGCTACAGGGTCATCAATAAAGAAATACCCCATACCAATAGGCAAGGAAACCTTATCTGTATATTTGTAACCAGTTCTATAGGTACCTTCTACTTCTTGTTGTTCAGCTGATACAATTGCTTGTCCATTTAAAGTACCGTAACCCACCCAATCTAGATTTTTTTGTTGTCTTACAGTTAATTTACCACCAGGAGAAATTCTATAACCACCACCTTCTTCTTTGGTTCTTAATGGGGTCACAGGAAAGTATTCTATTTTTGAAACCTTCTTAACCTGACAAGTATAGATATTACCACCTTTAGTAACAATTAAATCAATACCCAATAACATATCAATAGGGTCACCACCACCACCTTGATGAATAATTTCATAACCTTGTTGAGTTAATGCGTCAGCTACATATGCCTCCACTTGTTCCCCTTGTTCACTATAATATGTTGCCCATTTATCATATTCTGTATCATCCTTTAAAAAAGCATCAAATATAACCCCAGATTCATAAGTCATTAACTCTTCAACCACTTTGAGTAATGTTGTTTGATTATTCATCTTTAACTCTTCCACAATCTGTTTTAGAATGTCGTTACCATAATATTCTATAATAATATCTGTTATGAACTTAGAAGCGTCCGCGTAATTACCATCTAGTTTATTTACACTTAACCAGTGTTTAACGTCATTATCGTCAAAGTCATATAGGAATGCTTGGTCTTTTAGTCTATCTTTAAATTCTGTAGGGGTTCCCCATACTCTCTTATACATTTTACCAGCAACTAAGTCATCTAGATGTGCAGGCCATACATATTTTTTATTTGGGTTTATAGCTTCTAATTTATCTAACACATCATGAACTCTTTTTATTTCTTCTTCACCTACAGCATCTATCCACTTCTCTCTTTTATGTTGTACTATAGCACTAACTAGAGGAAACATAACTTTTTGTTTATACTGTTTTTTATAAGCATTAGTTTGTAATTCCATACATAATTCAAACGCAGGACGCATTTTATCAGGCATAATCTCTGCTTCACCATATTGTTTACCAACCCTACCCATACGTCTATTTGATGGGCTATCTATATAAAGTTTGGGCTCAATATCACTATAATAAGCTTTACAAGCTTTAGGTATTTGAGGGGCAGCATGTTCTTCTAGTACCGAGAGTGAGTTTAGTTGTTTTTGATTTAGGATAATCTTCATACTAATAAATATTTGAAAGATGTATTAATTTTACTATAATTATAACATGATAAAAACTATTGTACATTATTCGGACTTACATCTTAAACTATATAAACATCACCAACGAGATAAAAATATATTAAAGACCGCGTTAAATGAATGGAAGGAGATAAAACCAGATAGAATTGTGTTTACCGGAGACCTAGTTCATTCAAAAAATCAAATGACACCAGAGTTAATAAGATTACTAAGTTGGTGGATGACAGAGACATCTAAAATATGTCCTACTGTATACCTAATAGGTAATCATGACTTTTTAGAAAATAATCAAGATAGGTTAGATGCTATAACCCCAATAGTTGAAAATTTAAATAATCCTAATATTACTTACTATAAAGATAAAGGATGTTATAATGACGATAATGTGTTATGGTGTGTTTATTCTTTAGTACAGGATAATGAAAAACCTGAAATACCTACTACCGATAAAATTAAAATAGGTTTATTTCATGGTGCTATTGTAGGTTTAAAAACAGACATTGGTTTTGAGTTTGAAGATGGTTATGATACGGAAATATTTGATGGTTGTGATATAGTTTTAGCCGGAGATATACACAAAAGACAGATTTTTGACATACCAAACGGCAATAAAGCTTATATGGTTGGGTCAACAATTTGTCAAAATTATGGTGAAAATATAAAAAATCACGGATATGGTGTTTTAAATACGGAGGATTTTTCATATACTTTTAGAGACTTAGAAAACCCACAACCATTTCTAAGTTTTAAAATAACAGATATAACAGATATAGAAAAAGAAAAAGAAATTTTAGTAAATGATTGAAATACCTAGTAATTTAAAAGAAAATATTGAAGCTTATTGTAAACTTAACGAAGTGGAAGATGTTAATGACTTTGTTATAAAGTGTGCAAAAGACGGACTAACATTAGACAAATATGGTGTAGCACCTTTTCTACCAAAATCACAAATACAAGAAGTTCCTGTTGAAAAAGAAATTGTAAAGGAGGTTATTAAAGAGATTCCTGTTGAAAAAGAAATTATTGTAGAAAAGATTATAACAAAAGAGGTAAAGGACAAACACCTAATAGAAGAGTTAGAAAAACTTAAAAAAGAACTAAAAGAAAAAAATATGATAATACAAGAACAAAAAATGAAGATGGAAGAAATGGAAGATGTACTAGAACACTTCAAAAACGTTACAGTTAATAGAAGAGCAAAGTACCTAAAAACGTCTAACTTAAATGACACTTATATAGAATAATTATGGAAACACTTATTTGGATTTTAGCAGCATACGGAATGTCCCAAATCATAGTATTTGGTAGCATATTCCAAAACTTAAGAGATTGGGTAATTAGAAATTCTACTTTTTTTGGGGATTTAGTACAGTGTATGATGTGTACCTCCACATGGGTCGGATTCTTTTTTTCATTAGCGTTCTTCTCACCCACCGCAACTTTAATTACCATTCCATATACAAATATATTTTTTGATGGGATGTTGGCAAGTGGTTCAGTATGGGCAATTAACGCAATTATAGAATGGTTTGAAAAAAACTCACCTGACGATGACTAATAGAAAGTACCTACCAACACTATCAGAGTTAATAGATAGATTATCTATTGCTCAATTAAAAGAAGTATTTATTCCGGAGCATAAAGATGAATATGCTAAAGAAATAGAAGACATAATGCATGATATAGGATTAGAAGGACAAGATGCAGAACTTATGAGAGCGGTAATAGTGTTAGCTCAAATGAATTTACATATTTGGCATAATGAATCAAATTATCGTAAAGGAATTAAAGATGGAAATAATCTTGAGTTAACTCATGGATTGAATGGTATTAGAAATACCGCAAAAAATATGATTCAAGAAAAAGTAGGTGGAAGAAAGGATTACAAAATAGATTGTTTAGCAGCAGATTTTAAAGATTGGGAGATATCATGGAAGAAAAAATAATTTGGACAAATGGTTGTTTTGATATCCTACATGTAGGTCATATAGAATTATTTAAATATGCCAAGTCAATGGGATTTACATTGTATGTAGGTATTGATTCAGATGAAAAGGTAAAAAAAGATAAAGGGAAAGATAGGCCTTTTAATAAATTATCTGACAGAATTAAAGTTTTAGAATCTATAAAATATATTGACAAGGTAATTTCTTTTGATAGTACAGAAGGTTTAGAAGCTTTAGTAAAAAAATATAAACCACACGTTTTAATAGTGGGGTCTGACTGGAAAAATAAAACAGTAGTAGGTGAAGAACACGCACAACACATTAGATTCTTTGACAGAATAGAGGGACACTCAACAACAAATATTTTAGAATGGAAACAGATAAATTAGAAAACCCTTTTGTTAGAGTAATATGGGAAGATATTCCTGGGAATTTCACTAAAGAAAGACTCCGCAGAGTAAAAGCATACTTTCAAAAAAAATATAATTCAAAAAATGTTACAGTAGTAACAAAGTCTCAGTCTGTAGATGGGGAAGAACTTAAATTAGGTTTAGATACTAATATAATGGACTCTAATTACCAGAAAACATTACTTAAAGAGTTCATAAAGAATGAAAAAATGGATGTTAAATGGGCAAACCTATCAAAACTAGATGATAAGGTTAACACTAAACTAGATGAGATAGGTAAACTTCACAACGTCTACCGAGCTTTAAAAATAAAGAAAATAACGTTCTCAAACTTCCTATCTTTTGGTGATAACAATTATTTAGAATTTGATAATCTTAGTGGGATTACTGTTATAGACTCTGACCCACCAAATTACGGAGGTAAGACGGTATTAGCGGTAGACTTATTACTATTTTTATTTTTTAACTCAACAACTAAAACAACAAGAGCCGAGGAAATTTTTAATAAATTTAGAGATAAAAATGAAGTATCTGTACAAGGTGATGTTGAAATTGATGGGGACAATTATGTTATTTTAAGAAAAATAATTAGAAAAAAAACAAAAAGGGGCGATTGGAGTGTAAAAACTAGTTTAGATTTCTTTAAAAAACTTAAAGATGGTAGTTTACAAAATTTCACAGGAGAACAAAGAAGAGAAACGGAAAAATTTATAAAAGAAGCTATAGGTAATGTTGATGATTTTCTATTAACTATTTTAACTACAGGTTCTAATCTAGAATCTTTAATTGAAGCGAAAGCAACTGAGAGAGGTAATGTTTTTTACAGATTTATTGGGCTAGAACTGTTAAGGGAAAAAGAAAAAGTATGTAAAAACCTATATAATGTATGGTCAAAAACCCTAACATCTAATACCCACGATATTGAAACACTTAAACAAGAAAGTGAAAAATTAAAAATTGAAATAGATGATAATTTAGAAATGATAAATACGATAGACCAAACATTACAAAAGCTTACTAAAGATGTGGATAGATTAGAAGAAGAAAAAGAGAATGTCTTATCTTCTAAGTATTCTGATATAGATGAAGACGTTGTAAAGTTGGACTACAATTCTATAGTACAAGAAATTGAAAGATTAGACGGACTTATAGATAATAAGAAAGAGGAAAGGAACCTTATAACAGTTAAAGAACCCACAACCTATATAGACACATTAGAGTTAGAACAAAAAAGAGATTTACTGAATAATAAAAAACTTGAAGTAGGAATCTTCAGCAATGAAATAAAATCCAAACAAAAGAATGTAGTAGAGTTACAAAATTCTGAAATATGCCCGTTATGTAAGAGAGATTTAGAAGATGTAGACCACACAAAAGAAATAGTTAAATTAGAGAATGAAGTAGAAAAGGACCAACTTAAACTAGAAAAAATTAAAATAGAATTAGAAAGTGACAATTCTAAATTAAAAATATTAGAAACATTAAAAGAGGAATTAGACTCATACGATAAAAATAAATTAATAAAAGAAAAAAAAGCTTTAGAAATAGAATCCCTACAAAATACACGTAAAGATAAAAAAACACTAACTTTAAAATACGAATCAAACCAAAATAAGATAGAACATAATAAGAAGGTAGAAATAGATAAGTTAAGGATTCAATCTAAACTAGACATAACTAAAGTAGATAAAAATACTAGTTTCGATAATAAAAACACTATCCAGATTAAACAAGAACATAGTAAAAGAACCTTAAAAGAAAATTTACATAAAATAGAAGTTATAAAAAAAGAAGAACAAATACAAAAAATATTCAAAACTTACTTAACAGCTTTTGGTAAGAATGGAATACCTAAGGTTATTCTAAAGAGTTTAATGCCTGTTATAAATAATGAGTTAAGTCATCTATTGTCTGAAGATTCTACATTTGACCTAGAAGTGAAAGTGAATGAGAAAAATGAAATAGACTTTTTGATGATAGATAAAGAAACACACATTTCTAAACCATTAGCAGCTGGTTCTGGGTATGAGAAGACTATATCTTCTTTAGCTTTAAGAGCAATACTTAGTAAATTTTCTTCTTTACCAAAACCTAATGTTACTGTATTTGACGAAGTATTTGGTAAAGTTTCTCATGAAAATTTACATTTAGTAAAAGATTTCTTTTTAAAGTTAAAGGAGTATTTTGATTGTGTATTTTTAATAACACATAATCCTTTAGTTACAGAATGGGGTGATAATTTAATTACAGTTAAAAAGAATAATAATGTTTCTAAAATATAATACTTATTAATATGGGTAATACAAGAGTTAAAAAATATTTACTTTTTATGTTTGGGGCCTGGATTAGGTTAGAAGATAATATAGAACTTTATGAACACATTAAAGATGTTCTAGAAAGTGTTTTAGCAACACCAGAATTATCTTTTGTAACTGGGGAACACACATTGATAGCTTGTATAGAGTCTACGTCTTCTTTTAATGAAATAAAAGATTTATTAGACGAATTTTTAAAAGCAGAAATACCTGCTTATTTTTTAATGCCTAAACCTAGAAATTTAGGATATAGATTAAACCCTTTATTGGAACAACATTTATTTAGTAAAAATAAACTTAAAGATTTTGACGCACCACCCCCAGAGATGATAAAAGAATTGATGGAGTATTTTAAAAAAAGAGCTATGGACAATTTAGATTTTTTTGAAAACAAGATGGACCTAGAGTTTATGGAAACGTTTATAAAACCAAATAGAACTGCCAGTAACCACACTAAAATAGATGAAAACCTTGACATTGACGCAATATTAGATAAAATTAATGAAAGAGGGTTAGAAAGCTTAACAATAAATGAAAAAAATTTTTTAGACAAACAAAAAAATGACGAAGATAACACTATATACTGAACCAGAATGTCCAGACTGTACAGACCTTAAAAAAAGATTAAAAGAATCGAATATAGATTTTGAAAATAAAGATTTATATGAAAAAAGTGATAACCTAATGAACCAACATCCTAATAAGTGGGAACATAAAGACTTGGTAGACGACTATCAACTACCACCTTGGGTACCTATCGCTATATTAGATAAAGGTGAAAAATACCCATTAAATTTTGTATGTTCTAGTACAAAAACAGGGACGAAGGGGAATATACATATAGCTGAAACTACAGAGTTAATGGAAAAAAAGATAAAAGAGTTGTTATAGTAATATATTTTTATTATATTTGTAGTAAGATATATTTATTAATTAAACAATAATACTATGAAAAACATACTTTTAATTTTAGCACTATTCCTATCAAGTTGTTACATTTATGAAGGAACCTACACCACCACACCAACCTATAATAGTACCGAAACAGAACAAGATTACTGGTTAGTTACCTATGTCCCGACAATCGGACTTTATTACTATAATGATTTACCTTATTGGGGATATTATGAGGGGTACTATTATTACTATGGTTATAGACATTATTATCCTTGGTGGTATTATTACAATATAATACCTTCATATAATTATCATGTCCATACTCATGTTCATTGTCACTTAGGTCACAGAAATTATGTAGAAAGACCAACTAATGGTAGAAGGTTTGATAATAAAAATTATAAAAGTTATAATGTAAGCACTTCAAATAATAATGGATTTGTTACGGTTAAAAATCATTCTAATGTACCTACAAAATGGAGAACACAAACTGAATACCTACCAAAAGTAAAGATACACGTTAATAGGAATAAGAATACCATAACTATTCCTACAAACAGGAATAACGTAATAATCAAAGAAACCAACACAAATCGTTCTAATACAAATATCAAAATAAATAGAAATAATAGTAACAAAACTAACAATAAAACGTTTAATAGTAAGAGTAATAAGACAAACATTAGAAAGAACACCAAAAAACCAAGATAACGCCTGACATATTGTCACATCACCTACTAATGGTACACTAATTGTATAAAATACTTGTGTGTACCATTTTTTTTACTTAATTTTGCACCTAACCTAATAAAACCTAAAAATATGATTAATAGACAAGCATTTATAAAACAAGACGAAATTACACATTACCTAAGAGACGTTAGAAAAATAGATGTAATGACCCCACTGAGGGAAAAAGAGTTAGCAAAGAAGATATTGAACCCATCTACTAGTGAAATAGAAATAAGAAAAATTGAAAAGGAGTTGGTTGAAGGCAATTTAAGGTTTGTGATAAGTGTTGCAAAAAATTATCAAGGACAAGGTATTGATTTAGCGGATTTAATTGCTGAAGGTAATTATGGACTTTTAAAAGCTATTAAAAGTTTTGATTGGAAAAAAGGGTATAGATTTATATCATACGCGGTATGGTGGGTTAAACAATCTATATTACAATGTTTAAATGAAAACGCTAGAACTATTAGATTACCAGTTAATATAGTACAAGAGTTACAGAAACAAAAGAAAAAAATAGGTAAAGAAATAACAGAATTAGATAGTAAATTAGCACAATTACCTACGACCATTAATTACGATAAACCTATAAATGAAGAGGGAGACACCCTTATACAAATTTTACAAGACGGTGATGCACTTATGCCTGACCATCTTTTTGATGATGAGTGTAATATTAAAACAGAGTTAAATAAAATAATGTCATGTTTGGATGCACGAGAAAAAGAAATAATTGAGAGATATTATGGTTTGGGGTATACACCACATACTTTACAGGAAATTGGTGATATTTTTAGACTAACGAAAGAAAGGGTTAGACAAATTAAAGAGAAATCCTTAAGAAAATTACGAAATGATAGTTATTCTTTACTTGACTACTTAACTAACTAATATTTATATCATATAGATTATGATATGAAAAAATATTTATTTCCTTTAATTATCGCTTTATCAGCATTGGCCGTATCTGGTTCAGCTGCATTTTATTCAGTATTCGGATTAAGTAAACTATTTGCCGGAGCAGCGACACAAGTAATAATAATGGCAGGTTCACTAGAATTTGCTAAACTTGTAGTAGCATCCCTCCTATATCAATACTGGAGGACCATAAACAAAATGTTAAAAGGTTATCTCATGATAGCCTGTTTTGTTTTAATGGTTATAACATCAGGAGGTATTTATGGATTCTTATCTGGAGCATATCAATCAACAGCAACCCAATCAGAACTACTTGACAAATCACTTTTAATTCTTGAACAGAAACAAGTTAGGTTTGAAGAAACAAAAGAAGACTTAAACATTGAGAAAACACAACTTAACAAATCAATTTCTGATTTAAGAGTATCACTTTCAAATCCAACATCAGTTTCGTGGTACGACAAAGAAGCTGAACAAGTAATCACAACAACATCTAGCTCAGCAAGAAGAGCATTACAATCAGAACTAAAAACAACAATTGCAGATAGAGATAATATCAATATTAAAATAGAAGCTGTAATGGATTCTATTAATAAAACTGATATAGCATTATTAGATAAAGAAATATCTAATGAAGATGAAAGAGAGTTAGGTCCGTTAAAATATCTAGCAGAAACAACAGGACAGGATATGGGAGTTGTTGTTAACTGGTTCTTATTACTTATTGTATTTGTATTTGACCCACTCGCTATAGCACTTGTTGTAGCCGCAAATATGGCATTTGCTCAAATAAAAAGAAAAGAACCTGAGGTAGTAATGTCTGTTCCAGAAGGAATGGAATTCAATAAACCATACCCTATACCAAATATAAAACCTACTAATAATGTAGAACCAATCGATGAGGACTACTTTACGGATTTAGAGGATTATATTAAGTTTAACACAGAAGAAGCAATAGATAATTTAACGTACCCTAAATTTGTTGAGAAACACTACCCAAAAGTAGAAAAAAATATACCAACACATAACCCACAAACAGGAGAACTAAATCCACATTATAAAGAATTAACTGGTGAAGAAAATCCGTTACAGGAAGATGTTGTTGGTCAGAATGGTAATGATGGACTACATTATGGTGATAAAGATGAGACTAAAGAAATAAATTTAATAACCACAACTGATGACTTAACTGAAGAAGAGATTGTAGAGTTAAGTAGGGAAATAGCAAAGACAGAGACGCCAGAAAAATTAGAACCCGTAAAACCAACCGAAAAAGACCTTGAGAAATTATCTAAAGTTCTTAATATTAAGTATAATGATGATGATGTTCCTTTAGATAGGTTAACGGACACAACTCAGACATTAATAACTAAAGTTATGGATAAAGATGATGAAAAACAAAACAGTGGGGATACCATCACATACAAAGGCAGAAAATAATAAACAAATATTATTATGTAATACTAATAGAAAATTAGATGATTATCTTAATTCTCTAAAGTATAGAAAAAACGGTAAATATACCAAAATACCCAACTACCTAATAGATAAAAGTGGGAAAGTCCATAATTTAAATAATGAAGACATTACAGATAAGTATCTTACTGGTTATCATGAGGAGACTGTTAGTGTTATTGTTATATGTTTAGAAAATAGAGGGTGGCTGACAAGAAGAAGTAAAGATGGTTTGTATGTTGATTGGTTGGGTGATATTTATAGTAGTAAGGTTTTTGAAAAAAAGTGGAGAGGTAAGAGATTTTGGGATATTTATACTAAAGAACAGACTGATTCGACTACTGCTTTGATTGATAAATTATGTGAAGTTAATGATATATCTAGAGAATTTATAGGACATAATGTTTTGATTGATGGTATAGAGAATTTTAATGGTGTAGTTAATAGAAGTAATTATAACGAGTATTGGACAGACCTTAGTCCGTCTTTTAAATTTGATGAATTATGAGAAAAACAAAAAGAAATATTAAAGATTATGCTGATTATGGAAATAGTCAGTATGATGAAATGAAATCATTACTCAGTAAGTCTAGGAAACTTTTCGAACAAGTTGAGGATGAACAATTAACAATAGACTTAGATAGGGATAAAGAAAAAACCAAGGAGTATACAATCTCTAGTGGTAAAATGGTGATACATAGCTATGAATCGTCAGACCTAGTTCTATCATCAGACGAAAAAACCACATACCAAGAAACAATGGACGATTTTGTTGAACAAGTATCAGATTTAGTAGACTACGGTTCTCTTAATTTGTATGAGAATAATGTTGAATGGTCTGGTAAGTTAGTTAAATTCGATACTGAATTCTTCTATAGTGTAGGTGAAAAAAACGGAGTATACATCATAGGAAGTATGATTAAAATAGATGAGGAATTTATGGAGATGATTAATAAATTGAAAGATTACTATCAAGTATTTTCAGCAAAATGGGCAGGAATACTAGCAGATAGAAAATCAACTAAAACAACAGAAACAGAGTAATTATGGAATTTTTAAAAAAATCGTGGAAATGGATAGCAGGTGTTATAGGGTTCTTTATTGGGCTTGTATGGTTTATGAATGCTAATTCTAATAGAAAGGTCAAGAAGATTAAAAAGAATATTAAGGGTAACGAAAAAAAGACTAAACAGGTTGACAAAAAAATAGAAAATATTAAAAAACAAAAGAAAGTAACTAAAAGTAAGATTGCTGAAACTAATAAAGAATTAAAGAATCTTAAAAAGAAAAAACCAGTAGTTAAAAAGAAGAAAGCTAATAAAGCAGCACAAGACTTAAAAAATAGACTAAAATAAATAATTATGACACATTTAAACGAACAATTAGATAGGAGTAAACAACTAATGGGCCTTATCACAGAAGCTTATGGTGGTGGTAGAATTATGGAAGGTGATATCCCATGTGATATATGGTGTAAGATAAAGGTAGCTAAAAGAGGGTCCAGAGGTGATGTGGTTAAAATGATACAAAATGTTTTAGCTGGTGGATGTGGAGATTACGGACCATATAACCCAGAAAAATTGGGTGGAGGACTTAACGAAGGATGTGCAGAAAACTGGACAGATTGTGATGGTAAATTTGGACCGGAGACAGAAAAAGCAGTAAAAGAATTCCAAGGAGAAGGTGGACTAACTCTAGATGTAGATGGTAAAGTAGGATTTAACACTCTTAGTGCACTTTGTAAGGTGTGTTACGGTGCTGGAAGTCCTAAGGACTCAGCAGAGTATATTTTATGTCAGAAAGAATGTGATTGTAAACAACAACAAGGGACTGATGATGGTGGAGAGATTATAGATGTAATAGATGGTGACGATTGGTTTATAGATATAGATATTTCACCCGAATACGGTAATGATTGTGATAGAATTAAAGCTTGTCTTAAATACGCTATTAATCAGAGAGGGGAACACTGGTATCACTTTAAAGAATGTATGACAAAAAAGGGGGTAGGAGAGAAGATAGAAGGGTGTGAAGCAAGATGTACACAAGGATGTCCAGAAGACCCACCAGCAGGAACACCTGTAACTGCAGTAATGAGTTGGTGTTGGGATGGTGAGAAATGTAAAACATTATCATGGGGTGGAGGACCATGGTACAGTCAAGAAGATTGTGAAAAATGTAATTGTAAACAAAGATTCAAATGAAAAAACTAATATTAATATTATTATTGCTTACACCAGTATGGGTTTTAGGTCAAACAACGTTCACGGATAAGGAAGTCGTTAAGATGGATTCTCTATTCCAAGTATATGAACAAAATGATAGTTTACAGAAAATACAGATTAATTTATTAAATACCCAAATCACAAATTATAAGACATTACACGTACAAGATAGTTTACAGATAGCTTTTATGGGTGAGAAGACAGACCTACTAAATCAAAGAATAGATTTATATATGGATTTAACTAAAGAATTGAGACCTAAATGGTATAATAAACCCGTAATACACTTCTTTTTAGGAGCAGCAACTATTGTTACATCTTCCTGGGTAATATCCAACGTTAAGTAATATTTATAATATATGGCATTAACTAGTACAGACAAACATCAGATTGGGGTAATCGCTCGAAAAGAAATAAAAGATTTCATGACTAAACCACAGTTTAAAAATGAAATCCAAAAACTAATTGCTGACGAAATAAAAAAAGGGAGGAATACTAGAAGTGAGATTGTTGATATAATAAGTAAAGTAACTTTAGAACTTTATAAAACATTCTGGTTTAGACGCAGTATGTGGCAATCAGAAATTAAAAGAGTTAGGTAATGGGTGAATGGAGAGATAAGTTCGACAAAGGAATGAAAAAAGCATTCCAAAAAGCTTCAATGCTTGATAACGCTCCTAGTCCAGTAGATTTTAAACAAATGTTAAAAAATAGTACAGACATAGAAAAAAAAGGAAAACAACATCCAGGTAAAACGTGTGATGAGGTACATCCAGGTAAAACTTGTGAAGAGTGGAGAAACACTAAAGAAGAGGACGTTGACGAAGCTACTGGTGCTGGTTCAGCTGGTGGTTTTGTAGCTCCATTATTTACTGAAAAGAAAAAAAAGAAAAAAGAGGAGGTTGGAGAAGCAACAGACGCATCAAGTTCAGGGCAATACTCGACACCTAAGATATGGGCAAAGAATGAAAAGAATTGGAGAGGAAAACAAAAAACACAATGGCCAGGAGGTAAGTTTGTAAAGGTTAAAGAAAAATGTAAAACATTCCCATATTGTAACCAAGGAGATATAAATGCTTTAGAATTAACAGAAAATAAAATAATTAAGAAGGCAATAGAAGAAATATCTAAAAAAACAGGTAAGGATAAAACCCATATAAAAAATCTAGTAGCCAAAGAAATAGAGGAAATCATAAGTAGAAGTTTTTATAAGTCACCAGTAACAGATAAAGATACTGGGATAGTAGGGGTTGGTAAGATGGATACACCTATAGGTAAGATGTACTCAATAGGAGGAAAAAAGAATTCTAAATAGAAATAAACGTATATTTATAATAAAAAGAAATTATGTCAATATTAGCAAAAAGTCCGGATTTAACAAAAATTATTAAGAAGGCTGTGGAAAGAATTGGTGAAGACCACGCTAAGTCTAGAGACCATAAACAAGATTATCATGGTATAACATTGAAAAATGAAGATTTGGTTATTGAAAAAGCTTTAAAAGAAGCTTCAGATGAAATGGCAGAAAAAATGGTGTTAGAAAATACAATTGATGGAATGATAAAAGAAACTATACTTAGAGAACAAGAAGATTATAGGAATATAGATTTAACATCTGCTCCTAATAAAAGATATGCTGACTTTAAATCATCAAATGCGTGGGACCAATTAGGACAATATTTAGCAAGTCAAACTCTTTGGGCAGATATAGATGATAACATTAAAGCATCTGCAGAAAGCATCGGATGGACTGAAGAATTGTGGAATGGTCCTGGACTAAAACAAGATATAGCTGAGTTAGAATCCGAACCAATATACGGATTATGGTTAGCTGGTTTTATAAATGATTCTGAGGATGGTAATGACTCTCAGTTAGTGCAGGCAGAAGCAACAATAGATGAATCTACCACTAATACCATTAAGAAAGTACTAAACAAGAAATTAAAAGATAAATTAGAAGAAAATGTAATGGCTGGAAAACGATTAAAGGGAGCAGCCACTATACCAGGTAAAGATGCTTATGAAAAATCAATAAAAAAATCTAAAAGTGAAACTGATGCCTACCATAAAGACACTAAAAAGAAGTTTAAAGACTATGATAGTTTTGAAGGGAATGAAAGTCCTGAGTTCCCACACCAAGAAGACTCAAAAACTAATGCAGATGGACAGTTTCAGTATTATAGAAATGATGATGAACAAGAAGAGTTTATTGATGTTAATAGAGGAATGGGATTACAAGATGCTGATGGGATTGAAAATCTAGCAAAGATATCTGATTATTTAGAAGGGTCTAGTGAAACAGGAAATGCACAAACTGATGATGATGGGGAAGCTCTAGGAAATGTTGTACCAAGTGACTTAGGAAAAAAGATGCAAAAAACCATGAAGCTAAAGAAAAAGAAATATTTGGATGACCTTAATACAATGAGTAATGATAAAAGATATTCACCAGACATCCAGAAAGTTAAAACTGTAAAAGAAGATGTGGTTAATGATATGAATAATATGAAAAAGCTATGGTCGTATAACAAAAAAACTCAGTAATCTATTTACGAGCCACCCTTTATAACTTACACTTAATGTTAGATATGGGAGAAAAAAGGCTATTTCCGGAACAATTTTTTAAATATGTGGTTAAACCTATAAATCGTGATGAGATGGCAATGTGGGTTAAGGCACATAATATTAATGCTCAAAAATCAGAACTTTTTCTTGATTATATAGATTCTCTACTTGGACTAATTAATGAAACTTTTTTAGGTGATGATGTTATGAGTGATGATAAAAGTAGATTAAATCATTTTAAGTGGTGTTGGAATAAAACAATAGATAATTTTAGAAAGGAGAATGTATACTTTAATAGAGAAGGTGAACACTATGAATATTTTTGGAATTTAGTTTACGAATCTTTTTATATAGATAAAAATAAAAGGGAAAGTGGTGAACTAGAAAAG
>Ga0209756_1001006_pt1 | contig 26579 bp, 25 predicted proteins | sample ETNvirenome_6_85_FD_184071 | JGI IMG/M metagenome (GOLD analysis project Ga0209756, IMG submission 184071) | Marine viral communities from the Pacific Ocean - ETNP_6_85 (SPAdes) (version 3) | ecosystem: Environmental > Aquatic > Marine > Oceanic | place: Pacific Ocean | collected 2013-06-19 | reverse complement strand
ATCTATCGATCCATCATTCAACATGCATGTAGTATGGGGGTGCCAAAAAGTTTCCACATTATCCCTAAGTCCAATACAATCACAAGTCGCCTTCGCAAAGAATATTCTTCTGTTAAACGACTCATAAAACCCTTGCGCCGTATAAAAACCGGACCACGATTCGTTAAAGGGAGTTCCTAAACTTAAAAACCAAGGATCAAAACAAAACTGTTTACCAAAATACTCAGAGTCTGGTCTGGTGTCGGTCCAACAGCAAGATCCTACAGTAATATCATCAGGATCCCCGCCATTTATATTGTTTCCGTCTTCATCATAAAGAGCATCACCAAATGCAAAACATAGACCAGTAGCGTCTGGGCCCCAGTCGCCAAGATCGAACCAAGGAGGAGTGTCTGCGCCCCAATCCCATTCTGGTGGAGTTTCGCCACCAATCCAAGCACCAATATTATCAAAACTTTGAGAATCAGATGGATGTCGTTCAAACAAATCAATTTCATATTTAAATTTGGTTCTGCCAACTACATATGCATCACTGGTAAAACCATGCGGGCTCATCATTCTTTTCCACACCGGCATACTACCATCAAGATCGCCGTAGCCATCATAGTAAACAAGTCCAGTTTTGTCCAGCAAACCTTCCCACTTATCAGAATCAAAGCCACCACCGTTCGGTAACCCCGCTATATCTTCAGGAGCCACTGATCTGGAACCAGTTATACCGGGCGCGGTAGAACCCGGGGTTCCATACCAAGCACCCCAAAGATTATACATAGGAGAACCTTCACACCACCAACCACGACAACCATTTTCAGCCAACTCGGCAAACCGAAATCCATATATGGGAATATCCATAAGGTCAGTCGCGCCTGCATTATATTTTGTTCCACCCGGATCATATTCTATACGTGTTGAATTGTAATAATAATCATTATCAGTTGGTCGTGTCGTAATAGTATATCCATAAACAATACCAGTTTGGCTTCCCAACTGTGCAGTATCGTTATCATACTCTTCATAGGCAAAAATTAATCCTTTGGGCCAGTATTTCGCATTGTAATGTCCGTGTTCACTAAAAAATCCTTGACCTTCGATCCCGGGGTTGTGGGGCCGGTAGTTCTGAATACCTGGCGACCACTCATCATAAAGTTCATGGGGGTGATTGCTGCCACGATGGTGGGGTGGCGGGGGTTCCCAATCCAAATTGAACCAGGTCCATTTGGCCAATTTGGGCCAAGCATCGTAACTAAAAGTAGACTCTAAAAATTCTTTCTCGGTATAAGCGCGAGGTGAATCTGGAGTGCCCAACCCGCTGTCTTGTTGCTCAGACCATACATCAGACATAATCGGAGCCGCGAATTTATCGTCTTGCTTGTACGGCGGCGGGGAGGTATGATCTGGGCCTTCCGCTTCCATTATATCGTCCCCCGAACCCAGTTCATCTAAACTCCTGGGAAGCAATCCACTCCGTGAAATGGTAACTGTTCCGGTGAAAGATGCTCTCCCAGGAATATAATTGTTTAATATATTATACCTATCCCGAGGTTCTTGAAAGTTAAAGTTTTTATCATGAACGGGATACGGACAGGTAGAACTCATCGAACCATCAGTTCTAGAACAACAAGGCAAAAAGTTAGTCCCTGCCTCTTTCTGATAATCGCTTCTATTGGCATATGCGTATGTAATAGGACTTAACGTATCGGTGCCCCCAACAACACCACCCATACCATTATAGTAAGTTTTCTTATTTGGATACTCCCCATACATTCTAGAAGCATTATCATGAAGATTCATAGTCGTTCTGTGGGTATTCCAAATATTTCGTGGATCTAATTGAAGAATTAATGTATGTGGTCGAGCATTTACCAACCCCCGACCAAATGTAATACCACTATCCCCCTCTTCTTCTTCGTACATATCTTTGTAATATAATCTCTGCTTACCATAGGCTATATTACCACGATCCCAATTCTCCAGTTTTGAAAGATCAGACCCCGGCTCATTGTCATAAGTTCTACCATCTGGTAACCCACAATAAATTCCTTCGTGGTGTTTATAATACAACCAATTGAAAAGGTTACCATAATTTAACGGGTTATACAGACCCGATCTCTTTGCTGGAGCCGGAATATCAATCGGTCCTCCTTGAAATGTTTTATGATCTTTATTGGGATGATCTTGTCCTTCGACATAATCGTAACTTGGGCCCTTCCAGTATTCTAGTTTTCTCCCCATTTTACTGGCTTTGCCCAAATTCATTCTAGACTGATTGCCAGCGATAAATTTTTTATCGGAATCTGTTATGGAAAGTTTTGACAAATTCTCTAAAGTATATTCCTCGACGGTTGCCTTCGTAGCAGCACCGCTGGATCCACTCACAAAAAGAAGTGGCGTTTGGTTATGATTTTTGCAGCCCGCACAATCACTATGAGTATTATATCCATCCTGGTCAACAAATATAATATTAATCTCATCCGTTTCTGGAGCAGACTCGTATATGTTCGGCAAAAAACACCAGTAATGATTGTGTATACCAGTCATTCAGTGCCCCTACGGATTTGGTTGAATGGTGTCATCAGCAACAATATAACTTCCCTGAACTGGTTGCACCGTATTTATAAATTGCTCATTCACATTCTCCAATTTGAATGGGAACGGTAATTGCTTAAACGCACAAGGATCATCCAACGTATCAATTGCATTGGGGCATGTAAACATTGGGGGATTTTGATTCGGTCTGTTCTGAAGAGGAATTGGTACACCAGCATAAGGGGTTCCATCAGGATATCTAATTTCAGGTTCTACATAAAAACTAGTAGAAGGAAAACTCATTAAAACAATACTTCCAGGACGAATAGGCTGAACCCGCATGAATCTGGGCAATCTACTCATATCAACACCGGGCGCGACATATCGAGGAACCAACATCCTGTCACCAGTTTCACCCCTAATCCCGGTATCGATGTATTGATTGTCCGCAGAAACATTTAAAAATTCACAGGTATTAAGTGCCAGCGGATTAGTTCTTGGAAGATCAACCTCCAAAAGATAACTGGTTATAGACTCAACTTGATCCTCAGTCAAGTTAACGTCGCCCGTTGTACCGGGTAACTCGATGTCTAATCCTCCAGACTCCCCACCAAATACCCCGCTCTTCAACATAGCAATTTCATTATTAAGAAGAGATCTTCGTTCGTCTTCATCTGAATCGGAGTCTTCCCCAAAATATTCATCAAGTTTTTTCATTATGGCATCTTTATAAAAACCCCTTTCTTTAACCAAATCAAACACGGGCTGATTAAAGTTTTCCACTCCCCCGGTCCCAAGTCTAGTCGAAACCCAATGCTCAACATCTGCATTTGCCGTATATCCCCCTATACTAATAGGAGGCTCGTCAGAAAGGGTCTTGCCCCCTACCCTATAATCTCCCCCATCTCTAATAGGATAATCAGCACCAACAACTGCAATATCTCTATCTCTATCTAATGGATCCAAGCCCCGGGCATCATCATCCGTCTTATGTTGTTTCGCAACAACCTCTTTACTTAAATCAGGCATCATGTTGAATTCTACTTCTCTCCACTCATATGCCCACATTCTAAATTCGGGATCTTCATCTGGATCAACATTAGGCATCGTTGGTCCAATTGGATGTGCCCTCATAATTTTTGCAAGAACAGCAGTCCTTGTTTCCGGGGCATCAAAATAATATTTTGGGCTTCCACCATCACCCATAAGTTCTTGCATCAAAACAATACTACCCACAGAAGAAGCAGGATTATGATACCTATTATATTCTGATATGTTCAACGCATGAACGCCGCCGAATAATATTTTTTGCGAATCGCCAGTATTCCCCGGCAGTGTTTCTGGATTATTCGGATCCATATTATCTTCCCACCAATCATTACCGGGGTCATCGGAAGGCCAGGAATCTTGTTGGTTGTCTTCGTCAGCGAATGGATCATAATCAACATTCAAATCATTTATTCTATCTACCTTCTCATCAACATATTCCCTATAGAGAGATCTATCTCTAAACTTCGAATCAGGTTTTTCGCCATCTTCATTTTCTATTGATTGGTCTTCAAAATATTCATTAAGAGTATTAATATCAGAGTAAAGTCCTGACTGTGGACCATCGGGTGTTGAACCCGGAACCCATGCCTGTTCTACTTCCCCTGTTTCTGGATTAGTCCAATCTTCAGTTTCACCGGGTTCAATCGGATCATACGAAGGATCGTAAAATGAATACGAACTCCTGTTGCCACGGGCCCATATAATTTTACCCCCAATTTGTTGGGGCGTGACTTCTTCCCAAGCATAAGTACTATACTTCTGTCTATCGGAAGTCATCACATCTATTACAACATCACCGTTAAGACCACCCCAAACACCACCCACATGACTACATCCCAATATTCTTGCATAGAAGAATTGATTTCCGCCAACAGAAGGTATTACATCTCTATAAACTAAACTACTCATCATATAATACGAATTTTAAAATTCGCCTCCGTCAAGAATTTCCTCGTCGATCAATCTCCATCCGCTATTACTATGTATAGGAGATCCTACTGTAGCAGATGTGTTCCTAATTGCTATATAAGTCTTGCTTTTAAATTTCACAACATCGCCTTTATAATAAAAAACATTTCTTCCTTGCTCGTCAGTCGCCTTAAATCGGCCCTTATAATCCCCGGCATAAAAACTCGTATTTCTTTCGTCGTATGCAGTACAAACATAATATGGACTAACTGCGTTATTATATCTATGGCATTTCCCTACCGAACCACTGCCCACATAATTAAAACACTTACCACAATAACTCTGATCGCTTTCTTTAACTCTGTAAGTATGAGGGAGGTTTATATCTCGGTAAACCGGACCCGGATATGCCCAATTAGAATCTATGACAGGTAGTGATATATTTTCCTTTACTATGGATTGTGGTAAAGTATCTATATCAGAAACGTAACTATTCAATACCCCCTTATATTTTTCACTTCCTTTGATACCATTAATGAATAATAAAAGTTCTGTTATTAAAGTGAGTAACGCTTCGTTAACAGTCTTATCATTGGTCTGTAGATTCCTAACATCAAATTCAACTCCGCCAATAGAAAAAGAACCCGCAAGCATATCAGACCTAAATGGACCAGCCGAAATATCATTACGAATTGTACTTTTAAGACCCAACGCATGTCCATACGCAGTATCTTTAATTTTGGGAACAGCATCATAATTATAATCCGACAAGCCTTCTTTTCTTCTGTTTTCATAATTAGAACGCTTTGCCAAGTCCTGCATATATTGCACGTTTGTCTCTTGTGTCTCTGTGGGTATTGGGCCAATCCTCGGGGTTATTTTAAAATTTCCCCTCATATGGGGCGTTCCCCCAGAAACAGGAGTAGTTCCATCCACAAGATCGGATAGAGTCTCTGCCAAATATTTTTTATATAGATCTCTTGGTTCGGCCATTCTAAGTCTTCTTTTTCTTTCCTCTTTCTATAGCGTCCTTTACCGCCTCTAGTTTTGGATCTGCCCACCTTCTCATATGATCTCTATTGCCATCATTAGTATTTAACATATTCCAAAATTGCCTATCAACTACAAATTGACTATTTTGTATTGCTTCACCCCTCCAAGTAAACAGAACCCTATAATCCAAATCCTTATCAAAAGTCATTTTTAATTGAGGATCACCACCCGCTCGTTTATATACCTTCACACCCAAGTTAGAACTTAACAATAGAAGCCCCTCCTTTATATACTGCGCATATGATAGATTGTTTTTGTACTTTGCCATATCTTATATATCTCCAAAAAATGGTATCATTTTATCCTACTGAAGTTATTCTTCTTCTCAAACACAATATGATTCTGGAACTTGTCCGTCATTGAATCAGACTTGTGACTGATGACAAATATATTCGCACGGGTTCCAAATGTCACCAACAATTTCAAAAATTCTTCTGTACCAACAGAATCCAAACTAGAATCAAACACCTCATCCAGAATCAACAGATTACAACTAACACTATTCTTCAGCCGTGCAATTTCTCTCCAAGAAAGAAGTAGGGATAGGTCAATACGCAACCGTTCACCCTCACTGAAACTATGATATGTAAACTCATCGCGGTGACGACTCTTGATTGTCTCGTTAAAATTTTCATCCAGATTAAACTGACAGAAGAAATCCATTTCTACTAGATATCTATTAATCAACTTATTCATAACTGGAAGATAGTGTTTTATTATCTTTGCCTTGATTCCACTATCCTTTAAAATACCAGTTGCTATCTTATAATAATGTTGATCTTCTATTAAATTTTTTCTGTTCTCGACATAACCATTTCCCTCATTTATAAGAGTGTTAAATTCCTCTTTTGCAACCGAAACTTCTGTTCCCTCTGTAAGCAATGAATCTCGTTCACATTTCATTTTATTAATGTATTGGTTTAAGCCGCCAATTCTACTTTGCTTCTCGGAAACATTTTTCTCAAGAAGTCTAACATCCCCCAAAACATAATTAATTTTACTTAACCGCTCTTCCATCTGTTCAATGTCCGTCAATAATTCATTCATCTGCGAGACATGTTTCTGTTTTTCTTCTCCCTTCTCCTTCAGTATGCAGTTCTTATGATGCACCTCAATATTTTGCTTGCATGATGGGCAGGTATCGTTTTCATCATAAAACTTAAGACCAGAATCTATCATCTTTATCTTAGACTTTAATTGTTCTTGTTCAGATTCCATTTTCAATAAATCTTTAGGGGTTGATTCTCTGTCTTCTATACTATCCAAGTTTTCCGTTATTAGTTTCTGCAACTCGTCCCGCTCTCTAGTCAATTCTTCTATCTGAGACAAAGATGTTTTTATCTCGTTAGTATAATTGTCCATAGAATCACTAGAGTTTTTTTCCAACGTATCTATTAGTTTTTTCTTATCTTCTGTTTTGCTTCGGGTGAGTTCTATTTTATGATCTACATCCTTGATATATTCCCGCACAAGATTGATTCTAGTTTTTACCAATGCGTTCATCACAGAAAACACATCAATGTCTAGCAAGTTCTCAACAACCGAACGGCGATCTGCTGCGGTAAGTTGCATAAACGGAATATAATTTGAAGACCCCAGAATAACCACCTGACAGAATGACTTATATGTCATCTTAAGAATTTGTTCTTCGAGAATTTTCTGATAGTCTTTTGACTTGGAATCCTGTGGTAACAAATCACCGTTCTTGTATATCTCAAACCTTTTTGGTTTAAGACATCTTAAAACACGATACTCATCTTTCCCTATTACAAATTCAATTTCTACTTCGCAATTCTTTTCGTTAATAGAGTTGGGCAGTTGTGGAATATTAATTCCACGAAACGATTTTCCAAAAAGGGAAAAGGTTAATGCATCAAGCATCGTTGATTTACCAGCACCATTATCACCCGAGACTAAAGTGTTCTCATGTCTAGTTAAATCTAATGTCGTTTTATAGTTTCCCGTTGATAGGAAATTTCGCCAAGAAAGTGTTTTGAATAATATCATAAAACACCCTCTGACCACATCCTATCTGTAACAGCATACTGCAACTGATTTGCCTCTGCTTCTCCGTCCCCGTCCCATTTGTCAGTTTCCCATTGTTTTATATGGACAAACTCATGGACGATAGTGGCAACAAAATCTCTCAGCCCCTGCTTGTCGGAAACCCGTATCATGTACGTTTTATCATCTGTTTGCTCACAGTCCCCCCAGCAGTCAAGGTCTTCATAAATATCAATTTTAAAATTTATAGTTACATCCTCAGAAATATAAAAGAAGTTCCTGCACCAATTAATGACTGTGCGCGCCAGTTTAACCGTGTTCATTCAACTTCTCCAGTCATAGATACCACAACAAGTCCCACATTAGCAAGCGCATAAGAAGCCCAAACAAGACACCATGCCCATTCCTTCTTCAACCCATATCCAACTGCCACAATACTATAAAGAATTGCAGCAATTAGGGGCAGTGCTTTTGTCAATGCGTCAATCATACCACACTGGTCTTTCATCCAAAACAAAAATATTCATAAAGATAAACTCTCCATATACAGATCTTTAATAAGACGTTTCATTCTATCTTTGTCTTGTATTTCTTCTAGCGTATCAATTTCATTATTGATTATTGTAACAGTATCTTGTGCTAAGTCAACCATCTCATCTTCATTCTCATCAGAACAATCATAATCTTCTATCGTGGTTACCTTTGCTGCTCCACACTCATACAACTTATCCATATATCTGTCAAAACTATATGGGTGATTTTTATTAACCACATCCACTCTAACATAACACTGATTTAGATTGGAGAAATCTAAAGAATCAATATCGATTGGTCCATTTTCATCATTATATAATAACCTATGAAACATTCTATTTGGATTCTCGATAAACTCGATGTCTCTAGTATCCGTATCCAGAATGTGAAAACCCTTCTTCTCTTCTAGATCAGAAAATGTTATCTGGTACTGAGTTCCAAGATAATATATGTTTCCACTATCCTGTCTACAATGAAAATGCCCTGAGAATATTTTCTCATACCGATCAAAAATATCAGAACGCATTCCACCCACATGCTTTATTCCGCGCATAACTTGATAACCATCTAACTCAAGATGTCCTATCAGTATAGGGGCTGCTGCGTTTTTAATGAAGTCAACAGACTCATTATAATTCTCTTTATTAATCCAAGGAACAAGTGCTATATCCAAGCCGTCAAAGTTCTTGATAACGGGGGTTTCATAAACACTAATGTCATCACTAAAAAGTTCTCTGAGAGAATTTACTTTATTTGTGTTCCTATAATACACATCATGGTTACCAAGTATACAATGGAATTCGATATCATATTCATGAAGTTTACTTATGAACCTCTCTCTAACTTGATTTAATATGTTGAAGTTGACAAACTTGCGGCGATCCATTAGATCGCCCGCATGTATAACAGTTTTTATGTTATTCTCTAAGAGGTATGGAAAAAATACCTCGTCAAAGAACTTCATAAAATAATCAAAAAATAGTTGAGAGTCTGATCTCGCTCCGAAATGCAAATCGTTAATCAGTGCTATTTTCATCCGTGTCTTTCTTGTCCATGAACTGATCTAGTTTACCAGATTTCTTCTTGGTCTTCTTTTTATTTTTGGGCGTGAATTTTTTAATGTCTGTATCGTTTACCTGAAAAGCATCTTGCATAGCATCTTTAACATTCATATCGTCTTTCTTCTCGAAATAGTTTTCTCTATACCACTTCTGTATTATGACATCATCTTGACTCTCAAGCAACTTAAATTTTATATAGGATTGTTTTTTTTCTTTCTCTATTCGTCGAAGGAAAGCGTAATAAGTTATTTGAGTAAAATAGGAAAAGGGATTCTTAGATTTTGATGCGTCAAAATTATGCGCGTACATAATGCAATTCTCAATTGCATCGCCTATCATTTCTTCCTTGTAAGGATAGTTTGCAAAGTTTGCTTTAAAAGAAAGGTGTTCTGCTATTTTCATAAAACACTCACCAATATAAGTAGTTATCGGTGGTCTTGGCTCGCCCAAGTCATCGGCCTCGACAACAAGAACCTTCCATTCACACATTGCAGCAAAGAATTGTTTGTTGTCAATGTAATGAGGCTTGGACTCTTTCTTTTTTTTGTCCTTTTCGTTCATGAATATATTATATACCTTACCCTCTCACATGCAAGCCCTAAATAAAATTAATATTTTTAACTTGACAACTCAAAAAACCCCGTTACACTCGGGAGTGTCAACGATCATATAAGCCACATAGTACACTATTAGTACTACTTATAATCTTCGCCATCTGTATTAAAATCCCAGTCGGTAAACCTATTTCCGAAATCAGGATGATCTTTGTCTTCGCCAGTATAATCTGGTAATTCTTTTTTCATTTCCTTTTCATATTCCTCTAACATGTCTGTAAGATCTTCGTCATCCAAATAACCACCATCAAGAAGATCTTTTATGATCGATGGTGGTAACACCAGCGACATCATAATAAAATCTATATCCTCTTTATCTTTGTCTATATTTTTTACATCTTCAAAAATACTTTGAGGTGTAGAATCCATATCAAATTGTTCCTTATTAGGAAAATCGAATGGTGTTTTATTCGTGTTCAATAGATCATTTAAATTGGTTATCTTTTTCTCTACTGGGTTATTATATACTCTATCAATTTCTAATTCATATAATTCGACCGCTGACTTTGTTGGCTTAGTGATAAGCAGAACCATACTCTTCGGTATTTTTATCTTCCTATCTGCTGAATGCTCTGACCACTTCTTAAGTACGGTCATTTGATTCACATTCATCCCGTTAAAGATAGGTTGAATATAAAATGCCATAGGATCTGTAATGATATATTTGTCCTTTGATTGACCAACAATCCTTGTTATTATTTCCTCACCAGTCGTTAACTTTAGCAATCTGTAAACTGTTGTGTTCTTACTAGTAATTTTCTTCTTCATTGCTTTTCCCCAATTGATATTACGTTATATCGAAACTTCTCATTATTATATATCTTAACCCGTTCGTCCAAATGTCTCATAGTATGGTTACGCCATTTTTTATAGCAAAGATTATCTGCTATATCATATACCCTCACCTTGTCCTTTTGGTTCGATTTTCTTAGTCCCCTTCCTATAGATTGAAGAACCCGTATTACTGACTTGGAGGGGGATGTGAAAATGATGTTGTGTATATTTTTTATGTTGATTCCCGTCGAACATGTTCCATAGGATGCAACGAGTATGGAGTTTGTATTATTGTCTACGATGTGTCTTATTTCTTCTCTCTGATCTATATCAGTTCCACCATGAATGAGATACACATCATCCTTTTTACTCTTTAATCTCTCATATAATGGTATACCATGTTTCTCTACGAAGTTGAATAGGAGAAGAGTATTTCCCTTCAGAGACGCACCCAGGTCGCATATGAAAGCGTTTCTCTTCGTATTTTTAATTATCCATGCTATCTCATCCTGATATGAGGCTCTCTTTATAGTCTCTATTTCCTGCTGGTTATAACCCATTACAAGACATTCTATTTCGAGTTGAGAGAGTAAATCTTTCTCTATGAGTTCCTTTGTGGTTGTGGTTTTAAACACCCTACCAAACAGACCTTCAACCACTAGTTTATGTGTCTTAGAACCATCGAGAGTACCTGTAGTACCGAAACGATATTTTGCATTGGTTAGTTTTTCCATCAAGCCGGTGAGGGATTTTGCTTTGAACAGGTGACACTCATCTCCAAAAGCAACCTCAAAGTCCCAGAAATATCTGGGGTCTATTTTATAAAGACTTTGCCAAGTACTAATGACCACTTGCTTTTTTGTTTCTTTGCTTTGACCTGAGAATATCTTGTGTACGTTTTCTTCTACATCCCACCCATTCAGGGAAGAGTAATCTTTGAAATCACTGAAGAGTTGGGACACAAGACTCGTAGTTGGAACCACAATAAGTAGTTTCTTATCTTTTGGAATAATAGAAAGATAGTATCTTAATAAAATATAAATTATCAATGACTTGCCCGACCCGGTCGGGCTGAGAAGAAGTGCCCTGCCGTTTTTTATTGAATGCAAAACTGCATCTTTTTGATGGGAATAGGGTTCTATTTTCTTATTATTTACAGAAAGATTTAAAGAATCTATAAACTCTTCGATGCCACCCGGGGGCCCGGGTGGTGAGCCGGGAGATGTTACTTCTGATATATTAAATGTATAATTTCTGTCTTTACAGAACGATATTACATAATCCAATAAACCCTTGTAGATCACCCGAGTATGAATATTATATAACCTTATCTTTCCATCCCATTTTCTTTTCTTATATGCTGGGGTGAACTGATAATTGGGGACTGTAAAAGTAAAGAAATCTGATATCTCTTTCGCTATAGATCTTTCACAATCCACTTTAATATAAACATCATTTAGATCAGATATATCTACATCCATTATTGAATTCCATGTGTGAACTTCATCCAATCTATCGCGGCTCGAATATTCCATTGTCTACCATTAATTGCCTTTACCACAGAGTCTAGGTAATTAATCTTTTCTTCTTGCATACGAACAATGGCGCGCGAACGAAGTATTTCGGTATCAGATTCTATAAACTTATCGACATCGGATTTGAGTATATTTAAATTAAACGGTTCCCAATTGTTTTCTATTAGTTCCTCTTCGGACATCTTACCGGTGTAATATAACCATTTCTTCCTGACCAATACTCTCAATTCCTGTTGGTACTTCTCCAACATAATCTTTTCGTCGGTAAGAAAGACTAGGTATTTGTTATGTAACTGGGGTATTCTAAGGGATTCTTTATCTAATTCTGTTTCATCAAACTCAATATCTTTTACAACCATAATCTTAATTTCACTCAGATTCATGTAAGATCCTTTACTATATAACCACTATAAGAAAGACTAAGATCTATCACCGCAGGTTCAGTCATTGTTTGTGCTGATGTGAACGGTATATCTCCCAATCTTGTTGGATACACATTAACGAATTCTACATCAACAACAGGTGTAAATCCACTATTTAATACTAATAAATTTGCAGTACTGAAATATGTACTTGGATCGTTTCCAATTTCTCTTAGCGGTACAGTTTCCTTTATCCATTCATACATCTCGATAAAGTTTTTTAACTTTTCGTCCACAATCATCCTGATACTTAATTCGCCGTGATCTGCTAAATTGTTTGGGAGTTTCACCTGAGTTGCATATCTTGTAGGAAATTCTGTCATTCCCACACTTATACCAGGAAGATTTATACTTTGTATGAAGTATTCTATGAGGGGACATCGGGTAATTGTAAACTTATAATTATTAGTTTTTAAATAATTATCAGTATCAGGTTGTCTTGTTGACGGGTCTAATTGACCTGATGTTCCTCCACCAATTATAGGAAATTCTACAGACATACAGTACTCCTCTAATTATATGTAGGCACAAAAAAGGCACGGGAGGTTTTATGCTCCCGTGCCTTTTAGTATCAAGGATTAAGATCAGGAACCGTTACCGTGGATATTATCGACCAAGAAGATGCGATAATATTGGTTGGCTCTCTGAGCAGCAGCACTGGATGGATCGGCCTTAGTTCCACCATCCAAGTTGGCGGCTGAAACGAATGGGTTGTTGACCATACCGTAACGAGTCTTGAAACCAATCTTGGGCTGGAAGGTATTCTCACCAACTGCACGCACCATCTGGAGTGGAACGTATGGGCAGTAGAACATACCAGCATCGTATGGGTTGCTACCTCTGTAGCCAACACATGCGAAGTTTACACTTTCCTGTGAATAAGGATCAATGTAAACTTTCATCTTACCGTTTAGAAGACCAGCGTAAGTGCTGCCAGTGTCATCTACGTTAAGGCTCTGATTAAGAGCAGGTGAGATGTTCAGGAATCCACCCATTGCGAGTGCTGATGCAACGTCTGAGGAGCAGACGAGGAAGTTACCCTTGCCTCTACGAGTCTGCTTTGCAATGACGTTTGCTTCGCGTTCGATTTGATACATCAAACCACGGAAGCGTTCTGCTGACCAACGACCATCTGAGTCGCCTGCCAGGTTATAACGACCATCATTCATGAGGTCGGTTTGCTGACAACCAAGTTTAGCACCGAAGTAGATTGCACGCATAACGTCACGGTTGATTTCAGTAAGAATCTCAGCAGTGAGGATGTTAGCGAGTTCAGTCTCGGCATCAAGACCGTGGATAGCACGGAGATCTTGAGCGAGTTCGGTTGTGTACTCTGCCTTGAGGGCGCGAGTCTTAGCAGTTACAGACGTTCGCTCGATGCTGAATGCCATCTCACGGAAAGCGCGACCACTGGCACCAAGGTCTTCAGCGGTATTTCTATCCATACCGTCGAAGTCTGCGCCGTATAATGAGGTTAGCGTTGTCTGTACAGCGGTTGCTACATCTTTGGTTGTGCCTGGGAATGGGTCAGATGAAATACCAGCATCTGCAGTGAATGAACCACCAGTAGCGGAGAAGCGTGGATCGGCTTCATTGAACAGTGCTTCTGTACCACCCTGAGTGGTGTACTTGGCACGCATTGCAAAGATAAGACCGGTGGGTGCGCTCATTGGCTGCACACCAGCAATATCATATGCAATTAAGTTTGGCATAGCACGACGAACCAGGCTCATAAGCACTGGATCATAACCAGCCATTGTGGTTGTATCTGATGCGGACAGACCTGAAGCACCAGCAGCGTTATTGTGTACTTCGTTCAACTGCATTGCGTTCTCTTGGTTCTCAAGAAGAACAGCAGTTACTTTCTTTTTATAATCGTCTTCAATGTTGGGAAGTGAATTGTGTTCAAGCACGGGTGCCCACTTCTCCTCCAGAAGATCGTATCTTGGGGCGTTATCGAAATCCATTTTGTGTCTCCTAATGACTGTTAGATTTTACTACTTTAATGTACGAGAAAGTGCATCAACATAATTGCCCATACGACCTTCTGTAAGTTCTTGTTTAATTTCTGAAAGATCCTCTTCGGTGTCATCAAACTCTAATGATTCAGTGACTTCACCGGTGAAATAACTTTCCTTAAGGACTGAAACCTTATCTTGATACTGATCTTCAGTTTCGAATTCAATACCTTCTGCTAGTGTTCGAAGTTTTTCTGCGTCGGTATCAACCAGATCGCGGCAAGAGTTCTCAAGAATCTCGTTACAGCGATACTCAAGGATAGATTTCTTTAGTTCAATATTGTTGTTGATTTGCTCATTAAGAGCAGTCTCAACTTGCTCGTTCTTCTCATTGACCTCTGTGAAAAGGTCAACCTTTTCTTCTGGAAGATCAACATAATTGTCTTGGAATAGACCCTTAAGACCCTGGATAAAGTTCTCAGCAATCTCTGCACGTAAACCATTTTCAAGTGCTAGTTTATTATCAGTGACCCACTCTTCAACAACATAGCCAAGGTAATCATCAATCTTCTCAGTCAATTGAACAGTAACAGATTCAAGGTGTTCTGCTAATGTTGACTCATACTCTTCTTGGAGTTCTGCTTCTCTAGCCGAAACTCGTTCGTTGATTGCTGCTTCAAAGATTGTAGAAACTTTAGTCATGAAGTCTTCCGTGAGATCTTCGCCATCAAAGATGGCTTCAAGATGCTCAGTAGCGGGGACAGTTGCATCGCCCTTATCACCCTTTGCCTTACCGGCAATTGATGCGGTATTCGCCGCAGAACTCTTCTTCTTCTTCTTGGCACCCTTTGCTGGAACCTCTGCGTCTTTACCGCCTTCTAATTCATCGGTATCAATCTTAGCATGGCCGCCTTCTGCGTCTTGGTAAAGATCGGGGTCTTCTTCGCTTTTAGCGTCAACAACGCCCATCTTCTTATCGGCTTCTTCAATAGGGTCTTCGTCTGCGAAGGTCTTAAGACCATAATCATTAGGATCGATATTAGTATCTTTCCCTGCAATGATTCTTCGAACGGTTTCAATTGGGTCTGGCTTAGCCATTGGTATAACTCCTTGTTAGTTCTACGCTAATATATATAAAATCTATAATTTTGAGATAAAATCACTGAACAATGATATTGTTTTTTTTTCTAAATTTCTACGAGATGTTCGTTCAATTTCTTTTTGATATTCAGAAATATGAACTTCCTTTACAATGCCGTTATCCCAAACCCATTCTTTGCCTTCCATAATACCATTAACAAATGCATTTGGAGCAGATGGATCTGCGACAATATCTACTGCGGCTAGCATAAAGTCTTCTTGTACTTCATTGATGCCGTTGTCTAGTTGTTTGATTGATCCCATTCCTCTGGAGGATACCCCAAGTTTTGCACCCTCGTCCATTAAGTTCTTGACGATTTTGCCGTATGGTGTATCTAAAATCTTTGCTTTACCATTGATGTTATCACCATCTTTATTAAGACCTGTAATAATATGGGATACTCTTTCAAGGTTTACCGTTGGTCCATCAGGATGTCCTAATTCGCCCATTGCTCGTTGATTCTTAACATAGACATCTGAATAACGATCTACTTCTTTTGCTAAAGTATTACTGGGGTAGATGCGACCATTACGATTCTTTACACCGGATTGCATGAACACACCCTCAATGTGGTAGTTCTTCTTTCCTTCTTTATCTTCGGTAATGAATTGTACCGATTCGGTCATTTCTGTTATTAGTTTCATGTGCCAGCACCCCTCCCACGCAGACCACGACTCGCGGCTCTTGACTTATATTGCGCTTCATCCAATTCTTCGTCTTCGTCATCGCCATTCTTTTTCTTCTTAATGGCTTTACCGACAGTCTTGCGGCGATTGTTTAGGTAGTCATCTGATTCATCGCTGTCGCCATCGTTATCAACATCACTGTCTTCTGCGCCAACAGGATCCAGACCATCTCCGTCATCTTCCTTATCTGTTTTCTTTGCCTTCTTTGCTTCATCAAAAACAGCAGCATAAGCATCCTCACGGATTTCGTCGATAGCAGAGCCAACCTTATTATAAAGTTCATCGTGTACTATCTCTTTGGTTTTAAGATAGTTCTCGTCAACTAGTGCTGCTATTAGTTCTTCTGATCGGTTCATATCAACCTTCCTCTTTTAACAAATGCTGAATTTTCATGGGCAAACTTTAAAATTCTGGTAAAACTATCATTACCTTCCATTAAATTTCTTCTTAGTTTTTCTTGATTGTCTGCATTCAACGAATCGTGCAGATTTATAATTGCTTCACAATCTGCACTCTCTAAAATCATAAAAGTTTCATCATCGAGGACTACAGGTAATTTTAAATTATCGGATAAGTTCTCTTTCATAAGTAAAAGAATGTTTAACTCTTCCGATATTCTTGCCTTCATATCTTTCGCCATACTCATAACCATCTCTTCCATATCTCTGTCTGGAATATTCTTTATGATTACGGTGTTTCCTCTAGTTAGAAAACTTCTCTTATTGATACCGGCTTCTGTAAGACCCTTTGAGAATTCTTTCGCATCTTTGGGTGATCTAAAAATGAATGATTTGGAGCCACTTCCGATGGCTTCATCCAGTTTGTATGTCTCGTCAAGTAAAGATGAAGCAACATCTTTGCGCATATCACATACAGTGGTTGCCAACTTGTAAGACATAACGCCCATGAACTTTTCGGTAAATGCGGCAGCATTTTCAAGTATTGCGTCGTTTACCATTTCTTTATATGTGGGCTGTAATGAATCCATTTAAGTTTCTCCTAAATTTATAAATCCTCTTCAGAACCTTCTTCCTCGGGTTCCTTTTGGGCTTCTTTTTGTATTTGACCGTCTATTTCTAATAGTTCTTCGTCGGTAAAATTCAATACCTTCTTTTTTATATATTCTTTTGAAAAATAGGTGCCGACATATTCTTGTAGTTCACGCATTACATCCATTTTTTCTTTCATTATTTCCATTTCCTTCAGGTCTTGGAAGTAAGAATCTGTCTGGAACTTATATTTAATTTGCTGCTCTAGTAATTTCCAATCATTAGTACTCACAATACCTTTGCTTATGAGTTGAATTTTTAATAAATTCGTAAAGACACTCGCAAACTTAGATCTAAGTCTACTGATAAACTTGCCAAACTTAATTTCGTCTCTTGTTATTTCAGTAGATCTACCAAGATTAAACCCCGCTTCGGTTTCAAGTCTTGATAGGGGGACATTCAATGCACGGAATAATTTACGCTGAAGATATAAAACGTCTTCCATCTCGCCCAAATTTTGACCACCATCTAGGGTAGTTATTTCGGTGCTTTTTCCGCCTTCTTTTCTAGGAATCCAGAAATCTTCTAGCATAGACATGTGTTTTCTATCATCACGAATTTCACCAGTTGATGCATTATACATTAACTTATTTCTATAGCGATTCATTATGTCTCGTAAATACTGTTCTGCTTTTTGCTTTGGTAGGTTACCAACATCAATATAGAATATTCTTCTTTCCGGGGCACGCGATATACGATAAATTACTACAGCGTCTTCTATTTGACGAAGCATGTTTAATGGGCGAATTGCTTTATGTAAATAACCCATAACCCTCTTTGTGTTTGAATCTATAACACCAGAATTGATATAACAAATAGCATCCTTATTGATCTTTATACCAGAAGAATTTGTTGGTGTTAATGTGTTGGGCGTGGTATCAGTGAACAGAAAAAACTCTTCAACGCTTTTAACAAGAGGCATGGAAGTTGGGTCGTTAGTTCCATGAGTTCCAACCTTTTCTTTTGTGACCTTTCTTATCTTTCGAATCTTTATCGGGTCAACCGCCCTAATTTCAGATATCCCCTTCTTGATGCTTTCTTCATCTTCACCAGAAAATATTATATGATAATATAGTTTACTGTCGATATACCAACGCTTGAATACTTCATAACCCCTATTATTAAAATCCAACAAGGAAATGATATGCTCAAACTCCTTAGATACTTTTTGTTTTATGGTATCGGATAATTTTGTGTGGTCTAGATTAATGTCCACAATTTTATTCTGCGGTCCAACCACTATTGCATCATTTACAATATCTTCAATTGCTTGGTCTACTTCTGGGAAAAGAGACATTGCCCTATACTTCCCAACCAAATCATTTTCTGTTTTTGCTGTACCTAGAAAATCAACATAGGAGCCGAAAAAACCCCCTGCTGAAGTGTCTTCTAGTGTGTGTGCGCCATCATAAATGTCTGGCTCTACAAAGGACTTACCTGCATTTTCTATTTTCTTGTCAGTCTTTCTACCTATACTGAATCCGAATATATCTAGTGGCATGTTTCACTCCGTTCATCTCATATTAAAAAATTCATGTACTACTACTGCCAGCACCATCGCCACCAGCACCATCGCCACCAGCACCATCGCCACCAGCACCATCGCCACCAGCACCAGTACCGACTTCGACCTTATGATAAGTATACTGTATATTAATAGTAAATTCAAGTAATGAATCAGCACTTTCTGCACTCAACTCAGCAGCACCGATTGATGTTGGAATACAACCATAAAGTGTGTATTTGTGGAAGTAGTCGCTGTCGGTGATGCCTGCATTTGCGGGATTTCTCGATTCGATTGTCATCGAGTCGTTACTCGAATCACCGCCTGCTATTTCTGTCCCTGCTGCTGATTGAAATGAATCCATCCAAGAAGTAAATTCGCTATGCCAATCTTGGGTCTTGTGGTATATAATAGACATTGATATATCACCAGGCAATTGCCTGTGGGTTGGAAGATATGCCTTTCTTCCTCTGTATGGAATTTCGACTGTGCCGATTGATGTGCCTGGTAAGGTAGTGGATTTTATAAGTAAACCACCGCCCAGTTCTTGACTAGCCCCAATATCAGTCATGTTTGTGAAGGACGTAGATACCAAGAACAGGGAAGGACGAACAAAAACATTGTTGGTGGCTTCGATTATATCTGATATTCCTGCCATTGTTTATTTATCCTTATGCGTTCTTGTGGTAAGTGTACCGTATGGTTGCAGTAAATTCTGATAATGCTTCGCCAGATTCTTGGTTTAACTCTACACTACCCAACTCTGTCGGATAACAACCCACCATTTGTATGGTTCTGATGGTTGTATAATCCGCTGGATCTAATAATGATACGTACCAATCTTCCAGTACATCGGTGCCTGCAATAAGGTTTGAAACGGGTGCTTGAACTTCTTTCATCCATGTCTCGAAGTCGCTTCTAATGTTGCCTGCGCTATCCTTACCATATATCACGGTTATGTTCCAAGTGTCAAAGACTCTTGTTGATGGAATTCTTACTTTTCTTCCGTAGTAAGGTACTTCAATAGTATTCAATGTTGCTGCTGGCAAAGATGCCGCTTTAACCAAGAAACTACTCACGCTGGGAAGTCTTGTAGAGGTTACACTAAAGTGAGATGGGCGTGCTAAACTGCCCCCCTGAGTCAACATTGTTGTGATATCGTTTACTGCCATCGTTTTCCCTTTCCTTTCTTAATTATTTATACTCAATAACCAGAAAGTTCGTTAGAAGAAACCCTATTTGATGCAATATTCTCAGTAAAGGCTGCACTATTACTTTGAGCAGTGAAGTTAAGTTGAACAATATTAATCGCATTGAGTGGCTTGATGAATATATCTGCTACGAATCTACCGTCATCAATGACCCCCTGAGTGTTGTTGGTATCGTCACAGACGATTGAGAAGGAATCTATACCCCTTCTTGCCTGTACACTTCTCAGGAATGGTTCTACTAGATTCACAAAAGATCTTTGTGTGAAGTTGTCGTTAAACTCGAAGAGTTGCAGTTTTGCTGCTGTAGCAATTTGCTTCTCTAACACATTCATCAATCTTCTAACATGAATTCTATCAAAGGGGCTTGGTCTTGTTTGTAGAGTTCTATCACCGAACAATACTGCGCCCTCACCCGGGAAGGTAGTCACGGGGTTAATTTGACTTGCGTAAAGATCATCTCTTTGAATTCTTGTTGGGTTCAGTGAGAGTTTTATTACGCTGTTTAGAACGCCTCTGTTCAATCCTGCTGGAGAGAACCAAGGATCTTTGTTGTTGGTTGTTCTTGCAACGATACCTGCGCTGTCAGAACACATTGGAATCCATCTTCCGACATCGTTTCTGTTGTCGTATATGTACTTCCAACCGCTATCCATGACTGCGTATGAGTTATCACCCACTAAATCGCGTCCTGTTTTTGCTTGACCAACAGTTATGGTTGGTGTTGAATCATTGGTGACATGGAAGGTTGTGGTAGTCGCACCATTGGGCGAACAGATTGCTACGCAATCTTTTCTGTCTAGAGCGATACTAGAGACTTTCTTATTCAGCCCGTCGGCGGGATCACCAACCAACAGAATGTCAACATCACTTTGCTCTGGATCGCCAAACGCGGTACTCCAATCAGCACTTCGACCAGCAGTATACCAGTTGGTTGAGTTTACCGCACCTGATAGGAAGGTCACTGCAACATTTCCTGTTACACCACCAGTTCCACCACTGTATGAGGCTGTCATACCATTTAATCCAATAGGCGAACTCGACAATGCCCAGTTGTTCGAGAATGTAACCGAAGCATTATCCTCCGAATTATCGGAAATTGTTGGGTCGGTATCTAGAAAAAGGTTGGTGTCTTGTATTCTGATATAGTTTGAGTTGTTGTTAACATAGTCTTTATAATAGATATTGCTTCCGTCAATAGCCTTCGCATTTGTGCATCTTGAAAGACCTGTGTATACTTCTAAGATACTATCCTCAACACCAAGTGCTGTTTCTGTTCTGCCATTAAGAATTGCTATATGTAGTTCGTCGCCGGTCACGCCTCTATCAGAAGCAAAAACGGTCGTCGATGGAATATAACCATAATTATGGGGATTCCAAACACCAAGAGTTGTTCCCAATGCAGAAGCACTTGGACCCGAATTCCAGTTAACGTGGCCCGCCTTGGATCCAACTATAGCCACTCGTAAACTGTTTCCTAGTTTGCCAGCGTAAAGAGCCTGTAGCGAATTTGTTGTGCCACCGAAGGCGGCCGCTGTAGCGGAAGAATATGTGAACCCAGCAGCAGTGGCTTTAGTAGCAGTATTTGCGTAACTAATCGATCTTCTAACAGTAAGAGCATTACCATAACTTAAAGCATTTGCAGCAATCCACCAATCCATTCCACCAGTAGCACTTGCCGCCGGTGCGCCATACATGGAGTATAATTCTGCTTCGCTGCTTATAACTTTATTTTCACCGGTCGGTCCCCAGTCAAAACGACCAACAAAGCCCACAATTACGTCAGAGACGTTGGTGCTTAGGTTGGACAAATTTCTTTTGGTTACGTTAACATTTGGGCTTACTGAGAAAGGCATATTAAAACTCCTTTAAGACCTTCGATTCGAATGGCTATTTTCTTAAGAATATGTCATCAATATGTATAAGAATTGTTATTTTCATCGTACCATCTGTCATTTCCGTCCCAAGTGCTTTCTTCTTCTGATCCATCAGACATAAAACCAAAAAAGGATACGTCCTCTTCTAATGCCTCAATTTTTTCTTCGTATAATTCTGTGCGAACATCTACGTCTGTTAATTGTTTAAAATAATCTTGACGAGTTAACCAACTAAACAACACCAAAGTCATCACCAAGTCATCCGTATGACCATCATCTGCTTCGTATGATTGACGTTTTCCTACAAATGTAGAAAGTTCATGAATGGTATCTCTATCTTCTACGATAAGTTTATTTTCTTCTATCAAACTTTTTAGAACAGAACAGCCCAACTTCTTTACCGGTATAGTTGTCCTTACTCCAAAATGTGATTGTCCACTACCGCCGAAACCACCAGTAATGGTCTGTCCCCTTCTCCCCATATATGCGCACATAAGAACATTTTCATATTCTAAATCATCATGAAGAACATCTGCTACCTGCGCACCAATATCATTAATTTCTATTAGAGTGTATGATCTATTATATTGCTTTGCTAAAGAACGAATAATAGTTGGGAAAAGCATTGGTGATATAAGATTGTTTCTATATTTAGCAACTATTTTATATGGTGGGTCTGATATATCAATCACGGTGAATGTGCTATAATCCTTGCCCACACCTCTTGCGGGGTCTACACATATAACATACTGATGACCTTCTTTGGGCTTCTCATATATATCGACTCCCTCTTGAGTTGATATCATTGGATCTTTATATGCTAGTTCATGCAATTTCTTAGACGATATAAGTGTGTTGCTGCTACCAAGAAAGTCACATTCGAATTCTGATTCAAATTGTTCTTCACTTGTATTTGCTATAGTTTCCTGTTTCCATGCTTCATCTCTCAGGGGTCCACCGGGATATTTGGGAACCTGACTCCAATGAACCTCAAAGGGGATATAGTCATTCTTACCTTTGTCCGTTTTTTTTCTGTTTGCACCTATCCAATAATGATAGAACAGATTCAATCCATTTGGTGTTGACACCATCAATACCTTTGTGGTTTGACCGGATGTGACCGTTGGATATACAGAACTAAAGAATTCCTCTGCAATGTTATTTGGAACGTGAGCAAATTCATCCAAGAAGATAAGGTTAAATGAACCACCACGAATGGCAGACGCTGAAGTGGATGATGCCAAAATCTTAGAACCATTTTCCAATTCAATAGAACCTTTATTCCATTCAATAATTCCCTGCTGCAACCATAGGGGCAAATACTCATACGCAAGTTTGAGTCTGTGTAAAATTTCTCTCGCTGTCGCTTGCTTATTCGCTAAAATTGCTACTGACATACTCTGATTGAATAAGACATAATGAAGAATATAAGAAACGATTGTTGTAGACTTGCCGGATTGACGAGGCAATTTCGCTATAACAAAACGGTTATTATGGATGATGTCAACCATTTTTTCCTGATAATCATACAGGTTAAATGGAACAAGTCCTTCATCAAGACTAACTATCTTGATATATTTCTTAATAAAATATTCAGGATCTTTGGAACACTTTATAAATTCTTTTAATTCTTCCTTGGAAAACTCAATTGATTTTCCCCCCTCTTTTAAATTTGGGTTTCCAAGGTATCCGCCTTTTCTGCTACTCATTTATATCCTCTGTATCATTCTGTAAAGGTTTGGTCCTACTTCTACCTTCGTTTAACATATCCAAAAGTTCACTGGAAGAGCCAACAAAGATAGAGTTATTAGTAGTGTTTTGGGTATACTTATTATCAATCTTTTGCACATCTCTTGCTTTTTGGTGTATGCCCAATAAATCATTATTTAGTTCGGAAACAGTCTTCAGCATCTGAGATACAACTTCATATGCCCTGGGTTGGTCGCCATTTTCTGCAACATTAAGAATGCCTTCTATAGCAATCTTTCCTGTGTCTATTAATTCTATAAGATTATTTCTTACATCACTGAAGTCTTTGTCAGATTTAGTATCAATAGTCATCAATTCCTTTGGAACATCTATGACCCTAGCCAATGGAGCCTTCTCCACGGGTTCAGCATCGAAAGATATACCTAATGAATCTGAAATTATATCATCCGTTTCTTTTTTCACATCACGCATATGTATTTCCAAGGTAATCAAGTCCAATACCATCAGAACCGGTGGCCCCACCAACAAACTTTTCGGTCTTAATATCACTAGTGTAACCGAATGTATGTAGTAGTGTGTCGTCGCCACCACTTACGCCGTATATACTTCTAAACACAGCACCGGTTGGACCAGTTCCACCCACACCTCTTGTAGTTTTGAAATTAGATCCTTCAAGATCAAAGTACGTAATATCTGCGCTCTGAATAACTTCGGAGGATGTCTGTTTTGTTGGACCAAACACATATGTTTTTGCTGTAAATGTGTATTGAGTGGTAATTAATCTTCTGCTATCGAACGCTCCCTCGAACTCCTCTATTAATGCAACATCATTTAATGTTATGGGGACATCTACTTTTTTATTAATATCGTTAAAGTTTATCGTAACCGTAAAATCTGGTGCAAAGTACGGCAATATTTGTTCTGTTATTTGAAGTGCATCATCCATATGCCGAACATACGATTGTAGTGTAAACGATATATCATAAGGCACTTCGGCATAGGTATATGAGTATCTGCCCCCTTGCCCTGCTAGTTGTTGTGCTTTTCTCTTTGTTAGTGAGTTTCTTTTTCTATTGGGGTCATAAATATAGTTTGTTATTTCAAACGATAGTCTAGGCACTTCTATAACTTTGTTATCATCTGATATACTACTTGTTTCTCGTATTCTTCTAAGGAACTTTTCTTTGGGCCCGTACGCCAGCGGTAAACGAATTTGTTCCTTCTCAGAGCCGTCAGCATTCTTCCTAACAACGCGAACGTCATTAAAAAGCGAACCGAAGGCTATAACCATCTTTCTTATAGATTCTTTATAAAAATGAGTAAACATCAGTAATTGCCCTCACTGAAAGGATCTATATCAGTGAAGTCAAATATATTTCCTTTATCTGCTTCAAATCCAAACTCGTCATTTTCACCGCTGTCTTCATCGGTACTTGCCGGTTCTTGTGGGATAATAACTGTCGTTGTTTCTGTGGATGAGATGTAGTACTCGACACCAGAACTTGCCCCCTTAATACTCTCGGTTGCGCCTGTACTGAGTGTTCCAGAAAGATTCGATATCCCAAGTGTCTTTCCTGTTGCATTCCAGTTTACAACATTTGCAGTTGATGTTGCCGATGAATATGCTCCACCAGTAGATCCACTAATCTGGAATACTGTTTCTCCCTGATAGTAACCCGTTGCACCACTTATCAGATTTCCTAATTGTAGATTAATCATAAAGTCTTGTCGATCTGATTCAACCTTATCAATATCGGAAATACCCGTATCAATATCTTCCTGACTATAGGTGAAGACTTCACAATTCAGAACGTATGTGTAGAGTTTTCCCAACTGATAGAATGGGTTTTCGTGTTCGACAAAATTAATTTCAAATAGAGTTTTACTGAAGGGAAAGTAAATTAAGTCACCTTCTCTTGGTCGTTTTATCTTACTCTCGTATGTTGCTACTGCTTTTTCAAATCGTCTTTTAGAAACCACAAGAGTCATTCTATCTCTTATTTCCAAACCGAACTTTGTTAGTATGTCACCCTCACCCTCAAACCCATCAACATTCTGAATATACATTTCCAGTTCATAACCATCATCAAATTTGGAGATTAAATCTTCACCAAACAAATCATCAACATCGACCAAGGTTCTCGGTATATACACAAAATCGTGTCCCATCGCCTTTATGGTTTCGATAGTTAAATCTTCTACAACATTGGCATCGCCAGAGTATTTTTTAAAGTATGGGTTAATAGTCATGTTCAACCAATTCCAAAATCAATGGGTAACTCGTAAGTTAATCTTACTTCTTCCTCTAACTTATCAAGTTCTTCTTGTGCCTCTCTAAATATTTCTCCTCCCCGCATAGTCGCTCCACCAGGAAGAGCCACGTTATCAAATTTAGATAGATTTGCTCCCCACTGCCTTTTAATGAGAGCGGTAACATATTTCTTCAATAAAATGTCATTGAATATTTCTGTAAATATAGTAGGACTTAAAGCCACATATGCTTCTATTACAAGATATTTACCTACTGTAACATCTTCTGACCAGGCCATGTCTATATGAAGCCTGTTTGTCACCTTATTAAACCTTATCATTTTCTCTGGTTCAAACAACTGCTCAATCATACTGATGTATCTTTTAGTACTATCGAAACTTGCAAGACCCTGACCCGTTCCCATGAAGAGATTTCTATTGATACCAAAGTAATCATTAAGAGCCATTTGATATCGAACGTCGAACATGTTAGTTGTTCCCTTACCAAATCTATGGACCTTGATTACACTAACAACATCTTTACCTGTTGGAGCGGTGCTTGCTGTTGCGCCGCTTGCGCCATTAATAGCACCCAAATCTTCCATATTAACAAAACCGTTGTCTATGTCAGACTGAGTTACTTGATATGTGAACAGAGCCCTCTCAACACCGTCAAAATGTCTTTCGGTGAATAATTGAAGCGCGTCGTCCAAT
>Ga0209756_1001003_pt1 | contig 26603 bp, 45 predicted proteins | sample ETNvirenome_6_85_FD_184071 | JGI IMG/M metagenome (GOLD analysis project Ga0209756, IMG submission 184071) | Marine viral communities from the Pacific Ocean - ETNP_6_85 (SPAdes) (version 3) | ecosystem: Environmental > Aquatic > Marine > Oceanic | place: Pacific Ocean | collected 2013-06-19 | reverse complement strand
CGCGAGTGAACTTGCTCAAAATTTAACTGGTGTAACTATGGAGCAAGTAGAATCTTATAAGAGAAGTTTAGCTGCACCATGGAATTCAAGAGCAGCAATTCTTCCAATTGATAAATGGAAAGATGGAATAGGTAAAGCTATTAACTTTTCATACTTTAGTCCATATGATGTTGTCACACAGCCAGTTAGAGCTGCAATTAAAACAGTTCAAGAAGGAAAGCTAAAACAACAAGATGTAGATAATGTTGTATTTAATTTATTTTTAGGAGCTGATGGGCCTGTAAGAAAATTGATAGATCCCTTTGTATCTGAGTCTATTGCACTTGAAAAAATATCGGATGTAATTCCTAGAGGATTAATCATCGGGGGAAGAGGTGGTGAAACTAAAACAGGAAGCAAAGTATATTCTGTTACTGATGACGGACCAACTGCATTTATGAAAAGTCTCGCACATATAATAAAAGGCGTAAGACCAACAGCATACGATACAGGTAAAAAAATAGTTCAAGGTGTTGAAAAAGACGTTAAAAGAGGTGGTCAACCAGTAAACTTACAGGATGAGTTACTTGCATTATTTTCTGGTATTAGAATTATAAACGTGGATGTCCCACGAACTATGCAATACAAAGTTACAGATTATAATAAAGAATTTAAATCTGTAACAACTGCAGAAAAGTTTTTTGGTTTAGAAAACTTTCAACGAAGAGGACCTTTAGTTTTAGCAGATGAATTCAAAAACATTCAAGAGGAAACATATAGAGTTAATCAGGACTTTCATTTTATATTAAATGATGCTTTAAAAACTGGAGTTCCTAAAAGAGAGTTAATAAAAATTTTAAGAAAAAGAGGAATGCCATATGCAAAAGTTAAAAAATTAATTGACGGTAAAAATATTCCATACACAGGATATGACACACGTATGAAAAAAAGAGTTAATGAAGCTAAGAAACTTGCAAAAGAAAGAGGGGATACTATTAATAAAGAATATTTTTATCCTAAGCGATTATTTAGAAACATTCTTAGAGAATACAAAAATAAAAAATTAAAAAAAGAAGAAGAGGCTCCATCAAGAATAGAGCAACTTAAAAAACGTTTAGGAGATAATAAACAATCTAGTATTAGACCGGTAGAAGAAGTACAAACAGCAGAAGTAAAAACACCACCTTTAGCTAAGACACCGATGCCTGCTAAAATAGCAACAAATACAATGCAAAAAGATCCACAAACTAACTTGACACGTACTGAAACTGCCTTACTATCTCCAACAGAAAAAGTAATTGCGGGGAGAACTTAATGGCAAAAAACGCACTACAAAAAATAGAGGATCATGAAAAGCTTTGCAGAATTATGCAAAAGCAAACTCATGACAAGATTCATAAGTTAGAAAACCAAATTAATAGAATAGAAAGCATTCTATTAGTGTCAACTGGAGCGTTGATTACCGGTATGGGATATGTTATCTTTACATTAATCTTACATTAAAAATCATGCAATTATCGAAACATTTTACCCTTGAAGAAATGACTAAGTCAATGACCGCAAAACGTAAAGGCATTGACAATACACCAGGAGCTGGTGAAATTAAAAGTTTAGGTGACTTATGTTATGAAGTTTTAGAACCCCTTCGTGCGCACTTTGATAAACCAGTTACGATTACCTCGGGCTACAGATCAGAAGCGCTGTGTGAAGCGATCGGCAGCAAAAAAACGTCGCAGCATGCAAAGGGCCAGGCGGTCGACCTAGAAATTTTTGGAGTTCCTAATATTAAGACAGCTTACTGGCTACAAAACAACGTGGATTTTGACCAGCTGATCATGGAGTACTACGATAAGGATGACCCTGCAGGTGGCTGGGTCCATGTAAGCTATCACGAATCAGACTCAAACAGAAAACAAGTATTAACTTTTGATGGTAAAAAATATACCGAAGGTTTACCTGAGATGAAATGGAAAAAAGGAATTGTTGTAGACTAACGTCTGTTTTCCGAATTCAAACAAATATTACCTGAAATACTTACTCTAGTCTTATTTGATAAATAAAAAGGATAAACTATGTGTTGTGTTTTATTAGAAAAAAACAGCATAGTGCCCTCGTGTTTAGGTGTTAAATGATACTCATAAGTAGATATTCTGCCAAAAGAATTAGTATACACAAATTGAAATGTATTAGCATTTGGTGAGTTAGATCCTTTTACAAAAGGTATATTTTTTTCTTTTTCATAATCAGATGGTATATCTAACCATATCACAAAAGAATAAATTCCACTATGATCGTGAACAGGATTAAACTCATATTTTTTTTGAAAATTAACCCAAAATCTATTCAACACATAAGAATGATTTTTTGTTAACAGGTTAGGAACAAGCGCTTCTTTGGTATAAACTTTTTCAAATTGAAGTATATGAGGTATTAAAACCTTATTAAAGAACCAATTATTTTTATCTTCTAAAAGACAAGAAGAGTTTATATTTCCAGCTAATATATCATTAACGCTCTTTTTTTTATTTTTCACATAAGTTCTGAGTTTATCTAAAACTTCTTTAGAAAGCTTTTGTTCTGTAAAACCAACGTTAGGAAATTGAAAAAATTTAGCTTCCATCTTTCCCCATTATACAAAGATTATAAGCAAAAGTCACTCTAGTCTCTTTCTTATTATGTTTATCTACGCCATGCTTAAGCTTACTGGGAAATATTAATACATCCCCTTTTTTAGCTGAATAAGAAAATCCATTCTCAAAAAATATAGGGGACCCTTTACAATCGGTGTAGTATATAACCCCCGATAAATGACCACCATGATTATGTAGATTATTTATAGAACCTTTTTCAGCATAATTTACCCACAGGTCGTAACCATCAAAATGATGCTCATTCTTACGCATTCGAACAGATCTTCTAGTTCGTTCAAAAGACAAATTTTCATATCTACATCTATAATATTCTCCTAAATAAATCAGATAAGCTTGAAAAAAAGATCCTTCTATTAAATTAAAAGGTACAGAAACCTGATACGCATTATCCCCTACGTTGTAATGTTCTAATAAACAAGAAAGTTTATGTTTTTTAATTTTATCTGTATGCTTCACACACTTTCTTAATTCTTCATAAATTAAAGAAGGGGCTTTATGCTTTAAAATGTAAGGATTTATTTCTTCAACGTTTTTATATATAGAATCTAGATCCAATCTCTAAGCTCCTCTCCTAAAACTTCAGAAGCAATATTAATTTTCTTCCGTAAAGCTTTAACAATTTTTTCATCAACTGTATCTTCCGCGATAATATCTACATAAGTTACATTCTTTTTTTGACCGATTCGGTGTGCACGATCCTCGGACTGTAATCGCTTCTCTAGGTCATATCCGTTAGAATAGTAAATTACGGTGTTTGCAGCCGTCAAAGTAATGCCATAGCCGCCTGTAGAAGGCGTTCCAACGATAAACCGGCACTTAGGGTCGTCTTGAAATTTACGTATATTATTTTGTCTTTCACTTTGAGGAGTTAACCCATAATAATCAACCACGGACCCCGGACCATAAACTTTGACAATTTCTTTAATAATATCTTTTATATCCCATTGGTAATGGGCCCATATAATAGCCTTACCTTCCATTTCAGATAATATTTCTATTAACTCATTAACCCTATTATTAGCAATTCTTTGAATAGTGCCATCATCGGCTGTAAAATGGCCACATGTAATTTGATGCAATCTCATGAGTTGAGTTAATACAGTCATAGTACTTGCAAGTTTGCCGTTTAAATGTGCAAGAGCCATCTCTTTCATCTGATTATAAATTTTTCTTTGATCAGGTGTTAAAGTAATCTGTCTTTTAGTAAAATTTTTATCAGGTAAATCAAGGCAATCTTCTTTTAAAACTCTATAAGAAAAACCTTGTAATGTTTCAGATAATTCACCAAGATTTTGAAATTTATCAACAACTTGTATAGACCTCCCATGGATATGCATAGTCTTCATTTCTGCATACCTATTTCTAAAAGCATAATAAGAAGTATAGTCCAATAACCAAGGGCTTAAAAACTCACATTGAGAATATAAGTCCAAGGGATTTTTAGTAATAGGGGATCCTGTCATTATTCTTCTATACTTAGTTCTTGTAGATAGCTTAAGAATATTTTTAGTTCTTTGAGCTTTAGGATTTTTAATAGTAGTAGATTCATCAATCGCCATTAAAGTATTATGCGAAGATATAAATTTAGCAGCAAAAGCCGTTCCCTTTTGAGTGCTGAAAGCTTCTACGTTCATAATTAAAATATGAAGCTCTTCTCCAGTATTAAATAAAGTGCCTAATTTTTTAGACTGACCTTTTGTAATATTTGCTTGCCATAAAACGGTCACATTCTCTATATGGTTAGGTAAGTGTGTGGGTAGCTCCTGTTCATGCCAAGTTTTAACAACCCCCTTAGGAGCGATAATTAAAAGTCCATTTATCTTGCCTTTATCATAAAGCATAGAAGCATTATCTATAAGTACTTTTGTTTTACCTGTACCCATTTCCATGAAATAGGCGTACGTTTCTTTATTCCATGATTTTTCTAACGCAGTTAATTGATGCGCGTAGGGCTTTGTTTTAAATTTATAATTCATAAAATTTTTACTTTCTAGTTGACAATATAATACTATAGACCTATATTGTCAAGGATGAAAGATAATAAAAAAATAGTTATTGTGGGCGCAGGTACTGCTGGCTATGTAACTGCTTTAATTTTAAAAGCAAAATTTGAAAAAACTATAGATATCACAGTTATTAAATCAAAAGATATAGGAATTGTGGGGGTAGGAGAAGGCTCTACAGAGCATTGGAAAGATTTCTTAAAGTACACTAAAATTAAACCAGAACTAATGATTAAAGAGTGTGGAGCTACTTTTAAATCAGGGATTATGTTTCAGGGCTGGGGCACTAAAAATTATCTACATAATGTTAATGCTAAATATCAATTTTATCATGGTCAAGAAAATTTAGCTTATCTTAAATTAATGATAGATGATAAACTCCTAACAAATAAAGAGAGTTTAAATAATTTTATATCAAAAGAAACGGTACCCAACCAATATCATTTTGATACTTTTAAATTAAACAAATTTTTAGAAAAAACGTCTAAGGAAAGAGACATCAATATAATTGATGATGTTATTGAAAAAGTCGTAATAAGCACTAAAGGAATAACTTCTATACAAAGTAAAGATAAAAAATATACAGCAGATTTATTTATAGATTGTACAGGGTTTAAAAAGGTTTTAATAAAAGGCCTTAGAGCTAAATGGAAATCTTATAAAAAATATTTAAAAGTAAATTCAGCATTTACTTTTCAAACTCCTGATGAAGAAAATTATAATTTATGGACCCTAGCCAAGGCAATGAAATTTGGTTGGAGATTTAAAATTCCAGTGCAAGGGCGTCATGGAAATGGTTATATATTTTGTGATAAATACACTAATACCGAAAAGGGTAAACTAGAAGTAGAAAAAGAATTAGGCCATAAAATTACTATAGGTAAAGAGTTTAAATTTGATCCTGGTCGCTTAGAGAAAGTGTGGATTAAAAATTGTGTAGCTATAGGATTATCAGCTAACTTTGTAGAGCCTTTAGAGGCGACTTCTATTGGGACATCCATTAATCAGGCTTTTTTATTGATCCATAATTTATCTAATGTCAATCAATATGTTAGAGATCAATATAATAAACAAGTAGCGGGCATCATGGATAATATTAGAGATTTTATTTATTTACATTACTTAAGCTGGAACAGACATAATTGGTTTTGGAAAAATTTTACTTATCAGAATGCCCCTCCTTCTCTTACTAAATTGTTAAATTTATGGCGTAGAAGGCTGCCTATAGAAGATGATATAGGGGGCTCTCATTATAAGTTATTTTATGCAAGGAATTTTAGTCATGTTTTATATGGAATTGACTTCTTTTATAAAGAGTCCCTGCTTAAACAGTATGAAGATCTTCCATTTGCACCAAAAAATGCTACAGAAGACTATTTAAAAAAGATAGGTAGTTCTAAATATGACTACGTTACTCATAAGCAATACATAGAACAAATTAAAGACTTGATATAAAATTAAAAGTATATATAAGAAAGATATGAAAGTAATAAACAACGCAAGTTTAAATAAAAGAGATACTATGGTTTATGTTATCCAAGAAATTGCTGGAACCAGAGCGGGCAACCCTAAAATAAATATTATGGGGGCTTCGCAATATGGAGATTTTAAATTCTTACTTCCAGAATTTTCTCAGATGATTTTTTCACCTGGCCCTCTTATTTATAAATTAAGACAAGGTTTAAAAGATTTTAAATCTCACGATTATTTATTACTTACAGGCGATCCTGCAATAATAGGTGTTGCATGCTCTATTGTTTCTGACATGACGAGCGGTACATACAATTTATTAAAGTGGGATAAACAAGAAAGAAGATACTATCCACTACAAATTAACTTATATGAGAAAGGAAAAATAGATGAATAATATTGATTTTGAAAAAGATCAACAAGATGCAATGAAAAAGACTGACAACATTCAGTCTCTTGCAGATCAAGTTGAAAGACTAGAGGGGGTTGCTTCAAATATAGAAGCAGCAGAGGAGAGAATAAAAGATTTAAAAAAGAAACGAGACTACATATCAGGTGAAGTAATACCTACTATGATGTCAGAAATGGGACTTGCAGAATTAAAACTGCACGATGGATCTCATTTAAAAGTTTCAACGTCGTATCGTGCTACCATAACGGAAGCAAATAAAGAAGCGGCGTTTAACTGGCTTCGTAACAATGGACTAGGAGATATCATTAAAAACGAGATCTCGGTGTCTTTTGGTCGTAACGAGGATAACAAGGCAGCAACTTATGCTGAACTTGCGAAGGGTCAAGGGTTTCAACCGACACAAAAGATGAAGGTTGAGCCTATGACTCTGAAAGCGTTAGTCCGTGAGCGTATAGAGGCAGGTCAAGAAATGCCAACGGAAATCTTCGGGGTATTCTCGGAGAATAAGACTACAATAAAAAGGAGCAAATAAACATGAACCAAGTAGCAACAAAAAAAGAAGGAGCATTAGCAACAAATGTATTTGAAGCTGATGCTGATAAAGGCACTCAAAACATTTCGCAAGAAGATCTTGCGTTACCGTTCTTAAAAGTTTTGGGACAACTATCTCCAGAGGTAAACAAAAGAGATGGTAAATATGTCGAGGGCGCAGAACCTGGCAAGATAATAAACACTGTTTCTAATGAACTGTATGACAGTATAAAAGTCGTACCTGTTTTTTATAAGAGACAGTACGTTGAATGGCAAGACAGAGGTACCAGCACTGGTGCACCTGCTGCTATCCACGAAGCTAATAGCGATATCATTAGTCAAGCGACTAGGGATAAGTCTTTCAAAGATAGATTACCTAATGGTAACTATTTAGAAAACACAGCTAATCACTTTGTGGTTCTTCTAGGAGACAGTCCATCCACAGCTTTGATTTCTATGAAAGCTACTCAATTAAAAGTGAGTAGAAAATGGAACTCAATGATGATGGGGATTAAAATGCAGGGTAAAAATGGACTTTTTACTCCGCCAACTTACAGCCACATTTATAATCTAAAAACTGTGCAAATGTCGAATGACAAAGGCACATGGTTTGGATGGGATGTTAGTAAAGAGGGACCAGTGTCAGATAGAGGGATATATGACATTGCAAAAAACTTTGCTGATCGTGTAGGTAAAGGTGAAGTACAAGCTAAACCAGAAACTCAAGAAGAAACAAAAAGAACTTTAAATCTATAAAAAGTTCCTGCGGGAGTGGGCGGTAAAGCGAGAGTGGACCCGCCCACTAACTATTTGTTATGATTGAGAAAAAAGAAAAATATTCTGGACCTGTTACTTATGAAGATTGGATTGATCTAGGTCGTATTATTATACCATGTTTAAGGGGGAAGCCTGTCGTTAAACGTTGGTCAGACCCAAGTTTTAAAGTAACGAAAGAAGAATGGAAAAAGAATTATTTACACTGCGAAATAGCATTAAGATTAGATCGAGATGTAGATCTTGATATTGATAATGAATTAGTAAAAAGATTTGTAGATCGTTATGTAAAATCCTGTAGCGCTGTATCAGGAAGAGCAGGAAATCCTGAGAGCCACTATTGGTGGAAAGATGAAATAGAATTTACACAATATAAACTTCCAGCAGAACTAAAAGAAAAATTTAAAAATTTACCTCATGGATCAATGCTTTGTGAGTTAAGACATGGTCACGATAGATATACAATAGTCCCCGCATCCAAGCATAGTAAAGCAGATGAAAACGTAAGATGGGAGAGATATGCCGGTTTAAACGGCTATACAGGGGATTTAAGAGAGGATGTAGGAAAAGTGGCACTCTCTACCGCACTTTGCATTCTTTATGGTCCTCAGGGACAAAGAGACATTTATTGCACAGCAATAGCTGGAGTTTTGCTTAAACATACAAAATGGGAAATAGATGAGATCGATGATTTTGTTTATAATATAGCAATTGGTGCAAATGATGAGGAAGCATTAAAGAGAAGATCCAAAGGGTCTAGCGGACAAAATGCTAACAAAAAATTAGGATTACCTAAACTCGCTGAAATAATAGGATGCTCCCCGAGAGGTGTTGCAGAATTATTTAGTTGGGTAGGTATAAAATATGCTGCAGGAAAAGAAATTGCACAAGAATCAATTGGAGACATAATTGAATACGGAAGTGATAGATACATAGTTAAAGTAAATACTTTTGTAGAAGGTGAGATAAAAGAAAAAGAAATCATTGTTGACGGACCAACGCTCACGAAACAGCAAATGTTTTATGATGAAATAATTAGACAGGCTTCTCTTTGGGTTCCAAAGATGAAACCAAAAGATTTTGAAACAATCATGAGACAAAAGTATATGAGTAGAAAAAGAGCAGGTGATTATGTAGCAGAAGCGGAAGAAGACTATAGATTTAAAAAATATTTTTCAAACTATTTAAATAAGCAGGGAGTTTATATGGATAAGTCAAATCTAGCTGTTTATAAATTACCTTACTTTAATGATAAGAATAATTCTTTAGAGTTTAACTTAGATCATTTTGAAGACGAATTAGAGAAGAATAGAATTAACTTTAAAAGAGTAGATCTTGTAATGAAGGTTCAAAGAATTTTGAAAGCTAAAAAATATAGAGGGAAACATGAAGAAAAATCATGTGTTTCTTGGAAGATAGATGGTCAAGAAGTAGATAAAGGAGCTCTTTTAATAGAAGGAGAATACGTTGAAATAACTGGGGAGATAAAAAATGAATCCTAAATTTATATCAGGACCTCCAGGTACAGGTAAAACTCATAGATGGTTAAGAGAAAAATATGCAGAACTTTTAAAAAAGTTTCCCTGGAATAGAATCGTTGTTCTTTCACACACTAACATAGCTGCAGCAGAAATAATAGAAGCAGTTAAAAAATTACCAGAACTTCAAGATGTTTCAAAAGAAGATTTAGAAGAACAAATTTGTACAATTCACAGTTACTGTAGGGGTTTATATGTACATGTAACAAAGTTTGATAAAGAAGACCATCGTTCCCTTTTAATGAGCCAACCTTTAATGCAAAGATGGAAAAAGAAATCATGGGACAAACATCCACTTTATGAATTTACATCACAAGCACATGGAAAAGAAATGTCCTTTGATGATTATTGGAAAGTATGTGACCCTGACTCTTTCAAACCATACAATTTATCCATGTTAAAACATTTAAAAGACGCTTATGATAAGCACAGAATTGATCCTGAAACAGGTAAAATTTTAAAATTATCTTTTGAAGATATGATAGATAATTTTTTATTTCTGGCAAAAGAGCCTGAAGACATAGATGCATTAATAGTTGACGAAGCCCAAGACTGTAACAAACCTCAGATAAAAGCTCTTCATAAAATGGCTACTAATGTTAAAGATAATAATTATTATTTTGTAGGAGATGCGGATCAAACTATATTTGAATATTCCGGATCTGATCCTGCTTACTTTCACACTTTATCAAAAGACGCAGAAGAATTAGAAGAAGGTCTAAGATGTGGGGAAACTATAAATAAAATATGTAAAAATATTATCGCTCCTATTTGGAAACATTATAACTACAACCGAGTATGGAAACCAGTTGAAGGAATAGTTGGAAAATCTTATTGGATGCCAAGCTTTAGTAAAGACTCTAATGCAGCAGAAGTACTTTTAAATAGAATACAAAACACGGAGGAGACTTTCTTATTTACTTTTAGAGGAAAACCTTCTGATGATCATATCAAAAATTTTTTCTATAGACACGGTATAGATTTTGCACAAGTGGGGAATAGTCCTCATATTTCTAGAAAAGTGTTTAGATGTTTTAAAACATGGGATAAATTTTTAAATGATAAAGTTTCTTTGCAACAAATTAAAGAATATTGGCCTTTAATGGGAGTTAGAGGCGAGAAGGGCGTTAAGGTAAATAAAATGGGAGAGGTAAAAAGCTTAGCTGATTTAATTAACAAAGAATATAATGTAGAAGATATAATAAGCAAAGGACTACTAAAGCCAGAAGTTAAAGGCTTAAAGAAATTCGAACAAGTTTTAACTGATCCAGATGTTACTGCAAAAGTACCTCTTATTAAAAAAATATTAATTAATGGCACAAATGTTGAAAAAGCTCCTAGAGTTGAATATGGAAATATACATCAAATAAAAGGTCTTACTAGAGACAACTCGATTGTTGATTTAACTATAACAAGAGAAGAACAACATTTTTTTGAAGGACTTAGATTAGCGTATGTTGCATACAGTAGGGCCCGTATCAATTGCTGGACTGTGGCTTCTAGAATGCCTAGATTATCTTTAGGAAGAATTGAAAATAGGAAAGGAATTTTAGAATTAAATAAATGAGCGAAGAAGAATGGTACAGATTTATAATGAGAATGGAAAGAGAAGTTTATGGAGAAGATGATGATTAAAAAATATAATGATTTTTTTGAAATAGATAAAACAGAATCTATACACCGTTTTGTATTAGAGTCTTATTATAAAATAGGTTGGACAGACACTGACGAACCAAGACATAAAGCTTACCCAAATTTACACAGCGTGTATAGCCCTCAAGACTTAGAAAAAATAAAAATTTTAGATCCAATCTTAAAAGTACTTAATAAAAGTAAAAAACACTATGATAGTTGTGTAGTTAATTTAATTAAACCTTTAGATATTAATTTTATACATACTCACTCTAATCAAACAGTAGCTTTATATTATGTAAATTTAACATGGGACCCAGAATGGGGAGGAGAAACTTTGTTTTACGGAAAAGATAAAAAAACAATTAAGTTAGCTAACCCGTACACTCCAAATCAATTACTGGTCTTTAAGGGTTCAATCCCTCACACTATTAAATCTCAAAATTTGATAGGACCTTCCTATCGTTTTACAATAAGTTTATTTTTTAATAATGACTGATAAAATATATAAAAAGCAGGTAGGCGGTGATCACTATAAATCCATGGTCATTCAGCCTTCAGAATTTATTAACAGAAATAATATTCCATTCGCCGAGGGCAATGCAATAAAATATTTATGCAGGCACAAACAGAAAAATCAGAAAGAAGATTTATTAAAAGCAAAACATTATATTGACATGGCTATTGATAGAGACTATCCTGAAGAAGTGAAAGCAGAAATAAAAAAGAAATCAAACTCATGGGGGATTATTAAATAATGTGTAAAAGTCCAGAAGATTTAGATTTGGAAAATATTAATACAGTTGCTGTCGACATAGAAACTTATGATCCAAATTTAAAAACAAAAGGTTTAGGAGCAGTAAGAAAAGATGGTTTTATTTGTGGTATAGCTGTCGCAACTGGAAAAGAGACTTGTTATTTTCCTTTAAAACATTCAGATAATGATAACTTAAATACAGAAAAGACCTGGAAAACTTTGAATGAATTAATTTTTCAAAACGAAAAGATTACAAAAGTATTTCACAACGCAATGTACGACGTATGCTGGATAAGATCTATCACAGGTCAAATGATTAAAGGCAGGATAGTTGATACTATGATTGCAGCTTCCGTTATTGATGAAAACAGATTTAGATATTCTTTGGACGCTTTAAGTAAAGACTACTTAAAAGATTCAAAATATAAATACGATCTACAACAAAAAACATTAGAATGGTCTGGAGGTATGGTGAAAGACCCTATGTCTAATATGCATAAACTTCCTACACACATAGTTGAAGAGTATGCTAAGCAAGACGTTGATTTAACACTAAGACTGTGGAAGCTTTTTGATAAAAAACTGGACGAAGTATTATACACAAAACCAGAGACAAATGAAAATAAAACTTGTAGAAAAATATTCGAATTAGAAACAAAATTATTTCCTTGTTTAGTTGAAATGAAATTTAAAGGAGTTAAAATAGATGTCCAAAAAGCTAAGGCATTTGGAGAACATTTAAGAAAAAGAAAGAAGCAAGTAGTAGACGCAATAAAAAATAGAACTGGTATTAAAGTAGATATTTGGGCCGCATCTTCAATTAAAGACCTTTTAGATAAACTTAATATAGAGGATTATGAAATGACACCCAAGTCTAAGATGCCCAAGCTTTCAAAAGATTATTTAAAGACTCACTCTAACAAGTGTTTAAGAATGATTGCATGGATTAGGGAATATGACAAAGCAGCTAATACTTTTGTTGATGGCTTATTGGAGTTTGTTCACGAAGGAAGAATACACGCAGACATTAACCAAATAAGATCTGGAGATAAAGGAACAGTAACTGGAAGATTTTCAATGAGTAATCCAAACTTACAACAGATTCCTGCCAAAGGTTTTATTGGTAAGAAAATGAGAGAACTATTTTTACCTGAAGAAAATAAAGAATGGGGGAGCTTTGACTATTCACAACAAGAGCCTCGTATAGTTGTTCATTATGCTTTAAAATTAGGATTGCCGGGAACAAATGATTTAGAGGAGGAGTTTAATAAAAAAGATGCGGACTTCCATCAGATTGTTGCAGATATGGCAAAAATTTCCAGAACACAGGCCAAGACAATTAACCTTGGGCTTTTCTATGGTATGGGCAAATTAAAATTACAAAAAGAATTGGGACTAGAGAGACAGAAAGCTAATGAATTATTTGCTGATTATCATAAAAAAGTCCCTTTTGTTAAAATATTATCACAGGATTTGGTAAGTTTTGCTAAAGATAATAGACTTTTATTTACGTTATATGACAGATTCTGTAGATTTAATATGTTTGAGACTACCAATAGAAGATGGAACCCAAAAATAAATAGATTTGATGAAGTCCCACTTCTTTCTGAAGCAGACGCTTTAAGAGAGTTTGAGATTGAATACCGTAAAGTCGCTAAGAAGGTAGAAGAAGATTTTATAAAATATTTTAAAAATTACTACGTACCTGCTTTTACATACAAGGCATTAAACAGATTAATACAAGGATCAGCTGCTGATATGACAAAAAAAGCTATGGTTGATCTTTATGAAAAGGGGATTATTCCACACATACAAATTCATGACGAATTATGTATTTCTGTTGCAAATAATTATGAAGCTAATATAATTCAAAATGCTATGGAGGAAGCTATACCTTTGGAGATAAAAAATAAAGTTAACTGCAAAAAAGGTATAAACTGGGGAAGTATAAAATGATAAATTATGGCTTATTTAAATGCAAACATACCAGTAACTTACGCACAAATAAGAAGGGAGTATTTGTATGATCTCAAAAAACACCATGGCGAAGCTGAGGATTGTATTATTTTCGGTTTGGCATCGATTACAGGCCGTCCCATATTGTTTCATGCTATTATGGAGAACGGTGCAATTTTTTATCGCTTACCGATTAGCGCTTTTATTCAACGCGGTTTCGAAGTCCAAGAAGTACCACGAAGACGACTTGATGAATTGGAGTTATGGAATTGTTTTTCTTATTATCCTGCTGTTACTAGCTATGATATTCTAGACGGACAATCTGGAAAATATTTTGGTAAAGATAAGAAAACTCATGCAGGTGCTTATCTTTTTACTGTTGACTGGGCTCACCCAGAGAGTAATATAGTAGATACGGATCATTCCGAAATACCGCATGAACATAAGTGCGCACACATACTTGCGTTAGATGACGGCAACTATGCAGCACAACCTAATAATAGATTAATATGGGATATCCCATCATTTACAGTTAGAGACGATATACCTGACTGGAAAGTGCAAACTTCTGAGTGGAATGTAGAAGACACTCGTAAATGGAGAACGGAAAATACCGATAACTTCTTCTACGAAATTGAGGAAAAGAAAAATGATTAAAAAAATAATACAATGGGCTTGGAAAACTATATGCTGGCCTTTTAAAAAACTTTGTGACTGGTTAAAAAGCTGTTTACCATCTGGTAAAGAATAATGACCAAGTGCAAGACGTGTCACCATAATTGTCATTGCGATGGAGAGTTCCACGCAGATGAATACGGTGTATGCACCTGTGATAATTGTGCTTGCAGTAGTAAAAGAACTTATAAAAAACGAAAAGAACATGCAACAGACATGTCTTTTGAAAATGAAGTAAAATATGATTGAAAAATTAATGACAATGTTGGTAGGAATCTTGTTGGCGTTAGCCGGCTGGAGTCTATCTAGAACTTTTGAGCTTTCAACTATCCAGGCAGTACATGAAGATAAAGTACAAAGAATTCAAGCACAAGTTTTAAAACTAGAAGATCAGGTTGATAGGATGATGGATTCTGATGAAGAAATCATGGACCAACATAAAAAACTATTCGAGAAACTTGAATCAGGGAACACAGGATACAGTTATAACTAATGGCACTTAAAATTTCAGAAGAAGCAGCAGTTCAAATGCCGATGAAAACGGTTGCCAGTTTGATTTGTATGGTCGCGATCGGCACCTGGGCTTACTTCGGTATTATTGAAACCCAAAACAAACTTTCAACACAAGTAGAGTTAATGACAAAAGATTTGACTGAGAATACAGAGTTTAGAATCAAATGGCCACGGGGTCAACTTGGTTCGCTTCCTGCAGATTCCGAGCAATTTATGATGATCGAGGATTTATATAAGACCACCGAGAAGATAAATGCACACATAGAGAATATGGCTTTAAACAAAGTCAACATAGAATTTTTAAGAAAACAAATGGATAAAGTGTTAGAAGATATAGAAGAATTAAAAGATGCTAACAGAGAAATCCATTATAAAAATGGAAACAAGGAGTAAATTTTGATCGAACAAGTTTTTGCCCTACTGATGTTTATAAACGGAGAAATTAAGGAACACCGTATCCAGCCCTCAATGGGAATGTGCCTTCGCGGGAAACGTGAAGCGGAGAGACAGTACAGTGAAACCGTATCTTATAAGTGCTATAAGGGTAAAGCTAAGACTGAGATCTACATGGGAGAAAAATCAATTAAAGCATTAATATTAGACTGATGAAAAAAGCTAATAAAAAGCGTAATCCAGTTGCAAAACAACTTAGACATTTTAAACATAAAGTGATAAAGAATAAAAGGATATATGACCGGAAAAAATACAGTAACGTTTCAAGCTGAAATAGTAAATGGCAAGTGTCCTACATGCCAAGAACTAACTATGTTAGTAGGCATTACTAAAGAATTTTATAGATGTATGAATTGTGGCACTGATCTTCACCAATATATAAACGGTAAGATAAGTTATTTACCTGTATTACAGGCACCTGATGGAGCAAAGCCTTATGTTAAAGAGTGGTTATAGTGGCTAAGAAAAAACCTTTATATGGCGTAAGTAATTATAAAAAAGACAAGCCTAAAAAGCGCCCTGGTCGCCACAAAAAGAACAGAAATAAACACGAAAAAAGAATGGGAAAATATCGTGGAAAAGGTAAAAAAGGACGTTGACAAATATCCTATAAAGACCTATATATACAGAATGAAAGAAAAAATAATAACTATTAAAACTAAAGGAGCAAGCACTAAACAGTGGTCTAATCTTTTACTTGAATTAAATCTTGTAAAGAAAGCATGGAGACCCTATGGGGTTGATCTACAAATATCGGCTCCTGGATTAAAAAGCGTCTTACATTGGGGGACAGTGACAAATGATAAACTTAAAAGAGATTGACGAAGCCGCAAATTTATGGAACAAAACGCGCTCTCTAAAATATAAGGAGAGATGGTATAAGTTGGTGGAGGAATATTATGGCAAAAACCCTAATAATATTGATACTTTTGTTCGATGGGACTCTCGTAAAAGAAACACTGGATTTTGTAAAACCAGTAGAAGTACATGAGTGTTTGATGTATGCAGATGATCATAGAGAAGTCATTGCAACATATAAAGAATTTGAAGATTCACTTAGAAATGGGTGGTATCTTAATGATGGCCGAGGAACTATCCAAGGTTTTATCTGTGAATAAAATATGAATTACTTAATAAGTATTTTAATTGTAGTTGCAATCTATGGGTTTATAGTGTGGCTACTTAGAAAGTGGAATGATGAAGATATTAAAACACCTACTCCTATGAGGGAAAGAAGAAGTAGGTAATGGTGAGAAGATTCTCATGCATTAGCATTTAGAACAAAAAAAGTCAAGTGGTAGCCAACGGCGTACAGGTAAATCTAATATAAACTTGATGTTTATTAACATCATCTCTTCCAATACTCTCCATTTTAATCATTGATTGCTCATAGCCCGACATCATACAACCATACATATCATCATATTGAGTAGGCCACTCATAAGGGGCCAAACAAGAGCCGCTGGTATAACTACAAAGTATTAAAGTTAGTATAATTTTCATTGACAATCCTATAAATTCACCTATATTGGAGTTAATTAAAATGAAAGGAAGCACTTATGACAGACATGAGTAAATACAAAAATGTTTCTCTAACAAAAGAAACATATGCTATTTTGGAAAAGTTATCAAAGTTATTATTACCTGATGCTAAATTATCCATCTCAAAAACAATTGAGGCGATAGCAAACGAGAAAGCGAAGAAGTTAAATGGCAAAGCTAAATAGCCCGCGTAAATATATTTGTAATACCTGTAAAGGTAACGGATATTTAAAAGTCGGAACTGAATGGGGAGAAACAATCCATCAATGTTGGGATTGTGATTCGGAAGGAGAATTATATGAGACTAGCGATGACCTTATTGGTGATAACAATAATGGTGGTGTTTCTAACAAGTTGCACTAAGGTAGACTTTGAAGGATATGATCCTTCCACTTCATTATTAAAGTGGGTCATACAGAAAGAAAAGAAAGCGGTACCATATGAATGACACTGATATAGCATACATAGCCGGCTTGTTTGACGGAGAGGGAAGTATCCAATGTAAACAAGCATGGGAAAAGAAAAAGAAACATAAAGGAAAAGGATATAGAGATGCATATTCTTGGCGCATTAATATGGAAATAACTATGACAGATAGATCTGTTCTACTTTGGTTACTAGAAGTTTTAGGCTGTGGAACTTTAACTAAAAAACCTAGAAAAGGTTTACGTAAAGATGGCACTAAGTATTTAATGCAATGGCGATGGCGTTGTACTTATAGAGACGCGTATAACGTGTGTTGTTTACTTTGGCCCTATGCCCACACTAAATTAGATAAAATCCAGCAAGTTATAGAGCACTATGCAAAACAAAGATTAGAATACGGTGCTGATATAATTAATTTAGAAGAATATAAATATGCAAAAGAAAAATAAAGAAATTTTATTTTTAATTGCACAACCTAGATCTGGTAATACTTTATTAGCTTCTATATTAAATCAAAATCCAGAAATAGCATGTACTGCTAATTCTATTACACTAGAAATAATAAAAGATCTATTTTTAATAAAAGCAAAAGATATGTTTCAGAATTTTCCTGATCATCGATCTTTAGATAATGTAATAAATATGGTTTATGATCTTTATTATCGAGACTGGCCTCAACGTATAATTATAGATAGAGGACCAATTATGACTGAAGGCAATAAAATGTTAATGGAAAAACATTTTAACAGACCTTTTAAAGGTATTGTTTTATTAAGAGATTTAATGGATGTATTAGCAAGTTATATGAAATGGTATACAGAAAATCCTGATGCTTTTCCTAATAGATTTGGTTCTAACGATGAAGAAAAATTAATGTTTTTAATGGCTGATAATGGTGCTATTACTAAAACGTTAAAAGCCATAGAAAATTCATTTAATTATAAAGACACGTGGTGTTATATTAAGTATGATGATTTAGTTGCAGACCCTGAAACAGAAATAAAAAAAATATATACTTTAATAAATGAACCTTATTATCCTCATCAATTTAACAACTTGCAGCAGTTAAATATTAATGGTATAGGTTATAACGATACAGTTTTAGGAAAGAATATGCATAATATTAGATCAACAATACAAAAAATACATAATCCTTATATTAATAAAATACCAGAAAGTATAAAGAAAGAATATGGACACATCAGATTTTAATAAGAAAAAAAATGATACAGGGGTAAACCCCGGAGATCAAATACAGGTTCAAACTTATAATTGGGGACCTTGTGTAATTAGATTCACAGTAAGACAACAGTTAAAAGATTTGTTACTAGAAGAAGCAAAAAAAGCTACCAAAGATTATAGAGAGAATCTTGCAGGACAATTAGACAAAGAGATCGGATACAGTGCAGAATCTAAAAATAAAATTGTACCACACATTGCACAGTATTTAGGCGTGTATGATCAAATGTATCAAAAATGGAAAATGAAAAAATATGATAAAAAACCAGAATATTTTATGTCATCTGCATGGATAAACTTTCAAAGACAATATGAGTTTAACCCACCGCATGATCATGATGGGTGTCTTAGTTTTGTAGTATACTTAAGCATTCCGGAAGAATTAAAAAAAGAACACGCAGCTTACAAAGGTAAGAGTGCTGGACCAGGAGGCATACAGTTTATGTATGGTGAAGGTGCAAGAGATTGTATTACTTACATGTCTCATTTCCCTGAAGAAGGAGATATGTTCATCTTCCCTGCATGGTTAAAACACTGGGTAAGTCCTTATAAATCTGACTGTGTTAGAGTTAGTGTTTCAGGAAACATTCATGATTCTGCACCACTTAATTCAATAAGTGAAAAAGCACTTAAGTACACACCTGAGAGTGAAAAGCATGTGGAAGATCAAAAAGAATATTTAAAAGAACTAGAGAAAAAGAATGGCTAGACCAAGTGTATTTGTAGCAATGGCGTGTTATGATATGATGAAGGTTGAGACAACCTTATCTCTTCTTAACTTATTTAATAAGTTTACTATGCATCAAATCCCTGCAGAATTTAGAACAGCTAAGAGTCCGTATGTAGGCCACTGTAGAAACTTATTAACTGCAGGCTTCTTACATTCAAATAAAGATTTTTTATTGTTTGTAGATGCTGATGTACAATTTGGTGCTGATTCCGTATTTAGAATGTTAGCAGGAAACTTTGATGTGTGTTGTACTCCTTATAGATTAAAAGACCCTAAAATGAGAGAGATATATCCTGTCTCCTTTGAGAAGTATGATGATATAAAAATCCTTCCTAATGGTTTTGTTGAAATAACGAGCGGTCCGACAGGACTGATGATGATAAAAAGAAATGTTTTAGAAAAGCTTATGAAAGATAAACCTGATTTACAGATAAAGTTCCCTGAAGAAAAGAAAGAAGATATTAACGCTGAGATTATGGGCGAGGAAAAGACCGGAGAAAACCCTGCAGATAAGTGTTTGTATAACTTCTTTGACACAAGCTTCAAGGATCATTTATTTAAAGGGGAAGACATAGCCTTTTGCGAGTTGGCAAGAGAAGCAGGCTTTAAAATACATGCGAACATAGACTCAACAACCATGCACCACGGACCATACGGGTGGCGTGGTAAGTTTAGAGAATCTTTTGAGAAAGTAACGGAGAAAAAATGAGCAAAAGAAAACGCGTAGGATGGGATGGTAGATCACGAATTACTACCAAAAAATACAAAGAAAACTATAATAGGATTTTTAAAAGTAAAAAAGGATCTGTGCTTAACACTGAAAAAAGTTTTGTAAGCAAAGATTACAGTGAAGAAGAGGAAAAAGAATTAGAAAAATTAGAAGAAAGAAACGGCTTCTAGTGAAAACGTTGAACAATAGAAAAGATTGGAAGATCAGACCTGAAGGTATCACTATCTGGGATAACTTCTTTACACCAGAAGCACTAAAGATACTTAAATATAGAATCTTATATACAAAGTACTGTGATGATGACTACGGAAAATATAAAGCTACTAATCATTATAAAGATCAAGATTACATGAGTGAGATTATATCTACTGAACTATCTACAAAGTTAGATCTCCCTCCATTTCAAAAAGCATGGAGTGTTATTTATGATAATAACTGTGATGGAGTAGGCTTCCATTGTGATGGTGGATGGATAACTTTAAATATTTGGTTGAGTGATGACAAGAGTATCAAAGATTCTTCTAAGAATGGTTTTACTATTTATGATAAAATAGTTCCACCGGATTGGAATAAAGATAAATGGAACGGGGAGCGTCAAGATGAATCAATATCTGATGGGATTGAAAAATGGTTAAAAGATAATGAAGTGAAACCGGTTCATGTTCCTTTTAAAAGTAATAGAGCAACTCTTTTTAATGGAGCACATTTTCATAAAACTGATGGGGTGTCTATGAAAGATGGACCTGAAAATAGAAGAGTAAGTTATACCATGATATTTGGAGTACAATTAAAAAAATGATGAGTGATAAAGATATAGAAGAATTTCATAGCTTAGAGAAGCAAATGCGAAGGATAAAAAAGAGTAATAAATACAACTATATAGAAGGAAAACGCATCGATGACCATGGATCACGGATCTATGATATTAATGGTGCTAGACTTCCAAGTGTAACTACTATATTAGGCAAAACAAAAGATCAAAAATTTCTAAGAGACTGGAAGGCCAAAGTTGGAGAAGCAGAAGCAGAACGAATCAAAAATTTGTCTAGTAATCGGGGGACATCTATGCACAAATTCCTGGAGTCATATATCACAGGAGTTGGGTACGATGATCTTACAGAACTCGGACAGGCGGCGAAGCCCATGGCCAAAAAAATTACTGAGATGGGTCTTGCGCCAGTGGAAGAATGGTATGGCTCTGAAGTTACATTACATTATCCTGGCCTTTATGCTGGGAGCACTGACCTCGTATGTTTACATAATGGTTTAGAGACCATTGTAGATTTTAAGCAAAGTAATAGACCCAAGAGAGAAGAATGGATAGATGACTATTTCTTACAAATTGCTGCATACGCCATGGCTCATGACTATGTTTATAAATCTGAAATTAAACAGGGTGTAATAATGGTATGTACTCCTGACCTATATTACCAAGAGTTCAAGGTTTCCGGGGCTGATTTAAGGTCGTGGAAACATAAGTTTTTAAAACGATTGGACCAATACCATGAACTTATTCATGATGAAAAAGAACAAGCAAACGTCGGAATCAAAGCAGAAGAGTTTAAAAATGCTAAGTAATTATAATAAAGCAATACATCCGCTATGTGGTAAAAAAATTAAAATACATAAAGACATTGTAATGACTCCTTTCTATACCGAAAAATTTTGTGATGAATTAGTTGAACTAGCTAAAGAATACAAAGATAAATTTTCTCCCTACATTGTTTATGGGAAAAGTGATAGTCATGATGTAACTAAAGATTACCCATGGGATACTTTATTTTTTAGTAAAGTTAGTCATTTTCTTTTCGAAGATTTTTGTAAGCATTATAAAAAATATTTATGTCCTATCTTGAATGATTACTTTTTCCCCTGTAATGTTGCAGGTTGGTTTTCACCGATGATAATTAAATATTCTAGACCTAATCAAAAGGTTGATATTCATAACGATACAAGTCTTTTTACTTTAAACGTTAAACTCAACACAGATTTTGAAGGTTGTGAGTTGGAGTTTCCACGTCAAGAATGGAATAACTCAGAACTTCCAAAAGGTTGGTGTATGGTTTGGCCTTCTCAAGTGACCCATCCGCATCGTGCGCGACCGTTGCTTAAAGGTACTAAATATACACTAGCATCATGGACACATCCAATAAGTTGGAATTCAGAACAGATGGGAGGTTCAATCTACAATGAATGAAAAAATAATTAATGCATTAATGAAAAAATATGATGCACAAAGAGAAGAATCAATTCTTAAAATTGATATGCTTATAACACAAGGAGTGGTCATTCCGGAGCACACTGACATCACTGGAGAGATTGACAAGTTGTTACACATTGTTGCGGACAGCGATGAAAAAGCGGCAATTTTGTGGAAACTTTATGGCAAAACAAAGGCAAATTAGTCCAAAATAAGGCAACTTTTTGCGACACCTAGGGTGTCGGGGAGGGGTCGGGGAGGTGTCGGGAAATCTCTTTTTTAAAAAATTTTCCAAAAAACAGTCGATTTGTTCACCTTTTAGTCTGATTTTGCGACACTTGCGACCCCACTGCGACCCCCTTCCGACACCCCAAGTGTCGGGGGAATTAGCCTTATATACCAACGGTTATAGCTTGATTTCGACATTTCCCGACACTTTCAAGATTTATGTGTCATTTAGCGCTGCATAAAATATTTTTGGTGTCGCAAGGGTCGCAAAAGAATGTTAGAAGGTTTTATGCCTAAGAAAAGAAGAAAAAGAATCATAACTCAAATAACTCCTGATATACCTTTTCCTAAAGTCAGAGTGGAGTGGGTCGACGCCATGAGTGACTCAGGCTGGGCCAGCGAAAAAGAATTTAATAAAATGAAATTAGCTTATCCTGTTAATGAAGGTTGGCTTTATTCTAAAGATGATAAATCAGTTAAACTTTTTGCGTCTTACGATAAAGAAGATGATGGTAGTTTTACTTTTGGGGATCGGACGATGATTCCTCGCGACTGGGTAAAGAAGATTCAGAAGATTTAGGAGATTCAATTGCTTCACCTTCAACAGTCTTTACATTTAGAAGAGGTTCGTAGTCGTTTAAAATTTGTTTCATTTTTGCTTCTAGCTCTTGTTCTGATAGGTCCTCTAATTTACCTGTTTTTATTATTTTTCTATCTATATACAATCCTGCTGCTTTTCCCCTATTGGCTTCAGCATTTACAGCGCTGGAAAAACTTCCTTTCTTTAAAGCGGCTTCTCTCAACCTAGCAAGTTCTGCTATGTGTCCTTCATAACTTACTTCATGTTTTCTTAAGCGTTCTTCTTTAAGTTCACCTATGTGTTTAACAACTAGAGGATTAAGTCTAGGGTTTGTTAATTCACTTCCTTCAACACGTGCTCTCTTTGGACTGTAGCCTGCTCTTAAGGCAGCTTCAGTTTTAGTTACTGGTCCATTTTCATCTCCGAATACTAAAAACTCGGCGAAGCGTTGCTGCATTTCTGTTAATCTTTTTGGTAATCCCATTAGTTCATTGCTTCAAATTTACAACTCATACACATACCCCATCCAGCTTCCTCTTCTTCTACTGTCATAAAATCCATACACCCTCCTTCACACATAGTGTTTGATTTCTCAAATATCTCTTCTGAATAGTAGTCAGGATCTTGTAGATGTCTCCTTATTTTTTCTTTTCTAGCTAGTTCTTTTTCTGTTAATTCCATAATGTGTAGCCATGAATGGATTTAGCCCAGACTGGCTACTATTGACAATTTAGAGTAACTATCCTATAAAGTCAATATGAAAGAGTACGAGAAATTTCAGTTAAACCAACAACACCAGCAGCTTCGGGCGGCATTGATGGAACAGTTAACGGTTGCACAAAAACGTGTTCAAGAGTTAGAAAAGCTAAATAAATCTCATCAAGAATTGAATGGTAAGTTACAACTAGAAATAGCTAGATTGAAAGGAGCATTATGACAGATAATAAAGAAGCGGGATATTTGTCTTTCTTAATTGAACAACATAAGAAAGAAATTTGGGAATATAAAATGAAAGAGTCTGAGTTGACTATCGTTAAAAATCAGCTTGAGGGTAGTAAAAGGATTATAGACGAACTGTCTAGTCAGGTTAATGATTTAAGGCGAGACAATAAATACCTTGCACAACAAGTAAATGACTATAGAGAGCAATTAAGAAAAGCAGGATTTTAATGAGAGTACAAGACATGCAACAATTTTTAAATTCATTTACAAAAGGATCGGACGCAATAAAAAATGCGGCAATCTTTGTTGAAGTGAATGGTAAATTACATGATGTACGAAGAATTGAAGTACATGAAAACTCTATCCCAATTGTTGGACAAGTGGGTCACACAGCACACAGATTAGTTTTAAAAACTACTAAACCATCTAATATTATATTACCAGAGAAGTTACAGAAAGACTATTAATGAACGAGGTTGTTACCTCGATAAAGACATGGGTCCAGAGGCAAAATTATATCAAAAAATTAAGAAAACTTTTAATAGAATATCCTTTGTCAGGATTGAAAACAATAGCTTACTTGGCACTCCTGATCTATTGGGCTACAATAGTTCTGGCTCATTTTTCACTTTAGAACTTAAAGTAACTCGAAGTAAAAAAATTAGATTTTCACCACACCAAATTTCGTTTCATGTGAAGCATCCGAAGAATAGTTTTATCTTGGTAGAGGCCCTTGATCAAAGGTCCTCTAAACTTTCTCAATTCTTTTTGTTCAAAGGAGAAAGAATCTTGGAGCTTGAAGCTTGTGGCTTGAAGCTTGATCCTTGTGCCACGGGGCTTGAGGCTTGCGGCTTGGAGCTTGGGGCTTGAAGCTTCCATGCAGGTCTTATAACTAGTCTCGGCTTGGAGCTTGAAGCTTGGGGCTTGAGGCCCGGACCAAGTGCACGCGCACCATCAGCCGTCGCTTCGGTTTTGCTAATGACTTGATCCAGTTTATTACGTCTACGTAATTCTTTATAAAATTTTGGGTGTTTAATTTCCATTAGTGTTTACCATATGATATCGTTTTAATTTCAGGATTCCAGCATTTTCTACAATCTAAGCATTGATTGCCCTGTTGTGCGCTGGGACAGTTAGCCCCTGAAGTTACAACCTCTGAAGAGTTGGGCCACGAAGCAGGCGCCGCCTGGTCTACCATCGGCGCGCTAAATCGTATGACTAAATTGTTAGGCTTGTTTGACAGGTGGTCCTTTATCCATGCTTCACGGGTCGGGAGCCAGTGACGCTTAGAAGGTGTTAACCTGCAAACTTCAAAAATTTTATTTAAATGATCCAGGTCCTGTACATCTCCGGAATCATGCCACCTGAAGACGTCCGGCTTCTTGCTGTTGATCAGGTGGGCCATAGCCTGGACCCATCTGGTATCCTTCACAGCTGCCAGTCTCCTGTACTGTGCATCCTGAACCACTTTAAACACGTAGCAGCCCTTGAGCGCATAACAATTATGGCAGGTGCTGCCTTTAACCAGGCGGAGCTTCGAGCCCGTCTTACATTCCTTGGCAGGGAGGCCTATTGACCAGCCCGGCATTTTCGACGGCTTGCTCAGGCTGCCGCCTATAATTTTTAATGCTTCATCTGTTTTCATATATCCTTTATAATCCTATAATTCTATTTGTCAAGCTTGAAGCTTGGGGCTTGTAGCTTGAAGCTTGCGGCTTGCACCTTAGAATCATTCTAAAGTGACCAGTGAGACCGCTTCGGCCACACACGCGTATTGAGCCGTCTCAGAATTCTGTGTGTCATAAGTCCCACTGATCCCAGATCCATTGACAGTAATACCAATTCCGGTTGCCAATGGATCAGGGATCAGTTGTTGTCCTGTGCAGGCGGGGGTGAGTTTTCATTGCAAAAACTTGCAAGCTTTCATTTTACAATCCCATGCCCGAAGCATCGCGACCTGTACTATAGCGGTTTATATTCCGCAGTGATCAACATCTGATCCCAGATCCAACCGCGTGGGCTTTTAATCCCACAGGTAAATTTGCAATTGGATCAGGGATCAGTTCTGGTTCATAACACAAAGACGTGCTCGTGCAGGTGTGATGCGCTACAACCAGAAGTTGTCCCAACTTAATTAGAAAGAGGTAAATCCAAATAATTAAGTTATTCCTATATAATCCTATTGACAAGTAATGTCAAGTAGTATATAAATTTATTTATGCAAACAAACAGAAAGGCAAAAATGAGTAGAATAAGACTAAACCAAGAGTATCGTAATAAGATTGCTAATAGAATGAGAGTACATCTTGAACAAGAAGATACTGTTGAAAAACAAAAGTATGACAGTTTGAAAGCTGACCAAATCCAGTTGAATGATGACGCTTGGAACATGGCAGAAAAAATTGTCAGAAAACATTATACCCCTGATGATGTTAAAATGGCATATCATCTACAAAATAAGTTTGAGAATGTTTCAACTATTGCAAAAGATAGTTGCTTTCATTTTCATTATATGGGTAAAAAAGAAACAAGAGACTACGACAACAATGCCAAAGTTGAAGATGCAACAATTGAAAGCCATTTTGATTTTAGGTTAAATGGTAGTTTAGATGTTGATAACAATAGTAGTCATAATCGTTCTG
>Ga0209756_1000999_pt1 | contig 26669 bp, 31 predicted proteins | sample ETNvirenome_6_85_FD_184071 | JGI IMG/M metagenome (GOLD analysis project Ga0209756, IMG submission 184071) | Marine viral communities from the Pacific Ocean - ETNP_6_85 (SPAdes) (version 3) | ecosystem: Environmental > Aquatic > Marine > Oceanic | place: Pacific Ocean | collected 2013-06-19 | reverse complement strand
AGGTTTGCAGAAAGCACAGAGATTTCTTATATTTGGCCTTGAAACAATCTAAGGTCCCGATGTCTGTGCTTCCTCTACCTTACCGTGGGGAACCGCATCGGGGCCTTTTTTATTTCTGCCCAAGGGTCAGGTCGATAGGGCAGACGTGCATACCAAGACCCAATCATTCTTGGTATGGCGACTTTCACGGCGCTGACCCAGTACAGCCTTTGCGCGTCCCCCTCCGAGAGAGGCTTAAAGCGGACCGGGCATCCCCGACGGACTATCAGGAGGTCGAGTGGCTCCCCTCATTAAAAACGCCACCGGTCGGCCCGTTATAGCACGCTTCCCCTCGATGGGGTTGGCCTTACACAGAAGTACACAGGCGGCGGGGATCCGTCTATACCACATATCCCGGGGTGCTCACTCCTGCTACTTGCGCAGAGCACCGGGGGTTAGTAGTACCTTGGAATGGAGAAAAGACTTAATGGCAATAAAAGGTTGGAAGTTCACACATCAGGAAATAGCAGAAGAGATGGGCATAGAACCAGAGAGACTTCTCTACATGGCACAGGCAGGATATGCCCCATGTGTCCTGAATGAGAAAGGGCTACCCTTCTTCAAGAAGAAAGATATAGAATCCTGGGTGATGCGGAATATGTACACCGAGCAGGAAGGCAAAGAGGTACCCTTCCGGATCGTGATTTTCCAGAAGCATGAGATAGCCCCGGATGGGCCTGTGCCAGAAGAACTCATAAGCATAGAAGGACTACAGGAATTTATACAGCCTATACTGCCTCCCTGTGTTTACTTTCTGATTAGAGAAAATGAGGTCGTCTATGTAGGGCAGTCAGTGCACGGGCCTGGAGCAAGATGTTGGCAACATAAAAAAGACAAGGATTTCGACAGGTGCTTTTTTATGTCCATTCCCGAACACAGACTCCGAGATGTGGAAAAACAGTTCAGGCTCACACTGATACCAGAGTACAACACAGAGCAAGACACAATGATGGCTAAACAAATGTCAATGAAGCAACGACGAACTTTAATAGCTTTGCATAGAACAAGCAAAGGAGACACACCATGACACCTGAACGCTTGGAAGGATACCGTGATGACGTTGAGGGCTGGACAAATGCACAAAATTACCAGATAGCCCGTGACTTGATAACCCACATAGACACGCTCACCGCTGAACTGGAAGCAAAGGCACTTGCCCTGAAGTGTCGAGGTATATGGAAGCGTGTATGGTAATTAGGTCCTCTACGCTGGGTGGAGTGTGAGCGATGTCCGTGACGAATAGCATGTGGACGTGTGAGAGCTGTGGCAATAACTCGATGCCTATGCCGTGGAACATCTGCATAGGATTCAAGGGCAAGATCTTCTGCAGCCACGCCTGCAGGGATGATTGGATAGGGCGCAAGATAGAGCAGGACAAGCACAACAACACATACTGGCTGGCGAAGGAGAGGAGTGAGGAATGACGCAGATAGAGATGCCGGAAAGATATCCGGAAGTGGCAGGACACCAAGATACATGGACATCACGGCAGGCAGCACTGACGACGCCTGCCAAGACCTTACGAGGTATCGTCACCAAAGCTTATATAGAGAGTGACAGGCTGATGACGGCCGACGAGTGCGCCGACCTGATAGGGCGGTCTTTGCTGTCTATACGCCCAAGGGTAACTGAGTTAAAGCGGTTGGGTATGTTACACACAACAGGAGAGACACGCAAGAACGTGTCAGGTAAGCAGGCAGACGTTATGATACCTACGGAGTTGGCACGGCAGTGGTACAGGAGGCTGGAGGACTAACCTGCGAAGCCGCCGCCGAGCATCTGTGAGGGGGCTCTGCGTGAACCCTTGGGAGGCGCAGGCATCTTGAAAGGCTTTATGTCTTCAGGGATAGGAGGCACGTCGACACCCTGCTCGAGAAGGCGCTGCACGGCCGTCCCTATTGCGACAGAATCTACCATATGCGGCAAGTGCTTGCGCCGTAAATCATGGAGCTTGTTCATCCACACCCCCAGACTTCTTCCTGCTCTGGACCCCGCCCCCATCAATGAAAGCATCTCTCCGACTAGCCGTGGCGACGACAGGGGCAATGCCAGAATAGCCATAGGAGAAACAAAAGCGGCCCCTCCTAAAGCACCTATCATGATAGACCGAGCATGTATGCCTGTCGGTGCCCATTGGCTCATCATAGCACCAGCAGCGGGCCCCTTAAAAAAACTTTCTGCCTTGGACTCCAAGGCTTCCATATAAATTCTTTTTACATCGGCAGAAGGGTTCTCCCGAAAGGCTTGCAGGGTCTTTCCTACTGTCTGTGCCGTCTCCTTGTATCCCCGCCCTTCTTTGTACACCATAGCGAGGTCTTCAATAAACGTACTGTCGGCAGCATACTTGGTTATAGCTGCCCAAGCTTCAGGAGAGGCCTTTTCTATCTCCTTTCCTGCCATATCAAGCAACTTTTTCATTGCCAGATTAGAGCGCTTGTATCTCTCTGTGCTTGCCCCTTTATGATCTCTCCACCATTCCCTTACATTTTGCAACTCTTCCACATTAGCCCTAAAAGCTTGCATTACTTCGGGGCTTCCTTCGTCTACAGCCCTTTGCCCTCTTCTAAGGTTGCGCCCTTCGTCCATTACATCGACAAGCCTGGTAAAAGCCTTCCCCAAAACTGATATATTAGCATTGTCCAATGACTTGAAGTCAGCATCTACATGCTCAAATTGTATGACTCCGTTCGGATAATCATCATTGGTTCTTGCCTCCTTCACTCCCGAAGCCCTAGAATAGCCCGCGTCATTGGTCTTGGTAGGCCTAATCCCCCACTCGTCTTCCAGGTAAGCCAGCACATTAGATCGCAACCTGTTAGAGTTCACGGGGACATCGGCAACTGTAGCCATTTTGGCATCAAACTCATCTGACCTGCCTTTGATAAGTTTGCTTGCCCCTTTTCCATAGTCATCCTGTAATGCCTGTAAAGGCGTCGTCTCTCTCAAGCCTCCCTGAAAAGCAGCCCTGGCCTCCGCGCTCTTGGCGCTCTGCCCATAGCCCTCTTTTAAGGCTATGGGGGATACCCCTGATGTCAATCCTCCGACTTCAGGCAAAGCCTTGCCCATCACCCTGTTTGCTAGACTTGCCCCGCCGCGTATTCCCCCCTCAAGCATACCGGGGGGAGTGGCCTTCATCATAGAGCGCCCAGCCCCCCTGGTGCCAGCTCCTAACTTGCCAAGCATGCCAGGAGCCCGTGCGGCAACACTTCCTCCACCCATCATTATCCCCGCTACGTCCATCACCATGCCGAGGGGGTCTTCTACTACAGACTTTCTGATCTCTGTGCCATACCTCTTTTTGACCTCTTCGACAAATTGCCAAAAAACTTCCGTATCGTCATTACTGCTCAAATCCCCTGACAGTACAGCCTTGGCTCCTGCATGCAACCCTGACAGCCCAAGCCTTGCAACCCCCGTGGCGGTGTCAATGGGATTAAGGGCCATCTCGCCAATCAGCCCCATACCTCTTGCCAAAGACCCTGGAATGTTTACGAGGGTACGTGCTATGTCCCACACTTCCATGTCGGTGATGCCCGCCTCGTCTTCGTCTATGGGGGCCATCACAAAAAGAGAGGTCCGCCAATCATCATCAGACTCTTCAGCAGGGCTGCCGCCTCGTGCAGCACGCATCTTATTGCGGATGTTCTCCATCTCTTGCTTGTCAATAGCAGGCATGTTTATTGTCCCTTAAGGATATTCTTGGCAACAGGATTGGTTGGAGCAAACTCATTACTGCCGATAGAAGGGAAAAGACCTGACGGTGATGCTCCCAAAGGGGGTGGTGCAGGTTTACGAAACTTGCCCATCGTCCCACCCGTTTTCCCAGAGAAAGCCTCTTCGAACATCTCTTTTCCTATGGCTGCCTTGCCCACAGGCCTCCTGCTTGGGCCCGAGTGAGGCCGTAACAATGAGAAGCCCCCTGTTGTCGAGGGCTGCCCAAAAGACTCTTCTTCTTCGGGCATGGCATCTTCGTCAATGCCTTCCATAGCATCAGGCAGTGTCATCATAAACTCTTGCAACTCATCATAGTCCTTTTGTGATAGCTTACCATCTCGATACCATTTTTCATAATCAGACCATTTTTTAGGAGTTACTCCTCCCGGCCATAAACTTGGATCCAAACTTTTCTTCATAGAAGGAACATCTTCATTCTGCACGCCTTCCATCACCTCTTCAAAAAACAATTCTTGCTCAGTCATTTTGGGGGCATACATGGCCTTGTCAGGATAAGACTCTATAAGCTTCTCGACGAGCTTGTGGTCATTGTTGTACTTGTCGAGAAGAGCAGCCTCAAAAATAGACTTGTGCTGTGCCTGTATATAACGATAGAAAGAAGATATTTTGGAGCGCAAGATGTCAGCCCCGTCAGTCATGGCACCCATCATGGTGCTAAAAAACCTGCGCTCTTCTTCTGTGATGGCAGCGCCTGTCCTCATGCGCCCTATCTGATCTTCTGTCATGCCCAGATTTGTGTAAAGCTCGTGAACGGCAGCAGGAATAACAACATCTTTTTTATTATAAAGATCAGAGTCAGGGTTGGTGTATGAAGCAAACCATTCTTTTATTGCCTGCATCCCCCGTGCCGTCTTGCCAACTTTCTCTTTGGCAAAAACAGGGTCGTCAAGAATCTCAAGAGAAGTATTGGTGCTATTCATCATCTGTATCAGGGCCTTGTTGTCTTTTATGGCTTCCGCGGACCACTTCACATCCCACTGATACTGCATAATATTGTCTGTTATTTCAGCTTCCAGTTGAGCAGGCAGCTTTTTCAGAGAAGGATGTGCCCTTTGCAACTTTGACAGAGTATCCTTCAGGATACCAGGGAGTATTTTGAAGGGATTGACGGTTCCTACGTCCAGCCCTTCGATGAGGTCTTCGCCGATAAGATTTCTGGCAGAGGGCGGACCTTCCTGCGAAAACTTTCTTAGCTTGTCGTTGTAAGAGAGTCCTGACCCGTCCGAAAGCAAGGTCCACGTGCCTGCTCCAAGGGCGGCCTCCCTGTTGAGCTTAGTTTTTTCGACATCCATTATTTCCATTTCTTTGTCAAACTTTAGGTCGTGCTGATACTTTTGCCAGCTATTAATATTCTTCAAGTCTATGGCCTTAGCATCGTCTTCTGCCTTCTTGTTAAACCGTTCTTCGAGATAGGGAAAGGCATCATGGTAAGCCTTAGCATAGTAGTCGCCCACCATATCGACGCCCTCTTCTCCCTCTGTAATCTCTCCCGTAGCTAACGCACCATACTCGCCCGTCTCAGGGTCTATGCCTGTCAGGGCAGGCTCCGGCAACTTCATGATCTCCTGCTTCTGTAGGTGCGTAATCAGCGGCATGATCTCGTCTTCCTTGAAGCCCATCTCCAAATACTTGTCACGCATGACACGCCAATCCCCTGTTGCCATCGTCTGCTGGAGGAGGAGGTCTTCGTTGCGTTGGCGTTTTGCCTGTATTTGCGAGAAAGGATCATTGGGGGAGGCCATACCTGCTGACAACCCACCTGCGAAGCCTTTGAAGAATCCCATGTCTTATCCCAATCCTGGAATGAATGGTATGGCCTTGAGTGCTGCCTGCCCGGCGAAGTTACCGAACTGCTCCCACCCGCTAGGCCCCGGCGGTGCGAACTGCGGAGGGTTGATCGTCTGTGGGGCTACGTTGACACCACTTAACGCCGACAGCATCGTGTTGTAAGGGTTCTGTGCCAATTGGAACCTGTTGGTAGGTATCTGCTCGTTAGCCATCAAGAGCTGCATAGCCTGATTAAACTGCCTGTCCGCATCGCTAGCCTGCATACCCGTCCTCTGAAGCTCGCCAGCACGCCTGTTGACGTCGAAGCCCTCACCCTGACCGATAGCACCACCTAATGCGCCAAGCTGCTGTAGTGCCAACTCACTACCACCCATCTGCTGCCCGAACTGTCCTGACAGCAAGCCCTGTAGCATGTTGAAGTCAGCCCTGCTCTCCTGCCCACCCACCTGATAGAACTGTAAGTCAGCATTAGCGAGGGCACGCTGCTTCCGGTCTTCAAGGTCGGCATAGGCCTCGTCAGCCATAGACGACCCCTGTATCTTGCGTGCCGACAGCCTGTTGGACAGGGCCTCCCTCTCCTGCTGGAAGCCGTACTCTATATCCGCCCGGTAGCTGTTCTGCAAGTCGCCACCTCTACCCTCTGCCCACAGTGCCGCCTGATTACTCAGGTCGAGCATATTCTCCAGAGGGACATTCAGGTTATCGATGCTGTCCATAAGATACTGGTTCCACTTGGCAGCAGGCTCACCACCCTCATAGAACTCGCTGGCTCCGAAGTTGGTAGCTCCCGGCGCTGTCGGCAGAGTATACGGGCTTGTGAGGAAGTCCCTGCCCATACCTGCCATGTCGCCCACATCGCTGAAGACCTGTGGGAACTGATTCTGATGGTACTGCTGATAAGGTAGGTTCTGCATCTGCAGCCACGCACCGATGGCGGCGTCTATCTCTTCCGGGCTGCTTGCATTCTGCATAAGCTCGGCGAGGGCAGCATCCATGCGCGTGTTAGGCTTGAGAGGTAGCTGATTAGGGTATCCACCGCTACCACGCTGATAGCCCTGGTTGTTCCTCAGTGTCAGGTCGGTGCCGTCGACAGTGTTAGGAGGAGGCTGTCCGCCGGGCTTGGTTGCCGGTCCCCGCTGGAAGTATTCTGCGAAGATAGGGTTGGCACGCGCCCCTTGTGCAAACTGCTGTGGGTCGCTGATAAAAGCATTCATAGCCGCGCTGACATCGCCACCCATAGTCCCTATCTGCTGGAAGATAGCATCCAACGCCTGTGCGTCCTGTGGAGGTATGCTGCCCATAGCGGCCTGATAAGTCTCATTGTTGTACTCTACAGGAGGACCACCGCTGCCACCACCTGCACGCTGTTCTCCCTGAGGGCCTGCGGCCTGGAACTCATACTTGCCCGTAGCCTCATTAAAGACCATAGACCCCTGCCCTGCGGGCTTGGCACTGGCAAGAGGCCCGCCATAAAAGCCGTAGCCTCCGTGAAGGAGATCATAGTCGCCCTCCCAATCGTTATTTATTATCCCATCGCCGTCGAAATCGCCTTCGATTGGTAAAGGGCCGAAGTCCCCCTGAAGGGGGTCTACGTCGCCACCACCCTCAATGCCATAAAAGTTACCTCGGTTGGCCCTCCTGCGTGATCCTAGCACGTTGTCTATAGTCACATTGGGATTGTTAAGGTCGTGCCCAACAGGAGGGACACCAGCGTTGATAAGGTCTTGTATGCCCTGATTCGGATCGCCTTCTAACCAATTAGCTCTGTTGTCGCGCGTAAACTGCCCCGTAGGCAATCCGTCCGGACCTATCTCCATACCATTTGTTCCGCCAGGGTTGTTCAGAGAAAGGTCATTCTCTCCACCCGGACCCATAGAGGCGTCTGTCATAGGAGGCCCCTCGCCCGAAACAGGGTCGATAAGGCCCATGCCGTCTGTCCTCTGCTCCGGAGGACCGAAGGGACCACCGGGAGGGTCCACCATACTCGAGGTGCTGTTGCCGGACCCCCCCTGTGTGCCGCTGGTATTTCCTGCTGTGTCCGTATTAGGAGGTGTCTGCCCACCATCACCAAACTGCCCTCCTGGACCCGGTGCGCCCTGTCCAGGGATATAAGGTCCAAAGCTGCTACCGCCGGGCGGTCCCGTAGAGAAGTCGGGAAGCTGCACGACACCCGGGTCTATATAACCGCCTGCTCCTCCTGTAGGAGGTCCCGCAAAAGGATTGTCGTTAGGAGGGGCTCCTCCGGCGGGAGGTGTTTCCGGATAAGGCGTATACGCTCCTGGGCCTGTGACAGGGGTTTCTTGCTGTATGGCCTCGCCGCCACCTATCTGTAGGGCCTCTGTCTCCGGCTGCCCCGTGACAGGGTCTATGACGGGCTGCCCTGTAGCGTCCAGCTTAGTCTGCGTAGGGGCGTCTACCGACGTCTCTCCCTGTGGCTGGTATACCGCATCAGGGAACAAAGACTGCCCCGTCTGTATGGGACCACTGACAGACCCTTGGGCTATGTGCGGAGTAAGGTCAGGAGGAGGAATCTCCGTCTCGGCTTGCTCGGCAGCAAGTCTGGCCGCCTCCTCTTGCTCTCTTTGTAAGGCGGCTAGCCTCTCCGTCTCGGCTTGCTCTCTTTGTAAGGCGGCTAGCCTCTCCGTCTCGGCTTGCTCGGCGGCCAGACTCTCTTCTGTTGCCCTCTTTGCAGCAACTACCTCGGGAGGGTCCTGCAAGCCAGCACTTACCCAATACTCGTTAGCATTGTTAATAATCTTGTCTTCCATAGCACCGTCAAAGGTGCCTGCCGCAATCATATCGTCTATGTGCTGCTGCTGTGCCAGGTTGAGGCCCTGGTAGTAGTTGCGGAAGACGTCCGTCATCTGATAGGGCGTAGGCTCCGGGGTGAGCACGGGAGGTGCTGTAATAGTCTCTGTAGGTGCTGTAATAGTCTCTGTAGGTGCTACCGTTGCCTCGGGCGTAGGTAGAAACTGTTGCATAACAGGGTTGGTCTTCGCCCCGTCAATAAAACCTTGCGGGTCTTTGAGGAAAGTCTCTATCATTCCCTGGTCAGCATCACCTGAACCCCCCGAAGAGGCACTCAGAAGGTTCGACATAAACTCAGCATCTTCAGGTGCCAAGCCCTCTGTCGCGGCACGTAGCCGGGAGGCCATATCCGTAGAGGATTTGCCCTGCAAGTCTGGAGGAGGGGGCGTCTCTTCTGCTGGCGGTGCTGACGCTGCAAGGTTCTCGTCCGTCTGTGGAGCAGCAGTAGGCTTCGGGGCGGGCCCAGGTATAACAGGCCCTGGCGGTGGAGGTGGAGGTGGTGCAGGTTCCGGAGAGGCCGCCTTGGGCTGGTAGCCCATGACCTGCCCACCCGTGTTCATCGTGTAGGCTTTTCCCAATGTGCTGTCACGGGAGATGTCCGACTTGATACTGTCGAGGCCCCCATGCCTGCTGGCGAGGTCTTCAAAGTCGCTATCGGACAAAGCCGATAGTCTGCCCTCTATAAACGCCGTATCATCGAGCTTGCTCTGGAAGCTTCGCACGATGACCGCTATCTTGTCTTCTCTGGACCAAGCCATTGTTTACCTCATAAGTTCTTGAGCACTGCAATTATTATCAGGTGTCCTGCTACTAACATCGCTGGTATAAGAAGCCACGGGCCCACTTCGTTGAGGAAGCGTGCTACCGTCGCTAGCTGCCACTCGGTGGTATACAGCCACTGGCTGATCTGTATTGTGGCCCACAGTCCAGACAGCAGCGATGTCCATTTTATCTTCATTCATTATCACGCCTGATGGTCGCCCTTGTAATAGTCGAAACTAACCTCTTGTGGCTTGCGTATGTCTATGTCGAGGTGTATGAAGTTCTCGCCTATGCCTACCCTCTCGAAGCCTACCTGATACGCCAGCGGTAACAGCCTGTGCCTCTCTATAGATGTCAGCGTAGCTATGTCTACGGCGTGGCCTACCTCACCCTCGCCGTCGTCTATGTCAGCAGGAATGTGCGCCGAAGAGGCTACGCCGCCTATCTTCTCGTTATGAGCCCCACACCGTATGCCAGAAGTGATGACAATACCTCTGCCATAATTATCGCGCATAACCTGTAACATATTAACCAGGCTGGAGCTTATGCTGTCACCGCCACAGCCACACTGGCACTCAAATTCCGATGCCGAAAAGTTAGCAGACAGGTCACCCATCAGTCGTCCATCCTATTCTGTAACCCCTTCACCCTCTCCAAGAGGGTAGGGTGTCCGTCCGCCTGCATATGGCTGTCAAGCCTATCTTCTATGTTGTTGAGTGTCCTATCTATGCTCTCTATCTGCACCTCGTAGCGTGCCAGAGCTGTCTGCACGCCTACATATGACGCTGCTAGCCCCACCATCAAGGCTATCAGGCTGGGGAGGACTGTCTGCAAGGTGCCGTTATGAGCATTGGTCATCTGTCGCCCTACCTGAAAAACTCGTACATCTCATATATCATCCACGAGACAGCAGCAAACAGCAAGCCCTGGACAGGTTCAGCAATGAAAAAAGGCTTCCACGTAGCTACCGTCTTTACCCCTACAAAAGACTCCCACGGCAGAAAAGAAAGGGCCGCCACCACCTGGCCGCTGATGAGGACTACTTTGCCGTGCTTACCGAACTTGACGGCCTTGCCGTTTTTACCCTTGATGACTGTCATAGCAGCTCTTCCACATCGTATGCTGCCGTCACTAGTCCCTGGGCGAGGCGCATAGCCTCTTCCTCGTCGAGCCGCCCGTCCTCCATAGCCTGCTGTGCTTCTTTGGCGAGGGTAAAGATGCTAGTTGCTGCCCGACGGTACTTTCTCCACTTGAGGAGTCTTCTTCCCAGCTTTAGGATCGTGCCCATTTACTGGCCCTTCCTTTTCGATGAGTAGCCGTATTCCTTCTGCCGCCACCTCCATCATCTCTGCCTGCATACCCGCCTGCTCTTCCTGCTTCCGCGACTGTTCAGCAGAAGCCTCGAAGTTCTGTAGCTTCTTGGTAAGGTCTATAATCCGGCTCATGCTACCATCCCTCGCCTGTAAGTGTCGTCTGTGCCCTTGTCTCGGCCTCCACAGCTTCTGCCTTTCTCTCAAACTCTTCTACCTCGTGGCGCACCTTGCCAAGTATCCACGCCTGCATAAAAGCGGCAGTAGGGCTTACTCCCTTATTCATGGGCTTGAACGCCGCCTTGACGCGCGTCCACTGCTGTCCTGTCACTGTTATCTTAAGGTCGGGCATAAAGCCTCCTATGCTGCCAGTTGAGCTTCCAGGTCTTCTATGCGCTTATGTAATTGCGCCAGTGCCGAAAAGGTGAACATGTGGGCGTTCTGCAATCTAGTGAACACCTCGGGCTTCTCGTCGTTCAACGTACCATAGGTGTTTATGACGCCTATCTTCTCTAGTTGCTCAAGTGCTACTGTTTTGTCGATAGCATGGGTAGCCTCAAACAAGAGGGCGTTATCGTCGTGCCATGCTACAGCACCACCACACTCGGGACACCCGCCTTCTGGCTCTGTTGCGCTATGCCATCCACAGTCGGCACATACGTAGTCAAAGATATTTTCATCCCACGTAGTATTAGCGTCTATTGTCGTCTGTCCGTCGGGCACGCGCCACAAGTCGGCATTAGTAGCTGAACCATCAGAGTCTCTCGTGCGCATCACAAAGAAACTGTCTGAAGCGGAGTAGTCCATCAAATACTGCATATTGTTGGCCGCTCCCGACCCTACACCCTGTGTCCAAAACATTCTCGCTATGCCCGTGCTCGACGCGGGGATCTTTACTTCTAACACCGGTGACTGTGTAGAGTTGACACATGTCAGCGTAAGTTGCCCCGCAGTAGACTCTACCAGAGAAAGAGAGAGAACGTCAGTGCCGCCCACTTCAACAGACAGGACATCGTCAGCACTGGCCCTGATACTCGTATCATTGTCGGTGTCAAGATCTATGCGGTTGCCAGTAGTTACCATATCCAATATAGCCCCAGCCGTTTGTATTAACACGTTACCCGCACTATCGATACGCATACGCTCTGTGCCGCCCGTGATTGCTGTGAGCGTGTCTGCCGCTGCCCATCCATAACCTGTGTCCAACTCTGCTTTGTTTGGTACAAGTGTAGGGTTAGTGGCTGTCGCTGCCTCATCTACTATCTGTGGCCCTGCAGCGTTAGACATTATCGCCCCGCCAGTAATAGTAGTTACGCCTGCTGCCAGAGTTCCTGTGGTGCTTAGGTTCTCGTCACCAAAAGATATGGCTGCACTTGCCGACGTGATAGAACCAGTAGCGAGCGTAAGGTCGGACGATACAGTAACCGTACCAGAGGCGAGTGTGCCGGTAGTGCTTAGGTTCTCGTTGCCGAACGAGATAGCACCGGAAGAATCAGTGATAGACCCGTCAGACAGGATCATATTCGTAGCACCCGTCAACTGCAACGAGGTAGCCGTCCCGTCATAGCTCAAGCGCATACGCTCTGCTGCCGTCTCGCTTTCCGCCACGGCGAACACCAGGTCAGTATCGTTGTTGTCAGCGGCAAAGGTGTCATCAGCCTCAGCGTATATGCTGGCAGCAACAAGTATGGCGTCTGTCCCTGCTGTGTCTGACGGTGCCTGGAAATCGATCCTCCCTAGCACGTCGCCGTCGACTACCGTCGGCTCTGCCGTAGAAAGGTTGAGGACGACGCCTGTAGTGGTGAGGCCCGACTGTATGGTAACGGCCTCTGTCAGCGTGCCGGAGCCGGGCATCAGCTTGAGCGACAGCTCGCCCTTCTCTGCTCCCGTAGCATCAGACACGCACATCACATCGAGAGCACCGAACTCGTCCTGGTTGTTGGCATCGTCGGGCATCTTGAAGACGACACCCACGCCCGAGCTGTTATCCGTCATATTGCCCGAGGCGGGGTCCCACTCCACAGTAGCATTGCGCTGTATCGCCCCCGCAGCAGCACCAAGGTCGAGCACCCTCACCGCCAGGAAGTCTACGGCGCCATCACCACCAAGGTCGGTAGCTGTCGTGCCGTCGAGGATCTTCGCCAACACATTAGGGTTGGCATCGACTTCAGACCCGTTGATAGCATCGCCCGTATTATCTTTTGCTGAGTTGTCGCTCATTCCATCAAGGACTGCTGTGCTCATAGTGCCTCCTTAGGCCGCTATCTTACTTGAGCGCATGGCAGAAGCTATCACCACGCCCTGTATCTTGAAATGTTGGTCACTCTCGAGCAGTACCTGCATGCCTGTGCCACGCTGCGCATACGAAGGCCTGACACGCACGCCTGCCGGACCACTACCTCCCCACAGGGCTACTCCCCACTCTCCTACTCCCCACCCGTCGGACCCTGACAGCCCTGCCAGCCTCTCTACATTGCCGCCGAAAGACGGCAGGCCACGCCGTAGTAAGTTCATACGCATATCAACAGCCGTAGTAAGGTTGCTCTCCACATTAGCATACGCCCACCCGTACCTCTTCATATGCTGCGGTAGGCCCTGCACGTAGTACTTACTCTGGAAGCGCGACGTAAGGACAGACCCGTTCCACGTTATCTTGGTAGGGTCGTGCATAAGCCACACCTTACCCGCCGTATCGCCTACATACTGATTATAGTCGGTATTGGACTCTACGAACATGGTGCCACAGGTGAGGTTCTGCTTGTCAAACTGTGTCCACCGTGCACTCCTGTTATCGGTAGCCATATTGGCTATGAGGCCCCGTGACGGCGTCGGCTTACTGCCCGTGGCGAACTCGAAGAAATACTCGTTCCTGTCGAAGTTGTATATGGCGAAACTCGTATTCTGTACCGCCCTGTTCTGGCCGTCGAAGATAGGCTTCACCCACCTACTCATATTATCGATGGTGAAGCCCGTAGACCCTGACGACTGCCGTATCCTCTGTAGGCCGTGCTCGCTCTCGAACCACAGGCCATTCTCGTCTTCTTGTATCGTCTGGTGAGATACGCACCCCACCTTTGTAGAGACGTTCTTGACGATACTTAGCGTAGAGAAAGAGTCGGTAGGGGCTATACGGAAGATAGATGAACGCTTGAAGATAAACAGGTTGTTTCCGAAAGTTGCTGCCCCCGTTATGTTGCCGTCATAACCCCTGTATATCTGTATGTTGACAGCACCCGTCGACCACTCTTCAGCATTCTCATTGGCAGACCCGAAAGCGGTGTCTGCCTGAAACAGCCAACACTTGCCCTGCCACGCCACGGGAAACTTGCCAGCAGCAGGAGGCGATCCACCCAAAGTGGTAGCGTCCGACCCATCAAACTTAACAGGCACATCGGGAGCATCAGGGTCATCGTTAGCCAGGATAGAAAGGTTAGCAGTAGTAGTAGCCCCGTAGAACATGGTCCCTGACCATCGCGCACTCGCAACTCGACTGTTGCCTGTCGCCCGCGCCCCACTCTCTGCTACCCAATCACTTCCGTCATACTGATATATCTTGCCATCGGTAGCGGCAGCGAGAAGCTTATCGCCACTGTTATGGTCGAACAGACCCGTAACCGTACCACCCATAGCCGTGCTACCAAGCTGTGTGTTGCCATGCATCGTCTGTGGGTTGTCACTCTCTTTGTCATAGACCATATTAAGGCCTTCAAAGATAGCGTTGTCAGGGAATTTGGGATCGTCAGGGCTCGTCACCCTGTATATCCCTCCGCCGAAGTTGAAATGCCCAGACTCATGCCAAGCCATTATAAAAACAACACCTTGTCCGACATTGCGTTTCTTCTTATATTTAGGTAACTGCAATCACCTAAACCAAGGAGGAAGCAATGAACAGACAAGATGTCCCTCAAAAAGTGATAAACCGCTTTTGGCAGCATGTCAATATCCCCGATAAATGTTGGGAATGGGACGCTATGTGTATGAATACGGGATACGGCCTTATGTATACCTCTAAAGACCAACCCCCTACGCTGGCTCACCGAATGTCCTACATTCTTCATTATGGCTCGATCCCCGAAGGCCTTCTTGTCCTTCATGCTTGCGATAACCGAAAATGTGTAAACCCAAACCATCTGTGGGTCGGAACCCATCAAGACAACTCAGACGACAAGTGGAAAAAAGGTCGTGCTATAATTGCCAATGGACAAAGGAGAAGACATTCCAACCTGAGAGTCGGCGAAGTGTTATTGATAAAAAAGATTCTTAAGGCTGACATTGTATCAAACCCATATATAGGAAAAATGTTTAAGTCCGCTTCTTCAACCATATGGAAGATAAGTTCCGGCAGGTCTTGGAAAGGTGTATCCTGACATTCTATCTGGCTTGTGTCAGGGTTTTTAGGTGGGCAAGGGCCAGTCCACACGTTTTATTCTCTTAGCAGCCTTCGCAAATCCTGAAAACCTGTTTCTGCTGCAAAAGCCTCTTCTATTAATGAGGCCTCATTAAGGTCATTTCGGCTTAAGTACTTTTTCAAGTGTTCTACAGCCTCGGGGGTCACGCCATGTACCTCTTCAACAAAATGGCTTGGGGTCTTTTGGGAAATAGCCTCCCTGATAGCAGCAAGAACAGCACTGCCAGTTTCTTCATCCTGTTCTCCATACCTGGCATGTACACTCTCGTGTGTCAAAAGGCGGTCCTTATTTTTTGTTGAAAGGCCTTCTGGATAAAGAATCTCTTTTGTCCTGTGATCTGCGACAGCCTCTGCGCCACTCATGGCTTCAATATCTTTTTTATTTACAAGCCTGTTTACAGGAACTTCTTTCATTCTCCACCCATCAGGAATAATATATCTTGTAGCCTTCCTCGCCATCCCTACAGCAGGTGCCATTGGCCCTACCATATCCATAGCCTGCTCGGCAGGGTTGTTGCCTACGACAGCCCCAAGGATATTCTCCAAAGCAGGATACTGCTTGAACAAGGCCTGCCACGCTGTATGTGGAGGAGGCTGAAATGGCATTACTTAAATGCCTCTTTTAAAATGTCCATAGAATCTTCACTGATAAATCTTAAATGTTCGTTGCTAGGATTCTGAAAAATATCAAGAGCCATCTCTATGTCTTGGTGTTGCCCTTTTCCTGCGTCCAGAGAAAAAAGACCTTTATCTGTTTTCAGGACAGCCACTTCACCATATTGCGAAGATTCTATTTCCTTGCGGAGAGCTCTTGGAGAAGTAATTTTTTTAATAAAGGCCTCGGCCTTCCCAGATTCCTTTATAGCTTCAGACCCCCAAACCGGGCCAAGCATTTTTCTTGCCATTGCTTTTGTAGCCTGATTTGCCATCCCTACGGGAGCTCCCATAGGGCCGGCCATACCCATAGCCTGCTCTGCTGGATCGTTGCCTACAACAGCACTCAAGATATTTTGTAAGGCAGGATACTGCTTGAACAAAGCCTGCCACGCTGTATGTGGAAGAGGCTGAAATGGCATTATCGTATGCTCGGTATGCGGTCGAAAGCGATTTGGCTCACGCCCTGGAAGCCTCGGTGTCTGCGCAGGTTGTGCTGCCGATATGTCTTTACGTCAAGCTGTCGCTCGTTACGCTGCGTCCTGTTCTCCCTCGCCACTATCTGGAACCTGGCACGTTCGTACGCCGCCATCCACCGATCAGCCTTGTTATAGTCTTCATCATACATACACGCCCGCCACCTGAGGTGGTGGCTCACAGCATCATACGCTATGTCGGGAGCGTCACCACCAAAGACGCTGGTGCTAAAAGTGGTGTTGGAGGTGAACTTGGTGGTGAAGAAGAGCTCGAAGAGGAAAGCCTTGTCGGGATACGGCCAGAAGACCCACTCTTCCTGGTCGCTCGAGTTTATACCTACGTGGGCCATCATAAGGGGCTTGCCAGTAGTGTCCCTGTGGAGGTCGTGCGCCGCCCGTTTTTTGAGCGTTTGTATGTCCGTCAATGCTATCTCGTCAGACCCGAAGATAGCTGACGACTCGCCGTAGCTGGCTAAGATTATCTCGTCTATGTCGGAGAAGGTGAGGGCATATGTGTCTTGCACGATTTTGAATCCCAATGACTCGGTAGCTTCTGTCTCACCTACATAGGCGTCTTCAAGGACGAGCGTGTCGGGAGAAGAGGAGGTGTCTACAGACGCTATCCGATATGACGTCTTGTCACGGCTTAGCCGTAGAAACTGCCCTGCTATCGTACTGCCGAAGTTGTCAGCAGCCGTAGCCTCGCCAAGGACAGCCGACGTAACGGTAGTGCTGCCGTTCGTCACAAGGACGCCGCCGTCCGTCTGGTCCGCGACAGTAGTCAGGTAGTCGCGCTGCAAGCCCCAACGGTACCTGGCGGCCTCGAGGATGTCGTGGACAACTTCATTCATATCGTCGAGGAGGATATTCTGTAGTTGGTCTTCACTGTCGAAGGCCGTGATGTCTACCTCGCCCACCTCTCGTAAGGCCGTGTTTACCGTCGCCCCTGCTGTCTTAGCCATCTAAGCCTCCAGCTTGTCGATATAGATAGAAGTCCACGGTGCCGTAACTTCGTGAGCAGCAAGCGTCAGGAGGACTCCTCATCGAGAAGCCTTCCTGACAGATAGCCTGGTCGGCCACCTCAAAATACCTCGCCTTCAATCCTGATAAATACCCTGTCACCATCGGCTGCGCCCGTCGTCGTCAGGAAGACATCGCCTGTCGTTCCGGCACCGAAGCCAGCCAGATGCCCATCAGGAGCACACCTGAAGTCCAGGTCCACAGGACCCGTAGCACCCTCGGGTAATGTCGCCAGGGGCTCGTCGGCAGTAGCATCAAACTGAAGTTCTACCTCTATGCCTGTCGTGGCGACAATATATACCGACTTGACAAAACATTTGGTGGTATAGCCTTCACCGAAGTCTGCCGATACATCGATGATAGCAGAATTGGTGAACTCCCCCGTGCCTGTCCAGTGAGCGTCCCAAGTCAGGATGAAGCCGTGGCCTACCTGTCGTAGGTACTCTGTTGGAGTAGGTGCAGCCATCGCTTAATACCCTTTCACTTGTTTTTAGACTTCTTGGCCCTCGCCTTTTTGGCAGGAACCTTCTTAGCTGGTTTGATGATGTCGGCCTTACCTGCAAAGGCAGCCTCAACGTCAGCCACGCTCGTCTCTGCCGCATCATCACGGGTAGAGATAGATGCCAGGGCTTCTGCTGCTGACAGCCCGGCACCTTTGAGCCTGAGGACACGCTCCACGTTTTTCTCTGTGATAGCCATAGCGTCCTCTCGGGTTTATGAAACAGCCGTGGTTGGGAACTCGCGCGCCTTCTGGTCGACAGCGTCGGCCTCGTAGTTGCGGGTACACATACACGACCCTGGATCCAGCATAGACGTCAGGGTGCCCTCGCCCATATCATTATCGGAGATCATACCCGTTGCCCCAGCTGAAAAGATGATGGCAGGGCCGAAGTTGTTGACATTGCCAGATACCAGGCATGACAGATGAGCAACACCACTGTTTATAGCACCTACATCCCAGGCGTTAGTATCGTTCATCCCGTTAAACTCATTGTCGACAATCCTGATATAGTGGGCTCCTGCCGCCTCTATCTCAATGGCAGCGTCCGGCCCATTGGCCGTCACATAGAACCTGTTTTTTTCTATCGAGGTGTGCAGGCCCGCTGCCGGGATGGTGATGCTCTCCACGTCGTTGGCACCACACTCAAAGGTGCATCCGCGCACCGTCAGCCCTGCCGCACCCGCATTGATGCGGGAGGTGGCCGCTGCCGTCGATGCTGCAAAATGCAGGTCTTCGATAACTACGTTGGCACCCGTCACGGCTATGCCGTCGACAGCACCGTTGACGACGATAGCCGAGGCGTTGATGTTGCCCTGGCTCTTGACGCCTGTCAGCGTCACGTCGTCAGCATCAAAGGCCATCGCCGCCGTGATCGTCACCGACCCTGGCAGCAAGACAATCGTATCGCCGCGCCCCGACACACACGAGGCGTGGGCACCTTCCGACCCGTCGATCGTACTCTTGGCACGTTCGGGATTCAGGCCGTTATAAGTGTCGGATCCTCCCGAGCCTTTGTAGGAGGCTACGGTGGTGTCCCTCACAAAAAAGACGGCACCACCCGGCTTGTCCAGGTTGTGCCACCGTCCTTTAGCGTAAAAAAGATTAGCCATTGTTATTTCTCCTCACTGCTATTGTGGACCCCGAAGGGCTTTGAAAGGTTCAGGGAGGACGCTGCCACCCCGAGTGAGTTACTGTATAAGTCCCATACTCCGCAACATCTCGAGCAGGGCATTCATATCCATATTGGAAGTGTCCTGCCCTATCTGCCCGCCCCCTCCGTAGTTGCCAATGCCTGCCATCTGGCGTTGCATTTGTAGCTGTCGTTCTCTCTGCGCCCGCTGATACCGCGGGTTTTCGGCATAGCCCCGTGACTGCATAGCCTGGAGAAGAGGCAAAGCATTCTGCATAACGCTCGGAGAGGCAGACCCTGCTATAGCACCGCCAAGGGGGCTGATAGCACCTGCCGTAGCCCGCTGTTGTTGTTGCAACTGACGTGCCCGATCCCTCTCCATCTTCTGTTGCTGCTGTTGCTGAAGCATCTGAAGCTGTGCATTACGCTGCATATCGAGATAAGCAGGGTTACTCGCCATCTGCTGCGACTGCAAACCTATCATAGGCTGCATAGGCTCATAGCCTTCGGGCACCTGATAGTTCTGTGCCTGCCGCTGCATACTGCCATACAGGCTTGCGTCAGTAGTCGGATAGGCAGACCTTTCCACAGGAAACATAGAAGCCGACCCTATAGGAGAAGGTGCTACCGTCCCACCTGTCTGCTGCCGCTTTACAGGCTGCTGCGACTGCAAACCTATCATAGGCTGCATAGGCTCATAGCCTTCGGGCACCTGATAGTTCTGTGCCTGCCGCTGCATACTGCCATACAGGCTTGGGTCAGTAGTCGGATAGGCAGACCCTTCCACAGGAAACATAGAAGCCGACCCTATAGGAGAAGGTGCTACCGTCCCACCTGTCTGCTGCCGCTTTACAGGCTGCTGCGACTGCAAACCTATCATAGCAGGTTCCATAGCCTGCGCTTGCATCTCTTGTAGAGTTGCCATAGCGTGCTCCTTAAAGCGAGGGGGAACCCCCGGCGGCGAAGGGAGCTGCCGGAAGTCCAACCCTCAAAGATTTACGCACCCGGGCTTCCGAAGATACCACGGGGGTCACTAACTCCACTCGACTGCCTGAACAGGCCCTTGAACTTGAGGTCACCACTGTCGAAGTCCACGACGTCAGAAGACGTAAAGGCCTCGCGCTCATACAGGTGCATCTCATGGTCCGACTTGTCAGCAAGCAGGAAGAAAGCGTTCGTATCGGTTAAATAGTCCCACACCTTCAGCTCCAGCCCTGAGTCGTTAAGAGGCTGGACGGCGTTGGTGTCATCTTCCGGCGTCTGCGTACTGTTGAGGATACGCTTGGCGTCGAAGATAAGGTCGGGCGGCACGAGCAGGCACTTGGGCCTGATAGCCAGACGCCGTCCACCACCACTACGGAAGTTACGGAAGTCGATCACCATCTGCTCCAGCGACGTAGTCGACAAAGAGGCCGCCGTGGTGAGCTCGTTCTTGTACGTCTGCAAGTTCTCCCTGACATGGGCGGTGTCGAAGATAGGCTGCCCGTCAGGGGTTGTCGCAGTGCCAAAGCCGTTGTTAAAGTGGTTCGCTAGCACCCCTTCTTCTGTGGCGTAGGCAGCCATGCCCAGCTCGGCAGGGCTGTCTTCCATCACGCCATAGAGGTCGTCACTCCACTGCTCTGCCGTGATCCTGATACCTTTGGCAAAGACGGTGTGTGTGAAGGTCTTCAGATAACCTTCAACGGGTGTGGTGTAGTTGACATCTTCGCCCTCGGCCTTCTCGTCCATCGTGCCGATGCCGCCGAAGGTGAGGTTGTGCTCACGTATCTGATTGCTGTCGTGAACATTAAAAATCTGCCTACCTACCTGGGACCGTTCTGTCCAGGCCTGGTAGATCGTCATATGAATACCACGGGTAGTAGTATCATTGACGAAGTTGGAAGTTCTTGCAATTCCAATAGCCATTGTAAAACTCCTCTATAAAGCCTCGTCAGTGATTAGTCTGTCGTGGTTTTACCAGTGTGGAACATATGTTCGTTGATGATACTACGCCATACACTGTTGACGCCGATAGCGTAGTCCGGACCTTTTATAAACTGTAGCAAAGTATGTCCTGCCACAGAGTCGGCGACCGTGGATATAGCCAGCTCCATCTTGGATACTTTGAGCGTGCTGTCACCTGCCGTAGCAAGGTGGTCGCAGCTGGACAGGATGTTCGCCTGCGTGGGCGTGCCCGAACCGTCGTCCTGCGCGATGTGATCCTGCTGTGGGTCGTCAGCGACAGCAGCATACGATGCTGTAGACGCTGCCGAATAGTCGAGGCAGACTCCACTCATATACGCTTCTTGTGCTGCGGCGATGTTCAGCCCTCCCCCTGTCGCCTCTACGTGGACGAGGTCACCAGGATAGATAGCCGTAGCATAAGAAGCCAGCACCTCATAAGGGCGCGACCGTCTCAGCGGGCTGGGAGTAAAACCATTAGGAATATCTAAGTTAGCCATCTGGCTTTCCTTTCTTGAAATTAACGAGTATGTCTGTAGACGCGCTCTCCAGGCTCACGCTTCGTAGGGCCTCCGGCAGGACCACGGCCCTCGTGGTATCCTTTCTCTGCCTGCTTGGCGAGCATCATCTTGTTATCGTGAGTCATATTCGGATTGTTCTTGGTAAAATGGTCGTAGGCCTGCTGCCCTACGTCGCCAGGATCAGAAGCATTGCGCTTGCGCTGCTCGAGGTCTTCGAGGGATGCTGACGGGTTGCCCGTCATCTCCTCCATAGCCCTCACCTTGGCGTTGTCCAACTTCTGAGCGTTAGCCTCCGGCGTGTACAGCAAGACATGCTCATTGGTAGTGAGGAGGTTGCTCTCGGAACCCGACCGTGCTCCCGTGGGCGTGTCGCCCTGCTCGAGCTCACTGTCAGGCCTGTGGGCAACAGTATATCCCCTGTCTATCCAATACTGAGCTTTGCTCTGCGTAGGCCAGTAGAAGCGTCCACCAGCCTTGAGGTACTTGTCTTTGACAGCCTGGGGCACATAGAAATAATCGTTGGTGTCCAGCTGATCTATGTTGGTAAGCCCTTCGGGTGCCCACTCCTCACCACTCTTCTCTTCGTCGGCGAGGATAGCGTGGGCGTCGAATCCCAGGTCCGGGTTGGCCCAATACAGAGATAGCGCAGCCTTATGGTCGCGCAGAAAATGGTCCTTGAAAGGGCCCTCGTCACCGTCGTTGCCGTAGATACCTACAAAGCCACACCACGGGCACGACTTCATGCCCTTGGTGTTTATAGGTGCCTCTTCCCACGCCTTCTTGGCGGCCTTAACCATATTGGCCGACTGCGTGGCGACAACTTTCTCTTCTTCCGGAATGTGGTCATGCGGGGTAAGCGAAGGCCCACCGCCGGTACCACTATGATCGAACGTCGTTTCGGTAGCCATAGTTACCTCGTATGAACGTATTTATGTTCCACACCTGGAACGTGAGTGACCTGCTGTGGTCCACCGTGGGGGTCGATAGCTTTAAGCTGGTCCATAGTGAGGCCACCCAACTTCTTGGGCTGCGTCTTCTGGACTTCTAAAAGCTCTGCCTCCCACTGCTCTATAGCTTGCTTCTCCGTCATCTGCACAGGACCGCCACCACCTGTCCCTCCTCCCATCATGGCTGAGTTGCCATTGTCGGAAGGGGTACCAGGGTTTACTGTCGGTGCCACGCGAGGTTTTATCCTGCCCGTAGTGAGCATCTCCATATACGCCTGGTTGATGAGGTGGCCCTGATTTTGGGGCTGCCCCCACTGCCGATTAGAAGCTACCATCTCGCCCATACGCTGCGACATGACACGCTCGCCAGCATCATCGAGGAGGCCCTGGCTCTTCATGTCTGACAGCTTCTGCGCTGTCACCAATGACGAAGTGACAGCACCTACCTTGCTATCTATCTGCCCGGCAAAGTCATTACGCAGCCGCGCCTCCATAGCCCGCATACCCTGAGACATCTGGTTGTTGGCTACAGCCTTGACAGCCTCATAGGCCTTGGGACCACCTTCCTCTTCTGTCCCAAAGCTGTCACGTAAGTTGGCTTCCGGATCGGCAGGCCCGTTCTGCTGCTGCTGGCCCTGCCGTGCTGCGATCATAGCCTGCATGGCTGCCACCTGTCCTTCTGCGCGGCGTGCCCTGTCAGACTCTTCGCGGAGACGGCCCGAAGGGACCATGCCCGCACTATCGTCAGAGCCTCTTCCAGCACCGGGGTCGGTATCGTCGACCAACGTAAACGCGATGTTGGGGCTCTCCTCCTGTTGTTGTGCGCTATCTTCAGCGGCGGGAGTAGGTGCTCCCGGCTCGGGCGTGTCGCCGCCCTGTGGCGTAGGTTCTGCTACCTGCACATCTTCTGCCATGTTTTATCCTCTAAGATTTAGAAGTATTCCCATATGTCACTGTTCTTTACGATTGGCAAAGTCTCATACTGCATTAAGCGCATTGCCTGCTTAAGCTGGGACCTTTCGGACTTACGGCGCGGTCTTTTAAAATGCTGTGGAACACTGCGCCACTGATGCCCTTGGTCTTTGTGTGTCCGACTCATAGCTAATATGTTTGGTGTCCTGAAGATCCCTTGCCACCCTTGGTCTTGGCGAGGCTCATACCACCCTTGTTGGAGGTGGGCGACCACTGCCGCGTCTTGTGGCTGTCTTCAAACTTGCTGTTACGCATACCGCGCCCTTCGTAGCCTTTGCCTGTCTTCTTGTGACCTTTCATCTGCTACCTCCTTGGTAAGATCGAATCGTCGACTTTCCTTCTGCCGTGAGCTACCTCACTCCTATGCAGTTGCATAACGAGCTCTTTAATACATTTCCTCAACATGCCCTCCGACGGGTTTTTGTAGATAGCCGTAGGACTCTTATCAATAGGGTCTTGCCAGAACAGTATGGCACGTGATGCCGTGTTCAGCTTACTCCGCATGACCATCAGCTTGTCAGCATCTTTAAGCTCCAGGTCGGGCATCTTGTACCATAGACTTCATAAACTCGAGGGTCTCTAACACTGCGTCGTACTTGCCTACCTCGTACCTGTCGCCCTCCTGATTCCTCGCTGCGGCAAGGGCCTTACCTGCGAACTCGGAGGCGAACAGCTTCAACCGTTTTTCCATATGGTCCCACCCGGGAAGTGTGAACAGTTCCCACAGGCACTCCTGCTCATACTGCGACATCTCCTGAGAGATAGCGGTGCCAGGGGCTACGAGGTCTTGGAGCATTTACCAAAGCCTTGACATAAGAGGATTTTGTTGAATGGAAGGATTAAGAAGATTATTGAGTATAGCAATAATCGCTTCTCCTTCTACAGGGGGGACTCTGTTTATGGCCGAAGCCCTATGAGAGTCTCTTAGTTTTTCTAATTCTTCAATAGATCTTCCGCCACCAAACGCGCCTCCCATATCGTCAATAACCCAATCGAGATGCCGTGCCTGATTTAAATTCTTTTTTGCTCCTACAACTTCAGGATTTCCACCTGTCATCCACTGCGCAGAAGGCGCACGCCGAACAGCTCTATCAGCCATATATCTCAATCTTTCAGGAGACAGCTTTTCTTCAGAGACAGGAGCATCGCGTTGTGTAGCCTTTAACAAAAGTTGCTGTATGGAAGGATTTTTTATCAGTTCCTGCCAGATAGGATCTCCCGGCGGTGGTAGTCCAGCCATCACATACTCCCATTGAGATTGGGCGGCGGTGTCACTGCACCGTTGCCTGCCGTCTGTGCCTGATAGGCATTAGCAAAATTGCTCGCGCCCCCACCCTGCACGTTGCCTATCTGAGCAGAAGCCCTATTGGCAGGGTCGGCAGCGTTAGGACTCTGTGGCCCTCCTCCTGCCTGCTGCATCATGGCCTGTGCCTGCTGTTGCTGTTGCTGTGCCATCTTCTTGGCAGCCTGCTCATTATGCATAGCGATATGGCGCAGGTGGCCTACCTGGTTGGGCCTGTCAAGAATGTTGAAATCTTCGGACTGCTGATACTCCTGGTGGCCCTGTATATGCTCCTGGTCGTTGTCGGAAGGGTGTACAGGCGCCGCCTTGTTAAAGCCGTACTTGTATTCCGACATCTGTGCGTTCTCTTCGTCGAAGTCTATAGGTGTCCCTTGTGATACGGCACTCTTGGGACCGATAAACCTTACCACGTCGGACTCGGAGTATCCCATCGCCGTATACTGCTCGGACTCTATCTCCCACCGCCTGCCCATGTCCTGATTTGTCAGGGGGCTGTTAGCCGCTACTTGGTAGGCCGTTTGGGCACGCTGGAAACGATTTTGTTGGCTGAACATTCCAACATTCGCTCCAAGTCGGAAGTCGTAAGTTCCGCGGAACCACAGATCGTCCCGAGATAGATTGGTCTTTGCAGCCTGAGAGTCTTCTCCGAGCAGCCGAAACGTTCGCCACATAGGTCCGTGCTGTATCTCGAGGTCATAGACGAGCTCACTCATAAAGGCGAAGGCTTCGGCATCCTGCTGGAGGAGAGGTGCAAGACGTGCCTCCGCTTCAGCCTTGGTACCTAAGAATCCCGTAGCATGTCTTGCCGATGCTCCCGACGTAGGGCTGATGCCTAAGAACAGGTCAGAGATGCCCATGACCCGTTCAATGATTGTCAGGAGCAATGTCTCTTCCTGATGGTAGAACGAGGTGACGTTGTTCGTCTGTGGTGACCATACCGCCTGTGGATCTTCGACAGGAATGAGTGTGAGGGGTTTGAGTTTTACTTCTGAAGGCTTTAGGGATGAAGAAGCTTTGATGAAATACCACTGCAGGTTGGTGGCTATGCCTACGTCGACACGCATATTGTGTATGGTGTCCAACTCTTCCGACAGGTGCGAGATAATCTCGCACACGCCCATGCTGTACCACTGATTGCTCACACGCTGGAAGTGCTTTTCTAAGAGCGGCCTCTTGCCTGTCCAGCATATGTCGGTTAAGAGAAAAGCCCCGAGGAACACCTCGGGGTCTTTGCATACGAACATGACCATTTCTTCTTCTTCGCCCGTATCGGGATGAAGGTATGGTCCGAAGTATGTGATGATCTGATATTCGGGGTTGGTCTCCGTCGTCATAGCCGCGGCAGGCGTCTGCTCAGCTTGCGTCCTGTTCTGCCCGCGCATATCGTCTTGCTGCCTAATACGCTCGTTGTTGGTGCCTCCGGCACGCGCCTGCCCACTACGTGTCTGGTCGCCCTTCTGGTCGCGCCACGGCTGTAGCAGGTCTTTACCACTTGCGCCGTTCTGCTTCGCCCACTCTTCAAAGCCGGGGTATACCCCTTCTTTGAACTTCTTGTTCATAACCAACAGAGTTTCCCACTGCCTGACGCACACATCGTAGGCACCCATAGGATTCTTCAGACGCTTGGGCTGTAGGTTCTCACAGTCGATAGGAGGCAGGATGTCGTCCCACTCTATAGGCTGTATGACGGGACCACGGTATAGCGTCGTCTCTTTGTAGGTGACGGAAGGCTCCTGCGCTACCGTGATAGGCTCACCCGTATCATCATCAAGCTGATACGACCCGTCGGGGTTGGTAGCATACTCAGGCTCCGCCTCCGGATCCCCCTCGAGGACGCGGTATCTGTGCTTGTCGTGGACATATGACACGAGATCACAGCTGTTGCCGTGGATGAACCTTATCTTACTGGAGGTGCGCCACATAGCTTCGGCACGCATCCTGTTGGGCTGTAGCTGCCACTCGACAGTCCTCGCGGCGTCTTTGGCAACTTCTTCGTCGTCATCTTCCGTCCACCCTGCCTGCACCAACGGGTTCTGTGACCATATGGTATATACGGCACGAGCTTGGAGAGCGTCTACAAGCCAGTAGGGCATCTGTACGTGTAGGTTGGCACTATCTTCCCACGGGCCTTCCCGTGGGTTGAAGTCGAGGATCCTGCCCTGATACATCTGGTCGAAGGTGAGGTGCTGCCCTAAATACTGATCGCGCGATATGACCCTGTTCTCATATATCTGCGAGATCATGTCAGCGAGTTCTTTTTGCGTCTGCTCGTCGAAATCGATCGGCTCTTTGTCGGGGAAGACAGGTGCCTGTGGCCTGTTCTCCTCTTCTACCTCCTGGTCTGCCATATCTGT
>Ga0209756_1000996_pt1 | contig 26741 bp, 32 predicted proteins | sample ETNvirenome_6_85_FD_184071 | JGI IMG/M metagenome (GOLD analysis project Ga0209756, IMG submission 184071) | Marine viral communities from the Pacific Ocean - ETNP_6_85 (SPAdes) (version 3) | ecosystem: Environmental > Aquatic > Marine > Oceanic | place: Pacific Ocean | collected 2013-06-19 | reverse complement strand
AAGAAGGGGAAACCATTAACACGTACCACTGTAAGAGTGGAGCTAACAACGACAGACTTTACATAACTAGAAAGAGTGGGGGAGTTGTTGTGGGTTTCTGTCATCATTGTGGCGAGAGTGGTTATCTCAACGAGGAGGGACAAACTACACTGAATACTCTTAGTAAAAAACCCAAGTCAAAAAAAGATACCTTTCAAAAATTTAACATACCTCCATTGAGCGAGTGGGGAAAAAATACTCGGTGGGAAACACCCGTATTCGCAAAGCTGCCCGAAAAATTTAGGCGGTGGTGGTTAGAAAACGGGTTGAATGTTGCCGACGTAAAGTCCTTTGGAATCAAGCACCTGGACGGTAATCTTACAGCGATACCTCTGTGCTCTGAACCTGAAAAACTTACGGGGCTTGCGATACGACCCCTCCGCGAAAAATTACCTAAATGGATACTCGCGGGAGACAAGTATCAAGCACCCTTTACAACCTGTGGAAAACCTGTTAATAAAATAGTAATAACTGAGGATATTGTTTCAGCTTTTCGAGTGAGTAGGAGTGCATTTGCTATGCCACTGATGGGAACCCACTTCGGAGATAGACACATAGAATTGCTTTTGAAAGAAAATAGACCTATACTTGTGTGGTTAGACAACGACAGTCCAGAAGTTATCCACAAAGCAAAGGATATATTTGCAAGATTATCTGGTTTAGTTGAGACTAGTATTTTTTTGGAAAATCAAGAACCTAAACATTTTATCCACAACAAAGATCTGGAGGACGTTATATATGGATAATGAAATTATTGCTACATTATGTAATATATATAATTATAATAAATTCTCTTCTCTTATTAGAGAAGATAGATTACAAGATGATTATAGAGATATTTATAAATCATTAAGTAATTACTATGATCAATCACCTGATGATGAAATAAACTGGGATCGGTTTAAACAGTGGTACACGATCATTGAACACCCAAGCCTACCCGAAGGTAAAGCCGCAGCAATCAGTTCTGCTTGCGACCGCCTCAAGGAAACAGAAGTAGATACGGAGAGTGCTATTTTCCGAACCTTGTCCGAGAGATACTTCGCAAGTTTGATACACGAGAAATCTTTTGAAGTAGTTCAAGGTAAAAAATCTTTAGACGAGGTGAAAGACATTCTGCGTAGATTTAATTTAGAATCGAAGGGTGTAGAACACGACGTAGACTCTATTACCTCAACCGATGAACAAGTCCTCGAACAAGTAAAGGAACTTCAGACTGAGGTTAGATACAAATGGTCTATCGAAGAACTAAACCTAATGTGTGGAGCTATAGGCCAAGGAGATTTTATCTTGTTAGGTGCGCGACCTGATGGGGGAAAAACTACCTTCCTACTCAACCAGGCCTGTGCTTTCGCATCTCAACTTGACGATGGAGAGTGTATCTTGTGGTGCAATAACGAGGAACCTCGGAGGAGAGTCGCCGCTAGACGATTTCAGGCAGGATTGGGGTGGACGAGAGAAGAGATAGACGCAGACCCAGAAACCGCACTGAAACACTTCCAAGCCAAGTACGGCGAGAACCGCATTGTTTCTCTCGATAAACCGACGCTCACGGTGTATGATATTGAGGCAGCTCTGGAGGAATTTAACCCGAAAGTGATTATCATAGACCAACTTCATAAGGTGGGAGGATTCGAGAAAGAAGCGCAAGGCATAGAACGGTATGCAAAGTTGGCGCAATATATCCGAGGACTGTCTCAGTTGTATGGCCCCGTCATTGGTGCGTCACAACTAGATTGGACGGCTGATAACGTCAAGTTCCCAGAGATGGGTAGTTTGTATGGCTCGAAGACCGCCGTTCAGGGGGAGAGTGATTGCATCTTACTACTCGGTCAGTGTAGAGAGGAGGGTACAGACGTTAGGTTCTTATCTACACCTAAAAATAAATTACCATACGCAGACGAGAATTACCGTTCAATAGGACAACCAGTAAAAATCGACAAAGCGAGAGCACAATTCATCTCTTTGATCGGGGGGAAGTATGCAAACAAAATCTAATATAATAGTCTTCGATATAGAGACTACAATTAACGCACCCTCTCCTCATTTTGGGGCGACCCCACACCACCGCGATAACGATATTGTACTGTTGGGATACTTAGAAGACTTCGGGGAGATTAAAATAACCGAAGACCCCTTAGAATTGAAGGATCGAATAGGTGCGGGAACTCGTTTGGTTGGACATAACATCGCGTTTGATCTGTCCTATTTAATGCGACACTTTGAAATCTCACCACAAGTTGAGGTATGGGATACACAGAAGTTTGACTATCTGCTTTGTGGACGCGGTGCGAGAACCCCCTCTCTAGAGAAGACTGCGGAGAGAATGGAGGTTCCGTTTAAGAAGGACGAAGAAATTAAGGAACGATTCCGAGTGGGGATTGGCTCAGATAAAATCTGTCGGAGACTGTTGACAGAGTACCTCGAAGAAGACGTTAGGACAACGGCTGCGGTGTATCTGCACCAACTAAACGCTATACCGGAGGACACTAATCGCTCGGCGTACATACAGAAGCTAATGCAAGGGGTGCTAGTAACAACTCAGATGGCGTTCAATGGGCTACCTTTCCAGGTTGGGGGAGCTAGAAAAGAAATAGAGGAGATCATATTAGAGAAAGAACACAGAGTATCGGAGGCCACCGAGAGATACGCAAGGCACTGGCCTACCCCTCTTGGAGAATTTAATCTATCGTCCCCCTCACAGATCAAGTTATTCTTATGGGGCGGAGAGAAAAAGTATAGTGTAGACACGCAAGTAATAAACGAACAAGGGGAACCAATACGATATAAGACAGGAGATAGGGTGGGAGAAATAAAAACAAAAAAAGAAACAAAGGTGTATGTGTTGGACGGGTTATGCTCCGCTAAAATAAAGCGGGAATTTTCTTTAAAAGGCTGGGAGACAAACACAGATGATACCGCACTGAAAAGATTAATTGAGTTGGACAAAACCAGTAAGGAGGTGCGGGAGTTTTCCAAAGACGTACTGAAGATAAGGAATTTAGAAAAAACCATATCGACCTATTATAAACCATACATAGAGTATTCTATTGACGGTAGGATACACCCAAACTACAACCACTGTATTACCCAAACAGGGAGGCTATCTTCATCTAAGCCCAATATGCAAAACATTTCTGGAAAAGGTACAGCACAATGATATTGACACACTTCGCCACCGATAAAACATTCGCAGAGTTTGATTACGCCCAACTAGAAATTAGGGTGCTGGCCCTAGCGACAAAGTGTAAACAACTCATCCAAGACATAAACGACGGAAGAGATATGCACACAGTCTTTGCGGCGGAGATTTTCCAAAAACCAGAGAAAGAGATTACACAAAAAGAACGTAGAATTGCTAAAGGTTTTTCTTTTCAGTTGCAATACGGCGCGGGAGCGAAGGGTATCGCTAAGTTTTGGAACGTGGATATAAATTTAGCAGAAACTTTTATCAATTCGTACTACGAACGGTATCCCGAAGTCGGAGAATGGCAGGACGGAATGTTATCAAAAGCAACGAAGACGTTAGACCACCGAGGAGACAAGAATAAAGAGGGGGAGAGTATACCTAGTTATTTTCTACCCACTATATGGCAATGCCCCGAAACAAAACAACCGCTTGGATACTTCAGACTGCTCGGAGAGAAACCAGAATGGAAAAACCACTACACAATATCCCCAACTAAAGTTAAGAACTACGCAATACAGGGGGGAGCATCAGACATAATGATGTTTATGTTGGTGAAGTTACAACGAGCTTTGGAGAAATATCCGACTAAGGTTTTAAACACGGTACACGACTCGGTATTGTTGGAGATGGAAGATAATTTAGAGGAGGTAGTGGCACTAACCAAAGAAACTCTGGAAAGTGTGCCGGAAGAATTACAGACGGCGTTTTCTATCACTAGTCCAATACCGTTCCCAGTAGATTATAGTTTTGGAAAAACATTAGAGGAGGTGAAAAGAAACAGTTGAAGTATTTTTTTAGTTGTGTTAGGATACTTACCGCACGACAGTAAAAGTGCGAATTATCAATAACTTAGGAGTAAATTATGGTAGCACAAGTAGTTAGTGGCGTAGTAGACAAACTTGCGAAGAATGGTAAGGCGTTCACCCTCACCACAGATTCGGAAACTTGGTACTCTGCCTTCAATGCGTCTCAATTACAGGATTGTCTGTCTGGTGACGAGGTTTCTTTTAGCTATGCCACTAAGGAATCTAATGGCAGAACCTTCTACAACCTCAAGGGGGATTTAAAAGTGGCAACAGGGTCAACTCTTGGGCCACAACAAGCCCCGCAGGTTGGTACGCCTCGTAAAAGAGGGGAGCCGACTCTACAGAGAGAAAGACTTATCCTAAACCAAAATGCTTTAACAGCTAGTGTTGCGTTCCACGCGATCTTAGCGAGGCATGATGGGCAAATGCCTGGCGAGGACGATATTTTGGAATCCGCAAAGGCTTTTGTTGGTTGGACGAGTTCCTACTCTGGAGAAGACCTTCCCCCTTCCGAACCAGTTAGTAAAGAAGATGATTCGGAAGACCCCGCATGGGAAGCTGCCGCTGAAGCCTTCAATGGAGTGAAGGTGGCATAATGTCGAAGTATACCTTATTGATCGATGGTGATATAGTGGCGTATAGGGCCGGATTTGCTGCCGAGAAGAAGGTGTACTACGACATGAGGACTCCTCCCAAGGACGGGGGGAGTTCTTTTTCTTATAAGAAGGAGGCGTTAGCAGTAATCCCGCAAGACTATTTAACCTACGAGAGAGAGTTGGAACCCCTAGATAACGCTTTGTACAACTGCAAAAGCCTTATACAAACCGCAATAGATAAGGTGTCAGAGGAGTTTGATACCGAAGACATTATGTACGTCACGTTTATGACAGGCAATACGGAAGTAGACAACTTCAGGAACAAAGTTTCTTCGGAGTATAAAGCGAACAGAGATAAACTACACCGACCTACCTATCTGGACGAGATTAAAGATTATCTGGTAAGAAAACACAGTGGGTATCTCTCCCAAGGATGCGAGGCAGATGATTTTTTTGGGCAAGCTAGTTCTGATGCAAAGGGTCTGGGTAGGGTTCCCATTATAGCTTCGATAGACAAAGACCTGAAACAAATAGCGGGGTATCATTATAATTTTATGTCGGGTCAAATTGAGGAGATAAGCGAGGAGTTGGCGAGTGTTGTTTTTTGGAGACAAATGCTAGAAGGAGACAGAGTGGATAATATCCAAGGAATAAAGGGTATCGGGGAAGTCAAGGCCAGAAACACATTACCTGTAGGTACAACAAATGAAGAAGCGAAAGAACTTGTCCTCAAATACTACCAAAAAGACTTCGAGGAGTGGGAAAAAAAGTACAACGAAAACGCAGATCTCTTATGGATATGGCGCAAAGTGCCGGACTCGTGCCCACACAAAATCGAAGATTAGTATCGCCCCGTATCGGTCGAAGTTTGAGTACAACATAGCCGACCACTTAGAAAACAGTGGAATTGAATTTAACTACGAGTTAAAAAAGATACCGTACTTATTTCCGATTGCTAATGCGTACTGCAACGAGTGTGGGAGCAATAACGCAGGGAGAAAAGCGACATACACCCCAGACTTCTTTCTGGTTGCTTCTGGTTTGTGGATCGAAGCGAAAGGTAAGTGGGATTCTAAGGGGAGAACAAAGATTTTATCTGTGTTGGAGAGCGATAACGAATTGAATAGAGATAATTTTAGGATGTTGTTCATGCAAAATAACTGGATAACTTCTAACAAAAAGAAAAAGTACATGGATTGGTGCATTGAACACGGCATCGTAAGTGCTTGTGGGAAAGTAATACCGAAAGAGTGGTTATAATGAAGTATCTATTAACGGGAAAAAATGAGTGTGATTTCGGGCCAGATGCTCCAGAAGAAGATGTAGGGTTATTTAAAACCGAGGACGCAATAGCCCAATACATAGTAAACACCGCTTGGCTATATAAAGAGTCCTTCGACTCTCTTTACTTTAAAGACAAAGTTATTCGTCCCGAAGACTGTTGGAAGAAAAATCCACGGGTTGTCAGGAGAGCTAAAGCCAGATCCCTCATAAAAACTATGGAGGACTTAAAAAACCTCGTCAACTATGACATGATAATCTGGGAGCTTACCTACAAGTGGTATGAAGTCGAAGATGATTATATTTGCACAGGTTGGATTTACGAAACTCCCAGACGTTGGGAGTGGAATCACTCCGAGGAGATTTTATGAAACACGCGATGATACCCGATACCCAGATATTTCCAGATAGCGAAACTACGCACATTGATCTGGCGGCCAAGTATTTGAGGAGACATAAACCAGACAAGATAATTATTATAGGGGATTGGTGGGATATGCCCTCTCTATCTAGCTATGATAAACCTGGAGACAAGGGGTGGGAGACAAAGAACGTACAAGCAGACCTGAAGTGTGGGTGGGAAGCGATGAAGAAATTCCTGAAAGGACTCCGCGCCTCTCGCTATGACCCAGAGATACACTTTTGCGTAGGCAATCACGAGACAAGAATAGAGAGAGCCTCTGTGAGTGCTACAATGCGAAGATTAAACAGCCTCCTCAACATTACAGACCTTATTCTAAAGCCGTTAGAATCTCTAGGAGTCATAACCCACCCATTCTTAGAGATAGCAGAGATAGATGGGATATGCTACAGTCATTACTTTGTGAACCCGACAAGTCTTTTTTCAAACCCAATAGGAGGCACTATAGAAAGTAAACTAAAGAATCTGGGACACAGTTTCACGATGGGACACCAACAAAAGAAGCAGACGGGGGAGATCTATACTTGCACCTCGAAGAGAAGGCGTGGCCTAGTTTGTGGGAGATTCTACCCAGACTACCATGAATATCTCGGCCCACAAAAGAACGATCAAAGTTGGTCTGGGATTCTAATGAAGCATGAAGTACATGACGGGGACTACGATCTTATGGAGGTCAGTATGGATTATCTTATTCGGGAATCTTCAAAGTGACATTAACGCTAACAGAATTATATGATAAGATAGCCGAACGGTATGATCCCGATGTAGTTCTGGAGCTATTAGATATAAGCACAGAGGAATTGTTATTTGCATTTCCAGAGAAAGTAGAGAAGTGTAGGTATAAGTTCGATCTGTGTGGTGAGGAAAATTATTATGAAGATAATGAACAAGGAGAAGAAGCGTGACTGTAAGAAAAAACGAGACAAAAGGCGGTGGGACTCGACAGCCCCCAAAGAAACTTGGCTCTCCAAAAAGTTCATCCCAGAAGAAAAGAAGTACAACCGAAACAAATACAAAAGACGTTTTATTTTTGAGTACTATGATGTTGGTAGCGGCTAATCAAATATCGACTAGAGGCTCCGCAGAAATAACCAAAGAAGGTGTACAGATAATTTACAATACTTTGTCAGACATATATAAAGGAATAAAGTAATGCAGACGCAACAACAATTTAGAACCTCTCTTGGAGAAAATGTATTCCGCACCAAGTACGCACAAGGGCCAGAGGACACTTGGAAAAACCTCGCAATCCGTTGTGTAGAGGATGTATGCGGAACCATGAGAACAGGACAACACCCGATAATGCACGAGGATGAGCGGGAACAACTTATCGAGTACGTGAGCACTATGAAGTTCATTCCAGGTGGCAGGTATCTGTACTATGCAGGTAGAAAACTACACGCTTGGAACAACTGCTTCTTGTTAAGAGCAGAAGAAGACACGAGGGAGGAGTGGTCAAACCTCATATGGAGAGCTAACTCGTGTTTAATGTTGGGAGGAGGGATAGGAGTAGACTACTCTCGCTTACGCCCCGCAGGACGCTCCTTATCGCGCACAGGAGGCGTTTCTAGTGGGCCACTACCCCTTATGTACATGATTAACGAGATCGGTAGGAATGTTATGCAAGGAGGGAGCCGAAGATCCGCTATCTACGCTTCCCTTGACAGAGAGCATGAGGATGTAGACGGTTTTCTACACGCTAAGAATTGGCACGAGATGTTAGTTACAGAAGGTGTTACTTTATCCCAAGCCAAGGAGAATAATTTTAACTTCCCTGCACCACTAGACCAGACTAATATCTCCGTAAACTATTCAGACGAGTGGTTAAAGTTGGGAGACGATAAGTGGAAAGATGAGGTTTTTCTCACCAACTGTAGGCAAGCACTCACTACGGGAGAACCTGGATTCAGTTTTAACTTCGGGGATAAGTCTAACGAAACACTAAGAAATGCTTGCACTGAAGTAACTAGCGCAGATGATTCGGATGTTTGTAACTTGGGGAGTGTGAACTTAGGGAATATAGAGAGTATAGATGAGTTTAAGGACGTAGTGCGACTAGCTAGTAAGTTTCTTGTTTGTGGTACATACCGCGCAGACTTACCTTACGAGAAAGTAAAGGAAGTGAGGGAAAAGAATAGACGGCTCGGCCTTGGTCTTATGGGTATACACGAGTGGCTGTTAAAGCGTGGCGGAAAGTACGAGGTTACACCAGAATTACACAGATGGTTGAGGGTATATAAACATGAGTCAAAAAAATCTGCTGATGAACATTGTGACAGACTGTATCTTTCAAAGCCTATCGCATACAGAGCAATCGCGCCTACTGGGACTATTGGTATCCTCGCAGGAACTACGACAGGTATTGAACCAGTATTTGCAGTCGCTTACAAAAGAAGATATCTCACAGAAGGAACTAGATGGAAGTATGAGTTCTGTGTTGACGGTACTGCCCAAACCCTCATCGACAAACTTGGAGTCAACCCTTCCAGCATTGAGTCGGCTCATTCTTTATCTAGTAAACCAGAATCTAGAATCAAATTTCAAGCCGACATACAGGACTACGTTGACCACAGTATTTCGTCCACAATCAATCTACCAAACGCAAAAGACACCGAAGAAAGAGATGTTCAAAGGTTTGCTAGAATCCTTGCGAAATACGCCCCAAGACTCCGAGGATTTACCTGCTATCCTGACGGTAGTAGAGGAGGGCAGCCAATTACGTCTGTCAACTATGAAGAAGCTATTAAACATAAGGGCGTTGTCTACGAAGAAAATGACCCCTGTGGAGGAGGAGTCTGCGGAGTCTGAAGAGGAGATCCGCGCTTGGGTAAGAAACAATATATCTTAGGGTGGGGGATTGGCGTAGGGAGTTTCCCGACAAATACTATGAGGAAGACAAGATGGAAAGTGCAGGTAATCATATTCTAGATGAATTAATAAAGCAGATTAACTTACTAAGAAAGGAGAATGCTAGACTAACAAAAGAAAATCTAGAACTAAAAGAGAAGTCGTCTTCTTCTTTTGCAGAAGTTTTAAAACAAGGCAATTAGAAAAAAAAGACCCCCGATTAAGGGGGCCAGAGAGGGACTAATCTTATGTTGTTTGATCCAGTTGATATACTTTTTTGGGGAAGTATGTGCTACATACTGTGGTTACTTGGGGAGTAGTTAATTAGTGTCTCGAAAGAACCACCACCCTGTACAGATATACTTCGTTCCTTTTAGGGGCGGGTTCCCTCTGTGTTGCCAAGGCCAAGCGGCGGGGAAGATAACTAACTTCCCTGCTTCTGGGGGGACTCGTTCCATTTGATTAAGAAACTCTGTTTCCCCGCCCTCTTCTATGTCGTTCATATATAACGTCCAGACGAGTGCTCTAGCAACCCCATCACTTCTCCCACTTTGCTCACAATGCCAAACGTGATAGCCCCCACCTGGTTCTGTTTTCTGCATCTTTACGTTGTACCCGACTACGGGTAATTCACTTCCTCCCGCAAACTCCGATAAGTAGGTCTGTAGGTAGGGCTGTATGGCTCGGTGTATTTCCCCTGATAGCGGGGAACAATGGTCTTCTAACATAATAGAAGAGTCCTTCCTTCCCAACTTAGTTCCGAACTGTGGTTCCCCCGAGTGAGAACTTTCTTGTTCTATCTCATCGAATCTTTTTATTATTTTATCTAATACGTCTTTGCCGAGTACATCCGTGTAAGCCCGAATAAATGAATCCATATTTATCCCTCATAAGTCTTGTGATGGTGATTCTAGTAGACTTCTCCCTATATAATCTTTTCGTATTTCGTAAACACCCCTCGTCGCTTCTCTAAGTAATGTTCGTTTTTCTCTTTTTACATTCTCTGGGAGGTTCCTAATCCCTAAAACAAATTTCTCGTAGTCTTGTTTTGTAAAAAAATCTTTTGGAGGAAGGTAAACAGGGTTTCTTTCGTCGGGAACTGTCATCATTTTACGGACATCTTCTCGCGGAAGAACTCCTTTTAAATTAGGCCCGAAGAATATCCGACGCACCCTCCTTTCGTCACCCGCATAAAGTGTTACTGCGTCTTGGTATAAATCCCTAAACGCTTTTTGGTGAGCGAAGTCTACTTGGTACGCATCATCTACCTCCCCAAACCAGATGTTCATTTGGTCAGATCCAAGCTCTAGGGGGTCTGATATGTCCAGTATTCCTTGTAATAGCGTAGACTTTATCTTGGACATACTTTTATCATGGTTCGCGTTTATCTCTCTGGCAGCAAACCCAATAGAAGTTCGTTTGTTAATTGTTCTGGTAGTAAATGCCCCAGGATTAAGCCCTTGTTTGTAGAGAATATCCCCTAACTCTCCGATAGTTTGTGGGGGTTTCCTAGCCTCGTTAAAGAATTTCGGATAGAGTGCTCGTTCTATATCATTCGGAGTTAGATCTAATCCGAGTACTCTATCTCGCCCCTTCAGTGCTCCCATCTTTTGTGCTGTATCTAACCCGAACTTAACAAATCCTGGCTGGAGTATCTTATAAAAGTTTGCTAGGTTTGCAGGATTATCGCCCCCCTTAATTAAATAGTTTGCCGCTTGTAGGGTCATAGAGGGGTCTGTGTACGGCGATACAAAACTCTTAGCCGCAGTTAGTATCCCGTCTTGTATCGCTGTTTCAGAGTCGTCCCCGTTACCAAGAGCAACTATAAGAGGCATAACGGTTTCTAGAAAAGGTTGGTGGGGGTTAGAATAACTCAGATTAATGTACTTCAGTTCATCGTCTTTAGGGTCACTTACTAACACTAACGCCCCATTTCTATCCCAAGGAGGTACAAAATCCCTTAACACTTCTAGCATAGATTCTGTACCATTTGCCTCTGCTACCATTTGAGCGGTAATGTACGGTGCAGACGCTATTGCAGAAATACCCAGTAATCTAGACACACCACTACGAACAAGCGGGGCGTTACCTAAAGCAAACCCCTCCGCCATCTCTTCTCCACCAAGGCGGAAAACATTACTTACATTACGAAAGTTTTCTGAAGGGTACGCTGAGAAATTACCGATTACAGGAATACTTCTTGTTAGCTTGTGTTCTGTAATTCGCGGAACTCTAGAATAGATCGGCATAACCCGCTTAGTCTTTATAGCCGAGGCGTGGGCGAAAAGCTGATTGGGGGATAAAGTCCTCCCCAACTCGTTCTGCCAATTATTCAAATATGCGGTACGTTGTTCTGGTGCCATCTCCTTCCAAATTTGTCTCTGTTTCCCAAACTCTGCTAAGAAGGTTATCATCTTAAAGAAGTCGTCTGTCCCACCGTAAAAACCCATAAAATTTCTATATAACTTGGGGAACGCCCCGACACCGAAAGTACCCACCTTTTCTATAAGACCTGGAGTTTCGTTTATATCTCTCCCCAATCTAGTTAGCATTTGCCCGATGTCTATAGACTGCCCTGTTACCCCCAGAGTACGCACTAGAGAAGTTAGTTCTCGCCTTTCTGCGGGACTCATTTTAAAAATTGCCTTAGTTACTTCTGGTAGCCACTGATAAGGGTTCCCAGATAAAACACTACCAATCGCACCCCTAGCGTTTCTAAGAATAGCTACAGGAGATAATACCGTCTTACCTACTTTGAGCGTTCCTTGTACTCGTGCAGATCCTCGCGCAATGCTTTCAGCAACCTCACTATTAAATAAAGGTTGGTACTTATCAAACTCCCTTATTACCGGAGCTAATCTATCTTGTACCTCCTTAGTAGTGTAATAAGCCCGACTAGCTTTATCTTTAGTGTTTGTAGGAACAAAAAGATTATTGGGTTTATCAAAAGGAATCAATGCGCCCTGATTCTCTGTTCCAATAACCCTAACTATGTCGTCTGTAGTAGGTAGCGGGTCTAGTCCCTGTTCCTTTCTGGTCTTGTTTATAATCGCTCGTGCTTGTAGTGTAGAAGCCGCTCGAACCGCCTGACCCCTTCCCGCTAAACTCTTCTGTAGATTCTGGGCGAAGTAAGCCTTCTCTACGGAGTTCATTATTCCCGCAACAGACTCGACAACACTCTGCGATGCGCTGTAATTTTCTCCCCAGATTCTTCTTTGGACTGCGGGGATAGCCTCTAAACTCTCTGAGACATTTGCACTTAATTTAAAGCGACCCTTCTGGGGTTGGTACATTCTCTGTGCGAGTATCCTTGCGTTCTCCCGCGCGTTCTTTCCAGTAAAACTTGATCTCGTTAAGCCTTGGGTGTAGTGAGGATACTTTTCCTTCAGAGAAGCAAACCATGTTTTCTTTCGATCCCCTTTGGGTTGCCTTACCGCAGAAATTAGCTCGTCTATAACTTCTGGATTCTTGTCTAAAAATTTATCAAAGGGTACAGCCCGTTTATTAACAGAAAAGACTTCGTAAACTAATCTAGCATAACCGTCTTTAAGCCATGTTGGACTGTCAAATATCTGGCGAAACCCTGGAGATACATTAGGTAGATTAGCGGCGTGACTTCTAGCATCTTTAATAACTGTACTAGCTGTGTCAGTAGCTTTTTGTATCTCTGAGTGGAGTTTATTATACACTCCTCTAGGACGATAAAAGGGGTAATGATCTCTGTTAGGGTGACCTAATTTACGATCTCCTCGCAAAACAGACATAACATCCCGAATAACCCCGTCTCTATTATCCTTGGTTGTATTTTTATTAATACTACGTTCTAGATCTCTAGCAGCGACTTGAGCGCGATGATTAAATTCGGAACTAATCCCCTGAACTTCCTCTAAAATGTGTGTAGAAGTTTCGTCCCTGTAAGATTTAGGTAGAAGATTATTCTTCATCCACTGAGCAGCAGCCGTATCCCCAACACTATTATCTATAGAACGAGAAAGTGCCCCTACCGCAGTATTAAAACTCCCTCCGAAACCGACAGCTAATGGCCCTTCCATTGCTCCAACAAATAAAGCATCCCCTAGATCTAATTCTTTTTGGAAGTTTAAACCTATTCTGTCTGTCTGTTGGGATAAGGACTTCGCTGTACCGCCAGCACCAGTAATTGCTGACTCGACTGCAAAGGCTTTTAGTACTGGTTTCTGGAAAGCAAGTTTAGCTCGGTTGGCGATATACTTAGCAACACCTCTTTGTGCCGCTTGCCTAGTCGCAAGAGCCGCCGCACCGGAAGCCCCCGCCGTCTGGAAGCCCATAAACGCCCCAAGTAAATTAACTGGATCGCTTGCTGCCCCCGCAACGTGCTCCTTAATGTTTTCAAATGCTGGTGGAGCACCCTCCTCAAAAAGATTAGGTAGCTTTTGTATCTGATTCCCAACATAAAACAAGTGTCGCGCCTGTTCTGGAGTTGCGTCTGAAAAAGCCCGTCCTTGTCTTAGGACAGAGGTTAGGTTCATACCCGTTGTTTCTGTCGCTAATCCTCCCCACCTTTTTTCCTCTAAGAGTTGGTCGACAACTGCCCTTCGATACTCTGGGGTATTTTCCATCTTCATATCGGGAAGACGGTCAAGTAACCTTAATGTTTTAATCCCAGAGTTTATGAACTGGTTATCGTTCTGTAACCCTTGGTAGGTGGTCATTCGGCAGTTGCCTGTTTGTATAGAGCAGCAAAATACTTATACTTATTGCCAAACTGTTCTTTAAGTTCTGGATTCCAATCTTCTCGAACTTGCGCCCACAAGTCCTTCCTCAACTGCTCCTTCGCTCGTGATTCGTTGAATAGCCTCCCGAAAAACCCAGGGCCACTATCTTCTTCTTCGTCTCCTTCCCCTGTTTCTGGAGGTTCCTTACCATTTAGATTAAATATCTTATCTACATCATCCTCAGTACTCCCCTTCGTTTCGCCCAACGATTGTCCTGTGTATATATCGTCAACGGTAAAATCATCTAGAGCAAATGGAGTACCCGTTAGCCTCTCATATTGATTTACAAACTTGTCCAAAGTAGTATCCAATAGTTTAAACTGATTCCGAAAAGCGTTAATTTGCTTATCAAAAGTAGCTATCTCTGCATTATACGCATCACTTCCTTTTTGGGCCTGATTAACTGGATTAGCTAGCCAAGTACTTTTATTTTGTTCCGCCCGAGCGATTGCATTATTTATTTGTAGTCGCTGACTATTAGTGGCATTTATATTAGTTAGAAGACCTGCTGCCTGACGCTCATCTTTATACTCTTTTGATTCTTTTGCCGTCTGTAGGGTTTTTTTTGCAAGTTCCGAGGTATACAGTTGGTTAGAAAACATTTTTGCTAGTTCTGGGTTAATCATCGAGTACTTAACTACCCGCTCTTGTAAGGCTTCTGGAGAATATAAATTGGGGCCGTACCTCTCAGCAAGATCATTCTCTATTACTTTGTGGGTTATTAAATTAAAACCTTCTTTCAGAGCGTTACCGAGTAGCTGTTGATTAGCTAACTCTGTTCGATAAAAGTCAGGTAGTTGTGGTTGTGCTAACGGTCGCCATGCCATTTGTCATTCTCCTTTTAAACTATTACGGTAGTTGTCAGACGCGAACTAGACTGGTAGCCCCATACCACTACCACCGCCACCACCAAAGGGGTTTGAGAAACTTGGCAGACCGCCTCCCGCACCGAAGTAAGCCCCTACCGCTGGAGCAACTGCCCCTGCTAATGTACCCAATATCCCAGGACTACCTTGAGCTTTTGCTGAAGCGTATGGCAATCCAGCCTCACCCCAAGCCTGAACCTTACCGACATCAAACCCAGTTAATGCTCCTGCCAAACCTAATGCTGGTTGTACACCACTACTAGCTAATTGTAGCGGAGCGAATTGAGAAGATCTAATTCCTTGTAAGGCAGCAATATCCCTAAGAGTACGTTGCTGTCCTGATGTACGGAGCGCATCTGATTGCCCCAATAAAGCCGCTAATGCTTGTCTACCTGCTTCGTACTGCCGATTACCTGCGCTTACTGCGCCCGTCCGTAATGCTTGTCTAGCAAGTAAATCACTTCTCCTCCTAGCACCTAAGATGTTCTCGCTAGCAGTACCGCCCCCCAATCTTCCGAGGAGACTACCACTACTGCTTTCATCTCTTCCGGCCATCATCGCATCCATATCCCCCAAACCCGCAGTATAAAGTGTTTCGTAATCTTGACGACTTCTGGGATCTTGCTCGTACCCCCTCATAAGTCTCCTAGCAGCAGCATCCCGTTTAAAACCCTGACGGTTAATGTGCCGTAATAAACTATCGCCTAAAGTTTGGAATTGTCCTGAAACAGCTAATTGATCTTTAGACGGGTCTACGCTAATTCCTCCAGGCCCCACAGTAGTTGTTCCAAATGGCCCTTGATACGTAGTAGTCGCATACTTTAGTGGATCTATCTTGGCTCTATAATCGTCTTGCCAATACCGAAGATACCTCTTCTTACCCGATGACGGAAGAAACCCGAACTCTGGTTGTTGTGTGTGTGGGTTTATAGAGTTATTTTCGTTACCGACTATATACCTTTCTGGATCTAATCCCATAGCTTCCATACGAGCATTAATCTTTTTTGTTAGACTACTATCAAGTATTCCTCTGGGGATAACACGTTCTCCTGTTGCTACGTGAGCTATCGTATCATCTCCACCTCTACCGAATTTAGCAAAGTCGCCTAAGTTAAAACTATTTGCCATCTTTTCTCTCCATACTAGCGTTGGGATCGTTATATCCATTTCCCAAAATAAATTCCTGTTGGTAATGTCCCCCTACATCTTCTGGGCTAGAGGACATCGCTTTTTGTTTATAAAACTCTAAGACAGCAGTAGTTGCTCGTTGAACGCCGTCCTTTATTTCTTCGCGCATTGCACTTATTTCTGCCGCAGGTCTTCGCGCTTCATTTGCCGAAGAAACAATTACCGCCTGGGCCATAAAGAAACCACAACCTTTATTTAATGCTTGTTCCCCTGTTGCCTGATCTGTCCACATCTGTTCCCACCAAGCAGGACAACCTGACTCGTTAGATGTTTGAGGGCACCGCTTACAATTAAAGGCGTTCTTATATTTTTTCTCTGTTAGTATATTGGTCTGCATTAGTTCTTTGAACAAATTACTGTATTAAGATATGCTGGTCGCCAATTACCGTCTACCGCATTACCACTAAGGACAACATTACTTGTCGTTGATCCGGTTGTTGCAGAATTTGGATTACTTGTATTACCGCTTGCGGGGTTGTCTGTATTGGGTAAGTTATTAGGATTACCGGAATTACCACTTACACTAATACTAGAAGAGTTACTTCCGTATTGACCTCCGCCACCAGTATTAATCCCATTGGTTAAACTAATAGAATAATTACCGTCACTGTGAGTATGATTATTTATAGCGTGAACGTGATTACCTACGCCGTGTGTGTGATTATAAGTGTGTGTGTGAGATGCCGACGCACCTGCAAGAGTAGACGTTCCGATTGTCCAATTACCTCCTGTAGCTATACTAGCGGCATTTTGAATAATAGGTACGACATCATCATAAGTAGTAACCAGAGTCCACCCCGTAGGAGCAGAAGAGGTAACAAATAACATTTTTGTTCCTGAAGGAATAACTCCACCAGTATCTTCTTTTGTTGCAATGGCAGTTGCTATCGCATTAAATTCTGAATCTATATCAGCCCCAGAAATGATCTTCTCTGCATCACCAGATTCGAGACTATCTTTGGCTGTAAAATTTTCTACTCTAGTATAATTAGACATTCTTATCTACCTTCTCGCCCTAATTTGACGAACAAAGAAAATTGCTCTATTGCAATTCTAAACCCATTTGATGTAAAACGACTTCCTAGTTTCAGTGCTCTACCTGAATGTTGAACAGAGGAGCTTAAATTATATACTGTCTCTGATCCCCCACCCCATTCAGCGACATTCCATTCAGAGGTTCCCCATTTTCCTTGTGCTCCAGATGCGGTATCTCCTGTTCCCCTAGAGTTTCCTCTTTCATTACCTAAAGTAAAACTTACTTCTCCAGAACCGCCCTCTGTAAAGGCATACGTGATCGCTACATTATCTGTAGTATTTCCTATCAGTGCCGCAGTTATCTTTTTTAAGACTTTAAGTTTAGAGGAACCAAAATCTACCGGATTAGACCGCCATATACAAGAATAAGTTCCGCTATCTGTAGGAGCATCATCACTATACCCACTATACTTACCCACCATTCCACAAGAACCAATATAAGTCTCCCCTTCGTTATAAGTAAAACTATCCCATAACGTATCTGTGTACTTTGTAATTCTTATTGGGGCTTGTGGGTCAAGTGAGTGCATATCAAACACCCAAATATCTCCATTAGGAGACTTTAACCAATACTGCCCTTCTTCTGGGTCGTAATTAGATTTAATCTGAGGTAACGCCGCTTCTGAAGAGGCTACGTCTACTAAAAAATTTCTGCGAACTAACGTAGAGATGTCTCTTAATTCTGCTTTATTTCCCGCGTAGATACTTTGCCGTAATGACCGTACTCCAGTAGCAGATAAGAAATAAATATCATTACCTATATTCTGAACACTGTCTCTTGCTATACACCCTACACCCGTAATAATCTGCTCAATAGCTAGATTAAAAGGATCGTCTGGGTTGCTATATAAAATGATATTGTTTCTAAGAAAAGCAACAAGATAATTGTCGAAAGAACTAATCGCAACTAGATCATCATAACCCCCTGCAATAGCCGCAAAGTTGGCTGTTAGATCTATCTCCCCGCCATAGGTATATCCCCAGTTAGTTTCATCAAGTAGACGAGAGTATGAAATTATATTCTTACCTGTCGTGCTTGTAGATTTTTGTGCCCAGAGTCTACCGAAAGCAGAGTGTACTACTCCCCCAGTAGGAACAGTAGCAACTGCGGTTAATTCTTCTAGTTTTTGTGAATTATTCCCTGTACCCGTTAAGTCTATCTCCGTCCCATTAACGGCATTGGCGTTTGTTGTCGCTAATTTAATCCGAAATTCATCTACTTTAATGACGTAATATATAGTATCCGCAGATAAACCCCCAAGAACAGTTCCTCCACTATCCTCGTACTCAACCATATCCCCTGTTTTTAAATCATGTGTCCCTAGAACAATCGTATTATCTTTTATATTAACTAAGGAGGTAGTGACTGTATAGTCTTTTACTGCCGCAGAGATTGCCGCGAAATTTCCCGCACCAGAAGAAACTGCCATCGTTTGTCCTGGTATAGCGGCAACACACTTGTTATTAAATGTCACAAACTGTAGTGCAGTTGTAGTAAAACTTAGAGATCCTGTCCTATCTGTTGGGCTATTAAACGCAGTTCCCGCAGATTCGTAAATTTTATTATTAGCGACAGAAATTAAATAATCATTTCCATCATTCCTTTTAAACATAAATAACTGGTCGATGGTTGGCTCTAAGAAAGCAATAACACTTGAACCACCGCCAGATGCCGCAGAAGTTGCCTCTCCATCGCTGTAGAAAGTATAACTATTTGCGTCTACTTTTATTATTTTTTTTCGTATATTTATTTGTGCGGCGGTAATACCTCCGGTAGCGGTTGCCCCACTAAGTGTAACATAATCTCCAGAAGATGCGCCGTGTGAGGAGTGAGTAATCGTTATTCTAGCAGGTTGATTAGCCCCAATCTGTTGGCTATTATTCCCCGTACCAGTTAAGCTAATAACAGTACCAGCAGTAGCATCAGAAGAACTCGTCGCCAAACTAATTGTGTTAGAGTCTACAGAAATAACATAATAAGTTGTTCCATTAACTAGAGGACTAAGAACTGTTCCTCCCTTACTATAGTAAACAACTGCCGCCGTCGTACTATAACCGTGGCTACTAATTGTAATACGATTAGTACTGGTATTAACTGCACTTGTGGCTACGGTATTATTTATAGCTGTTGCTATTGGATCAGAACCAAGAGCCGTTCTTCCTATCCGATTAGCTGTAGTAGTTAAGGCATTAAATCCTTTTCTATTTGTTAATCTTCCTGAAGAATCGTAAGCGATATTTTCTGCTACTTCAGCAAAAACAGGAGCATCTGCATAAGTCTCTCCTTCCGAGTTTAACCCGTACATTCCTGGAGCACGTATAACAAGCGACTGCAAATTACTCGCCATTAATAATCTCCCAACACTACCCAATCTCCTCCGCCTTGTCCTTGATGCTGTTGATCTTGTTCATACGCAATCGCATCTCCCAAGGCTTTTTGATAAGCTCTCTCTATATCAGAGCTAACTTCCCCCTCATCTTCTCCCCGCTCTCGAATACATAAAGATAGTGCCCGTAAATAAATAGGATACCACGGGGCTGTAAAATAATCTGTTGCTAGAGTTAAGTCTTCTTGAGGAACAACACACTCAATATCTAAAGAATAAGCCGCATCTGGTATCGGATATAAATAAACTTGTAAAGATTGGTTTGTTGTTGGTGTAGAATCAGAACTACTATATGTTGGTGTTTGTAGTCCTTGTATTGCGTACATCGTAGGTTCTTGAGAAGGTGGACTAGCCATCTGAATCATTTGTCTCAGATAATTGTACGGTCTTGGGACTAGTCGGACATTTCTCGTTGTATTATACACATCCAATACCCTACTACGAGGATTAGAATAAACTGCTGTACTAGTGTTTTCTATAGCATAGGACTTTACCGTATCCGCAGTACTTACTGTGATAGTTTTTTGGAGTGCTAACCAATTATAGGTGTCTTCTACTTCTCGTTTTGCATCGTTAATCAGTTGGATAACCGTATCTGTATAAGTTGGGCTTCCACTTGTAGTTGCAGGAGAAGTATTTTTTGTAGATGAGATAGAGGTGACAACCTGATCCCTCAAACGAATCATAATCTTATTTACGACATCAAGTAATGTTGTTCCTACTTTTGCCATAGTACACCTCTCTCCTTTAAAATTGGGGGAGTGTTACCTCCCCCGTTAGTTTAGACTACTTCTCTAGGAATAACCATAACATACAGTGTGCCAGAACCTAAGTCTATCGCACCACCAGTATTGTTAGCTAAAATTACAGTGACCGTATCAGCCGCCGTAACCGTAGCAGTTAGGGTTATGTCTGTGGTGTCAATGCTCATAGAAGCTAGAGCAAAGTCGCCGAGTTGTGAACCAGTTACGGTTACTTCTTCAGCGGCTTCGTCACCATCAGCAACACTACCCCAATCTTTGGTTTCCGAGGCAATCGCGTATTTGGTTACAGATTGCCCGTAGTTTGTACCTGTGGGTAAGGCCATTATATATCTCCTTTACAAATTACGTAGTGGTAGCAATCAAGATACCAGCATCGTCCCGCAACTCGCCCGTACCATAGATCATATCAGCAGTAAACAAATCTCCAAGAAATTCTTGTTTATACTGAGTCTGTGTACGAACCCCCATTTGCTCAACTAGAACCATTGCCGACTTATGTGCAAGCAAGCAAGCTCTGGAACTATTATTCGTTGGCGAATTAGAAGAGACATAGATGGGTATACCATAAAGATCTCCTATTAATCCGTTACGAATCGTATTTCCACCACCTGTTTCTCCAACATAAGCCTGTTCGGTAAACCGAGCAACACCAGTAAGATTCTTTTTCTCTACTGGAGGAACTACTAGAACGCGATCATCCATAGGCACATCAGCATCGTCAAGAGTCTGAATAACCTTCCGAAGTCCTGCATCTGCAATAGCAACACCCACTTGTGAAGAACTGAAAAGCGTTGAACCGTCTGAACCAATAACTGCTTGATCGCCATGATAAGCAGCCGCACCATCCCCGCCTTGGAGATTATACGCTTGAGTCCAGAGATCGCTGTCTACTTGTGTAGCTAACGCATATCCAGCATCATCTGTGTAGAAAGCCCTCATACTAGAAAGAGCTTGTTTTTCTAACAGATCTTCTATCAAACGAGAATACTCATAGTGCTTATCAATACTGACACTTAATTCAGTATCCGTAGCCGCAATAAGCGTTACCTGTTGTCTAGTTGTTTTTGCGGAGGCAGACCCGCGAGTGGGTTTTGGTATATGTACCGTATCCCCTTTTTTACCATTGTGATTCATGGTAGTAACTAAGTTTGCCAAGACTAGGTTACTCTTGTAAGCCGCAACGACTTCATCGCTCCACAATTCAGGAATAAATTTATCCTGTGTGGTTGTATTCATCGCTGAAGCGGCACTAAAATTCGCCATTATATATCTCCTTCAGGCTAATTTAAGTTGTTAAAAGTATTATGACACCCGCCCTTCCGAGTAGGCTTGCATGATTTCATCATGTAGGCTGGCATAACGTGCTGGATCATTCATACGTAGACGGATAAGCTCGGCCCTTCTATATCGAGGTTTCCCTTGCGTAGTTGCGTCCTTGGATGATCCCGAAGAAACTGCTGAAGCCGCCGCCAGTTCTTCACTTTTGATGGCTCTGTTCTCTTCTTGTTTAGCTTGTTGTGGAGCCTTATGTACTGCTTTGTATTGACTAAACAATTCGTCTGCATATTCATATTCTCCTTGACTTGCCCTAACCCACATATCTTGTCTCGGAGTACTACCCATCACCCAATCTTGGAACTGCATATCATTTACAATTTCCGCAACGTCTGGGTGTTTTGCCTGTAATTTCTGCATAGTTGTATCTACTTGCGTTTGCGTTAAATTCGCTTTTACAGGTTGTAGTGCCTCTTCAACTACTCGCCTTACCGCAGTAACGGGATCAGCAAAAAAGTCTTCATCTTTTACTGGTTGGGATGTAGACTCTAGTTGTTGACCATTTGTTTCGGTTAGATTTTTTTGAATCAAAGAATCGGCTAGTTTTCGCAACTCACCCAACTCATTACTTTGTCTACCTGAGTGTTGTTCTAAGTTCTGATAGGACTGTACTATTTCCTCTACAGTTTTTCCTTGGAACTTAGGAGGTAAGATCTCTTCTTCTTCTTGTGAAGGTTGTTCTTGTTCCGTTGCGTTTTCTTCTACTTGTTCTCGTTCTTGGGTCAAGCGGGACTCCAAATCTGAGTCGTCAACTGCCTCTGTTTCTAGTGTCTCCGCATCTAATAAATCCGCCATAACATTTCTCCAATCTTAGCCCTTTCGGGGGATTAACAAGGAATACCTAATCTTTTCAGATTATGTTTATTCGCTTTCCTATGCCTTTTTGCCCATTTATCTGCGGCTGTAGGAAAGCCCGTATCTATTCCAGGTAATGAGAATTTCCCGCCTGAAATAATTCTTTCCGAAGTATGGTTCTCACAACAAGGACTTGGTAAAGATTTTCCTTTATTGTTAGACCACATTTCAGTAACTTCTCCGCACTTCAGACAACGATAATCATTCAATATCTTCATTGTCTTCAGTCTCGTCTTTTTCTGCTTGCTCGAGTTCATTCTTAACAATATCTTCTAATTCTATAAAGAACTGAAGCATCCCCAGTGAACCGCGAGTTTGCCAAAATGCTTTTTCATCAGAAATTACGAAAAGATTATTGGACGTATTAAACATTTCAATAAACCTTTCTCTAAGTAATCTCCACCCTTCTGTATCAAAGGTCACAAACATCTTTTCGTAATTCTGTCGTTCAGTTATATCCATTAACTTTTCCCTCTCAACATTTGTAAAATTAACATTGCAGCAACTTCTTCATCATCCTTTAATCTGAATTGCTGTCTTTTCATTTTTTTTATTTTTTTTATATCTATCTCTGGTGGCCCCGCATCTCCCCAACCCCCACTCGTGATTGGTTGACCATACGCACCAATACCATACGGGCCTCGGCCCCAACCCGCTATGTTTCCATAAGCCATTAGGAATTAAACATTCCTTTACTGGTTGTTAGAACCCCTATAACAGCCGCTATTGCGCCTCCTAACCACATCATAGTTCTCCAACCACCTCTCGCTTCGTCTAAAGTAGAGCGAATTTCTTTAAGTTCAGCTAAAACTTGATCCATTTGGTTTTGGAGTTTTTCTATCTCTGCGTCATGGCGACCCGCCGTTTCATGCAACTCCGTATTCATTGCTATCGAACAAGACTATAATCGAACCGAAATGTGCCTGTAGCACTACTCCCAACAGTTATGTGTATACCGCTTTGTAGTTTAAGTCCGTTCTCAAAATCAAAAGATGTGTTAATAGCGGTACTTGCTTTAATATCTAATATCATATTACCGCCAGAACCATCTCTGATTTCAAAGTCTTCTGTTGCTGTTGCTGTTACACAATGAATCTTATACAAAATAACAGGACTAGTAGTGATTGCGCTAGTACCTGTACCGTGTGCGAATAGGCTATACTGCACATCATTATAATTTACTTGTCCCATTATATTCTCCTAACTAATTTATACTGCGAACGAGCTACCGCATCCACAGGTAGTTTGTACATTTGGATTACGGATTACGAACTGTGAAGCAAAGTGATTTGTAGAATAGTCAATCTCTGCTCCATCTAAATACTGTAGACTTAACGGATCAACGACTAAGGTAATTCCATCTGTAGTTACAGCCATATCATCTTCTTTTCTGTCATCAAACGTAAAACCATATTGGAAGCCAGAACATCCTCCTCCTTCGATAAATACTCGGAGATTAGTTCCTTCCATTGTTTCTTCGTCTTCTTGCATAATCTCTTTTACTTTCTTTGCGGCACTACTGTGAAAGACTAGTGACATCTTTATCCTCCTAATGCAGCGACTTTAGCTTCAAGAGTTTCTATCCTTGCCATCGCTTCCTGCAAAGCCTTTAGTGCCTTCATGTGGATAACGGAATACTTGGCGCTCTTGTAAGATCTCTGGTTTCCATCCGAGTCGAGAAATGGCGTTTCGCCAGCATCATTATCGGAAGGCAATGTTTCAAGGTGAGTTGTGACGAGTTTGCTCATCCCCGCTGATTCTAATTCCTGCGCTATTACGCCGATCATATTTGGAGAGTCTAAATTAGCCTCTTTAAAAGAAAACTTACGAACGCGAATGTTTTTTATATCCGTCCACTGGCTCCCAGAATCAACGATGTTCTCTTTGAGATTTAAATCGGAAGTCGCTCCGTATGAATTAGTTGCTGACTGAAAATCGCCGTTCGACTCGATCTCGGATTTAATGACATTGTTCAAACGATTTTGCCAGACCGGACTTCCTCCAGAAGTATTGTAAACTCTCGTTACGGTGTAGGTCGTCGCATCACTAAGATCGTCATAAATTATAAAACCTTTTCCAGACTGATCATGTTCAGCGCCATCAGACGTTTGGCCTAGACGAACCCACCCCCGCGCAAAATAGTGATTCAAAGAGGCAGTCCCGTCACCGAATCTTGATCCTTGGTCGCCCGTCGTGATTCCTCCGCCAGTGATCAAACGTCCTGAGTCGCTTCCATCGATTGTTAAAAAAGTCGTATCTACACCATCATCTGTGCCTTTGAAAATAATGTCGGTGTCATCACCTTGGGCATCGATTGTGATATTACTTGAGGTCGCGATAATAGAATTAGTGACAACGCTGCCAGATACCGTAAGATTCCCTCCAGAGGACAAAGACATTTTCTCTGTAGCGGCTTCACTAGCCCCTGTTTTAAACGACAATTTAGTGGCATTACTACTTGAGCTAAAATCACCTTCTGAAACGGCTGCTATTTCTGCCGCCACTAGAATTGCATCCGTTCCCGCCGCTTCATCTGGAGCTTGAAACTGTACCTTCCCTAGTGCGTCATCTGCTGCAATATCTGTCTCGCCTGTTTGAAGTAATAGAACCGCAGGTTTGTCATCCCCTGTTTCTGTGGCTTTTATAGTGACATTGCCTTCCGCATCACCATAAATTGCCTTACTAGCCGGATATACTACAAAGACATCTTTACTGTCTGAAGAAAAATTTACCGCATTATTGGAGTTCGTAGAAGCCAGTACAGTTGTCCGGGCTAGTGTTGTCCCACTTGACGTATAAGTTCCTAGCCCTACTTCCCAGTTTGTACCGTCAATAACGGCGTAATAAGTAGTATTTCCATCGCCTATTGCAGAAAATGCCTGAAATCCAGATGCTGCTCCAGCTAAAGTAAGCGTACCTGTACCAGAAGTGGTAGAGGTTTCCTTAACACGATCTTTTACAACTAAGGCCATTGTGGTTAGGCGATCCTTATAATCGCGTTACTAGCGTCTGCGGCAGGAAACGCAATCGTAAAATCACCCGCAGTAGATGTCTTGTCAGCACCAAAATTTAAAACAAGGACAGAGGTATCCCCAGAAGTATCCTCATTAAAAATTAAAGCCCCTCTAGCAGTTATGGTACTAGATGACCAAGTAGTGTCTGCAAAATCCGTTATGGCAGTTGTGCCATCAAGAGAAGGATCTACACGAGTTAACGTGTTACCTTTAGCCGTATAATTAGTTCCACTAACTTCATTACTTGTAGTATATGCTGTAGTAGAAGCACCTAAACTAGCACTTGATGTATATAAAGCTATTTTAAATGTGTTGCCACCACTGTTAAGAAAATTGTGTTTAGCTTCAAGTAATTCTTGCTTAAAACTTGAACACATTGCTTGTGTTATTGCCATTTATATATCCTCTATATTTTTAGCTATATCTGCATAACCTTGTTTTTCCAAAATTACTTTTATGGTTGCCCGTTCACTTTGAGCTACTTTATGAAAGTAATCTATTAACAATGCTTTTATCTGCGCTCTATATGCAACTGCTTGTTCACGTAATGGCATCGGTGTATCCGCAGAAATAGAAACAATACGTTTAACGGCTAATTCTGCCCATTCTTCAGCGTTCATACCTCTATCAGTTGTTGTAACAACAGTAGGGCTTCCAACATTTGATTCTATATTTACACTAAACAACAGCCCTTCTCCCTTGCCCTGCTCTATAAGTATCATTACGATTCTTATATTCAGCCAACTCTTTTAGTGTAATTAATGCAGTATCATACCGTTTTTGATACTCAGCCATTACGTCTGGTTCACCTTTCATAAACGTATAGGCTTCAAGAATGCCCCCATACAAAAGCACGGAACTATAGTTATCCCCAATCCATGTTGTTCCACTGGATACAGTAGTGATGGATTCTGGATAATAGTAATAATGAAGCTCCATCGTATAACCGGAGTCTGGTGTTGGCCCCACTATTAAAGTTGTATCATCAAAAAGCGCATAATACTGCGGAAGCCCTTTATTAGACCCTGCCGCAGGATAAGCCTCCCGTATAAAATTGACATCTTTATTAAGTAGATAGCTGTAATTGCTACTACCATCCAATACTGCCAATGAAAACGTATCCAGCCAATCAGCAGGTAATGTCAAATATTGGTTATCTGTAGTTAAAGAGCCTGTGACATTCTTACGCAAATAAGCTATCTGGACTGTATTATAGATGCGTTGTTCTGCTTGTGTAATAAACACATCAAGATCAGTTGAACTAAACTCATTCTCTACATAAGACTGAATAGCTGTTTTTAAACTTGAATAATTCATATTAATTAATCTGAATTTTTACTAAATCCCGTACCTTTAGTTGCAG
>Ga0209756_1000989_pt1 | contig 26871 bp, 32 predicted proteins | sample ETNvirenome_6_85_FD_184071 | JGI IMG/M metagenome (GOLD analysis project Ga0209756, IMG submission 184071) | Marine viral communities from the Pacific Ocean - ETNP_6_85 (SPAdes) (version 3) | ecosystem: Environmental > Aquatic > Marine > Oceanic | place: Pacific Ocean | collected 2013-06-19 | reverse complement strand
TCTCCCTGACATTAAACATCGGATTCATAATGTCTGCTAGCCGTGAATTATCTCCGGCACACTCAGATAGCAACTCTTCCTTGATGAGACACCTTAGCTGGTTTCTTGTGATTTTCATTATAAAAAAACCTCTGTCTATAACTATTGTGTTACAAGTAGATGTTCTTAAAATGGTGGACCCGGCGGGAGTCAATAAAGCTTTGCAACATGACCTGTACCATCCCACTTGGAGATCTCTTCTTTAATAAAATAAATCTGATCTTGAATTGAGAATTTGGAATTATCGACCCTGATTAGTAGAATGTTATTTTTTAAACAATGATCATTTTGCGCTTTGTCGCGCAACTTAGATTTCTCAAAATCATGACTCTTGTGAACTTTCTGAAAGTGATAGGGCCCATCTGACTCAATCCAGATGTTTTTATTGTCGTGTGCAATGTCAACATCTATGCGACGACCAGCGTGTAGGGTTACCTGTTTGTGTCTCCTAAAGTCAGCGCCCAGTTCTTGTGCCAACATTCGCTCTGGCTTCGAAGAAAATCTCTGGTTGTTGGAATTATTAATACCTGTCTTAAAAAAGGGATTGGATTTTGCAGCTTTTCTTCTAGCTTTCTTAATCCTCTCTCTATCTGGGTGACTTTTCCAATCTCGAGAATTGGCACAACTTCTACTGCAAAACTTTTTAGCTTTTTCAATTCTGCGATATTTTCTTTCAAACGGCTTATTGCATTTTGGACAATCGATAGTTTCTACAATTTGCTTACCGTGTTTTTTAGAATTAGCAATTCTTACTTTCTCTCGCAGATTTTGCATCCCTTCTTTTGTGAATGCATCTTTCTTGTGTTTCCATCTAATATGATTGGCTTTTGATTGAACGTTCTTAAATTCTAGCTGGCACTCTTCACACTTATATATCATAGTCATAATTATACATATGGACCTGGTTGAAATCGAACAAAAAAGCCCTCGCCGCTATTAACAACGAGGACTTAAAATGGTGGACCCGGCGGGAGTCGACAATATGTTATCGTTAAAGCTTTTTATCTCTAACTTCTACCAATTGATTTCTTGATAGTTCGGCATACATTTTCACCTACGTCTTTCTCGTTTAGGTGCCGGAGACTCGTGGAAGAATTTTTGCTTATCATAGCGCTCACCTTCTATGCTCTACAACCACTATTGATTTATAGCAGTCTCGGTATTAGCATCGCAGCCTTCACCGATTTTCCCCAGTTCTTAAAAATTATGTTTCCATTATCTTCGGGCCCTCCTTCGACCCGCGTCCGCAATAGCTTCAAAGTCAAGTCATTCACAGGTTTGTCTAATTTACTATCACAAATTAGAAAAGATAGTTGATTGTCCCTGCGCTTATCAACCTGTTGCGCCCCACCTGTTTCCAGGGTAACCATTCTGATTTTTTATTTTTGCAGGAATCTACCTGTTATCTTAAGTTGGGTATCAAGGTCTTAAGAAACCCCGCGAATTAGGCCGCTAGGCGAGCTGCTTCGAAGTGATTATTGTTATTTGCAATTATCGTTTTGAAACCGCGTTTAAGGTCCGCTATTTCGTGTGACCACCTGCACTCTCTTTCTCTACTACCCCGTCGAAGCCGTTTCGGGCCCATTATGACTTGCTAGTCTCCAAGGAAGTCTTAACAAGCTCCGCTGCACGCTGCTTAAGAAGACGAAGTCCCTTTCTAGCTCTAACTCCAGCAGACTTATTTCCACTTGCGTTCTTGTGAACATCTAGCTCAAGACTCTCAACAAGAACCTTTAACTCTGCCCATTCATTTAACATACTTGATGACATTTTATTTCTCCTAGTCTACTGTAAGTATTTTCTTTCTTTCATTTGTTGATGTTTTTTGATCTTTAACCAGGCTAGATATCCCAAGCATTTTATCTCTACTTTCTAGCTCTAGCGATAAAAGATAAATTATTTGAAGTTTTTGTGCCTCATCTACTCCAAAGTCTATAATCTCTCTAACTATTTCCCTGCACTTTATCATATTTTCAGTAAATAAATCTTGTTCCGTTTTTCCATATTTTTTCATTATATTGAGACTCCTAATATCTCATCTTGTCTAATATGTGATTCTACTTTTATCTTATTTTCTGACTTAATGGTAAGAATTTTTACCTGAGTTGTTCCAGAAATCTCATCTTTTGCAAGAATTACTGTCTCACCCCACCTTTCATTGTCTAATATAAATTTGACATTTTCCCATATTGATATATCACAATTATGAGAATCTAGCAGGGATATAATATCTGATGTTAAAGATCTTTTTATATCTTGAATGTCAATTATTGTCCGTGCAGTATCAATATTGTGAACTATTTCTGACTTACATAAATCAGTAATCTTATGAATTGCACTGCAATTATTGCATTGTGAAAACTTTGGAATGACATTTTTTTCTTCATCAAGGATAGAAAAGACAACAAATTTATGAAAAATTGGATCTTTATTTTTTCTAAATTGAGGTAGAATGCAGTGGCACTGAATTAGATGTCTAGTTCCCTCCATAGTATCACCTAGTTATTTTTTGCTCTCTTTGATGACTTTTTGAACACTTGAATATCCATTGGTTATTGACTGTTCAATTGATGACTTGACAACTGTATTAATTTTCTTTAGCTCTGACTCACCTATTGTAATCTTTTTTGAGCGCATTGCGACAACTAGATTTCTTGTAATTGTATCACCAGTATAGTCTAAAAATGTTACTATGCTCTTGTTAAGCTTTGATTCAAAATTTGACATCTTTTATTATCTCCATTAATTTTGATTATTAAAAATAACAATTATATAAAATAAGTAAAATCTATTGATCACCAGATTGTAAAATACAGCCAGATGATATAATAGATGAGGCTAGTGACTTAGATATCTTTATACAAGATCTCATAGAGGATATAGGAATAATTTTAAGATTTAGTTCCTTTATAGTTCTGTAGATGCCTTCTTCAATCGGAGAAGATCTATCTATTTTTGAAATAATCTCCTTTGAATCAATGAATCCAGATTTAGAAATTTCTGATACTATTCTAAAAAACTTATCTATTTCCTCGACACATGTCTTATTTTTAAAAATTTGATCACGACCTATCTTTATATCAACTCTATTAGAAGATAGTGACTTTATTCTACTGTTAAAATGATCTGTCATATTAACATTATTTAGTGTGTCCCGCTTGTCCTTTAGTGCTGATATCTGAATCGATACTCTCTCCATAGATGGCTTATTTGTTATCAGTGTTTCTCTTTCAGAAATTTTAATAGATTCAACGACTGAAAGCCCTTTTTTAGTTGACTTAGATATAAGATCACCCTTGTACGAAGAGATTATATCAGAGTTGCATGCAATAGCAACATCATTTAGAGTATTAATTGTTGCTTCTGCTACAGGAATTTCAACACACATGACATCTATTGCACCCCTCACTTTATTTACAACGAGTGTATTTCTAACATCATCTGATAATCCTCTGACAAATAGAACGTATGGATCACCATTTTCCGATGCCTCTGTAAGCAGATGGTGAATCTCTGATATGTTTTCAATAATTCCGTCTATTACAGCGCATTTGACATTTGACTTCGACCAAGCCTTTTTAATTGAAAGGCTTGGATCGCACCCATATGGAAAAGTAAAGCCCTCTGATACACTTATTGATGTATTGTCTAAAAGCGATTTTTCAATAAATATCTTACGTGATGAACCTGATAGCTTCATTGCATATCTGACAATTTCTTTTGATTCATTGTCATTTATTCTTTCGTTTAGAAGCCTCTTTATTGAGCTCTTTGTTCCACGCTGACAGATTGTTGAAAATTTTGATATAAGTGACTCTATTTCACTGTCTAGCATGTCTATAATGTAATTATGATTCTTATAGACAGATATGGGTAGAAGATAATCTAACAAATATAGTGAAAATAAAAGCGTCATTTCACCAGATCCGGATGCCAGATTTTCAGACCTTATACAAGACGTGAGAATTATCGGCTTAAATATATTATTAAAAAATTGATCATCTTTAAGAAGCAGATGCGCCTGTATGATGTCACTAGTTACTATCCTGTCACCTACCATAAATCCGCTAGACAGATCGCTGGCTACACTAAGAGATTTTTTAACATTTTCAATAAAAAGTCTTTTGACTTCATTGTTTGCAGTTATAATATGACTCATGCTTTTGGCAAAATCCTTCCTTTAAAGATAACTTTGCTAAAGCTATAGTAAACTATGAATCTCTCCATAGATTATTTGAAGCAAATATAAGTGCCTCTTCTGCACTGTGCTCGTTATATCCATATTCATCTATAAGTGTTTGAATCATATCTGTGTACTTTTTCTTTTGATCTTCGTCTCTTGACTTGCTTTTTGTAACAATTCTAGCTATATCTTTAACAGACATGATGAGATAAGACTCTATAGCCTCTTTAAGAGGACCATAGCTTGAATAGTCTACCTTTTCTCCCCTTCTCATCTTTGCAAACATGTATGCAGTTACATCTGATCTAAATCCATCTCTAGCTGATCCTGTTATAGAAATTTGTTCTTCTATTGATCTCATGAACTTTTCATCAGGATCTCTTTCTTCTTTTGTTACTCTATCCTTAACCTTCGCTCTAGTTGTATAGCATTCAGCATTGTCAAGATAAGAATCAAAAAGTGTCTGGGCTTGCTCCTCATAGGCAGCAATAAACGCCTTTGCTATTTCATTTTCCAATATCTTTAGATATTCATCTCTAATTGTCTTCTGAAGGAGCTGAAGATAGTGTGTTCTATCCTCTTCAGATATTACCTGCTCTTTTACCTGGTCTATTAGCGAATCTAGAACAGAAACAGGTGTTATCATATCTCTATCTGAGTCAGTAAGCGCATTATCTAAAGACTTCATGATAAATCTAGTGGATATTCCATTCATTCCTTCATTTCTAGATTCTTCACGAAGATCCTTTATGTCTATCTTCTTCACCCTTCCCTTTTCAATGACATCTTCTCCATTATAAATCTTAAGCTTTGTCAAGATGTCGCACTTTTGAGATGGCATAAGACGTGACATAACAGAGAACATAGATGCTATCTTTAGTGTATGCGGCGATATGTGTACAGTGTTAAAGTCTGAGCGTGATATCATCTTTTCATATATCTTAATCTCCTGATCAAGCTCTAGGACATATGGAATATCTATCTTTACAATTCTATCGAGAATTGCTTCATTTGTGTGCTCACTCTTAAACTTATTCCATTCTGCCTCATTGCAATGTGCAAGAATAACACCATCGAAGTGAATCATAGAATTTTTTCCAGGAGACGGGATTCTCTTTTCCTGTGTTGCAGTTATGACTGTATGGAGAAATTCTATTTCATTCTTAAACATCTCAATCATCTCAACAATTCCCCTGTTGCCACAATTGAATGCACCGTTAAGAGAAAGAACTCTAGGGTCATCTTCTGGATATAAGTCTAGCTTTGATATATCTTCAGATCCAATCAAGACAGAAACATCTTGTGAGTTTGCATCCATCGGAGGTACAGATGCAATTCCTCTTCGAGCCCTTTGTGAGAATGTACTCTCAACAACTGGAAAATTCTCATACTGTCTATCTAGATCGTTTAAAAGAACATGTCTTACAGGTGGACTTATATCGCCCTCTATGCTTACACCAAGAATTTCTTCAAATTGTGACCTTAGTGCCCTTGGTATAAGGTGTAATGGCTCGCCTCTTTGTGGATCACCTTTAAGGTGATAGAACGTATTACCATCTAAAGATTGCTTAATATGCTCTGTTAGTGCTGATTTTCCTGCACCTACTGGGCCCATTAAAAGTAGAACCTGCCTACATTCTTCCCCTCTTGATGCAGCTGACTTTAGGTATCTCATTATTTTAGAAATAACGCTTTCCATGCCAAAGAACTCTTCTTTAAAATAGCTGTATACCCTGACTCTATCTCCATCAAATATTTTTCTACATCGAGGATCAGACTCTTCCATTCTGGATATTCCATGAGAAGATATTGTATCATAAAGCCTACTGTGAGACGTTTTTACAATTTCAGGATTCTCTTTTACAAGTTCAAGATACTGTAAAAAATTTCCAGAAAATTTCTTCTTCTTTTTATTTTTTCTCTGATCTTTTATAATTTTTAAAAAATCATCTTTAGACATTTTTCCACCCTATAAGATCTTATCACATTGGATCTTTTAATAAATATTAAATTTCCCATATCTCATCTTCAATAATTGTTAATAATTTTACTCCGCCCTTCCAGAGCCTAAGTATTTTAGATACAACCTCTTCAGCATAGTCAAGCTCTAAGTCCCTACCATCATGCTCATGTTCAAGAATTAGACATCCATTATCGATATCTTTTACAATAACTTTTGGAATTGGATTGATTCCAGTATTAGCTATTAGATTATTCTTAACAACTCTCCATCCATCTTCATCAGATACATCATCTACTGTTATTCCTTTCTTTTTTTGTGAAAAGCTAAATAGATTTAATTGTTCACAGTCTTCTCTATCTAAGAGGCATCTAATTGCTGACTCATCATCATGAACACTTCTAATAAAGAAGCATTCATCAATTCCCTCATTTTCTTCTACCTTTTTAAAGAAATGAAATCCAAGATGATACGGATTAATAGCTCCAATGTGCGGCCTTATTACCTGATTATGTGATTTTAAAAATGGAATATGAAATTTTTGATCTAAGTTTAGCTCATGCATAAGCTTATAGTGCCAAAAGCTTGCCCAGCCTTCATTTAAAATTTTTGTTCTAATTTGAGGAATAAAATATTGAGACTCATCTCTTACTATCTCTATTATATCTCTTTCCCACTCTTCTAAGTGACTACCGTATTCTACAATAAATCCAAGAAGATCTCCGTCATCTTTGAGCGGTGTTCTAGTTAGATCAATATCTTTAAGGTCTTTATTTCCAGAATTGATGCTGTGGATTATTTCACTTCTAATATCTTCTTTTGAGACTCTATCAAAATTAAATCTATCTATCTGAAACCTAACAGAATGCGCTGCATCAAGTAAATCCTCAACTTTTTCTATTCCTATGTTAGGATTTTCAATATACTTTCTAATCCTATCTCTTGCTGATTTAAATCTAAGCACAGCAGTTTCCGGTCTAGTTTCAGCAAAAATCCTGTTGTTTTTAAAGAAGTCAGAATGTCCGACGCAGTGAGCCATTATTAGTATCTGAAGGTATAGCGGATTTTGCCTCATAAGATACGCTATTGATGGATTAGAATTGATTATAAGCTCGTATGGCAATCCTTCCATTCCGAGATTATACATTTGGTGTGTTCTTTCAAATGACTTTCCATACGACCAGTGTCGATAATGAACAGGCATGCCATGATATGACATATGACCTATCATTTCATAATAGTCACATACCTCATATATGATTGGAAACCAGTCAAGATTATTCTTTCTTCCAAGTTCACATATTCTATCATCCCACTCCTCAAGGTCTGAAAAAACCCAATCAGACATTTATTCCTCCAAAAAGCTTTCTAAATGATGGCCAAATATCATCAGGTGAACATATTTTAATTATTTTAAACTTTGAATCAACTATATTTGAATAGTTTGAATAAAGTGTCGTTGGCTCGCTTTCCCAAACTATCTTTTCATCATTTGGTATTACCTCTACATAGCAATATAGCTGACATATTTCCTTAAGTCTTCTAGATAGATCAAGAGCTTTATCATTATCATCTCTCCAGTTGTCTCCATCTGAGCAGTGGAAAGAATAAATGTTCCAAGATTGCGGATGGTATCTTTTTGATATAATGTTTAGGCAAAGATCTAGTGCAGATGATGCAAATGTTCCACCACTACTTACCTTTCCAAAGAAATCATCTTCATTTACTTCTCTAGCTTTAATATCATGTGATATAAATACAAGATCAACATTTGTATACCTGTACCTTAAGAAGTGATATAGAAGAAAAAAGAATGATCTTGCCATAAATTTTTTACTTTTACTCATAGATCCGGATGTATCCATCATAAAAAATATTACAGCATTGTTATTTTCCTTAGGTGTAAGCTTTATGTGCTTGTACTTTAGGTCATCTTCGTGAAACGGAAATCTTGTGTCATCTTCTTCTGTATGAGATCCAGCTCTTTTAGCCTTGTTCTTTCTTCTAATTTTATTTTTAAGTGTTTCTTTTTTAGAAAGTCTCGGCTTAATTCCTTTCTTTCTATAGCCAGATCTTTTAAATTTTTCACCTACAATATTCTTTAGCTGCCTTTTCTCAAGCTCTGGTAGATTTAGGCTATCAAAGAGGTAGTGTGCAAGCTCTTCTAGTGTTATTTCAACTTCATAGAGGTCGTGACCTTCATCATCACCGGCACCCCTTCCTTCTTGGCCCTGGCGTTTTTTCTTACCCTCTGCTATCTTCTGACCTCTTTTTACATTTTTTCCAGGTGCAGACCCTACTTTTTTATTATTTTGATTTTCACCGTAGAGAAATCTATATTCCTTGATTCCCCTTACCGGAATCTTTATTTTCTTTTTTCCATCCTGCCCTATGATAGATTCGTCAGAAACTATATTATGAACACCCTCTCGGATTGCCTTTTCTATTTTTTTCTTATGCCTGGTTCTATCAGAGGCAGATCTATCTGCCGTAGTCTTATGTTCTTTAAATGTCGACATCTACAATAAGTATCTCACTCCATAAAAGATAATAACACAAGATAGGCTGATAAATTAATATTTAAGATTATTTTTTATAATGACAAATTCTTACTATATGACACATTGATTGCGAATATCTAGTAATAGGTGAGAAAATTGTCACAAGCGATCAATAAGGTAATATCATTCATAAAGAGAGTATCTATGCTCTTTTTAAGAGTTTTATTTTTTACAGTTCTCATAATACCACTTGCAGTAATTCCACTTGTACCTTCATACATTGACTATAAGGAAGAGGTACAAACACCAGAAGATAATTTTGTTCTGCTATTTATAGTATCAATGTCAGATATAAGTGTTTCAGATACCGGTATTCAGGGGTATCCAGATGTCTATGAGGGTCAGGCATCAGGAATTGCGATATCTTCTGATGAAAAAGGCACCTACGTCTTGACAGCTGACCACTTTTGTCAAAATTTTGTTAAACCCAGTTTTAGCTCCAGGCTATTTAATCTAGGCTCAATTTTAAAGCTTTATGACTTCTATGGAGATGTGTGGGAAGGAGAGATAGTCTTTCAAGATGCTAGAAACGATTTATGTCTAGTCAGGACAAATATGCCCATATCTAGAACGATATCTGTTGCAGATTCAATGCCAGATATTGGTGAAGATGTTCACACAGTTTCCGCACCGCTAGGAATAGGTGGAAATGGAATAGCTCTACACTATGATGGAAAGTTTTCTGGCTGTCAAGGAATCAATTGTTTCTTTACAATACCTGCAACAAATGGAAGCTCTGGAAGCCTAATCTTAAATTCAGATGGTGAAATAGTTGGAATGACTCAGATGGCAGCAGCAAGAATGAATACACTTGCAATAGGTGTCGGAGTATATAGAATAAGAGACTTTCTCACCAGGGCTGAAGAGGAACTTGAAGCCCAGATTCTTCAGTAGCATCCACAAGTCTAGAAATTCTACTTACAACAACAGCTGCCCTTCTCTTTATCTGATGGGCTTGTGGGTCTTTATCTCCTAGCCCTAGATATTTTCCAATCTCTTTGTCAGATTTTGCAATCTTTCTCCAGACTTTTCTAAACTTTCTATTAAGCTTTCTTCGATCACTTGAGCTCATGCCTTGTAGCATTTGATATAGCTCATCCTGTGTTACGCTTGGAATTATTCCAAGCTCTATCATGTTTAGCTGAATGTGAAATCTTTTGGAATTCATGTGACTTATATTGGTTACTAGACGTTGGGCACGACAACGACTTTCACCTTTCTTACTGTTACTAAAAGCTTAATTAACCTAATAATTCGTGCCAAGCTTAGTTCCATTACCTATTTTTTATAGTCTGATTTCTGGCATTAAATGCTACCAGAATATAATTATATTACAGATTTAGTGAGCTTTACATGAAAAATAAAAAAATAAGAAAGCTACTGGTATCAGATCAGCTAAACATCTCTCCAAAAAACATAATGCTGATGGCTGAATTTATCAAATTCTGTCAAAATATGCTACCCATAGTCGGCGGATATAGGATATTTGTTGTCGGCAAGAGAAAGCCCCATCAGATAGGCACGACTGCAGCATATATGGTGGGTGGAAATGAGTGCAGAGTATACGCAAAAAATAGAGCATTTGTTGACGTGCTTAGATCGATAGCACATGAGATGACACACATGATGCAAGATGAGCAAGGAATGATAACAGGACCTATACAGGATGCTGGAGGATTTCACGAGGACCAGGCGAATGCAAAAGCAGGAGAGCTAATTAAGCTATTTGCAAAAAGCAAACCAGAGCGGCGTCAGATATATGAGAGAAAGATCATAAGAGGAAGAATTTTATAAATTACTCTTCTTCTTCTTCCTCTGTTGAGCTTTGATCAGCAGAATTACTTACAGCTCCTTTTGATATAATCATAGTCGCCCTACTTGGTCCGCTTTTCCAGACACCGCCGACATTTGTAACAGTTGGAGTGAGAACTCTATCACTTAGATTGCCACCAATAGACTTATTATCTCCAAGATACATATCACAGTGATTTGCATACCCAATTCCATCCCACCCATCACCGCTATTGTTTCTAGGCCAGCAAAGAAGATCACCAGGTGCTAGCTCAGTAATCTCTTCTGGCTTATATGCAACGTACTTGCCTGAAACATCTTCGCCGTCGTCAAGCTTTCTTCTATTCTGTCTAGCATCTCTCATATATCGCTTATGTGCAATGCTGTTCTTAAACTCTGGATCATTCTTAAATAAGAATGATATAAATGCTGCGCTCCAGTGATAGTTTCTTCCTCCAGGCCACGCTACGTCACGACCTTTTCCAGCAGCCCAGTATGCGTCTATCTGCTCTTTTGTCTTTGGATCGCTTTCATCAAGTCCTTCAAAGTCAGTCTTCCAGATCCGCTCCTGGGCGATGCCATTTGTGACGGCATCTGCGTTTCCTCCTCCCCTAAATGATCCAAGTCTGTCAGACCTTCTCAACCCCCCGCCACCAAAAAGACCGCCGCCGCCCTTGTCGGCCTCTGTGCTCTGTAGCTGCTCTTTTGAGCTCTGCTCAATTACCATATCCCTTATGTCAAGAATTCTATTAAGAATCCTTTCGTCTTCTTCAGATAGCTGCTCTCCAGCATATCTTCTCTCATCCAGGTCTTCCTGTTCAGCTGCAGCTGCGTCAGCTCTTGCAAGTGTCTGCGACTCTGTCTCATGAGACTGTCTTAGCGCTTTTCTCCTATATTCTCTCATGGCTCTAACAGATTCTCTATAAAGCTCTCTAGAGTCTTGCGCACCTCTTCTTGAGAAAAACAGTCTTGGGTCATCCTCGCCGCCCCACGCGACATCTGGATACCGTTCAAGAAGCTCCTTGACCTTATTAAAGTAAAGACCAAGTGGGTCATCCTCATCGTATACTTCTGCAGGTAAATTATCGCCAGCTACACGGCACACATGATCATCTTGCGCAGAACATAGCTGAGGAACTGTAAATGCAGCTGTGGGAATTGATATGCTCTGCTCTGCAGGTGCTGATGAACCCTCATTCTCTAAGATTGTCTTTGAAGAGAACCATGCAGCCTCCGGGCCTATTATCTGACTATTTGATGACACTGACTCATCCTGTCTTGATGGAAAAACTTCATCAAAGGACATTTCTTCACCGCCCACTGTGATTGTCCTAAAGTTGTTTGACACTGCCCGGCCTTGTTTCCCTGCTGGCATTGAAGTACCATTAAAAGCAGCTGAAAGATTAACTGCACCACCGTGCCCTCCCGAGCCTGCGCTTAGACCGACATCTTCAATGATATCTATAACGGTCATGTCATCAGGAGTGTCTTCGTGATCACGAATAGCAGTCGCAAACACAGTTCGCATATCCCCTTGTGGAACAGAGTCATCCGTCGACGGCGCCCCCTGTGCCACCCTGGCAAGCTCTTCAGCGGAAAATCGTTCCGAGCCAAGCACACCTGCGCGGCCAGCTTTTGCAAAAATCTGTCCCCAGACAGTGGACCTGGCGTCTGATGGATTGTCACCAAAAGTCATCGTGGCCCCGACATCGTATAGGTTTGCAAACTTAGTCCCCCACTCTGCGGCTTTTTCTAGTGTTCTTGCCAGACTTTTTCTAAATTGAGTTTTTGCAGCTGCCATGTCCTCAGTATCTTCGCGAGACTCTCTAGCTTCGATATCAGAAAGAGAGTCTGGAAGAGACATTACCTGCAACTTTACAGAAAGACTTGACGGCCACGCATTTCCTGAGTTGTCTAGCCTTACATTATTTTGAAGCCTAAACACTATCTTATTCCGCCGCTCAGTAGATCTTGTGGCTGAGGACCAGGGCTGCCACACTTCTATCTGATATGTTGACTTAGCGCTTGAACTAGGTATTCCCCCACCTGCAAGCCATGTTGTTATCTGCTCAAGAAACTCTCTTAGAGCCTCACCGTCTGCTGTGCTATCGACATATAGCATTGCATTTTCTAGCTGGTCCTGATTGAAGACGTATGTCCCCTCTTGGTTGTAGACCTTGTATTCCCACTCCTTTGGCCGACGGAGGTCAAATAGGCTTAGTCCACCTGCCTTTCCAGCCTCACCCGCTCCGCCGAGCAGCTGCTCATCTAGCGCAACACCCTCATCGTTTCTCTTTTTGATGTGTGAGATTATAAACTCACGCATCTCCTTTTCTGTGACTGTCACTATTCTTCTCCGGTATTTTCCTTTGACTCATTAAGTCTTGCTCTAATGGCTGCAGACGTAGCATCCCGTCTCCCCTGTCTTCGCTGCTGTCGCTCTCCTCTTCTTTGAATCCTTGCTGCCTGACCTGTGTCCCTTCTAGTCTGGACCCTTCTCATTCTTTCTCTTCTCACGCTTGGATATCTTGAAATTCGTGGCCTTGCAGAGGAGTATCTCACGTCGTAGCCCGGGACTCCGCGTCTTCTTCTACCGCTACCTGTGCCATCCTCGTCTTCTTCCTCTTCTTCCTCTTCTTCCTCTTCTTCAATCTCCTCTATCGGGGGATTTAAAAATACGCCCATGTCCCCTGTAGGGACACCTAGTGTATCTTCAAGTATGAGCTGGCCAATTAGTCTATCAAGTGCCTCTGCTGCAACCTCTACACTAGCTTCTTCCTCTGGCTGTGCTGCAGGTGAATCCACATCACCGATATCGACGTCTCTAAGGGACTCATCATAGTCTGAGAGGATTCCAATTGCAGCTGACTTTGTCATGGCAGCCTCGCCTTGGATGACCTGGTCCAGCATGCTAGCCAGGGCATCCCTAATCTCTATCTTTAGACCTGAACTGCCGATGGCCATAACACCTTGCCCGACATTTTTGATATCTTCAACCATCTCCTTATCTTTCTTGCGAATGGCACCGAGAACTGCCCCTATCTCTCCTGAACCTCTTTGCTGAATCATCTGGATGATTGTTCTTCCGTCACCTAGAAGACTTGCACCGGCTCCGAGGCCTGCAATACTTGCAAGCGTCATCTTCCAGCCGCTACCAGCACCGAGTGCGCCCTTTACCGCTCCCATCGCCGCTGCTCCGCCACTGAGCCCTTTGGCACCCCTCATTGCCAAGCCACCCGGAACAAGCAGTAGAGCTAGCTCGGGAAGACTTTCACCAACTGTCGCGTTTCTAACTGCATAGAGTGCAGCAAACCATCTCAATCTGCTTAAATTGCTGCTATCTTCCCTAACAACCTGTGCCAGTATGCTGGCAAGTGTGATCATGTTGTTCTCTGTGACTGGAAAGCTCACTTGCTCCATGGCTTGATTGACAAGTGGACCAAGTTCTGAAATTGCTGCTCTCGCCCCTTCCATGCTTTGTGTTATTACCTGGCCCCTTAGAACCTCAACTTTTAGCTTCTTATCTATAAATGAGTCAGGCCTAGCAATTCCCCGGGCCCTAACAAATTCAGCGAAATCTCGAGGTTCTCTTGGCTTATATCCAAATTTCGCTGCATTCTGATCCCAGTTTGCATAAAGTTCCTCAGGAGGAGGCATAAAGTCATATGCCCTTCCCTGCTCGTCTTTAGTAGTGGGCTCATAGACATAGTTACAAAACTGACTCCATGCAGGCCAAAGCTTATTTAAGCTTGGAGAGTTTGCACTTCTGTATGTGATCTCACTTCCAACTTCTGCGAGTGCATTATTCATCATGATAACATTACCTCGACCTATCTCTCTCTCATACACTCTATATTTTGCTAGTCTTGCTTGATCTTCGCTTTGAATATCTTCCTCAGTGGGTATATCGCTTTCAGGTTCTTCTTCGACTTCTTCGACTTCTTCGTCCTCGCCTTCGCCCTCGCCTTCGCCCTCTTCCTCAAGTACAAGCTTTATTCCCTCACAGCAAGGTGGGACTGCATTTTTAAGAATTTTTCTAATTCGATGGTTATCAACCTCGTCATTAATGATTTTTCTAAGCTGTGACTCTTTCACTATCATTGAAGCATGCTCCGTTATTTAATGGGTAATCAATAGTAAATATCATATAGAATATTAAAAAATACTCTTTAACGATAACAAAGTACTTATGCTGACTATAAATATCTAGAAAAGCATGTCAATGTGTCAAACATGTAAAATACACTGAAATTTATTATAATAAATAAAAGAGAGAGAAATTACAAATGAGAAGAATTGTAACAGTTGCAGCCATGCTTCTAGGTACAGCCAGCGCTGACGTTCACGACGACGTAACATCACGTGTCAGATTTAATGAGACATTTACAAGAACTATCAATACTGATGTAGGGGATATCGATATCGCTTACAACGGCGTGTCATTTGGAAGTTCAGACAGGCAGTCTTACGCAAGTAGAATGTACTTTTCTCACGTGCAAGGTGCTGCAGACCTAATTGATGACTTTGCAACCTATAGGGGGATAACTCTTCAAAGGTGCAAGGATAGGGACATAAGGGCATTCGATGTTGGACCAAGTGTGCTAGAGGATGAAAGATTGCACAGGCTGGTAAATTGGAATGACCCAGAGCTTGCAGGTGGATGGGGCCAACAAATGACAGGCCTCTACACCCCCTCAGATGACGATAGCAATAGAGCGACAATCTACACAGATATGTACCATCCAGAAAGGTCTAGAATTATCACACATGAGGTTGCACACTTTCTATATGATGAGTTTTGCCTAGAGCGAGCTAGAATAGACCCAGAGAGATTTGCTCATGACTTTGAGGACTACTATGAGTCACATATCATGCCCTCTCGGAGAATCTCCTACTGACTTTCACAGGTTCGTCTATCTCTTCTTGGGGAACCTCTCCCCTCTCATATCCTAAATTAGGTCTTCTTGACCTTTTTTTAATTGGATGTGACGCTGCATAGCTACTATGGCTAGCGCCGGGCGTCCTTAGAGTGACTATTGAGTCACTAGACTCCTCGCTTATTAGAAATCTTATTATCTTTTTTAGAGATTCCCTGTCATCTCTAATCATCTAAGCCGAGTCTCTGTCTAGCTACGTCAACTCCTGAACCGGGGTCTCTTGTGCTAAGTGATGTTCCAGGTAGCGGAGTTGTTGAACTTGCAGCAGCTGCTCCACCAGTTATTGAGCTAACGGCACGCTCGCCTGTCTCTCTTGCACCGCTCATCATTTCACCAAGATCTATATTGCATGCAAATTCCTTGAGCTGTGTCTTTATCTGACCTCCGACTCCATCTTCTGCCAGTATTGCATTTGTTAACGTTTCTCTAAACGCTAGCCAGAGATTTCCCCTTGGATTAAATCCGAATGCAAGTGCTAATCTATTACCTGCGGGCTCAACCATTGTCTCTGCAAATCCCTGAAGAAACATCTCTGCAAACTTGTCACATTTTTCTGGTCCAAAGTATCCGCCCAGGTCACTAAGTGTTATTGCCTCAATAATATTCTGTGTAACTCTTCCAAGAAAGCTGTCAGGAGAGAATCCCATGCCTATCTGAATATGCCTTATGATGTTGACCTTAAGCATATCAATTGCACCGGAGGGGGCCTCCTGTGCAACAGCCAGTAGCGCATCTACAGCTCCTTCATTTATGACCTGCAGTGAGTGCCCCTCGTAGCGAAGCCTTCTTGCCTCTGCTGCTGCTATCTTGTGATATATCACTATGTCATTTACTCTATCAATCTCCTCACTTATGATCTTGTGAAGCTCATCTCTTGTTAAGACTCTGTGATTACTCATTATTATCTTCCTCGCTTTCTCTTTCTGCGCTTTCTGCCTCTGGTATTGGAATATCCTCGAGGTCTGAATTCATTATATCTATGATATCCTGATTTTCTTGAATATCATCTACTTCACCTTGAAGCCCTGCTTGCTTTGGCATGCAACTCACTAGTAGTAAAAATATGGTAATGCTTGCTCTCATCTCACATATAACTATGATTTTGTGACTTGTTTATACCTCCATAATATGTATTTAAAGAGAACTTTAGATAGGTGGTGATACTTTGCTTAAGAAAATGATACCGCTCATATTTGCAATAGGGTGCTCCGGGTGTGACGGAGACAAGGCAGATGTTGAGGAAGTTGTTGAGGTTAGTCCAATTACGTGGACAGAATGTGGCTATGATATGGGTGATCACCCATGTGACTTTACACTCAAAGATCAAAATGGAGATGACTGGAATCTCTATGAAAATTACGGAAGCATAATAATTCTTGACTTTAGCGCAGAGTGGTGCTACTACTGTCAAGTTGCTGCTGCAGACGCACAGACAGTCCAGGATGCATACGCTGAAGACAATCTGATATATGTTACCTTGATGATTGAGGATCAATACGGAAACGTTCCTAGCCAGTCAATGCTGACACGGTGGGCAGATCACTTCGGAATAACAGCACCTGTTCTTGCTGGTGACAGAAGCATGATTGCTTCACAAGATAGTGACGGATGGTCTGTTGGCGGCTGGCCTACATTCTTCTTCATAGATAAAGAGATGGTTACATCAACTGTTCTTAGGGGATATAGCGACGAGGCAATGACCCTAATCATAGATGAAATGCTTATGTCAGAGGTTGACCAGCAAGGTGCAGATGATGACAAGTAAGCAAACGGTGGCAGATGTCGCGCACCTTGTTTAGGTGCTGCCATGAACAGCGTCAAAGATAATTCAGGAATATTTCAACCAGGGCAGCTTGTTAGGATAAGAATAGAGGGATTGACATATACTCCAGACGGATATGCAACAATAACAGACGGCTTAAACGGAACATATCTGTATGAGAAGATATCTCTAGAAAGCTATCCCTCTGCTAATGATTTCAGCGGAAGATCACTACAGGTGTTTGAGAATGATATAGCTCTTATAGTGAGTCATCTAGGGCGGCCCTATAACATAAAATTTGACCCAACATGGTTTCAGTACGATGTGTATGAGATACTTGTGAGAGGTTCTGTTATGCAGGTTTTTAGGCAGAACATCTCAACAGTGGGAATATAATCCTCCAGTAAAAGATATCCCTATCATGCATTCCTAACCACCCACACACCGTCTACGGTCCTAAATGCATTATATAGCTTCTTATCGCTTCCATATGTAGCGTCACCACCGCCGTCTGATTGTCGTGCAATTTTTGCAGTGGCATTCCCGCCCTCATCTCCCAAAAACCCTGTCAGGGACTGATCGTATTCGCTATAGAAGTATTGCTTTAACTTGCTCATTCCTCCCCAAAGCTCAGCAGTAAAGTTCGAGTCTGTACCGTAGCCGCTGCCTGAGGCATTCCACGCATATGTCGTCCATAGAGATATTGAGGTTCCTACCGCAAACCACAAGACATTTCGGATCTGAAGCCACTCATAGTCCGTTTCTAATGAAGAACCCCCGATTTGGTTTTTGATTCCAATAGCAGCATTGTTGAACATGTTTGATCCGGACCTTCCTGACCAGTCAGATGACCCTTTTGATACAACGACGCCTGCTGAGTCGGTATCAACATTATATACAGCATGCACAAAATACTGCATTCCAGGTCTTGATGGTGACCATTCGTCAAACGGTAGATTGACCTCCCATGCCCATCCATCACCTATCCCAGTGACCCTGGTGTATGAAAACCCTCCGCCGCTAAATGAAGCTAGCCATGCAGAGACTGTCGACTTTGCAGCAGTAACACCTGCTGTAATTTTTCTTTCCAATGCAGCAGCGGCGTCGGCTTTTCTCTGTGCTGTCACCAGCTCTTGATTGCCGGCGGCCCAGCCACTTTTCCAACTGGCTGTATAGTCAACACCATCGTCCATATAGGAATCTATTTCTGGATCTCCGGCTCGACCGACGGCCTTCCCGACTTCAAATGCAGCGGTTGCCTCTCCGTCGGTGTCGTAGGCATAGGCATCTGTTCCGGCGGCAGAAAAGTCAGAAACTGAATCGTCTTCATTTCCAGATAGAACACTCCAGGCCTTGTCGTTTGGACCAAACACCATGCCAACAGCCTTCTTTGACGGACCTGAAACAACATATATTCCGAGAATCTTATCTGCGTCGTCTTTCTTTGAGAAGGTTGATGCAGCACCGGCTGACAGCCTGCGCAGCCTCGTCTTTGGAACCCACACATATTGATACGTGTATGGGTCTTTGTCGTGAGTCTGTATTGATCCAAGTGTGATTGAATTGGCGTCCGCTGGATTTTGACCGAATTCCTTGTGGGCTGAAGCTGCTTCTCGAATCATGGCCAGATCGGCTCCGGACGTGACATCAGGGTTGTCAACTACGTATGTCCTGTCAACTGCATAGTAGGGATTGTCGTCGGTGTTTACTGCCTTGTTATATGCCTCTAGTGCACCTTTCATGTGAGCGTTTCTTGATAGCTGACTTGAGCTATATGCACTGGCCGTGCCTTCGTCCTCTGGAGTGTCCCTATCTATCTGTCCGCCAGACAGTGTTATCACCCTTGCAGTTGGAACAAGCTTAAATCTTTGCTTAATTCCGACAGCCTTTCCCTTTCCAGCATCATCATCCTCAATAAGCCTCTTTGAAACAATCTCACGTAAGCGATCATCTGTCATGAGAAGATCAACTTTTCCAGCGCTGGGTGTGCTCTGCTTTACCTTCTTAGATATGACCTCTATTAGACGACCTTCCGTCATAAGCATCTTGCTCATATTTTAACCTCCGCATCGTATAATAAATATCCACATGGTCACAAAAGTTTATCAACCTTTTCAAGCCACTCGCCAGATATTGCGTATTCAATCCTTCCCATAAAGAGGATATCATAGACAATCATGTCTCCAGATCCCTCAACACCCGCAGACGGAAAACCATAATATTTATTGAGAATCATTGCTGGAGGGGCATCGGGAACAGGGCCTCTTCCATCTGATCCTATGATGATAACAATCTCACCGATATCAAACATTAAGGCGCTCGAAAGAAAAATTTTACCCTATGTGCAGTAGAGCTGACTTTATTAAAATGAGTACTTCATAGAGGCAGACTGCCTAGACTGGTCTCGTGCACGCCTAAGCTCTTTAAATCCATACCACCTTAGCCAGATTCCCTGCTTTGGACGTTGCCCACCAGAGAGTATATCAGGTTCACTCGTAACGATGTAGTTTGATCTCTTCCACTCCGACAGGACTTCACCAGCCTGGCTTGAAATAGAGGGACCGACAGACGCTATAACAGCAGCCCAGGGACCTGCTCCGTCTGAATCTGCAATTCCTAGCCACCCTTCACGATCGAAATCAGCCAGGGCACCCTCGGCACTCGGTCCACTCCAGCCGGTATTTGACTCTATCCAGCCAACCAAGGCCACAGCTAGGGCAAATTCAGCATCCTCAAGAGATGTTGACTGATATCCTCTTGTGTCAGCATGGCTCATCCCATCACCAAAGGTTACCCTCTCTCTGGGCTGAGTCTTTCCTCTGATAAGATCCCAAAGCCCCTCATCCACTCTTTCTCCGCTTTCTGATATGATGCCAAGAAGTGTGGACGTCCTCTCTGATAGCTGTACATCACTGTGCTGTGAGACAGGAGGATATCTTCCCATGTAGCCGGGCTCACCAGGCGCTGACAGCGACTGTTGATGATGAACCTGTCTCTGACCGGGCTGCTGACAGTTTCTCACTATTAGGATGCCACCTGACTGAACAGCCACAGTTGACTCATGGTCGATAGACCCTGTTCCTGTGGAACTACCGGTATCACCACCAGATGTGCTCATTGAAAGATCTGCCTCAACCTCACACCCACGATCAATCAGATCTGATATCATTGCCATTCTGTTTCTCACAAGCTCTCTTTCTGAGTTGCTAGATGAGAGTCTCTCAATAACGCTGATTAGCTTATATACACCAATTGCGCTTGCACCGAGGGCAAGAAGCGAAAATGCTGCCCTTGCTGCCATGGGAAGCCTTGATATGAATGCACCGACGTTTTCCCTAAGTGACCCAGCTGCCCTAAGGCGACTTAATGCAGATGGATCTGACCACAGCTCTGCAAGTGTCAACCACGTCTGCTGAAACCACTCATTAAAGTCTGCTGAATTCTCACTGTCTATAATGAATCGTCCATCTCCATCCGGATCCTCATTTGACCTCTTTGCCCATGATGATAGCAACATCACTGACACGGGGTCTAGCTGAACAATTTTTCCGCCAGCCTGGGGAGCCTGAGCCAGTCCGATCTGCTCCTTAAGAACCCTTCTAAGATCCTTTCTTGTTATCTTGACTCTATTTGACACGATAGTCGTCTCCTTTTATACACATATAACTATATAAAAAAGAAGGCAGGTTTTAAGCCTGCCTTCAAAATTATGATCTTATCTATGCTACTGGTCTCTCTTGAGCCTGTCCCTTAGTCCCTTGAGCACTGAGAGACCTTGATCCCACAGGCCTGTGACCTTCTGTCTAGCCCACGATAGAGATCCCCTGACCCAGCCTGTTACAACGGACCAGCTGTCACCTATAGCTTCAATGGTGTGGTCCCACGCAAGGTCCAGAACCTCAATAACAAGCTTAAGCGGTGCGCTGAGAACTCTGAGAAGTGGGTGTCTATCTCGCCTTGCCATAAGCCAGGCAAGTGCAACACCGACAAGAAGCCCCTCTAGGCGAGGCATCTCAACGTGAAGGTGAACTAGCACACCTAACACAAAGCTCCAAACGAGGACAGCAACTCCCCATAGTGAAAGAGCCAATCCGAGGACTAAGTCCCAGCACTGGCCAAGTAACTCTAACATGATAATCTCCTTTGTTCGAGTTTCAGGGATAAATATTACGAAGCCAAACAAATGACAATATCACAAAAAAACCCATCACCATCGCCGCTGGTTCGAAAAATTTTTATATGGGGAAAAATCCCATAAAAAAACACCCTCCTCAACTCCGAGCCTTTCAGCTCGTCGTTAGAGAGAGAGTGTGAAATCTGTAAAGGCGGTCTACTTCTTCTCCGGGGCGTCTATGACAATTGCCTTATTCACAGGGCCCCTCTCGAATGACGCCTGCCACATTTGCATAGGCGCCGCTTCTTGGCCTTCCGCTGGAAAAACCTCTTCACCGGCTTCGTCAAACCACTTGACATCCTCTGGCTGCCCGCTGCTGTCAAATGTTGCACCCCAGAATGAGACCGGTCTGTCCGAAACTCGGTCCATCATACGGCCGTATCGTGTATTTCTTGTAGCGGGATCCATCTTCTCATAGCTCCTTATGAGGTCTTCACCACCTGTAGCCATATCGTAATTGCTATCAGCGACATCAGAAGCTGTCTTAGCCTCTGTTAGCCTGCGAAGCCGACGCTTCTGGCGAAGAAGATTTCTCTCCTCACGAATGATCTCGCGGATCTCGGCTGGACCGAGCTCACGAACACCGCGACTCGAGCGTCGAGCTGTGCGCCTACGGCCTCTTGACTCAGACAGCTGCACATCTGTTCCCTGGTATGCCGATAGAAGCCCCTGTAGAGCTGTGTTGTCCATCGAGGGATCCATTCCGAGAACCTGTGCAACAGACTCGGGAAGTCCCATTCCAACAAGAGCTCCGAGGATCTGTCCCCTAACGTCATCATATGAATGCATGGCTCCTGGGTCATGCTCACTTGTCCCGCCCATGAGCGGTCCTCTAGGACGACCTGCCTGTGCGGGCATCATTCCCATCGAGCCCATCTGCTCATCTAGCCGGAGCATCTCCTGTGCGATGAGTCCGCGTAAAATCTTTCTATTGAGCTTCATCAGACGATCTCCTTAAATTTTAATCTGTGTCTCTGTGTATAACTATATTCTATGGACGTATTTTTCTCATAGAAGTTACAATCACGTCGCCCAGGCAAAAAAAGGGGAGCCCGGCCAAAAAGCGCGAGCCCCACCATTTAATCCAAGTCTAAATCAGACGCTTGGGCCTTCAACGATCGAGTCACCCTTGTCATAGTCAAGGTTCTCATTGAGGAAGCTCTGTAGCGCCTGGGCCTCCTTGACCGTCATGGTGATGGAGCTGGTGCTTCCGCTGTAACGGCCGAAATCACCCTGAGTTGCGATGGTGAGGCTGTTAGAACCGGCCTTCTTGGCGGTGGGGTTGCGATTGATACCGAAGCTAAAGCGCTTCGTGGACTTGGTCTTGCTAAATGGCATGCTGTATTCTCCTATGTTTTTAGATACGCATATGACGGCCTTATTGGCCAATCAGAATAATCATACAACAACGTAGCCCGGTTTACAAGACTTTTTGCTGAATATTAGCACTTTTTTCTGAGGGGTTGGCGTGGGGTCTTCAGCGCCCGAACCTATAGGCCTTTGATCCCTAGGTCTTCAGGATCTATTCTCATACGATCAAATCCGTCCTTTGTTAGAGAGATCTGGTTTCCTATCTCTCTCCAGCTACCCTGTCTGTGAGAGTTTATCTCTCTCTTGATGAGGTCCTCTGCATCTTTATCAGGGGGAATGAGAGCAAAGTCGTCCCAGGTCTCATCCCATTCATCATCTGTGACACCATCTAGATAGGTTTCTAGATTTGTCTTTATCTCATTATAAGCCATCATGACACCCTCTCTAAGAAGTGCAGGCTCTGCCCTCTCTGTGAGAAGGCCGGAGAGCCTCTGCCAGCGATCGAGATTTACACTTCCCTCCATCAATGGGACATCTTGAACCGGAGCAATCTCATCTAGAGCGGCCATCACAGCTGCCCTAAACACACTAGTCGGAGGATTGTTTGCGAATTTCTTTAACTTTGAGTGAACATCACCTATGCGTCTCTTCATGAGAGTCACTGTGACATTGTATGCAGGGTGAGAATGCTCCGCAGCTGAAAGCCCTGCTTCAACCTCGCTGCCCGGCTCATATACAACTGCCTCTCCTGTGTCGACTGAGTGGGAGATCGCAGCGTCTGGATCACTAAAGTACCCGCTCATCTTCTTGACCTCCTGATGATGTCTCTGAGAACTGCTCTTCTCACAGCTGCCTCTGAGAGAGCAGCTGGTGTGTCTTCTGCTTGTGTGTCTTCTGCTGGTGTGTCTTCGGCTGGGTCAGGTTCAGCTGCATCATCCGGCGGGGGAGCAGCTTCACCGGATTCCGGAATGTTGCTATCTGCCCAGGTTGAGATGACAACTGGCACATTGGCCTTTTCTTCTTCGGCAGCCTGTATTGCGTCTGCAAGATCACCCAAAGTTCCGCCTGCAGCGACGTCCTTCTGAGAATTGACATACGCCTCGACGTGTTCTGGCCTCCTGGCTGAGTCTTCAAGCTCTTCTGTTGCAGCTTTTGCAAGCCTGTCCACCACTTCGCCGCCTACACCTCCTGACATGAAGCCTGCACGAATGACATTGTAGATATTCTGCCAGTCTGAGGGGACTGTGGGTTCTGATGCTTCTCTTAGGATCTCTCTTCTGACTGCAGTCCTTATCCGCCTTCTCACTCTTCTTCTTGACTCCGACAGCTGGGGCTCGCCGCGCATCACGCTCACATCTTCATCGCTGATGCCCATTACCATCGCCTCATTACTCGTTAGGACTATTGGTCCGTCATAATCATCTATGATGGCCTCCTCGGGCAATTTCCCGCCTAATAGGTTGCGTATCTGGCCCCCCTTCCCCATTTGCGTTAAAAAATCTTTGACAGCTCTGAAAGGTAGCTCAATCCTCTCTTCTTCAACAGGGGCATCGCCTCCTGCCTCTTCCTCTTCTGAACCATCTCCGACCTGTTGCGCTCGTTCCTGTATGATTCGCCTTCTTATGGCTCTCTTAAGCTGATCTGCTGTAAGTCTCATCGGTAAACTCTCCTACCCACCTTTGATTAACTGTAATAACTATCTCGCAGGGTTTAAAAAAGTTTTCAAAATTTTTCCGGAAATTTTTTTTGATAGAAAGTGGAAAGGGATGCGTAAGACGCATCCCTTTTTTATCCCTTATTAGCCAGGTGGTCTACGATTAACCATCCGCCTTGTCGGCCCACCTCCCAGGGTTTGCACTAGCTACGGCCTCCTTCATGTCCTTCTCTAGGACCCTCTGGGAAGAACTATCAAAAAGGTCGAGGTCAACAAGAGCTCCAGCAATCTTTCTCGCTAGCACATCCTTCGCTCTCGTATCCGCGCTGGAGAGGTCATAATTTGACGCCGCTCCACCAGCCGTTGTGATAACAGAGTTCATCATCATAAAGAGTCTAGATGCCCTCTTCTGCATTGCCTGCTGATTCGTCCACTTGCTCGCTTTGTCCTCCGGGCTACCAGCTGGGAAATTTGGACTTCCCGGACTGTCCCAGGTGGGGGATTGACCTACACTTGATACCATGGACAAGATTCCATAAAACCTATTCCAGCGCAGGTTCTGTGTATCGTTGTTCGCCAACTGCTCCGTCCACCACTGCCACTTATTCCCGATGTGTTCTGTAGCTCCCAAGGGACTCTCAACGTCACTTTCCCACTCGCTAGTGGAATATATTCCGTCTGCACCGGTGGATCCTTCTGCCTCTCTTAGCAGAGCTCTTGAAAGCTCTTCTTTAATAATTCTTCTAAGCTGTGTCTTAGTAACCTTCATAAAATCCTCTCTTAGGGTATAATGCTTTATGACTAACTGTAATAACTATGCTTTAAAAGTTGAAAAGTTATTGAATTTTTTTAGACGAAATTTTCAGGAGAGAAAGTGGAAAAAGTTTTCGAAAAGTTTCCGGAAATTTCAATCGAAGTGAAGAGCCTTGGGCCAGCCCTGCCCTGGGGGGTCCACTGAGCTTGTCCAGGGGGCCCTGGGGGTAGGGGCGCCCCCCGGGGTCTGGGAGGCCTCTGCAGCCCTGGGGGGGCCATAGCCCCTTGCAGGGCTTCCCCAGAGCGCCCAGAGACTGTCTCTACCTGTGACCGCATCCTCGGCGGTGGGTGTGCTGTGGTGCCGGACGTAGGTCCCAGTGTCCCCAGACCCAGACAGTGCTGTGCCCCCTACGTTGCCAGTGTCCTGATACCCATACCCACTGTCTCTGTGGAACCGCCCTTGGCTTCTGGGTTCTGTGGTGGTGTTGAGGCGGCCTGGCATGCTGCTTCGGGGTGTGTGCCTCTGCAGGTGCCATACCTATCAGGGCTACTAGTACTAGTGTCGTCATGACTTCTCCTTGCGCGTTGCGCATCTATTATAAGCTTGAGGAGCCCTTTTCATTCGGATTTAGGCTCACTTTTTACAAAAAAACCGCCCTCCGTTGGTGGAGAGCGGCAGTTAGTAGGTTCTGGCGTCGGCCTTAGGCAGCCTTTTCGGCTGCGACTGCGGCGTAGCGACGCTGCTTGCCGCGAGGCCAGAGAGCCTTGCAGCGGCCAGCGATTGCGATGCGGGCACCGCGGGTGAAGTACAGCTTCTCAGCCACTTGGTGGCCGGCAGCGGTGACGTCCTCAGCGAGGCCGTAGCCGACGACCTTCGGCATGCGAGGCTGGTTGCCAGCCCAGTTGACCTTGAAGCGGTCGGGGTAGCGCTGGTCGAGGTTATTGGTTGCGACGAAGTTGAAACTCACGCCGTCGGGGTTGGTGCAGATGCCGCTAATCACGACCGTGGACAGGCCGGACTTGGGATGGGCAGCGAGGACCTCGGAAGAGGTGAGCTCGAATCCGTACTTGGAGTTTGCAGTGGTAGCCATTTGATGCCTCCTGGGCAGTTTGTTTGGTTTGGTTGGTTGGTGTTTATATTATATCACAGGGAGAGGATCGATGCACGTCCGGCCTAAGCTGCCTTCAAAGCTTTAAGCAGCTCCTCGATGGCCTGGGCGTGGGTTGTGCCTGGCACAGACTGTGTGAGCATGATTGCGAGAGCGGCTGTGAGGTCTTGAACGGACATGGGAATCTCCTTGATTACTTCTCTATTATATCACAGGGATCGACGGGATGCACGGGTCTCTAGGACGCCGCTAGCTCTTGATACGCCTTCCTAAGCGCAGCCTCGTTGCGGATAATCCGCTCGGTGAGCACGACCCAGGTGCAGCTGGGACCGGTGATCTGCCAGCCGGACCGCTCCTCGCGGAGCTTGGCGTTGGTGGCGACGAGGGCTTGAATTTCTTCGATCTTGGTCATGGTGGCTCCTTGCCTGGGGTGTGAATCCATTATACCATCGAGAGAAGTAGAGTGCATGAGTCTCAGCAACCCTCCTCTTCAGCTCTGGCCTCCCAGATCTCCCAGGCCTCCAGCTCCGTCTCCGGGGTCGGCTCTGCCAGACCCATCGCGATCTCCTCGCGGGCCAGCCGGTCCTGCTCAGCGAGCCATGCCTGCTCTGCCTCGTACTCCTCGTTCGCCCACTTG